>Ga0208414_1001713_pt1 | contig 15909 bp, 26 predicted proteins | sample AntAceMetag02UKE_FD_184770 | JGI IMG/M metagenome (GOLD analysis project Ga0208414, IMG submission 184770) | Saline lake microbial communities from Ace Lake, Antarctica - Antarctic Ace Lake Metagenome 02UKE (SPAdes) (version 2) | ecosystem: Environmental > Aquatic > Non-marine Saline and... | reverse complement strand
AGAAGAACTTGAAAAGGCGTTTTATATGATGCCAATACATTCCGATTTGTTGGAATATTGGAAAGCAAATGAAGAAACTGAACCGATTCGGAAGGCTTTGAGGTTTTTGTTTTTGAGTAATTTGACTATTTACGGTCAACGTTCTACCTTGAATTTAAAGTCAAGGGGAGACGATAAATTAAACTTTAAATATAAATTAGATAAAACTTTTGATTTATTATACAAAGTAAAATTAAACAATTGCGATTTTAAGCAATTCTTTAAATGTTTAAGTTTTACAGATACTGACTTTGGGAAACCCTCTGGCGAGCGTGATTATACTTTTATCTATTGCGACCCTCCATACTTAGGAACGGACGACAACTATTCAAATTCCTTCACCGAACAAGATACGATTGATTTATTTGACGTATTAATAAAAACAGGGTGCAAGTTTGCGATAAGCGAATTTGATAATCCGATAGTTTTGGAATTAGCAAAATCGCATAATTTAGAAGTGATTACGATTGGCGAAAGACAGAATTTAAAAAACAGAAGGACGGAAATATTAATTGTAAATTATCAAAGTCCTGCATTATATAGCTTATTTTCGAGTGAACATTTGAACTTGTGTTGAAAAGTCACAAGTTGACATAAAAAAAACTAATAAAAATGGAAAACAAAGAAATATGATTTGGATAAGATATAGATTTAAAACGAAAAGCGTAAAAGATAGCAGACCACTTGTATTCAATCCAAGATTTCCGTTTTGGATTACAGGAGAAAGCGACAAAGATGTTACGATTGTGGCTTTTTTGCCAAAAAGTGAAAAATTATCAATTTATTGGGATGATGCTTTTGAAATACAGTCATCAGAACATAAAGAAATACAGTTCACTGAAAGATTTAGCAAACCTGATTATTTTATTGATTAAAAAAAGGTTTCGATGTTTACAAGCATCGAAACCTTTATAAAATGAACTCATGTGTAACACCATAAAGATATAATTTTTATCTAAAAAAAAAGGTATGGCACAGGATATTAATATCAAAGTCGGTGCGAACATCAGCGATTTGCAGAAAAAGATGTCGGCGGCTCAACGGACGATGGAACGTTCAGGTAAGAAGATGTCGGCATTGGGTAACGACTTGATGATGAGTGTGTCGTTACCTTTAGCGGCGTTCGGCGGTTCGATTATCATGGCGGCGGCTAACTTTGAGAAAGCAATGAACGGTATGAAAGCCGTGACGGCAGGCGGAATTGAATCGTTTGACGAACTCAATGCGAAAGCCAAAGAACTCGGTGCGACAACTCAATTCTCGGCAACGGAAGCGGCGGAAGCCATGGAAATGTTGGGTCGAAATGGTTTGTCGGCTACGCAAATATTAGAGGGCGCTGCTGATGCAAGTTTGAGTTTGGCAGCAGCAACGGGAACGGACTTGTCAAATGCTGCGAACATCGCTACAGATGCCATGTCACAATTTAATATTGCGGCAAGTGACATGGGCGGCGTTGCGGATTTGATAACAGGTGCAACGGTAAACAGTAAGTTCTCCATTGATGACTTTCAATTGGCGATGGCTTCGGCAGGTGGTGTTGCAGGTGCGGTTGGGGTTTCGTTTAAAGATTTTGCGACAACTATTTCTGCTATTTCTCCGAGTTTTGCTTCTGGTTCTGATGCAGGTACGTCCTTAAAAACGATGCTAACAACGTTGAATCCGAAAAGCAAAGAAGCGGCAGGATTAATGAAAGAACTTGGAATCATCACGGCAAACGGTGCTAATCAATTCTTCGATGCGGCAGGTAACATGAAAAGCATGTCGGACATTTCGGGCGTGTTGAGTAAAGCATTTACCGGGTTGAGTGATTCTCAAAAAATTAATGCTGCACAAACTATTTTTGGCACGGATGCGATGCGTGCAGGATTGAAACTTGCAGAAGTTGGTAGTGAGAATTTTGATAAATTGGCGACAAGCATTGAGGGGGTTTCGGCAGCGGAAGTTGCAGGGATTCGGATGGAAGGGTTTTCGGGTGCAGTGATGATGCTGAAATCAGCATTTGAAACGTTGCAGTTGGCGATTGCGGATGCAGGGGTTTTGGATTTTGCTACAAGAATGGTTCAGAATTTAACGGCGTTGAGTTTAAGTATGGCGGAAATGAATCCCGAAATCTTAAAAATGGCGGTTGGATTTGGTGCGGTTTTGATTGCCCTGGGACCGGTGATAAAAATGATTGGCATTTCAAAATTATTGTTTGGTCAGTTGTTGGGGAATGTGTCGATGGTGATTGGGGTGTTTGGTAAGTTGCAGGCGGTTACGAAAATGGTTGCGGCAGGTCAATTGAGTTTGAATGTAATCATGGCGGCGAATCCTGTTGCGGTGGTAGTCATTGCGGTCGTTGCGTTTGTTGCTGCATTGTATTTATTGTATCAAAACGTGGAAGTCGTTAGGAATGCGATGGATGCTTTGTTTAATAATGTATTGAAACCGTTTTTTAATTTGTTGGTTACACTTGGTAAGGTGATTTTTGAAGTGTTTAAATCGTTGTTTGGTAGCATTGTAAATGTTGGAAAGGCTGTATTTTCGGTGTTTCAAACCATTGGCAGTGGTATTATGACGTTTTTAGAGCGGATTCCCGTCATTGGTAAGGTCGCAACGTTTATTCAAACGGCGTTTAAGACGGCAGTGGAAGTTGTGACTAAGATGTTTCAATATCTTCCTGCCGTGTTTGCAGGTGTGGCGGCGGAGGCACAAAGTACGGGCGACAAAGTAAAAGCGTACTTTGAAAATATTGCGTTAACTGCTCAAATTATTGCTTTAAAAGTTCAGAAAGCAATGACACTTGACGATTCTGCTCGAAAGGCTTTGCAGAATTCTATTAAGAAATTAGCAGCGCAAAAAACGGAAATTGCAAAAGGTGGAAAGGCGTTTGGTGTTGCGTTCAAAGAAGCGTTTAATAAAGAAGTGGACAATATGGACACGCCCAATGTCGGTGCGGTCAAAAGTGAAACCTTTTCAGCAGGTACTACTCCTGCACCAATGGCGGCGTTTGTTGCACCCGATTTGACAGGCGGTCAAACGGATATGGCTTCGGCATTTGAAAAGACTACGGAAGCGATTAAGGAACAAAAAGAAGAAATAAAAGAGAATCAGAATGCAACGGCTGAATTTCTTACTTCAATTGAAAAAGTTTCAGCAGGGTCAATTTTGATGGGAAATTCCATGAATTCAATGGAACAGTCAATGCGAACGGTCAAACTTCGGACGGAAGAAATGCAAGCGGCGATGGGTAGTTTTAATGAATCTTTGTCGAATGTTTTGGCGGAAGGTGTGACAAATGTAGCGGTTGGTTTTGGTGAAGTTGTGGGTAGTATGGCGGCAGGTACGGCTTCAATGAGCGATATGGGAAGTATGTTATTAGGCTCTTTGGCGGGGTTACTTGGTCAAGTTGGGAAGTTGGCAGTCGGAACAGGTGTAGCGATGTTAGGAATTAAAGCAGCGTTAACGAACTTACATCCTGCGGTGGCGATTGCAGGTGGTATTGCGTTGATTGCATTGTCTAAAATGGTAAGCAGCAAAGCGGAGAGTTTAGGCGGTCAAATGGGCGGCGTTCCTGCTTTTGCGATGGGTGGTTTGGTAGATAAACCAACTTTGGGTGTGTTTGGTGAAGCTGGGCCCGAGGTTTTGATTCCGAAAAAACGATTGGATAGTTTGTTGTCAAAACATGAAAATGGCGGCGGCGGAAATGGTACTTTGGAAGCTATGATTAGTGGAAATGATATTAAAATAGTTTATGATCGTGCGGCTCGGAGAAATTCGAGGGTTGGCGGTTAGGATTTTATTTGTTATATTGTGTAATGAAAAAATTCAATCGTAACGAATACACGAAGACTTCTATCCAAGTCGGTTTGGTTTATGTCTTAATCGGCTTGGTGGTTTGGTTGGTTTCGTGGTTGTTATCATAGCGAGGGGATTCTCTTATTGATATATTGAAAGCAGTTGTTAAGTTTAACTTAACAACTGCTTTTTTTTTATTTTGAAATTAAATGGATAATTGTGTACAAGGTATTACAAAATGTGTTACCTTTACATTATCGAAAGAAGGAAGCGATGTTGCTGCCTTTATTAACTAATAATCAAAATCAAATGAAAACAACGCAGAAACAAATTAAAATACAAGTTTTGAAGTTCGGTACAGTTGCCGAAACTTTAAAAAAGGTATCCAAAGAATCGGATAGGCACACGTCCAGTTGGACGTGCTTCGGTTCTGAAAACATCATAAAAGAAAATACGCATCTTAGGAATAAGATAAGTGTTTTTTTCATCGAGACTGTCGCTATTGGAGGGGAAAAAGGTTTCGATTTCTGTCAATACAATCAACTAACAAAAAAGTTTGTTAGAATCTTAAAAGATAACCAATCCCAATCCATAGACAAAGGGGCGTATTACGAGTGGACGTTTACGTTCACTTATAACGTCTTTGTTGATGCACAAAATAACAAAGTGCCTTTCGGCACGTACTTAGAAAAATACGTAGGAGTTAGATTGGAACAACTGATTCCTTCATATGCTGCATCAACAGAAGAATATTCTACTCAGGATTACGGGAATCGATTTAATGGAGGTACTTGGTACTTCCCAACCGATGGATTTAAGGAAATACCATTAATTGACATAAATGGTAGGTCTTATAAGACCAAAGCTGTAAAAGACAGCAAGGACTATTCATTTTTAATAGTTCCTGTATAGATTATTCATTCTTATACAAAAAAGCGGGGTAACGTACTACAGCTGCTCCGCTAATTCAAAACTTTGAAATTAATAAAGAAATGAGAAAAATAGAAACAAAAAACTGCTACAGCCAAAACTGGAGTTTAAACCAGTTTTTCAAGAAAAAATTCTACAAATTTAAAAGGGATGTTTTCATCCTTAAAGAAGTATTTATAGACAAAAACGGGTTCGTCCCGAAAAACCTAAATCTACAAGGACAGTCAATATTTAACGAAATAGGTGCAGTATTGCCTGTTTCATCGGATTATTACAATCCGTGGTTAAAGGAATTTACAACAAGTAACTTCGGAGAAGAAGTGTCTTTTAATGTGAAGTCCTATGGAGAAATTCACGTTTTCGAAGATTGGAATTTTGATTCAACAACCTTCCATTTCTATGACGATATTAAGGGCGAATTTTATTCACATAAAACACAACGGTCATATACAATCGTCAATAAAGAAGATTTCCAAATCGGGTCAAGTCTTGCACCCGGCCCTTTGTAGAATAACCAAAAAAAGCGGGGCAACTTACTTCCGCTAATATTAAAACTTAGTAATAAATTATTTAACAATTAAAACTTATAAATCATGTATGCTATTTTAATTAATAATTCAAATTATTTTGCAGTTGCTTATGATTCAAATAATGAATCTGACTTAGGGTATGAAGCCGCTACTTTTGCGGACGGATTCAATACTGAAATTGAAATGATAGATTTTGCAAAACGAGAAGGAATTCAATTAGATTAACCAAAAAAAAGCGGTAACTGAATCATTCGGTTGCCGCTTTTTTTTTGTATATTTGGTAAAGGATTTATTTAGATAGCTAAAAACTTTACTATGAGAAGGTCGCTGATTGCTGTGTGTGTGCTGTGTGTGTTGTGGTTGTGTGGCTGTGTGATGGTCAAGGATGCCGTGTTTGAAGTTGGAAAAAATCGGGCGGAAAAGAATTTGTTTGTAAAGTATCCTGCCAAATATCCTGACCTATTCTCTAAAAGAATTACCCTAAAAGATTCCATTTTTCGGTTGGAAGTTGCGTTTGAGAAAACCGAAATTGACACTTTTATTCAGTTGCGTCCTGCTGCTGATACGATTTACATTACTAAAGAAAGGCTAAAAATACAATTGATTCCAATTAGGGATTCAAATAATAATATAACTGATATTCGGGTGAATGCCGTATGTGATACAGTGACTATCTATATTGATAAAGTTGTCCAAGTTCCTACGTTTTCGGATGTTATTACGGAAACGGTGGAAGTTAGGTATGTACCGTGGTGGATGTGGGTGATTGTTGTGTTACTTGTGTCACTCTTGTTGTTACTTGTGTTTGGGGATTACAAGGAGGGAAAATATGGCTAAACGGTCACGGAGATTACCACAGCCTTGGAAACCCAAAAAGGTTCGGGGCGAAAACAGTAAGGTTGATAATTCAAAGTTTTATCAGTCGAAACGATGGCGGAAGGTTCGGGCGATGTATGTTGCTGAAAATCCGATTTGTGTAGCGTGTGAAAAACGAGGGTTGACGACTGCGGTGCAAGAAGTAGATCATGTAATTCCGTTGCGGCTCGGTGGAGCGGAGTATGATTTTAGTAATTTACAATCATTGTGCAAAAGTTGTCACGGACGGAAGTCGGGTAAAGAAGCACATCTTTAAGTATTAAAAAATGGGATATACAAAGCATCAGGAAGAAAAGAGTAAGTTGATTCGACAAGTTTTTGCTTTAAAAAGGAAATTAGATTGGGATTGGAAGCAGTTTAATTATTTTGTTATAAAAGTCAAAAACATTCGTGGTAAAATTGTGGATATGGAAGTTCATAATCTTATCAATATCGTGAAGGGATTGGAGGTAGAAATGGTGCTTAAAAAGAATGCGGAAGCGACTGCTGAGGATTCTTTTTAAGCTATCTATAATTTTAAGGGTTAAGGGGAAATGGCTACAAAAGTGTAGGTTTCCTCTTTTTTGTTTAGTTGTGTTTATGGCGGCTAATAAAAAAAGCATTCTGATAACAATATCAGAATGCTTTTATCTTGATTGAAACTTTTTCTTAGTGTCAAAGATATAATCTAACATTTAATTTTTTGTATATTTGGTTAAGTTTTTATTTGAATCAGCAAAAGTTTCATTATGGCAAGCAGATTTCACGGAGAGATAAATGGATTGGGCGGTAATTATTATAAAGTTGAATTGTTGGATTCGGACTTTAGTGGCAGCTCGGTGGAATGGAATTTGGCGAATATTGAGATTGATAATAAGGGTGAAAATTCGGAGCGATGGACCTCCATTTGGGGTTCGATGGTTTCGGTGATGGTGCAAAGTACTGCAGCTGTAGATTTGAATACGGTAATTGGTGACATTTTGGATGCCGTGGAGGGTCGTTTTCAGATTGCGATATATAAAAAAGCGTTGGCAGGCGATAGTTATACTTTTGAATGGATTGGTATTGTGTTGAATGATTTGTCGGGCGGTGCTGACGAAGCGCCTGTCCAAAGTTTTTCGATTGTGGCTACTGATGGTGTTGGGGCGTTGAAAGGTATTGATTATAGTGTTGATTCCGATACGGTAATTGGTCAAGAAACGGCGGCAGTTCATTTGCTGAATGCGTTACAAAAGTTGCCTTACAATGCTTATTTCGGTGCTACTGATGCGTTTTTGAAGATTTCCGTACCTTATTTTGAGTCGAATATGGTTGGCATTACGGTGTCGGCGTTGGATAAAACGGTGCTTCCCGGTACGATGTTTTATGAGATTGACAAAAACGGATTATATAAATTCAATTCTTGTTTTGAGGTGATTAATAAGATTTGTCAACTGTTTTATAGTCGCATTTATTTTGGCGGCGGCACTTGGCGGATGGTGAATGTGCGAAGTTGGGAAACGGCGAGTTCTTTGCCTTTTTACACGTTTTTGTTTAATCAATCTATGAATATTTCGCTTACGACCGAAACAACTCGCTATACAATTGACCAGACAAAAGTTGGTGCAAGAATCAGCGGTCAAACGTTCGATTACTTTGCAGCTTTGCAGAAGGTTTCGAGGGCTTACCAACACGATACTTCTCGAAATATTGCGGAAGGGTTTACTTTTACGAGTGCAACTGCTTTGCAAACTATTTATGCAACTTTGACTGAAAGCGGCACAGAATCTCTTGTGTTGTCGGGTGCTTTATATGTGACTGCAAGTGAGAAAATAGTCACAGGAACGCTTTTGCAGTTATTTGTAAAGGTTAGAATGACAGTCACGGTTGGCGGTTATTACTTAAAACGTACTCTTTTTAGTCAGAATCAAAACAATGATTTTACTTTTTTGAGTTGGAATAATGGCGTGGCTTATGTGGAATTTATTGCAGTTTTCAATTCTCAATTTCAAGGGAATACAATTTTAGGTATTGCATTTGAAACCCCTGCCCTTCCCGACTTTGGAACTTCCGCTTTGCAAATTAGGATTGAAAAAGTATCAATTCAAGATTTGCAACAAAACGATAAGACATCAGCTTACAACTATTCGTGTCAATTCAATTCGCTTTATATCGAATATATTGATGGAAATGCGGAGAATCAGCGGACTTATGAAGCGTATAATGATTCAGCTGCTTTCTTTTCGGAAGTGGTGGAGTTAGATACGTTAAATATGGGCGATAAGATTAATACAATGACTCAAAACCGCATAAAGATTGATGACGGTTCGGCTATTGTTGATTCGGATGGCGAGTGGGGAAGAAATACGATAAGCGGCACGAAACCTTTATTGCAATTGGTTTTGAATGATATTATGGCAGGGCAAAGGCGAGGTATTAAAAAGCGGAATGGGTCGTTTTTCGGGTTGTTTGAGCCTTGGAAAGTTCTGGCAATTGGTGGAGAATACTTCGTGCCGCTTGGCGTTCGGTTGAATGTTGCGGACTCGGAATTGTCGGGCGTTTGGTATTCGGCAGGTACTTATGACGATAGCACTATTGTTGAAAATGTTTTAATTGATGATTTAGCATTTTCGGCTGCACCTCCGTCTGTGTTGCTGCCCGTTTCTTCGGGTTCTCCTGCCCTACCTGTCGGAATTGTGGCGACTAATAATAAAATGACGATAACACCGAACGGAACTCAAAATGGTTTGGAAGTCAAAACGGTTGGAGGTGGTGATGCGTTTTCGGTAGATTATCGAGGTAGAATGGTTGCGGAATCGGTTAAACTTGGCGGCGGTACAGTTTCGTCTGCTGCAATATTACAATTGGATTCAACGGCACAGGGTTTTCTCCCTCCGAGAATGACGGAAACGCAAAAGGATTCACTTGAAACGGCGGTTGGGTTGATGATCTATCAGACGGATGGAACAGAAGGTTTCTATTTTTATAAAAGTACAGGATGGGTTTTGTTGGGTGGTTAAAATAAAAAAGGCTCGTGCTATCAACACGAACCTTCTTTTAATCTTTTTTTTAATTAATATTCAATCAAAAAAAAGCCGTAATCCTACAACCAATGCTTGGTGCTATAAAACTACAATTTATTTTCCATAATAAAAAACCGATATTATGTTTTTAGGCGGTTAAATACTGATTGTAAGGATTTGATTTCACCTAAAATATATTAAGATGCTGCCTATTTTGGACATTACATTATTAAAAGAGTTCGTCTTACCAATCGTTTTGGTCGCTTTTGCGGCTTGGCAAAAGGTTAAGATTACGAAGATTACGAAAGGAAAGGATATTGCTGAAGATGAGTTAGTTGATTTGAAAAGCCGTGCAGAATCTCAAAAGATTATTTTAGATATGTTGCAACGACTTGAACAGGATTATTCAGATTTATTTGAAAGGTATTTGAATTTAAAAAGGGAAATGCTTCATGAAAGTAAAAAAGAAAACGACAATGAAAGAGAAATTGAGTAATCTTATAGCGTTACGGAATAAAGTTAAGACAGTAGCGGATGAAACCGCAAAGCTGCAAAAGAAACGGGTGTTGGTAGTGGATTGAATTGAAAAGCAGTTGTTAAGTTAAACTTAACAACTGCTTTTTTTTGGTGTTAAACTGCTATGAATAGTTGAGGAAGATTGTCAAAGGTTTCGATAAGATTATTTAATTTCTCTATTGATTCAAGATGATGTGTCAAAAGTCGTCTTTTATCTTTATTTATTAGATTTTTCAATGAAATTAATTCGTGGAATTTGTCGGTAATTAATTTCATATTTTTGTAATAGTTTTCAGCAAACATCCGATTATCCATATTGAATTTTTCATAGAATTCCTTATCAGTAATATATTCTAATAAAAATTCATTTGCCAAAGATGGATTTTCTGCTAAATATAAAGCATTTAAAATAGCTTGTTGGCTTTCGTCTTCTGATGAAATCTTTTTAAAATCATGAATAGAATAATAACTTTCCCATAACGGGTTTTTTGGCTTCTGTTCCGTTTTTGGACATTTATAAATCTCCTTATTATAAGAATAAATAATGTACCATTCCTGAGAATAATAAACTTCTCCCCATATTTCAATATCATTTGCACGCTCCCAATAAAGATTCTGCTCTTTCAACTGCTTAAAAACTGCAATTGTACATTGTTTTTTGCCAATCTTCAACACGCTGATTTCAACGGTCAAAGGTGTTATTTTATAGTTATTTTCCATTTTTTTATAATTGAAAAGCAGTTGTAAAGGAATACTTTACGACTGCTTTTTTTGAGTTTTTCATCTTATTAGCCTTTCCAACGTTTCCAATTCCTCGACCGTTTCGATTTCGGATTTCAGCGTCATTACACAAAGCTGATAACGAAAAAAGAACTTTCCCTCCTGTTCAACGAGAGCAATCGGTTGCTTAATGAAAACATTGTAAATTTTATTATAAAAAATCCATTCGCCTTCATCGTAATCTTTAGCACGCAGGATTTCTGCTGTGAGTTTTTCTGCTTTCATTCGCTTTCTATTTGTATAGTTAATACTTTATTTAAAGCTGTCTTTTTGTCAATGCTTAACGCCTTTTTTAGCTTTCCCGATTCTTTATCCAAATACCTGTAAATTATCTCCATGATAGGCTCTTGGAGGTTGTCGGGAGTGTTGAGGGCGGCTTGTTGGTATAGTGCGAACAGGCTGCCTTTGGTGTATTCATGCGAAAAAAATACGATTAGTATTTCGTGTTTTTGCATTTTATCTGTTCTTTTATCTGTTCATTTATTAAAGAATTATATTGTTTCAATTCTTCTTTAAATAAGTCATTATTGAATCTTAAAAGGAATTTGAAAGTATTCAAACAGTCAAACATTTTTGTCGGAATCAAAGGATAAAGTTCGGGAATCAATATTGCGATTTCCCTTCTTAAATCAAATCCCGTGTCTTTTTTATAAATCAAAGACAACCGCATCTCTCGGGATATTTCTTTGGAAGCGGCTACTTCTTTAATCACTTCTGACTGTTCTTCTGCTTTGATTGCGTACCATAATGCTCTTGCGGCGATTTTGTTACGCTGTAAAATCGTTATATCAATTTCGTGTTCGTAGTAATTGAAAAACGTGTCATTTTTGAACATCAAAGAGTTGTTGCTGACCTCTATTCTCTTTTGAATAGCTTCAACAATCGGAAAAATCAATCCTTTTTCCGTGAATTCTCTTTCGATACTTCTCCAATCCCCATTCTTATCTTCAAAAATGGTTTCATATGAAAACCCTTTGATAATTGGATTGATTGTGTTTGTGATTTGGTATCTGAATTTCATCATGAATATTTATTTTTGGCGATTTTTCTACGTTCGTGTTCAACGGCTACTTCTGCACAATGAAAAGCAAAATCTGCAATCATTTCAGCGTCTGATTTTACCCAATTCTGCACACCGTTTTGAATATCGTTTGCCAACGATTCCGCATAATCTGCAATTTGTTGGAGTGTCTGTACTTGTTTTAATTCCATTTTTATTATGTTTAAAGGTTTTCAAAATCTAAATTAACGCATCTTGGAGTGTTACATTGCGGGCAAATATCTAAACTGCAATATTCGTTGCCGTCCTCGTCTCTTTCAACTATTGATTTTAATTCACTAAAATTAAAATTAGTACTGCAATAATCGCAACGTAATCCATCATCATTATAATCAAAAATATATCTTGATTGAGGGTCAAGATTAACCACTTCAACGTTTTCAATCATTTCAGTATCAATTTGATACTTTCTTCTCGTAGCATCGTCAAGTTCTTCAAAAGCCTGTAAAGTTGTTATCATTCCCTGTACTTCTTTTAGCCCTTTTTTCGTAGATATTGAAGTTATTAAAACTTCATTGTTGTTAATCCAAGTCGGCGGTAATCCTACACTTTTAAAAGTACAGGTTATTCTGCCTTTCAAAAGTATTTGAGTTTGTCCGAAAATTGGATTTTTTCGGACGGTTGATTTGTTAATCGTAATTATTTGTTTTGCCATTTTATTATTTAATAAACTTTTGAATTATACAGGCCTCAAAGGCTTCTCGTTTGCCTTGATATTGCAATTCTTCAAAATGTTCAATGAATTTTGTGAATTTCGGGTCGTTTGCATTTGCACCCATCAAAGACCTGTCATCAAAAGTTTGGTAACCTCCCTTTGTCGTAACAGTTGCTTTTGATTGACCAATTTTTAAGAATCTCAGTTCCCAAACTTGATAGCGTGTACTCCACCGCCATCTGTATAATTTTCTTGTAAACCTTCTAAAAAACTCTTTCCATGTTTCAAATTCCATTATCCTATTCTTTTAATTTGTTTTTTAAATCCTCAAATTCTTCTGCTGTGAATCTAAGGTTTCCTACCTCAATGATAAAAGGTTCGTTGGTGATGACATCAACGCCTTTGTTGTTGACTATATGCAAACCTAAAGCTTGGATAAAATCAATAACTGTATTGATATTATCAGATTCAAACTTTTTTTTGACCGTGCTTGATACAAGCCCTAAAGACTTTGCAATTTCTGTGTAAGTCAGACCGCTTTCTTTAAAGATTTTCTTCAATTTATCCGTGTGTGCCATGTTCATTTAGTAAAATTAGTAATTATTACTTAATAATTCAAATGTATAAAGTAATAAATACTAATTAATTTATTAAATTACGTAATTATTGATTAGGTTTGTGTTGAAATTAAAAAAGGCACTGCTCAAAAAACCTTTATTGAATTTGAGAAGTACCTTATTATAAAACAAGTAGTTTATGCTAATAAACGACTAAAAACCAACGTAAAGATGAGAATTTATTATCAAAAATTAGTAGTGATTGCAGTATTTATCTTTTTTACTATCCCTACCCTATTCGGGCAAAATAGCGGTGACACCTCAAAGTGCGGATGTGAGAAACCTTTCAATGAGATTGTCTTGGAGTATTTCATTACGTCGGGTTTGTCCGAGCCAACAATCTACGTTTTATTTGAAAAGCAGATAAACGAAGATTGGTATTTTGATTTTGAGTTTAGCGGCGGAGATTTGATTGACATTATCAACAATCATCTCTTATTACCGCCTACGGTTCAAAAATCTATCTTAAAAGTAATTGCGGATAAACGCAATTATCTTGATGAAACTGAAAAAAACTAACCATGAAACATAATAAAAAGATGACTACCCTACCACCGACTCGGGCAAAAGCCTTTGAGAAGTGGGAAGCGATTGATTCGGATTCATTATCAGATGCTTTAGAAGTAGCAGATGATTGGGCGGAAAATATGTTTGATAATTTGAAACGAATTTAATAAACATGAGCGGCTGAAATATGCCGCTTTTAAATATCTTGAAAATGAAAAAAGTTGGTACAAAAGAAGCAAGGAAAGTAATCACAACTTTTGAAGGTTGCGATTTATACTATTGGGATAATGAGGATTCAATACAGGAAGAAGAAATTAAGGAACTAATGAAAGGCTTACGAAAATGTAAAGATGGTTCTTACACTATCGTTGTTCACGAAGATTGTTCAATCACGATACCTGAAAACGTTCAAGTTAAAAACCTTGAACGGGTTAATCATAAAATGCTTTTGAATTTTATCATTAAATAACATTAATAAACATGAGCGGCTGAAATATATCGCTTTTAAATATCTTGAAAATGGGAAAAGCAAAAAAGCTGCTTAAAGAATGCTCAAGCAGGAATATTCATTGCTCAATAACTTATCAGAAAGTCCTCAATTTTAGCGTTGAGATTAGCAAAGATTACGAAATATTGTTTTACAAAGAAAGTCCAAAGCTTAAAACAGCTGTACAGGAAGCTGCAAAGTTTGTGAATTCATTACATTAATAAACATGAGCGGCTGAAATATGCCGCTTTTAAATATCTTGAAAATGGAAATTGAAATTGGAAAAATTGTAAATGGTTGGAAAATCATTTATAAATCAAAAGATTCTGAACTGATTGAAAAGTTTAGATCCAATCATGATGGAATCACAAGGCGTGGTTATCATAAAGGATTTTGGTTTGTTGAAGCTTTTGTGGGCGTTTAAATAACATTAATAAACATGAGCGGCTGAAATATGCCGCTTTTAAATATATCAAAAATGGAAAAAGGTTTTATTAGTAAACAAAAAGATGCTGCTATGGAGCGTTTTATTGGAGATTCTGTCAATGAATTTGAACCAAAATCTTACTATCACCGTGCGAAAGATTGGTTTCAAGGGTTGAAAATTGTGGTGTGGATACTATCAAGTATCAGCATCTTCACAGGCCTTACGGCTTGTATTGTGTTCTTTATGATGCTTTTGGGTATCAATGATACCCTACTTGGTTTTATTACAGGTACGCCAACCATGGCGGCGTTGGTAGTTTTTGTTTCGGGTGTGATTCTGTATTATATTGAGTACGGAAAACACAACCGGTATAGTGACGGATTAACGGAAGCGAAACGAAACACAGATGATAATGGAAGGGGTGAAATCCGTTTTGCTTTCTTCCTACAACTGTTGTCTGTGTGTATGTGTATGTATGGTGCTTACACAATATCGAATGAGGTTGCAGGTACTAAATCTGCTACACAGTTAGACGGTATCAATGCTAAGTATGCTGCTGTTGTTGCCGATTACAACAAAGAAATTCAATTTTCTGATTCCGCTCAAACAACGTTTAAAGCTATTAAGCTGTACAGAAACAAACTGTCTGACGTTAACACAAATGAGTTTAATCGTTTGGGCGATGTGACACAGAAATGGAAAGACGAGAAGGACGCATCTATTAAACAAAGAGATGCGGAAATAGAACAGCAAGGATTGAAAGACTTTGAGTTTAATCCTTACGATGCGGTTGCAACTAAATGGAGTATTATCGTTATGTGCGGCATTCAGGTGTTTATTGAAATAGCATTGTTTTATTGCTTACATTGGATAGTTAGCTTCCGCTACCGAGTAGCGATTGAAAGGGGTTTGTCCTTAGTTAGTGCGATTGTCACTCCTACCCTACCAACACAAAGCATCCCTGCATCCGCACCGCACAAAAGTGTATCTGCTTCTGTCCCTGTTGTACCACAACAAACACAGCCACAGACAGCTGCTAACACAAAGTTGTCTGTGTTTGATTACAGTAACACAAAATCAAACTTAAAGACGTATATTAAACGTCTTTTAAATACCTACACATCATCTGTCGAATCAGGAGTTAAGCGTTACGCAAATCAATTAGCAGCAGCAGGTTTCAAGGTTGAGTACATCGATGATGTGCTTACCGTTGACGATAAGAACTCACCAAGCCTGCCATTAAATAGCACAATCGAATTTGAGTTCGATGGTACTGAATTAATAATCAAATCAAAATAAAATAATATGAAACATAAAATAAGTGAGCGGGCTACATTTGTATATGAAGTGTTTGCAGGTTTAGCATCAGTAATGAGAGAACAGCGTAAGATGTTTGTATTCGTTGACAAAGGTCAAGTCGGCGGCCCTTATGAGTTATGGGAGTCTTTGTCTTCTGTTAGTAAAAGCAAAGCAGGCGGCGGTGTAGCTATCCTTGATTTGAAAGCAAAGAAACTATTGACAAAACCTTCGATGTCAAAGAAGAAAATTACAGCAGGATTTAAAAAAATCTTTCCTGAATTGGAAAGCAAACATATTATGCGGAAGCTAAAGATGGCAGATGATTACGCTGTCAATTACAAAGAGATTCATCAGGGAAGATTTTTGACGTATTTAGATTAAAGAAAGGGTAGGGGGGTGAAATCTCTGGAGCAGAAAGGTAGGGCAAT
>Ga0208414_1001705_pt1 | contig 15966 bp, 18 predicted proteins | sample AntAceMetag02UKE_FD_184770 | JGI IMG/M metagenome (GOLD analysis project Ga0208414, IMG submission 184770) | Saline lake microbial communities from Ace Lake, Antarctica - Antarctic Ace Lake Metagenome 02UKE (SPAdes) (version 2) | ecosystem: Environmental > Aquatic > Non-marine Saline and... | reverse complement strand
GGCCGCGGTTGTCGATCTTGGCGTAATCCTCGCCTTTAGTGACAATGTCATGATCGCTGATCATGAGAAAATCGTGGCCGGCATCAGCGTATTTGTTGATGACGTCTTGGATGGGTGATTTGCCATCACTCGCCGTGGTGTGAGAGTGGAGATTACCGCGCAGTGAAGAGCCAACAGGTGCACCGGCGTAGGGGTTTTCAATATTCATCGGCATCAGTGTTGAAGCGATATTTGAGGTGAGGCGAGCTTAGGTGTGCGACAATCCGGTGAAGTTGGATTGAATCGCATTGATGGCTGGCAGATTGAGGTGCGGATGCTCTATTTTTAGATCAGTCATGAAACGTCCACGCATCGTCGAAAAAAAACCGTCCTGCAAAGGGAAGCGCCGCTACAAGACGCAAGGCGATGCGCTCGACGGTGCGATGTTGGCCGGGGTGGAGCGTGAGCGAAAAGCTTACGTCTGTCCTTGGTGTGGCCTTTGGCATCTGACGACCGTTTCCGAAGACTAGATCAAGTGAGATAGAGGATGCCGGGCTGCATCGATTCGGCGAGACTCATGCCAGCAAAACCAGTGGCTTCCATGCGGAGACCTGCCCATGAACGAACCCCGTGTTTGCTAATCGGTCGGGCGGTATCCTTGGCCATGACACCGAGACGTCGTGAATAGGTGGAGTTGCTCAGAATGTGGTTGGCGTTGGCCAAGGCGCGATTCAATCGCGGGGAGCTTTCGCCGTGTCGCTGGGCGAAGAGCAAGGTCTGCACCATGCCGAGGCTTTTGGCGTTGTTCCAGAGATCTTGAACCGGCCACCAGGTCTGCCGATTTTGGGCGGCCAAAAGCCCGGCGCTGCCGTGGACTCGATTGTGAAGGGCGCGTCCGACTTGGGTGCGGAAGGTGCGATCCTCGATGTGGTGCCAAGCGGTGATGAAGCCTTCGTCGTAATACCACATGTCACCGAAATAGAGGCTCTCCATGATAAATGGTTTGTGGTTGTGCACAGTCCAATGAGGGGCGCGGCCGAGCATCCGTCCGTCGTCTTGCCAATCTTTTAAGAGATAGCGGATCGCGCGTTTGGTGACGTCCAGATAACGCGCTTCGCCGGTGGCGCGATGGGCGAGCGCAAAGGTAGCGGCCTCAATCGCGGTGGCGCAGGAGTAGATTGCGGTGGGTTGGGGCCACACGCCGTCATCGAAGGCTCCATTGCTGCGTTGGAAACGCGGGGCCCATTCGCTGCAGAAAAGTTTCAACGATTTAGTGTAGCGTTGTTGCCGCTTTCCTTTCGCCAGTGGGGTGGCGATCGCCAAGGCCGAAACGACGGAGCCGACATCGGACATGGGTAATCGTTCTTCGCGAAGAATGCGTTGCACCTCGGCGCGCGGCAGCGAACGCGTGGATCGCCCACGCAGCTCGGCTTCCCATGCGCCGTTGGGCAATTGCTCATCCACGAATTGATCGAGTTGATCGAATGACGCTGAGAGAAAATCAGCTCGATTGAGCAGTTGGGATGCGGCCATCAACGTGCGCAAAGGTAGCGAGGCGGTATACCAGTAACTTTCGCCCGGTCCGTAATTGTCGCCCAAGTAGCCATTGGGTTGGCGATGCTGCAGAAACCAATCGCCAATTTGTTCGAGAGCTTTGGCGGGATCGCGCGTGGGTTGTTTTTGTAATTCGTGGCGATCCGGCATCGTGGCTGGAGGCGCTTGACGATACAGAGGGACTAGCTCGACCGCGTGCTGACTGCGAATTTCGATCGTGTTGACGAGAAAATCGCGGCCGGATTGAGGCGTGAATTTGAGGTTCAGTCGATTGCGGCGAGATTGGGCGACGAATTTTTGGCGGAAGACTTTACCGGCTTTCAATTCGACTTCAGGGATCGCCGCTTGGCTATTTGCGGTGACGGCATACGGACCGTGACCTTTGTCTTTGGTAAACGCGGTGAGGGTGATTTCGTATTCACCATCGGGTAGTCCGAGCCCGAGGGTCGCAGGTGTTTGCGAGGAGACGTAACCTTCCAGACGAGCATCCTCGATGTTTTTGCCGCCGCCTTCATCGACCGAGTCGAGCCAGCAGTAGGCGGGATGAGTGTAGAGGCGCGAGAGGACGGTGAAGCCCGGATGCCGCCGCTGATAAACGTTGCCGAATTGAAGATTAAGAATGCGGCGCATGCTGGAGGTTTTAGGAATTCTGATACTGCGTGCGCGGACCGCCGAATGAATCGATGGCACGGTAGTTGGCCGTGTATTCGCCGCTATGGGGAATGCCCGCCGGGATGTGGCATTCGTCGCCGGGATTCATCGTGACGAATTTGTCACCGATGTATCCGGTAAACGTGCCCGACAACACGACGGCGTATTCATCGTAGTCGTGGGTATGCGTGGCGCAGGTGCCGCCGTTCTCGCATTGCCAGAGGACGATTTGAGTGCCGTCGCGACCTTCGTAGAGGAAGCCTTCGAGCGGATCGGATGCGCTGGCGCTTTTGACCGCGTTGGCGGCCTGCAGCATGAATGCGGGAAATTTTTTCATAAGAGTAGGGGGTTTAGAGGATGCTCTTTTTCATGCGACTGCGGAATGCTTCGCGATACTATTCGTTCTCTAAGATAAGGGTAAGATCGTTCGAAAAAGGAGATTTTAAGACGTCACTTTTAGTAAAGGGAGGTTTTAGGATGTGAGATGGGACAATATTCCAGCTGACTCTGCCGATTGCATGGGTTAGGCTGCTTACGATGATTGAAGACGTGGCCCCAATTGACCAACTAGAAACCTACATTGAAACCAAGGATGCAGCGGGCGCAGCAGCGTTGTTGGAGTCATTTCCGGCGACTGATCGCTCGCGACTCATCGATCGTCTCGACGATGATGAGCAGGAACAGTTGATGGTCCTGATCACGCCGGAACAGGCGGCGGAGCTTCTCGATGAAATGGCTCCGGCGCAGGCGGTCGATATTCTGGACGGGATCGAACCGAATCGAGCGGCGGACATTGTGGAGGAGATGGATAGTGATGTCGCGGCGGATATGTTGGGTGAGCTGGAAGATCATGAAGCGGCAGCGATTCTTGAAGAGATGGAGCCTGAGGAAGCTCAGGAAGCTCGGGAACTGCTGGCTTATGATGAGGACACTGCCGGTGGTCTCATGCGGGCTGAGTTTTTAGCCTATTCATTGTCGGCGACAGTGGGAGATGTGACCGAAGACATGCGGTCCAATGCGGAGACTTACACGGATTACGATGTGCAATATGCTTACATCGTGGATGACGATGAGCATCCGATGGGTGTGTTGCGTTTGCGCGATTTACTTCTGTCTACCCCGAGGACTCCGGTCACGCAGATCATGCTGCGCGAGCCTCTGGTGGTGAACCATGCGATGGAGCAGGAAGAACTCGCCCGGCTCTTTGCGGATAAGGGATATGTGGGTCTGCCCGTGGTAGACGATGCGCAGCGATTGATCGGTGTGGTGATGCGCAAATCGGTGCGCGAGGCAGCGGCCGAGGATGTGACAGAAGACTTCCTGAAGGTTAGTGGTTTGGGCGGTAAGGAAGAGCTGCGCTCGATGCCAATCGTGGTGAGGTCGCGTCGGCGTTTGTCGTGGTTGAGCATCAATATCGGGCTCAACGTGCTCGCCGCGAGTGTGATTGCGGCTTATCAGGATACGCTTTCCCAGGTGATCGCGTTGGCGGTGTTTTTACCGATCATTTCCGACATGAGTGGCTGCAGCGGCAGTCAGGCGGTGGCGGTAAGTATCCGTGAATTGGCGCTGGGATTGGTGCGACCGGTTGAAATGTTACGTGTGCTTGGCAAGGAGATGGCCGTGGGCTGCATCAATGGGCTCGCGCTGGGTATTTTGTTGGGAGCAGTGACGTATTTCTGGCAGGGCAATATCTGGTTGGGCGCCGTGGTCGGTGGCGCACTAATGATCAATACGATCGTAGCGGTGAGTTTGGGTGGAATGATCCCGCTCGCGCTCAAGCGCATGGATCTGGATCCCGCGTTGGCGTCGGGACCGATTCTGACAACCGTGACTGATATGTGTGGCTTCTTCTTTGTGCTCAGCATGGCGACAATGGTGCTTCCGCACTTGGTGTGAATTACTAGCTGATCAGCAGTAAACGGGCCGAGTGCCCGGGGAGAGTTTCAGGAGCGCGGTGGATGCATGGCGGCACCGGACAGCCGGGATGTTGGATCGCGATCTTCCAGAGATTTCCTGTGCCGAATGAGAAAGGCTTAGCCTGTGGCAATGGTGCGTAATGGAGATCGTAGCAATGCTCGCTGAGGTAGGCACGAAACTCCTCGTCGTCTTCGCCGCCGAATTGTTGGAGGAGAGCTGCGCGGGTTTCGGGGAGATCGACTTTAAGGATCGCTTCGTCGTTGAGGAGCCCTTCCGAGGCTGCACCGGCGTAAGAACAGAGATAAGTGTCGGCGGCGATCTGCGCGCTGTCGGCATGAAAGGAATAGACATCGGTGGGCAGGATTTCGTCGTCGTCACGCGGATAATCTCGAATGCAATCGAGGTTGGGAGAGAGGCCGTGATCGCGAAGGAGCCGCAGGTCTTCGATGAGGGTATCGCGCGCGAGTTTACCTGAGTCACTCAGCGAAAGGGCAGCGAGATGCGATTCGTCGAGTGTGGTGATCGCTTCGGTAGCGTTGAGCTGATCGACGACTTCGTGGAAATTTCCAGACAGGGTGCGTTGCCAGCACAGGGCGTTGATGCCGTTGGTAAACGGCGTCGCCACCAACTCGTCGAAACTGTTCACCAACTTGATACTCATGATCGTGAGGATCGAAAGCTCAAGCTGACTCCGGCGTTATCAGATCGTCTGAAAACGCGACGCGAAATTCGCTCACGATTCTCATCAGGCTGGCGTGAGGTTCTTCTCGGTAGCGCGTGGCCATATTTGCGAGTGCCCTATCCCGATCATCGGCAGAGGCGTAGTCCGCGATGAAATGATAATCGAGAATGTCCTGCGCGCTGGCTTTGTCGTTCATGTGGAGCAGGCGAGTGCCGCTCATGAAATTGCGCTCCATTTCGTTCGAAGCGAACTCGCGCATCACCGTTTCCATTTCGGCTCGAGTAACGCTCTCCTTCAGACTAAAGTAGACGTGATAAGAATGCATCGGCTGCTATTCAGCTCGGTAGTTTCCACCGCACGGTGGCGGTGGCGATCCCGCCTTTGTTGGCGCATTGCGCGTAGAGAAAGAGTGCGGAGAAATTGCGGCGTAAGTGAAATTCCATGAGCTCCGTGTCTTCGCGCACATAATCCTTATAGCGCCCCGCGTAGGTGGTTTGCATGGAAGCGTAGTGATCGTAGGTCGCTTCATCCATGTAGCCTTTTTTATTGGCCAACTCGAGAATTTCGGGATCGATCACTGGATAGGAAAACGGAGTAAGAAAGCTGCCGTCGCGCGTCGTGATGGTGTTGCCGAAACATCCGGCATTGCGCATCGCATCAGGGGTGCAGTCATCGATCACGATCACATCCTTGCTCAGATCAAAATTCATCGTGCCATCGGCTTTTTCTTCGACGATCACAGCCTGCACCCCGACTTTGGGATGAATCGAGCCCGTCCCTTCCGGTGGCACTTCGCGCACCGTGAAAGTGAATAGCATCCGGGATTCACCGAGCAGCTGAATCGAGGGATACATCAGCGAGGGGAAGCCCACCGCGCGAACCGGCTCCCATGACATGCCTTCGTCTTTGGATTCAAACAGCACCTCTCCATCTAGATTGTCCGATTCAGTTTCTTTCCCGTAGGATGGATGGAAGGGCAAGGTGGCATCAAAAGTGGCATAACTGTAGTCCACGCGACTGAGCATCATGAGCCGCCCCGAGGGGGAGCGAAACGGCACCGATTCGGAAAAGAACGCGCGGTTCGTTTTCGGATAATGACAACCGGGCAGCGCTACATCGTGCATCGCCCATGTCTTACCATCATCCGCCGAGATCGCAGCGCGATGTCGTTTCCCCACGCCGATCGCCATGTAGAGTCGTCCATCCTTGAGTTGGATAATCTCCCGCGCGCAATCGATCACATCGTCTTTTTTCGCTCCGGTGAATTCAGCATCGATGATGAAACGATCAAAGGTTTCACCGCCATTTTCTGATCGGGCGAGCACAGCGTAGACGTGATCACGTTCGGCGTAAGGATCGGGATACCATCCTCCGCCATGACTCTGCACTTTTACGAAGAGGGTGTTGCCGAAAATACTGACGGAGGGTTCGTGGCCGCTAAGCAGCTCCCGAATATGTCGGCCCACAGACCACGTTTTGCCGTCATCCGAGGATCGATACATCACGACGTGCGATGACAGGGCGCGTTCAGACTGCACGGCGTTATGAGAGGTGATCTTCTCTTCAGCATGGCCATGCGCGACAAACATCACGATCTCGCCATTGGCGAGAACGCCAACGTGTGGCTTGAAATTAAAGTTTCCATCCAAACGGGTAATTGAGCCCTTCAATGCACTGGGCAGTTGTTCGGGATTGGCGACTTTGAGTGCGTAGGGGATGGGGGACATTTGCGGAAAATATTAGTTATCTAAGGTGTGGATTACTGAGACTTCGAGAATGGTGATGCAAATTATGTGTGAGATTATCCACTGCTTCTTGCGGCTTCTCTCGCCTGCCAAAAGTCTGCGGGATTGAGATCAGAGAGAATATGTTCAGCCCCGGCATCGCGAAGCTTCTGTTTTTTATTGCCGACTCCTATAAATGGAATGCCGAGCTTGCGGCAGGCACGAAGATCCCAAGTGCCGTCGCCGACATAGATGGCCTCATCTAGTGATTGGCCCGCTTTCGCGACAGCTGCCGCGATGATATCTGCTCGGCTGTAGTGTTCTGATGAAGTCACCAGTGGGATGCCCTCAAAGGGAATGCCCGCCGATTGCAGCTTAAACGAAATGGACTCGCGCCAGTCGCCAGTCGCAATAGCGACGGGGATGCCTTTCTCCTGCAAGTATCCGAGAAGATCGACTGCACCAACTGTAGCGCGGAATGACTGCCCGTCTTTTTCGTGAGCAGTTTTTAAGCGTCGGAGGTATCCTTGGCACACGGCGCGTTCGGTTGACTGTTTTTCCTCGATCGGAAGGTCTGCCAAGGCGTGGTGAACAATAGCTTGGGCGGTGACCTCTTCGAGACTCTCAAAGAACTCCTTGGTCAGAACAAATCCAGCGGCTTCTTCGAAAGCTCCGCCGAAACTAGCCCAGTCGGTTCTCTCACCGTCTATCAGGGTTCCGTCTACATCGAATACGATCATGTTCGTTGATGAAGGTTAGGCATGTTTAGTAGTCGTGCACATCCAGCGCGCTTGATGGTTTCGTTCCTGATTTCCAGCCTTCCACATTGTATCAGGCTTCGAGTTCAATCCCGTCGTAGCTGAGAGTGATGCCGGCTTCGGCTATCACGTCGACCAGATCAACATAGGGTTCCGCGTAAGCTAAGGCCATGTGCGATGCTACGATGTTTGTTTTAGCATGAAAGATTCCGGCTTCCTGAAACTCTGCGATGGTTTCCTTGATCATCGGAATGTTGTGGTGGCCGGATTTTACTGGATCAATTTCACGACGCCCGAAGGTCACGTCTAACACGGCTACATCCATCTTGAATCGTCGTAGAAAGTCTAAGGTCAGGGGAAAGGTGTAGGACGAATCCATGCCGTAGAACATCGTGCTGCTACCTTGAGCAAACACGTAATTGAAGCACAGGTCCTGCATGATCATGTGATCAGATTTATCGAGACTGTGGTTGGCGTGGACGGGCGTGACGGATGTTTCGCCAATCTCGTAGGTTTGCATCGGTTCAAGCGTGTGATAGCCGATATCGGTGCGCGATTCACGCGTGATAAAACGGCCGGTCTCGCGATTGAAGTCGTAGGTGTCGGCGAATTGCAGGGCTTCGATCGCGTTGTGCGATCCGTGGATTTGCAGTTGGTGCGGGAGTGAGGCAGCGAATTCCAGTATCTTGAGCGGCCTGAAATGGTCCCAATGGATGTGGGTGATCACGAGGTGCTTGATCGTCTCCCGCGCGATGCCGAATTTCCCTAATTGGTCGCCGTCGTAGAAATCGACGAGGATATCCGGAAAGACTACCGCTTGGCAGGGACGGCGAAGATTGCGACCTCCCAGTTCGCGAACTCGTGGGAGTGACTCGAAGTCATCTTCCGGATCATCGACCCGGAGAAAGTCTCCGGCGGCCGTGCCTATTAATTGGATTTTCATGGTGGGGTATTCCTCTCCAATCGATGGAAGGTGGGGACGGGTTGAGGGTCAATTTCATATCAGTCTCACCATTCGATTAGCATGATTTAGAAGGATAGTGAGCTGCAGGTATCAATTCGACTTCCACTCAAGTGATACGGGGTTAAGTCTGATCGGGATGAAAACCTACGACGTCGCAGCGTATATTTGGCCTTCGTATCATTACGAACCGCGGATGGAGAATTTCTGGCCGGAGAAGGATGGAGAATGGTATACGGTGCGACGAGGCACGCCTCGTTTCCCTGGACATGACATGCCGCGAATTCCGTTACTCGGATATCAGGACGAAGCTGATCCGGCCGTCATGCGCGAGCATGTCGAATTGGCGCGGGCGCATGGCATCAACGTGTTCATCATGGACTGGTATTGGTATGAGGATGCCGCGTGTTTTGAGCGTCAGCTCAACGAAGGACTAATTCCCGCGCTCGAGGGCACGGACAGCAAATTCTACATCATGTGGGCCAATCATGACGTGAACAATCTCTGGGATATGCACACGGATACGATTAACGATCCGTCATCGCAGATCATGAGCGGTCAAGTGGATCGCAAGGTGCTGGAGCCCATGTTTGATCGTTTGGTCGACAAGTATTTTGGACACGAGAATTACTACCGGATTGATGACAAACCGGTGTTTTCCATTTTTGCGTATGGGAATCTGGTGGGCGGTCTCGGTGGAGTCGCGGAAACGAAGGATGCGTTCAACTGGATGAGAGGTCGTTGTGTGGAGAAAGGTCTGCCCGGATTGGATATTCAGGCGATTGCCCGTTTGGGCGAGGGTGGCACGGAAGCGGGGGTAGCTCTGGCCAGCGGCACGGAATTTCAGACGGCCCAAGCGTTGGCATTCGATAGCGCGACCACTTACCAATATGTCATGGATTCGGATCAGGACGGCGACTTCGTGCCCTGGGCCAGCAAGGCGATTTCCTTATGGACTGAATTTGAAAAGGCTTACGGTGTTTACTACCCGCACGCCTCGATTGGCTGGGATAACACGCACCGCAATCCGGGGATGAAGACGTGTGTAGAGCGAGCGACGCCTGATGCTTTCGAAGCCTGTTTATGGAAGGCGAAACGTTATCTCGACGCACATCCCAATCAAGCGCCGCTGGTCACGATCAATAGTTGGAACGAATGGACCGAAGGCAGCTATCTCCTACCGGATATGCGGTATGGCTATCGCTACTTGCAGGCGGTGCGTAACGTATTCGGAACGCGTTAGGCGCGGTCTGTTCACTCAATCCGATAAGATTACTTCGATTGGCTAGTGAGCTCCTCGAGCTGTGCCAATAGCTCGGGTTTGATCTCAACGATGCCACCTTTGCCATCACTCTGGATGATGTTGTTGGTTTCGTAGTGAGTCATCCGTGTGAAGATCCCGGTGTCTCTGACTCGCTCGAATTCGGCGCCAAAATCCCAATAGTCGTATCTCTCCAACGTGAGGGGGACGTTTTGGCTTTGAGCCTTGGTGATGAGGTTTTGGCACTGAGGATCTGAGAAGAGAAAATCGATGGAAGTGTAGTAGGTGCGGATGTTGATTTCATCGGGCTGTATTTCCTCCATCCAGCGTTCCCATTGCCACTCGACGTTCATCGGATACGCGCAATGACGAGAGAGCGGAATCGGATCGTGGAGCATATCTACGTTGAGGTTCAGGATCACCTTTTTACCTCTTAGGCGTGTCCTGCGGGCTGCTTCCTTGAAGAGCTCCGTGTAGGCATCGCCACGGATCTTGGAAATCTTGCTCAGCTCCATCTCCTCTTCGCTGCACTGACCGTAGCGTTTGAAATACTCCTCCTTAATGCAGTCGTTGTAGCCGTAGGCCAAGGGCTCATCGACATGGACCGAGTGACATTCGATCCGATGGCCGATCAAGTCATAGCCGTCATCCAGAGCTTTCTCCAACCACTCCATCCAGTAGGCTTGAACCTTCGGTTCACACTCACACATGGCAGCATGAACGTATTCATCTTTACCTTTGCAGATGGCGACGTAGCCGGGCTTGTCGTTGGGATCGAGCGTGAGTTTGAAGCACTCGCCGAAGCCATCATTGAAGTTAAAACCTGCTTTGATGTGCGGATCGCCAGTCGGGTTGTCCCATCCGGATGAGCCGGGAGTCGCGCAGATCTCATCACCCTCAGCCGTGTAAATCGAGATAAAGTTGATCGCGGTATTGGTGAACTGCACATCGCTTTCGGCGGTTCCGTCGCAGCGGACTTCCAAGGCAACATAGCGATCGTCGATCGATAAACCGCTTAAGGTGATGACCTCAATCGGATCGCCGGCCTGGGTGATGGTCTCAACGGGATAATCGACCTTAAAGCTCGAGATGACGACATCGGCTTTAGCGGATTCGGTGGAAACGGAGAAATTGAAATCTCCGTCGTATTTCTCGTAATTGGCGTTGTCCGGAGACGTATAGATCGTGATGTTCTGCTTCTCGATTCGACTGCGGATTTTGTTCTGTTTGTAGAGCTTGATACTGCCGATGGTCTTGCTGAGCGCATCTGGGTCGATGTCCCATGTCCGGCGTTTGATTCTGAGGTCGGGATTCTGAATCAGAAATTTGGACGCTATCATGATGTTACCGCCACAATAAGGGATGCCCGGGGTTTCCCGAGCCTCCTTATAATAGGGTGAGTAGGTCAGCCACAGCCCTTGTTCTTGCGGACGCATGACGCCAACCGTCTCCAGACCGTGCGCTTTCGCTGCTTCAACGAACACTCGGCTAAACTCAGGGATGTTGTTGGCCGTCTCAACAAACCCTCGATGGGAAGGCGCATGGTGATCCCAGAAGTGGCCGTAGTCTCGATTACCGTAGTATTGCATGCAGACCCGAGTGGCACCGGCTTTTTTCAGCCGCGCCATAAGCGCATACATCGTGCTCTCATGGAAAATATGAAGAGCGTCGTCGGGAAAATCGCAGAGGGAAGATAAGAGCATAACGGGGTTATTTTGGGTTTAGAATATGTTCAACAATCAGACGAGCGATTCGCTCCAGCTCATCGAAACACTTGGCGAATCGCACCGGATCCTGAGCTCCTTTTTTCGCATCATAGGTATCCACGAAATCGTGAGAACCTTCGCCGATGTATTCGTAGAACAATTGAATTTTGGCCGTCGCGACCTGATCGCCGAGGAGGGCAATGAGCTCGCGTCGGCGATTTCCGTCGGCGGCGAGGATCACATCCGAATCGATCAGTTGTTGCCTCGCGTCTTCATCGATCACGTTGCGATGGACCTGAGGGTTGAGGCCTCGACGTTCTAGCTCGGTTCGCACCTCAGCGAGCAGACGATCTGCATCCGGATAGGTCTCACGCGTCGCGGTGCCACACGAGAACAGGTCGAGGGGCAATGAAGCTCGATTCGCATACTCGGCGAGATAGTGATGAAGGACCTGACTGCGGGCGATATTGCCGTGGCAAACGGTGGTGATCTTCATGTCTGTTGTTAGCGTAGCCAGCCTTTGGCATTCGCTGATTTCGTGAGAAGAATCATGAGGGCTCCAATGATGATCGCGACCAAGGGCATCACGATCGCAGGTGCGCCCATGGTGCTCACCGCATCGCTGTTAAACCAGATGTGCGATGTCTGGGCGATCACCCCGAGAATGGACATGACGAATAAGGGTAAAGCGGATTTCCTTCTGACCAACAGGGCGAGACTACCGAGCAGGCCACCCACCGCTTCAATGCCAAACACGGCATTCACCCAGACGGGCATGTTTCGATACAGGTGCTGTTGATTCTCAGGCATCGTAGCGATGATGTCGTCAGTCAGAGAAAGCCGCATGGCGAAGGCCGAGGTATCCATGAGATACCACAAGAGTGAGACTACTGCTACGATCCAGAACCAGACCGGTAGCGACGGTTTAGATAAATCTTCATTCTGCGATGAGGGGATGGGGTCTTGGGTCATGGGGTTATTTCTGGGGGATTTGATGATGAGTGCTTAGCTCATGGAGAATGGATTAACCGACCGCAGGAGTTTCGATTATCTCGGGGCTCAACTCAATCGATTCAGTGGCATTTACTTTCGGATAAGAAACCACCTGCACACCGGCGGAATAGTGGCACACCGGAGTCGGGTCGAGAGGGGAGAAACCAGCGGCGGAGAATAGATCACACGTTTCGATCTCCGCTTCGGCCTGCTGGAGCGGCCACGGCACATGGTGCACTTCCACCCGATGAATGTCTCCCTTGCTAGATTGTGAATACAAACAGTAGCGCTCAGTGGCCCATGCTTCGAAGCTGCCGCTTTCCGCAATGAACGGATCATCGACCGGACGATAACGTGCTTTAAATGCGACCTCACTTTTGCGCCGGGCGCTGGCGCATTCGAACCAGTCATCATGCTTCTCGAGCCGAATATCAGCTTTGAAATACGGCAGATTATAAAGCCCTCTTCCGACCAAGACGATGGGCCAGTTATCGGCATCGAGACTGAAAAACCACACCCCGGGCTTTCCGTCCACCTTCACATAAGTGCGCAGATTCAATTCGGGAAACGAGCTGAGCAGCGGAATGTCGAGGGGAGGCCTGCGCATGAATCCGGCCATCCGAAACGGCACGACGCCCACCCACGCCGAACCATCGAATTCCTGCAGCTTCACTTCCGGTGGAAGCAGTGCGCGAACCTCCTTCGCTGAAACCCGGTAATGCAAGAATGCCAAGTCCAACCACGACTGCTGCCAACACCATGTCTCCGATGGCAGAGGCCAGGGACGGTGCTCAATCGATTGGAATGCCGGATGCATGTCGTGGAGACGATTAGGTTGTGGTTAGGCTTTGCGCTCGCCGATCCGCAGTCGATTGCCATCGGGATCAGTCAAATGCACCTCACGAGCCCAAGGTTGCTCGATAACTTCTGTCGCAAATTCCGTCGCGATTGAATCGACATCCTGAACGAAGAAGTAGAGCAGCGTTCCCGGTTTCGCATCTCCCGCGTGTTCGGATAAGTGCAACCGATTCGTGCCGCGTGCCAGGAAGAGGTATGAGGGTAGCCCGGGCTCGAACTGGTGTTCACCCTCAATCTCAAACCCCAAACGGTGATACCACTTCGCCGATTTATGAGCGTCCTTCGCGTGCAAAATAGGGATGAGTTCTTCGTTCATGATGGTTGGGGTTTATTGGCGATCCTGACTTTGTAGTTCGAGATTACTTGCCCAGATCGCCCGGACGTTCATTCCCTATTTTGTATTGGCCGGTGGCTCTGGCCATTAGTAGTTGGGCTTCTCGGTCTGAAGCGGTTTGTATCTTCATTATGAATCGCACAGCTTCAATATTTCCAAGAGTTATCGCTAATTTGCCTGCTCGGTAGATCATCACTCGTCCCGATTTAGAGTTCACAAAATTGAATGGCGAATCGGCGAGTGAATCGTTTTCAGGCATAGGGATGAAGTTATCTGATTGAGAACATGGGGCGTCCTATAAGAGGTTCATTGGTAAGCAGGAATAACTACATGCGACTTTAGTCTCTTCTGTTCCTGATTTCCAGCTTTCCACATTTAATCGGATTGGAATCCTATCCAATCTTCTGAGAGGCTTTCCGGCTTATGAAAAAATTTCCGGATAATTTTGTGTGGGGATCGGCTACGGCGGCTCATCAGATCGAGGGTGGGTGGAATCAGGGCGGACGTGGCCCGAGTATTTGGGATGCGTTTACGCATACGCCGGGGAAGACGAATTTGGGGCAGACGGCGGATGTGACCTGTGATCACTACAATAAGATGGAACAGGATGTCGCGATGATGAAGGCGATGGGGCTCAAGGCCTACCGGTTTTCGTTTTCATGGAGCCGCCTGCTGCCTTTGGGTCGCGGCGAGATAAATGAGGAGGGCGTGGCGTTTTACAATCGGTTGATCGATACGTTGCTGGCCAATGATATCACGCCGTGGGTCACGCTTTATCATTGGGATCTGCCACTGGCTTTGCAGATGGAAAAGGACGGTTTGCTCAATCCTGAGGTGGCTGACTTTTTTGCGAGCTATGCCGAGGTGTGTTTTGAGCGATTTGGAGATCGGGTGAAAAACTGGATCACGCTCAACGAGGCGTGGTGCAGTGCGGTGCTCGGACATGGGATCGGCTATTTTGCGCCGGGTCGCGTGAGCCGATCCGAGCCGTATATCGTCGCACACAATCTAATCCGCTCGCATGCGAAGATCGTCGATGTGTATCGCCGTAAGTTTCAAGCGGAGCAGAAGGGTGAGATCGGGATCACCAACAATTGCGATTGGCGTGAGCCAAAGACGGACAGCGCGGCGGACAGGGCGGCGGCGCAGCGCAGTATGGAGTTTTTCATGGGTTGGTTTGCCGATCCGATTTATCTGGGGAGCTACCCGGAAGTGATGCATGAGCGGGTGGGCGATCGCATGCCGCGATTCAGCGATGAGGATCTCGCGTTGGTGAAGGGCTCAAGTGACTTCTGCGGGCTCAACCACTACACGGGCATGTATGCCGCCGAGCCGAAGACGGGCGAAGATATCACGATCGGAGCACCGGCGGGTAATGGCGGGATGGCCGAGGATCAACTCGTGGAGCTCTCCGAGGATCCGACCTGGGAGAAGACCGGGATGAATTGGAATATCCTACCGTGGGGCTGCCGCAATATGCTGAACTGGATCAATGAGCGCTATGAGCATCCACCGATCTATATTACGGAAAATGGCTACGCCGCTTCGGATGAGGACGACGTTTCCGTGGCGATCAATGACGACCGGCGGATCGGGCTAGTGAATGGTTATCTCGAAGCGTGTCATCAAGCGATCAACGAAGATGGCGTTGATTTGCGCGGTTACTTCCTGTGGTCACTGATGGACAATTTTGAATGGGCGATGGGCTACAGTATGCGCTTTGGGATTCACCACGTGGATTTCGCAACGGGTAAACGCACGCCAAAGAAATCCGCCGAATGGTATGCGGGGGTGATGGCGCGGAATGGGCTGGAGTAGGCGGTCGGATTGCGCGTTCACCCCTATGAGATCGGGGTGTGGGCTGTTATCCTTAACGGCACTGTCGGGAGGTTGGCATCGATCAAGTGCGGTTGGGGACAACCGCACCCACCTGAGGAACCGGTAAATGTAGGCGGCCTGCTTGCAGGCGCGGGGAGTGGATAGGTATGCGCATGATTATTGCGCGAGCGAGCTCGCAGCCTACACTTCGGCTAAGCGGCGATGGAGTTGAATGAGGATTGCTTTCGGCGGGAGAACGCACTCGCTCGGGCGATGTCTGTTGCGCCGCGTCTGCTGACGAACCTTTGCTATCTCGCGATGATGAGCCTTTCCCTCGGGCTCAATTTGCTGCCGGTATTCTTGACGACATTGAGCGCGACCTATGGCGGAGTTGATGGGCTCACGCAGGAACAGCTCGGTCGGTTGGGTGCCATCGCGTTTGCGGGTCTCGTGATCGGTATTCTGGTCACGGGTCCACTGGCGGATCGATGGGGAGCGAAACCATTTGCTCAATTGGGCAATGGTTTGATTGGGGTGAGTTTGCTAGGAGCGGCCTTCGCACCGAGTTATGCGTGGTTGGGAGTGGCTCTACTTTTTCTGGGGATGGGGGCGGGGGTGCTGGATATGATTTTGAGTCCGGTGGTCGCGGCGCTCAATCCGACGCGTCGGGCGGCGGCGATGAATTGGCTGCATTCCTATTTTTGCGTGGGAGCGGTGGTCACGATTCTCGTCGGCACCCTGGCGCTGTATCTCGGTTATGGATGGCGCAC
>Ga0208414_1001703_pt1 | contig 16000 bp, 13 predicted proteins | sample AntAceMetag02UKE_FD_184770 | JGI IMG/M metagenome (GOLD analysis project Ga0208414, IMG submission 184770) | Saline lake microbial communities from Ace Lake, Antarctica - Antarctic Ace Lake Metagenome 02UKE (SPAdes) (version 2) | ecosystem: Environmental > Aquatic > Non-marine Saline and... | reverse complement strand
GGGCTGATCGCCTTCGCCATCTGCCTTGCGATGTCGATCAACATCTCTGGCTTCTTCCCAGAGCGTCTGGCGACAGGTCTGCCACGCATCGCCGAGTATTTTGGCACCATCATGCCGGATCTGAACTGGGATGTGCTGTTTGAAGGTCGGACCGAGGACGGACGCGCGGTCGCAGGCTCCATAACTTACTGGTACACCGATTTCTGGACCTACGTCGTGCTGTTATGGGAAACCATTCTGATGGCGATGACGGCGACGTTGATCGGGGCGGGAGTAGCGTTCGTGCTGTCGTTTCCCGCCGCCGCGAACCTCGCTCCGAACAGCTGGGTCTACTGGTTCTCTCGCCGGTTCCTTGAGATCTGTCGCGGCATCCCGGAGATCCTGTTGGCGCTGGTCTTCGTGTTCATGATCGGCATCGGTCCTTTGGCGGGCGTGCTGGCGATCGCGATCCATACAGCGGGCGCGCTTGGCAAGCTGTTCGCGGAAGTCAACGAAAACGCTTCCCAACGCCCGGTGGAGGGGATTACAGCGGTCGGCGGAACTTGGACTGCGAAGATGCTCTATGGCGTGTTGCCGCAGGTCGCGCCGAACTTCTTCAGCTATGCCATCCTGCGCTTCGAAATTAACGTGCGTGCCTCGTCGATCATCGGCTTTGTTGGCGCGGGTGGTATCGGGCAGGAACTCAATCGCGTTATCTCTTTCTATTCCGACGACCGCGTCGCTGCTGTACTGATCCTTGTGGTGCTGATGGTCACAGTGATCGATCTAATCTCCGAGCGCGTCCGCCATCGCTTCATTGGCAAGGAGAACTTCTGATGAGTATCGCCGCCATCGCCGACCTTGATGAGGCGCAGATCGCAAAGGTTAGCGCCGCCCATCCCGGCGCTTTTGCAACGCCCATGGGGCAGGCCAAACGTTGGGCGCCGCTCGTCTTGGCCGTTGTTTATGTGCTCGTCACCATGTGGTATTTCGAATTCGCTTGGCTGCTGGATGCCTCCGAGCGGGTCTGGGCGCTGTTGCGCAACTTCGTGATCTGGCGCGATATGGAGACTTGGGCCTATCGCCAGATCTATGTCGGCATCGCTCAGACACTCGCCATGGCTTTTCTGGGCACGCTTCTGGGCACGTCAGGATCGCTGGTTCTGGGTTTTATGGCGGCCAAGAACGTCATGCCATTCGCCATCGTCCGCCAGATTGTGCGCCGCCTCCTCGACATCCTGCGCGGCATCGACCAACTGGTCTGGGGCCTCGTCTTCGTGCGCGCCGTTGGGCTTGGGCCACTGGCCGGCGTGCTGGCGATCTTCGTGTCAGATCTGGGCACGCTGTCGAAGCTCTATTCTGAGGCGATCGAGAATATCGACCGCAAGCAAGTGGAAGGCATCCGCTCCACAGGGGCTGGCCCAATCGCCACGATCCGCTACGGATATATTCCGCAGGTCCTGCCGGTGTTCATTTCCCAGTCGCTCTACTTCTGGGAATCGAATACCCGGTCCGCCACGATCCTCGGTATTGTGGGTGCAGGTGGCATCGGCATGATCATCATCGAGCGGTTCCGCGCGGGCCTCTATGATCAGGTGGCCTTCGTGGTGCTCAACATCCTGGTGCTGATCTTCGCCATCGACTGGATGAGCAAGCGCATTCGGCTCTGGGCGGTGGGCGAAAAGGCCCACTGATCCAGGCTATGGGGTGGGCGGCGTGCACCGATGATGCGTATCGTGACCTTTGTTCTTTCTGCGGCAGCCTCTCAGCAGCCCGCGCGCATCTCGTATCATCACATTGAGGGTACAACTTTCATAAAACTGTATCGCTCCCGTCATCCGAGCTTCATCCGTGTGGCCCACACTAATCTTGGTGTCTTGTTGAAGGCCCTTTGCCCTATCTCATGTGACCGGAAGGTTATGGCTGCGGTGAGGCGTTTTTGTCGAGTACCGACCTAGCGGTGCCCGGTTTCATTAAATTTCCAAGGTAAGGAAGCTTCCTGTGCTCACACTCCCCCGCCTCATGTCGACCACATTCCTGGTCACTGCTTTGATCGCCAGTGCTGCGAGCGCTGAACAGCCGGTCGGTTCCGACAGTTTCAATATCGACAGCCCGGTGGATCTTTCCACGCTTACCCCTGCAACTTTCGATGAGATCCTGAGAGTTGCTGCGGCGGGCACCGAAATTGTGTTCTACGATTTTACAGAATCCTTCGGGCCGCTGTTCGTGGACAATCTGATCCCCGCCTTCAACGCGGTGTATCCTGACATCACCGTCACTCACATCTCCATCGATGGCGCGGCGGGTGTACAGCAGTTGATCGCCGCCCATGACGCCGGTCGCGGTTCGCCTGCGGACGTATTTTTCATGCCCAACGGTCAGGTTCGTCTCGCCAACGAGTCTGGCGTCATCGCCAATCTTCCGTTGCACACCATGCTGCCCGCAGCGCCTGACCTTGCGCAGGACGCGGCGACGGTGTCGCGCGGGTATTTCCATGGCGGCGTAGTGGTCCCGTTTCACCGCAACCAGACTGCCATTGGCTACGACACCCGCAGCCTTGCGACCGATGATGTGCCGCAGACCTTTGAGGAGATTCTGGCTTGGGCGCAGGCCAACCCTGGCGCGTTTGCCATGACATCTCCCGCAGGTGGCGGGTCTGGCGGTGGCTTTCTGGAAAGCGCGATCCTTGGTCTTGCCTCTGATGACTGCGTGGCCGAGGCGCAGGATTTCAGCCTTACGCCCGAGCAAGCGGTAGAATGGGCGGCGGGCGACTGCCTTGATCCGGTCATGGCCTTTTTCGAGGAGCTGGAACCCTTCGTCGAAATCACCAATGGTAACACCGATACCTTGAACCTGATAGCCAATGGCGTGGCCAGCATGGGCACCGTGTGGGAAGATCAGACCTTTGACTTCATCGGGCGTGGGCTTTTGCCGCCAAGCGTGCGCACCACGCTTCTGGAAACCGGCCAGGTCGGTGATGGCGACGGCATCATGATCCCGTCAGGCAGTGACAATGTCGCGGCAGCATTGCTGTTCGTGAACTACCTGCTGTCGGATGAGGCGCAGGTAATCAAGGTCGGCCTCAATGGCTCCCGCTCGGCGCGGACCGGGTTGGATCTGTCGGCGGCCATTGACACTGACATGGCAGACCGCCTGATCCCGACCGCGATTTACAACGAGCGCAGCCGGGCGCGGATCGCGGGCGTCATCAGCTCGGCTGCAACTGATCGGTTCGTTGTGGACATCCTGCAACAATGATCCGACGGCGCCGAAATGTTCTCCGCACCATTTCGGCGCGGAGACACACACCATGAGCGTTCTGCATATCGATGGCATCGCCAAGACCTTTGGCGACACCACAGCGTTGCACGAGATATCGTTGCGGGTGACGGACGGTGAATTCGTGACGTTGCTTGGTCCGTCTGGCTGCGGCAAGACCACCTTGATGCGCATCATCGCCGGGATCACGCAGCCCGACCGGGGGGCGATCCGGATTGACGGCCGAGACATTCAAACCCTTCCGCCAGAGCGGCGCAATATCGGGCTGGTGTTCCAATCCTATGCCCTCTTTCCGCACATGACAGTGGCCGCAAACGTGGGTTTTGGCCTAAAGATGCGTGGCATTCCGTCTGCCGATGCAGACAGGCGGGTCACCGACGCCCTTGATCTGGTCGATCTTGGCCCACTCGCTGGCCGCTACCCCCGTGCGCTGAGTGGTGGTCAGCAGCAGCGCGTGGCGCTCGCCCGTGCCGTAGTGATCGAGCCAGATATCCTTCTGTTCGATGAGCCCTTGTCGAACCTTGACGCAAAGCTGCGTGACCAGTTGCGCGATGATCTGAAAGTCCTTCAGCGCCGGCTTGGGATCACTGCGATCTACGTGACACACGATCAGGCCGAGGCGATGGCACTGGCCGACCGGATTCTGGTGATGAAGGATGGTCGTATCGTGGAGGAGGGTGCGCCGGTGGCGCTTTACCGCCATCCCCGCACCCGGTTTTCAGCCGAATTTCTGGGCCAGACCAACGTGTTGCCGGTCTATCTGGCGGCGGGACAGGTGATGTTGCCGTGGGAGCAGAAGATTGCCGTTATCGGCAGCACCACTGGCGGTCACGTATCCTTGCGGCCAGAGGACGTCGCCATGGAGGTTGATCCCGATGGGCTGGGAGAGGTGCAGTCGGTGACGTTTCTGGGGGCCAGTGTCGAATGTCGCGTCGCGGTGCACGGCGTTGAGGTGCGGGTACGCGCCACAGGAAGCGCTGTCGGCATCCCTGCAGTCGGGACGCGCGTCAGCCTATCTGCCCGCGTCACGCCGCATCCGCTTGCGGACGTAATCGTGCACGACTCGGAGGCTATCACTGGATGACAAAAGGCATCTTTCAGCGATTTGCGGTTGCCATCCTGATCCTTCCAGCCGGTGGTTATCTGGCGCTGTTTTTCGGGCTACCACTGATGCTGGCTTTTCTCGGCGGCTTCGGCATGTTCACGCGCGGCGACGAGACTGGCTTCACGTTGGAGCATTACCGTGCCCTTTTCGGCACCCAAGCATACCGTGATGGGCTATGGTTTTCCACCTACCTCGCCATTGTTCCAACGGTTGTCAGCCTGGCTGTGTCCTTGCCTTTGGCGGTGGCACTGGCGCGAACCCATCCGGGTCAGCGGCTTTTCAATATCCTCTACAAGGTACCGCTGGTGGTTCCGGGGATCGTGGCGGCTTTCGTCGTGATGACCATGTTCGACCGGGGCGGGTTGGCGGCACGGGTGCTGGCACCCATCGGCGTCGACCTGCCGAAACTGGTCCGTGACCAATGGGCAATCGGCGTAATCATTGCGACTTCATGGAAAGCAGTTCCGTTCATGACGCTCATCATTGGCGGCTCTTTGGGAGCGATAAACCGAGATATCCTGTCGGCGGCGCGCACTCTTGGGGCCGGACCGCTCGCCACGTTCTGGCGTATTCAGGTTCCGCTGGCCTTGCCGGGGATCACGGCGGCGTTTTTGTTGACCTTCATTGGCGGCATGGGCGCTTACGCCGTACCGAACCTGCTTGGACCGGTTTATCCGCTGCCGCTTTCGGTCCACATGTATGTCAATGCGTTCGAGCGGAACAACTGGGGCCTCGTCTCGGCCATGGGGACGGTGTTAAGTCTGATCTCCATCGCCGTACTGCTGGCCTATTACCGCGCCACACGCGGGATGCGCACCGCCTATGGCGGAGAGGCGCGATGAGCGTCGCCTTTCCCGACACCGCCCGCGCGGCACTGCGTCAGCCATTCCTCACCTCGGACGGGCGCTGGATTTCCGCAGGTCTTGGCCTCGCCTTTATCATCGTTCTCGGACTCCCGTTGCTGGTCACCATCCTTTGGTCGCTGGTTGATCCGCAGGTCGGTTGGTTCGCACCCGATATCGTACCCCCTTCGCTGGCGCTGGACCACTGGTCCTCGGCGCTGAGCAACCGGAGCATTCTGAGCGCTTTGGGGCTTTCAGTCGGGATCGGCATCGCTGTCACGATCCTGACCTCCGTCCTCGCTCTGCCCACCGCCTATGCGCTGGCTAAGCTACCCTTCCGCATGAAGCGCTTCGTGGAGCTATTCGTGCTCGCCCCCCTGATCGTGCCGGGCATCATCGTGGCCGTCGGCATTGGCGCGATCTTCTTTCGCCTCGATCTGGTCTACACCGTTCCCGGAGTGATCCTCGTACAGACAGTGGGAACCTTGCCGCTGATGATCCGTATTCTTGCCGCCACGATCGAGGCGATCCCGAACGACCTAATCGCCGCTGCCCGCACGCTAGGTGCCGGACCCGCGGCCATCGCGCGCTACATTTTAATCCCACTGGCTTGGCCCGGCTTCATCGCAGGTGGCCTTCTGACGTTCGTCTCCTCTTTTGAGGAGTTCGAGAAGACCTTCATCATTGGATCGCCCTTCGTGCAAACCCTGCCGGTGATCCTGTGGACCTATCTGGGCGGGCGCGGCATCATCTTTCCGAACGCCGCCGTGGTGACGTTTATCCTGCTGGTGCCTATGCTGATCGTCTTTTTTCTGGCCGGTCGCGTGCTGCGCGACGATGTCCTTGCCTCCGGCATGGGCAAACTCTGAAGGATCCTCATCAATGCACTGGGATTTCGCCACGAACGGTTTTGTTCACATCTGCGGCCATCGTGGCCACAGCACCGGTGCGCCGGAAAATACTATATCCGCCTTCCGTGCGACACGCGCCCTTGGCGGCACGACCGCCGAAATAGACACGGTCCTGACCGCCGATGGCGAGATCGTGTTGATGCATGACCTTAGTGTGGACCGGACCACCGATGGCAGCGGGGTCGTCGCCGACATGCCCCTAGCCGCGATACGTAAGCTGGATGCGGGCAGTTGGTTCACGCCCGACTTCGCCGGGGAACGGGTGCTGACCCTAACTGAGGCGCTGGCGATTGCCCGCGACCTGAACCTGGGCTTTGAAGTGGAGGTCAAGGAACGTCGCGATCTGCCCCGCTACGCCAGACAACTTGCTGAGGTGCTGGAAGACCCCGCAGATATGGAGCGTGTCATGATGATTTCCTTTGATCATGCCTGGCTGTACTGGCTCAAGACCCAGATTCCGGGGATCAAGACCGGCGGCATCATCCATGCCCGCCATACCGATCCGATCCGCGTGGCGACCTCTGCCGGGCTGGATCAACTTTCCATCGATCTTTCCGTCTGGCACCCAGATGATGCGCTTCAGCTTCACGACGCGGGCATCGTTAACCGCTGCCACGCCTACGCGCCCACCATGATTGAACGGCTCAACCGCGCCGGTCTCGATCCGCTTCCCAGTCTGCGCGATTGGCTTGCCGGTGAGCTGATCGACACGCTCTCGGGCGACGATGTGGGTTGGGTGGCGGCCGTTGTCGCGCGTGCAGGTGTGGCCCCGGACGGTCCGTCCTCATGACCGACTGGATCCATCGCCCCGTCCTCAGCCAAGTTCCCGCCCTGACAGAGATGTCGCCCAAAACGCGCGCCGCCCTTCGCGACGGTCCAGATGACGCCGCATCCTTCCGCGCGGCCCATGATGCCGTTCCCGCCCTGCGCGAGATCGAAGTAGGCGGGCCGCCGCCCCTCGCGACATCCGCCCAGGGCGCATTGCGTGTGGTGGCCTGGAATGTCGAGCGCCTTTGCCATTTGCCTGCGACCGCAGATCTGCTCAAGCGGGAAGGCGCAGATATCTGCCTTCTGACCGAAATAGATAAGGGCATGGCCCGCACAGGGAACACTCATCGGACCGCCGAGCTGGCGAAGTCGCTGGACCAGTCCTATGCCTACGGAGTCGAGTTTATTGAACTGGACCTCGGAACATCCACCGAGCGTGGCGATCACGCCGGTCAGACGAATACCTGCGGCTTCCACGGAAACGCCGTCTTGTCTCGCATGGCGCTGCACCGCCCCGTCCTCTTCCGGTTGGAAGCGGAGGGTAAGTGGTTCGGCTGGACGCGGGGCGAGCCGCGTGTGGGTGGGCGGATCGCCGTTGGTGGACAAGTTATGCTCGACGGCGTCGCCATAACTGTCGTTGCTGTACATCTGGAAAGCCATTCCGACCCATCCCACCGGGCAGGCCAGATGGCGCGCCTTGTGAAATTGATCGCTCAGTATGACGCTACAGCACCGGTTCTGATCGGCGGCGATGTGAATACTTCGACCATGACATGGGCCGAGCGGATGGCCGGTCTGCCTGAGGATCCGCTTCGGCGTTGTGACGTCGTCCCGCATGAACCGTTGTTCGACATCATGGCCGCCCACGGCTTCGTCTGGACCGCCTGCAACGTGCCGCTGACAGCGACGCAGCGCTTCGTCGATTTGGCGGATGCGAAGGAGAAAGGTCGGGTGCCGGGCAAGATCGACTGGATCTTCACCCGTGGTCTTACGGCATCAGAGCCTTCGGTTATCCCTGCGGTTGCGCCGGATGGCACGATCCTTTCGGATCACGACGCGATCATGGTAACCGTCAGGCTACCATCATAAATATACGTTGCAGAATGCGGGTTCGCTTTGCAAGATCGCCCGGGAGCGGATTTGGTGCCCAATTACTAAAGACACTGCCGAATTTCAATTTGCGCAGACCTGCACAAGCCCACCGTTCCAATTGAAGAGCAATACGCCATGACAATCGAGATTAGCGGACTTGAGAAACGCTTCGGCGGCCATCGCGTCATAAATGGGCTGAATTTCGATATAAGGGAGGCGGAATTCTTCGCCATCGTCGGTGCATCGGGCTGTGGCAAATCCACCCTTCTGCGTTTGATCGCGGGGCTGGAAACCGCCGATGCCGGGATGATCCGCTTGCACGGCAAGGCCGTTAGTGGCCCGGATTTTCATGCGCCGCCCGAAGCGCGGGGCGTCGGCGTGGTGTTCCAATCCTATGCGCTTTGGCCGCATCTGGACGTGCGCGGCAATGTCGCCTTCCCCATCGAGACGGCGGGCGCGTCCCGGTCTGATGCTGCCCGTGCTGCCGACAGACATCTGGCCACCGTCGCGTTGCAACCCTTCGCCACGCGGCGCCCGGCGGAGCTGTCGGGGGGGCAACGGCAGCGTGTGGCGCTTGCCCGATGCCTTGCTCAGGGCGCGCGCACGATCCTGTTGGATGAGCCGCTGGCGAACCTCGACCCGCATCTGCGGGGCGCCATGGAACGGGAGTTGCTCGCTTTTCATGCCGCTTCCGGGGCCACCACGCTCTACATAACCCACGACCAGCGGGAAGCCATGGCCGTGGCCGACCGGATGGCGGTGATGGCGGAGGGACGCTTCCTGCAAGTCGGCACCCCACAGGAGATCTACGAGAGGCCTGCCTCTGCCGTCGTTGCGCGGTTCATCGGGCAGGGCGCAGTGCTCCCGGCTACTATAGATCGTGGAGGAGTGCAGATCGCCGGTCAGGCGGTCCCGTTGCGCGGTCTGGACGCAGCCGGTTTCGGCCGGCGCGAGGCGATGTTGCGACCGTCTGATGTCGTGGCTACCGATCCCGACGCCCAAGGAGCCTTTGTCGGGCGGGTTCTGTCAGTTCTTTATCGAGGTGGAGTGTGGGAGGCGCTGATGGCAGTGGAGGGGCTGGCAGAGCCGCTGACAATCCATCTTGATCGGGTGGTCCGGACCGGGGAGGGGATAGGTCTGCGGCTGACCGGCGGCTGGCTTCTGCCCAAAGAGCCTAAAGCCGCCACGGAACGACCCCGCGGGGCAGCCAGCGCCCCATGATGTCAAGCGCCAGCAAAAGACCGATGGTCGCTACCACTGTCACGGCCGACATCGCTGCGGCAAGCGTCGTGGAACCGCTGCTTTCGTAATTGTAGATCGTGGTTCCGATCGTCTCTGTTCCGGTTGACCACAACAGCGCCGAGACGGTGATCTCGTTGTAGGCAATCAGGAACACTAGGATCGCGCCTGACGCCGCCGCCGGGGCCAGAAGTGGGAGGGTGATCCTCCAGAGCCGCCGCCAGTACCCTGCGCCCGCAACCTTGGCGGCCTCGTCCAGGGCAGGATCGAGTTGCATGTAGGCCGCCGAAATCGGCTTCAGCGCAACAGCAAAGAACGCGCACAGATAGGCGATGAAAATGATCCCGAGCGTGTTGTAGATCGAGACGTCCAGCAAGGGGATCGGCCGGATGAAAGTCAGGATGAAGGCGATGGAAATCACCAGGCCGGGGATTGCATAGGTGATCTCGGCAGCGAAGGCGATCCCCCGCCCGATCCCCCGCGACACGCCCCGAGGGCCTGACAGGATCCGCGCGAGAAGCACGCAGGCCCCGGCAATGACAAGTGCGGCAAGGCCTGCGGTCAGCGTGGAATTGGCGAATGCACGAGCCGTCACGGATTGCTCGAACAGGATGTGGCGGAAATTCGCCAGCGTCATCGTCTCTGATGTCAGGGGCAGCCCATAGGTGATAACCAGCGCGGTGCCGAAAAGGGCGGTGACAGGAAGGATCAGGATCACGGCGATCAACAGTGCAATCGCTGCCTCGACCACAGGCCGCGTGCGACCGAGCGTCAGGTGCAGGGGCGTCTGCGGCGGGCCGATCAGCGCATTGCGGGTTCGGCCAAGCAGGGCCATCTGCGCGGCCACGATAATCACGGCAAGTGTCGCCAGTACCGAAGCAAGCACCGCGACATCAGCCAGCATGGAAGGCCCGAAAGCGCTGAGCCGCTGATAGATCAGAACCGGCAGGGTCACGTATCGTCCCGGAATGCCCAGAAGTGCCGGGATGCCGAAATTGCCGAGAGCCGAGACGAAGGCGAGAACATAGGCGGCCATCAGTGTCGGAAGGAGAAGCGGCAGGATGATCCGCCGTAGCAGCCGCCAAGGGCCAGCCCCGGCACTGCGGGCGGCATCGGACAAGTCGCGCGGCAGGCTGCGCAGGGCCGCCAACACGACCAGAAACACTAGTGGCATGTTCTGCACTGCGAGCAACGCGATGACCCCGCCTCGGCCATAGAGCGGATGCGGAGATCCCGGCGGTGGTGCCAGGCCAATCGTGTTCAGGATCGGCGACGATGGCCCCATCGCCTGAACCCAGGCAATCGCCGTGACATGGGGTGGCACCATCATCGGGATCATCACGAGGAACGTGATAATGGCCTTGCCTCGGATGTCCGTCAGCCCGATGATCAGGGCCAGCGTCGTTCCAAGCAACAGCGACAGGAGCGAAGAGAGAGCGGCACTTTCCAAAGAGTTCCGCAAGGCGCGCGGTACCGATCCACTCTCGAACAGGGCGAGCACCGGCGCCAGCGAGAATTCGGCCCCGTCGGTCAGCCCGATGCGGGCGAGGTGCCATAGCGGCATCACGAACAGCACCAGTGCAAACAAGCACAAGGCGACGAGGGTCAGGCCCTCGCCGCTTCGCAGGTGACGCAAAGTCCCGGTCAGCTTACTGACCGAAGATGTCGATGAACCGCAGGCGGTTGGCATCCGCGTCAGTCAGCGCTTGCGCGGCATCGAAATCCAGAAGCCGGATCTGGTCGCGCGCCGGAAACCCCTCGGGCGCGGCGATGGCCGGATGGGCAGGCAGATACCCCATATCGGCAGCCAGTTGCTGCCCCTCTGGACTGATCAGGAAATCGACGAAGGCCTGGGCTGCGGGCACATTGCGTGCCGTGGACAGGATCGCCACGGGTTCTGTCACGGCCGATACGCCCTCATCCGGGAAAACGAAGCGCACTGGCGCGCCATTGGCGATTTCACGGATCGGCAGGAAATCGACTACCATACCGAACATCTGCTCGCCGCCCGCTACGGCGCGGTAGACGCCGCCATTGCCGCCCTGCGGGTTTGCACCCTGCTCGGCCAGTGCCTCATAATAGGCCCAACCCAGATCGGGACTACCCGTCAGCGACACCATGTGGATCGTCGCGGCCCCAGAGGTGAGCGGCGATGGCATGGCGATCTGGCCCTGAGCTTCGGGGCGCAGCAGGTCTTGCCAGGATGTCGGCTCGAACGGGGCGGCGGTGTTGTAGACGATGCCGGTGGTGATCAGCTTGGTGGAGAAATAATATCCCTCGGGGTCCATGATCGCCGGATCATAGGCGGACGTGTCGGCCTCAGGATAAGACAGAAGGCGACCCTGGGCTTCCAGCCCTTCCATGGTGACGATATCCGCGATCAGCAGCACATCTGGTTGCGGCGCGCCGGCGAGGAACTCTGCCTCCAGCCGTGCCATGATCTCGGTCGTGCCATCGCGCACCCAATCGACCTCTACGTTGGGATAAGCGGCCATGAAGGCGTCGACGGTGCTCTGCGCGTCTTCATTCGGCTGCGAAGTGTAGAGTACGAGGGACCCCGAGATATCGGTGTTTTGGGCATGGGCAGTGGTGCCAAGAAGCAATGTGGCGGTAAGGGCAGTCCTTAAGAGTTTCATGTCATATCCTTGGACGTTGGGTTCGATTGGGGTTCGTCTTCGGAAGGGGACTAACAGGAGAGTGTGACAGGTATATGTCGGACCTCGGTTTGATTGTCCAAGGACATAGCGCGAGATGTCCGTTAGAGCCGGTCCACCATTTGACTAAATGCTGGTCGAAGAACAGGCCGACTCCAAGTGAACGAAAATCATCGATGGCGGACCTTGCGGGCTGGGTCCCTCCGCTGATCGGTCAGCAGCAAAAAGCTCCCGCAACCGTGTCGCGGAGGCCTGATTTCCTGCAAGCGGTCAGTGTTACCTACTGCTCCCGGATTGCGAAAAACATCGTCTCGCCCGAATGGTCGTCGACACCATCATTGTCGGTCGAAATCCACATCGTGCCGTCGGCCGCAATCGCCAGACCTTCGACTTTGTCGAGCACGTAGCCACCGGTTGACACTAGGTAAGGCATCAGGTCGGCGACCAGCTGCGGCTCCAGAACCGCCGGGGTCTCACCTAAGGCCACCATGCCATCCATCGCGCTCAGCGGCACGCGGGTGATGATCTTGGTGACGGCATTTGCGCCGATCTGGTTGTCGCGCTCGATGAAATAGACGAAATCACCATGGGCCACGATCTCGCTCAAACCGACCCATCCGGTTGCGGGGTCGGTCAGCGGATAGTGGATGACCGACCATTCCTCGGTTTCCAAGTTGTAGCCCAGAACCTTGGCGTGGTTGTCGGGATCGTCGCGCCATTCCCGCTGGACCGCGACATAAAGCATGTCGCCGACCCGCGTGATGCCCTCAAAACCGAAGCGGCGTTCTACTGCCAGCAAGGCGTCGGGTAGCGCAATGTAATCCTCGATCTCGCCATCGGCATCCACATGGTAGATCGCGTGGGGGATCAGACGGTCGGAGCGGCCTTCGGATGCGATCCAGAACCCGCCGTCACCGTCCAGCGTGATACCTTCCATATCCATTAGCTGTGCAGGCTGCCCTTCGCGGGTGATGCGGATAGCATCTACGATCCGCGCTGGGGTCTGGCTAACGTCGATGTGGAAGATCGTCGGCTGCATCCCGTAGAAACTGTCGGAGACAGCGTAGATCGTGCCATCTTCGGCCATCACCTGCCCGGAGATTGCACCCCAACCCGTCAATTCGGCCATACCGGCAGAGGTCAGATGCGGATAGACCGCCACTGCCTGCTGATATTCAAAAATCATGACATGCGAACGCGCAGCCCCATCCGCACCCAGATCGACCTCGTTGGCAGAGACGAGCAGGTTACGGGACGGAATCGTCACGAAACCTTCCGGCCCGACGCCCGAGGGCAGCAGCTGGGTCAACACAGGCGCTGCCGGATCGGTGATGTCATAGACACCCACGACGGACGCGCGCTCAGCCCCGACAAACACGAAGGGCGTGTCGCCATAGATGCTGAAGGTGACGCTTTCCGGCTCCACCCCTTTGTTGCCGGAGCGGTCTTCAGGGTAGTGGCCGATCGAGACGATGGCATGTTCGAATGACACACCACTGTCGTAAACAACGTCGCCATTCTGGCTGAAGATCGTCCAGCCGCGCGATCCGCCATCCATGTCGCCTTCATTGGCCGTGGCGAAATGCGTGTCATCGATCCAGGTGACGCTGTCGGGTTCGCGCGGCACGGCGATCGTCCGGTCGAAGACCAGCGCGCCTTCCTCTTCGATGTCGACGCCTTCCAGAGTGACCTCACCGGCGGAGAAGTGGCTAAGCACTTCGCCTGCCGACGACAGGACGACGATGTGGTTGTTTTCCTGCATGGTCACGACAACTTCGTTTTCGCCGTTGATGGAGATGAATTCAGGCTCCGGGTCTTCGGGCGCGATATCCGCGAGACCGGTCATGTCCGCGACGCGGGCGGTGTCACAGTTGATCAGGCCTTCGGGCGTGAGGTCGACCATGAAGACGGAGCCTGCGGGCAGCTGGCCGACGCGGCCATCGCCAAGGTCCTCATCCCGCTCGTTCTCAATGGCAACAGCCAAGAACGATCCGTCCGGCGCGATGCCAACGCTGTCGGGCTGGCCGGGCAGGTCGCAGCGACCCACTTCCAACTGCGTGGTCACGTCGATTTCCACCAGAAAACCAGAAGGCTCGGTGTAGCTGGCAGAGGTGTTCACACCGGCCAAGGCATAGTTGCCAATGACGGCGACCGATGTCGGCTCGCCCTCGGGCAGGAACACACCTGCCGCCACCGGGTTGGTGGGATCGCTGATGTCGATGAACCCTATCGAGCCGCCGGGGCTGTCGGTATAAACCAGTGTCATGCCATCGGCGGTTGCGGCGATGATCTCGGCCGATGTCTCTTCCGCGTCGGGCAGGTTCGCGGCGACGGGAAAAGACGCGATGCGGTTGAAGTTCATCTCCTGCGCGAAGGCGGGCGCGGCAAGAAGAGCGAGGGCCGACGTGATAGTCAGCGTGCGGTAGGTCATGGTAGTCTGTCCCCTTTGAGGTAGGTGTTCGGCCGCCCACGCCAAAGCGCGCGCATCACCTTTACACACCACAAAACTGTAACAGCCCTGTGAAGTACCCGATCTTCCAGACCGAGAGCGGGAAGAACAGAACGCAAGCTCTGTGTTGCGACCCTGATAAGTGGGCAGGCTCGGATGATGCACCTTTTGAGGGTAACGCAGCTGTAATTTGAATTTGCGCTTGTGTTCATCGATATATAATCGGCCCGTCGCGCGCGATATTTCACACTGCAGCGCTTCCATGTATCTGGGCCACATCGGGGAGGCGGCACCCGCACGGAGTTAATCTCGAACTCGCACAATACTCTTTCCAAAGCTTTGATTGACTCGATTTCGGTCCCGTCGCCCAAAGTCAAACGTGCCCGCCATCGCCGCGCGCTCTGCCCTTGGGCCGCGTGTTTGGCACGCGGTGCCCGATTGCCCGTCCGGTCTGCGAGTAAGAAATGGCCGATGTGAGACAAGACCACTATGTCGCATTCCGCTTTTTCGCTGAGGCGACCCCTTTGGATGCCGCGTAGATGTATGTTGATGCACCGGCCAGAGGGTTGATATCCCTAAGCCGCCGCGCAGCGGATTGTCTGAGGATCACGCTTCGGCTTCAAATTTGCCCCCCAAAGTTGGGCTGCTCGCGACCCTGATGTCGGGTCGCATTTGAATGTCATACTTTTTGACCTGTTCGTTAGAAGGCTCTCCGCTCAGGACCGCCTCTGGGACCGTTTCATTGACGAGATAATCCACTTCGTAGTCCTTGAGAGGTGGTTCGAGCTGCCGATGTCGAATGGCATGCAGGCCAACGATTCTCTCCGGAGTCATGTATCCCTCGTCAACGTGGTCGAGCCAATTGGGAACAAGCCAAACTCGACCGTCATGCTTGATTGCATCAACTTCGAGAACCCCGTTCCCGCACCAGACTACAGATACAAATATCCTCACGCGTTTGCCTCCCGCCACATTTACGGTTGGCGTTATACACCTATTAATGATTCCTCAAATAGTAAGAAGAACATGGCAACTCCAAGACCTGACGTTTCATTCGACCATGCTTTTGTATTCACTTTCAGGATGGTTTGGTCTTCGTCGCGCGCTCTTCGATGGGCTTGTTCCTAAGCGTTGGCTGAGGCAGGTACTCACATCCGCGTCTGAGGGCAGCCCTTTAGGGGGAGCGCCGACAGGTCAAAGTCGAAGAAAAGCACAACGCGCTCAGCGGGAAGCAATCGGGGGGCGACGTAACGATCAACCACGGCAAGATCCCCGAAAAGGCGGATGGGGCAGAATCGTCAAAGTTGCGGATTGAGCTGGTTCAGCTGAAAGAGTGGGTGAAGGTCAAAAAAATCAAAATCGTTGTGCTGCTCGAAGAGAGCGATGCCGCGGGAAGCCGCGGCATCATCAACCGCATCACGAAATGCACGAACCCACGAGTTTGCATGGTGGCGGCGTTTGGAACCCCGACCGCTGACGAACAGACGCAGTGGTATTTCCAGCAGTATGTCTTCCAACTTCCATTGGCGTGCGAAATTGTTTTGTTCGACCGAAGTTAGTTCGACCGCGCGGGCGTGGAACAGGTGATGGGGGTTTGCACCGACTCGGAATACGAAGAGTCTCTGCGGTCGCGTCCGAAATTTGAACGGATGTTGGCCCGCTCCGACTTCAACATGATAACT
>Ga0208414_1001700_pt1 | contig 16015 bp, 5 predicted proteins | sample AntAceMetag02UKE_FD_184770 | JGI IMG/M metagenome (GOLD analysis project Ga0208414, IMG submission 184770) | Saline lake microbial communities from Ace Lake, Antarctica - Antarctic Ace Lake Metagenome 02UKE (SPAdes) (version 2) | ecosystem: Environmental > Aquatic > Non-marine Saline and Alkaline... | reverse complement strand
CAAAAAGAGTATAACTATATTTATTTGTTGTGTTTTGCTTAGCATTCTGACTTACAACCAAGCGTCCAACATTGTCATACCAAAATTCAGAAGTTCCTCCATCAGGAGTGTTTTGTTGAACTAATTGATTTAAAGTATTGAATTCATAACGAGTAGGTAAAGTATGACTGGGGTAAACAAAACCTGTATTGTTAGTTCGAGCAGTTTTAACAGAAGCTAAGGTTCCAGAACTCAACGGACTTACTCCAGCTGGAGGTACTGTTTGAATTAAATTGTTCGCTTGATCATAATAATACAAAGTATAGTGATACTCATGCACTTCTCTGGTCATGCTTAGGCTCTCTGAGAACCAAGCCGATTTGCAGTGTTCTAGATACTCTTGTTTGATATTGCCATAGAGGTTTGCATAATAATCTTCATAGGCTTGTTTGGCTTTAAATTTTGCTTCTTTTAATAAACGTTCCTCGCAGGGGTCTTGCTCTGGCATCAATTCAAGCAGCGTTTTATCACAGAGTTTGTAATTTGGTAGAACGGGTCCACAGGTATCTACCATATTGTATAGGTCTGACCAACCAGTAAGAACTACATCATGAATAGTACCATCCTTATCTTCTTGTTTTGCTTTTAATTGGAAGTAATGAGATTCATCACAACCACTCAATACTTTTACCTTAAATTCGGTAAACTCAGTAATTCGTCCAAAATGAGCAAAGGGATACTTCCCTTGATAGTTCAGAATAATCTTACTGGTATGTCCACATCCATCCTCAATTTGATATTTCAGTTGAGGGATCCGGTTTCCAGTAATGACATTTTTGGTGGTTTGATCACAAGTTCCAGTGTATAAAGATGTATTGTAGTACTCAGGCATAATAGGGTACAGACTCCATCCATTGTATTTAAAATGGTTGAAAGACTTTCCAGATTTGGTTTTTGCATATTCCTTCAATAATTGATAAAAATTATATCCATCCTCGGAGATTCTATAACAACAGCCTTGAGAATCATAATCAAATTCATTCTCAAAACATTTAAGATAACGACCCAAAAAGTCTTTGAGTTGAAGTACTGGATCTGTAAACAATGCATCTTTAGATGCATGTGGGAAGGCTGCATAGAAAGCAGCCCTCATAGCATTAAGGGGTGCCATGTTTAATGGAAGTTCTCCTTTAAAGTCATAGTTGAATATTTCGCTTAAAAGGTTGGTCCCAGCAGAATAGGTATTAAACCAGGCCATAAAACTATCGCAGTCGATGTCATATTCAGTGGGATAAATGGATGAACCAGTATTTGAACCACCAGTACCTCCTGTAGTATAAGTCCCAAAGGGTCTTTTAAAGTATGGGTTATGATCATTGACACCTTTAGGTCCAGCACAAGGATTACATTCAGGAAACCAAAGTTCATCAGTATAGAACATGTTCTCCAGTTCATCTTTTTGAAATTGAGACCATGTGGCATTTCCCATTGGTGGGCTTTGATTATCCTCATCGGCTTCAAATGCTTTTTTACATGCTTCTAAAAGTGCAAAAAAGTCATAAGCGGGGTCAGGGTTTCCAGCTTCCCAGCAACTTGTGGCAACATTAAACCCAGCGGCATCTAGTGGATCGCCACCACCAGCCACAAAGTTGTCCATCTGCTGCTGCAACCATTCGCAATGACAGGCATCTAATTGTATTAGATTAGGTGCACCTGGAGGCGGCCCACCGAGGCCGGTGGAGGCATACATTTTTCTATATTTATCCCAAGTGCTCAAGATAGGAAGGTGCCTCGGTTCCATATTTGTGGTTCCAGTATTCGCATTAAAGGTATTTGTATATGAAGCTAACTCAGAAGCACTAGAAATAGAGGTGTTTTTTACCTTTTCCATGTTATATGGGGGCAGCATATTAGAAGTTTTAGTTTCCGAAGCCCAATAATTGGTTGTGCCACCCTCCGCATCCAAATAATTGGCCTCACCGCCACCGGTGACGATGTATTGGATTTGATATTCTTTATCTGCAAATACTTGGAAAAGGGCAGAGTCAGAGGTGATTGAATCACCTATACACAGACGCACAAATTCCATATAATCATACCATCCAAGGTTAAGATTTAGTTTTTTATTTAAGAAGTTAGCCAAGGCCAAATGAGTAGTTGAGGTATTGTCTTCAATGATTCCATAATAGGTTTCCATGTCATCCACAGCGTCTTTTACCTTTTGGCAATCCACGCAACATCTACAAGAGGAAGAATCTTTCTCAAGGGTTGATGCCACTGCTTGTCTTCTGGCAGAGCTTAAATCTCCATCTAGCGCACATCCATCATTGGTTGGATCTTTTAGCACCGTACAGGAAGCAGTATCATCTTCCCATGGGTCATTTTTATGGCCGTACTCTCCTGGATAGGAAATGAGGTTAATATCACAGACTCCGATTTGTTTGGTTAGTTTAGATTGGGCAGCATATGCATCAAAGGCTTCCTGAAAGCTCATATAAGTATGGGTTGGGTCTTGAACTCCGTTCGGATCGCTTACAGAAGTAGCACCCTGAGGATTGTCTCCATTACAGCCATTTCTACAAATAGCAATGAACTCATTGCGAAGATCAATGGAGTCCTGCACTGATGAATTACAGGCCGTTCTATTTAGCTTCTTCATCCAATAATCGGCATAATCTTCGCATTGAGTTTTGCAATAGTCTTTTAGTTTGGTGTTGCCTTCATCCCTGATCCCTTGTTCATCCGTTGCCGTTACAAGGTCTCTAGTCTCTTGTATGCTTCTAAAGGCGGGTTCTTTATTAGTCATGGCAGCCGTGCGACTGCAGGTTAAATTTTGGACTTGAGCCACGTATACTGCTTTCTTATCCAGATAAGCTCCTCGATACATCAACCACATGGCATCCAAATAAGGCTTGCAATTGGTATTGGTCCAATCCATGGCATCCGCTAAGCAAGTAGTTCCAATTGTACAATCATATAAATCATCGCATGCCAAATTTAAATAACAGGCCTGCCAAAGGTTTATATTTTGACTGCAGCTGGCACCTGGCCAAGGATCTATATAATCATCCAAATCTGTTTTCATGGATGTTTTATGAGTGGCGCCTATACCGGCCGGAACTACTGGTGGACCAGGGTCTCCTTGATCAAAGAAGGGATCTTGATTATTTATTGTAAAATTAGTCCCTGGTATTCCTAGTGGATTTAAATAACCGGCGGCCAAGGCATCCGCATAGGTTTGGGTATTGAGCATAGCCAGATCATAATCACTGGATGTTTGATTGGCTACACAGTTCTGGTACATGCAGTACTCTGGGTGAAATTCTACTAGAACATTGGCCCATTCGGGTTGAAAGTATTTCACAAATTCATCGGCCGTTAATTGGTCGGGTCGTTTAAATACACCATCAATAGTTACACCTAGTTGATTTTGATTATTGTCTTCCCATATAATACGAGTCATAGGGTCAGTTCCATGAAGCCCTTCCCATTGATATGAAAATCCAAGATCCGTGTCTTCTGCGCCAAAGGCTAAGAGGCCTCCGTAAGTTCCGTCTGCCTTTATTTCAGCATACTGATCTCCCGGACTCACGTCTTCTTTCATGCGTTGCAGGTAAAAATCGCAAGAAGAAAGGGTCGTGGCACAAAGCTGGTCACACATAGCCTTCTGTGCTTCCCATTCAGCATTAAAAGCATCAATGTCCTCGGTTGTTGCAGTATAGTCCAATTCATTAATCCGTGCATTTAAATAGACTGTTTGAGTTCCTATGGCATCTAAACAAGACTGGCAGGTTTGTCCGCAACCACTGTAATCAATGGCAGCTATGTATTCATTCTCAAATTCGGTTAAGGTCTTAACCGCGGTTGAATTATCCATATAATGCTTGGTATAAAAATCAGCCGCCTGCTCATTGGTTTTAAGACTTTTAATCAGTTTGTAATTCCCCTGATGAAGCATTACAGAAATGGCTTGGTTTCCTAAATCTGCATCCGTGCCAAATGAATAGGAAAGCCCTCCTGATTCACAATCCGTATCATACTCAGCATTGGGTTTTCCTAAGGTTCGTACAATGGTCTGATTGCCAGGAGTATTGGGATCTCCATCGAGCATATAGGCTCCACACTCATCGATGATTTGAATTTCCAAATCGTACACGCAATCGTAACAAAAGGTTTCATTGCTTGGGGTGTACCGAGGAATATTTACCGAATAATTAAACGTGTAACTCCCATCTTCAGGAACCAAGAAATCTTCCTCATGGATCAGATTTCCTGCAACACTTATTTTGTCTGTTGTGGAGATTAAATCAGAAGTAATGGTTTCACCAGAACTAAAGGTACTCACCTGGCTTAGATTCGCTGGAATCTCACCAGCCAGAGCAGTGGCAATGGTTCTTCCCTGAAGGTCGAGATATGAAACAGACACCTGTCCGTTGGGGTCGATAACCATGTTTTTTTCGTAATGATTGGCATAACCCACTGAATTTCCAAAGAGCCGATCGAGTTCTTCCTGTGTAGGTTTTCCATAATAGTATTTAGTTTCATGGGAAGTAGAAGTAGTTCCAGGAAGAGTTGTACCCAATTGATGATTGGCTCCAATACCTCCCTGGCGGCGAACTCTTCCTGTATTATCTGGAGTAAGTTCGGTTACAGATAAGGGATAGCCTTCCGCATCGGGTATGTATTGATACCCCACATCCCCAGCTTTGGGGTTGCTGGAGGAATAGTACTTTCCAGCTCCAGAGGTATTTGATACAGGATCTACCTGTCTAATGCAGGTTTGTGATAAATCAAAATCACTGGCCGAATAGGGATTACCAATACCATTGAGGTTAAAATCGATATGGTAATCCAAAAGATTGTCAAAGGCGGGTACTGGAATAATATTAATGGTGGGTCTTCCTAAATGATCATAGACGGTTTCTCCCACCAGGGCCATTTTATCTGTATTATTTCGGGTTACTGATTGTCTATGCCTATAGGAACCATCCATGTATTGAATCACTTCTTTGTGTTTCCCATCCTCTGCATAGGAAGATGAGAACTGCCAGTTAAATGCAGCGTCATGTTCTTTAATTCCTGAACTGGCACTGGTCACATCTAAAATCTGAATTTTATCGTTATTCAAAGTGTAATCAGCTACATTACTTCCATACATATCGTCCGACCAGAGGCCTAATGTCCTTTGCTTAAAGCTAGTTCCTGTTCTACCTGCTGCACGCACTCGGTATAAGACATAGCCTCTCTCATAGAGGGGAGTCATAGTAATTTTATTTTCTGATGTGGTAATTCGGGTGGCGTTATGCCTAAAATTTACTGGAATCAAGGATTCTGAAATATATTCGTTTGCTGCATCTACTCCGTAATCATCCACATACATAAATTCTACATCGTATTCTTCTGCCCCGTCTACAGATGACCAGGAGAGTTCAATCTCATTGGAAGAACTAACAGATACGTAAGTATTAAAGGTGGGGAAGGAGTTAAAATCAAGGTCTTTGTATCGTTCTAAGTTTATGGTACTGGCCAGTTTTACATAATCGGCTAAAAAAGCAGAACTACCAGGAGTGGTTGTTATGGTTCCCACGGTTACTTTTACCCAATAGGCATCGGCAAAATCATAAATATGTTTATCCTTATAAGTAACTCCTGAGAGATTATCATAATTTACCGTTAAAGTAGTATTCAAGGTTGTCAGAGCAACACCAAATTCATCTTTTCTTTCGATTGTTACTGGAACCGTATAGGTCCAGGAGGAAAGAGGACAGTCCTTCAGAAGCGCATGGTTAATTTCCAGTTGCACCGAATTGGTAGCAGATACCAAATGAAAATCATTAGGATTAGCCCCAGAATTATTACCCGTCGCATCTAAGAATACATCGTCCCACACATGAAGCGTGGCACCATTAACTAATGCTAAAGTAGGTGAAGGGGGATTGGTTCCTGTTATAAAGTCTCTAATTTGAGGTTCTATACCTCCATTTAGCAGTGAATGAACTCCCAAAAGGAGAAGCATTCCTACAAGATTAAACATTTGTTTCCCCATTGTTCTTATTCCCAGTATTCTCATTTTTCTTAGATTTTATTCGTTTTTATAGGTTCAATAATTAGTATTGTTCTCAAATTTTAGATTTTTTTAGTTCTTTACCACTTGGCGTCTTTGAAAAGAGTTCCTGCTGTGGACCCTTTTAACCTAAGAGATGCTTCAGTGTCTTCTGTCCATTCTGCTATCCAGATTCTATCAGACCCAACTTTATAATCGAGGAGAAGAGTGTCGCTATTGTTTACCCAACTCCATTTGTCTTGAACATTGCTACCAATGGTTCCATTTGAATTTATATGTATGGAAACCGTTGAACCCTGATTATACCAAGTCTTATCGTACAATTTGCTTTTGGTAAGGGTTTTGGTGGTGTTCCCTGGTTCATCATCTTTCTTACATGAGGCTAGAAAGCCAATCCCTACAATGATTGCTAGGAGCATTAGCCCCTTGGTTCCTGTGTTTTTTAATCTATTCATTTTTCTATTATCTAAAATTTGTTTCTTTATCATTATCTCAATTATAATTAAAATTCTTACTCATAAATGTTGTTTTTGGATAAAACGGTGTACCCTTTGTAGGCTTTTACTCCTTTAAGCATTTTTCCTTTGCCTTTAATATAATTCTTCTCATTTAGTTTATCCTTGGAGGTTTCTGGTTCTGAGGAATAGGTTGAATAACTTATTACAGTTTTACCTTTTTTCATGCTCCCATCGGGGTTTTGATAATCCCCAAAAATTTCCATGGTTTGGATAGCTCCGCTTTTTCCATCCACCGTAAGTAAGGTGTATTCCACTCCATTAATATTGGCTTGAATCTTATACTGAATCAAATCTCCCTCAAGTGCCTTTTTTTCTATCTTCTCAAAGCTTCCCAAAAGCTCTAGCATATTATCGGTATAGGGCATTAGGGCTTTCATATCCCATGCTGAATCCATATAAATAGTTCCCCTAGGTTTATCTACCAAGAGACTTACTGTTGCATTACACATCATGATTTGATCGGCACTTTCAGACAGGTAATAATCTTTACCCTTGAACACTGAAAGGGTCTGTTTTTCTACAGCTTCTCCAGCAGCATCATATTTAGTTATTGTTTGGATAAAGGACATTTCTGAAGCTTTATAATAGTCGGCAATTTTTATAAAATCTGCCTTTAAGCCATCATTGTGGTGCCTAGCCGGCAGGGGGTCTTTTTTCTTTTTGGTCTCAGAATCATTAGCAAAGACCTTGGAAAACACCTCTGGTGCTACCCTGTATAGGATAGCACCAGACACTGAAAGTGTGATAAGACTAACCGCTATAATTATTATTCTCTTATTCATGGGTTTATTTGTTTATGTGTGTTCTGTTTTCTTGTATGGTAATGATTCCTTTGGCGGTTTCTTTTTTCACTCGGATTAAAGAACCTTCTGCATCATACTCGTAAAAAGTAGCATAATTATTTTCATCCATGGCAGCCATATTTCTAAGTGTGGTTGCATCGTAGGCAAATGACTTCATGGTTGCTTTGTTTGGATGAACTCTAAGATCATCAAACCATGTAGCTACTTCAGTGGCTCCCATCAGTTTAATAGAAATACTCTTGGTTCCTACAGGTACTTCGAAAGTTCCATATACTCTTTGCCATCCTTCTATTATTAGACCAGAAGCTTGTAAATCGGTACTGGTTGTCACATTATTCTGGTCTAAGAACTCAAGACGAATTTTAGCATCAGTATAGGCCGTCATCCCACCATTTCGGTTTTCTTTTACCCAAGCACCTAGTACATAAGTACCAGCTGATGGGGAAAATACACCTAAGTCATCAGATTGGGTAAGTTTTTTATTAATGTTCTCATCCACAGATGTATTAGGAATTACCGGAACATCAATGGGTCTTGCCATTTCAGCTTGAGCTCCAGGGTCTAGTTTAAAGCTATGCCAACCAGAATGTGACTCAGCATCATCTATTTGAGCTGTATTGGTCTGAGGAAAATCGAAATGACGGGTCTCGCAACCAAATTCAAATTTTTGGTGAACATAATCATAATCTTCAAATCCATCGTAGCCAATTTGGGTATATTCTGCATTTCCAGCAGCAGCCACAGGCAGGGTATGGAAGAATCCATATTGTTCTGCGGTATGCCTGTTTAAAGCATCCTTAGTTTCTAATTCCTGTCCAAAGGGAGAATACTTGGTAATCTCAGAAGCATTCACCCACTGCGAAGCCGCAGACGGATTTAATTGGCCTCCAGAGTAAGTCCAGAAAGAAGAGAATGAACTATACTGTCCGTCTTTTTTAGTATCTGGGCTACCTGCTTGGTAGTTTCTATTTTCCAAATACTTATAATTCTTATACGGTCTCCAATTTCCTTGGATGCCCATGGTAAATGGATTGACCGCATATTCTTGGGCGACATCGTAACATAAGATTTCACATTTTCTCATATTCAGACCACAACGGTCCACCGAAAATGTCTCTTCAGAAGTTCCACTGCCATCTAATTTTTGAACTTCAGCAGTAATAATCATTTTTGTTCCATCTGAGGATAAATTATAACTTAAAAGTTGATTTATACTGCTAAAAAGTAGACTAGGGTTTGTAATGGTCATCAGGCAACTAGGCGGTTCACAGTTATTAGCTCCTAAAGTCAACACCATCTTTCCATTGCTAAATGTTATGGTTATTCTCTCATCACAAGAAACTGGATTAGGACAATGCTCCGCTTTCAAAGCCTCAATTTGATCTTGTAAAGTAGAACCCACATACCATGAACTACATGGACCTGTACATAAATTTATATCGCTTATTGATGATGAATTAAAACTAGCTTCTAAACCGATAGTTTCCATTGCTGATTTGTCGAAAATATCAATGGTATACCAAGTGTTATCGTTTTTATTTAAGTAGCTGTAAGTATTTGTGCCAAGGACTGGTATTGGGGTGGGTATTTGTCCATCCACTACAGGATAATCTGTAATCTGGGTTCCGTCATCAACTCTGAAGCTACTAGCTATAGTCTTATATGAATTATACCCAATAACTTTTATAGTTAAGTTTGTATTTGGCTTTAGTTGATCCTTAAGGCAATCTAACAACATCCAAGCATCATAACCTAATGCATTGGTATCGCACACTTCATTTGGCATATACGAGAAATGGGTTTTCCAATCGTCTTTATAGGCTACTGCTGCCGCATCAATCACTTGAGAGAAAGCTAAATTACCTCCCACTGTAGGAGCAGGGTTGGCTAAGGTCGTTACTGAACCAATAGAAGCTGAGGCTTTATTTCTTCTTCCCGAACGAAGCACAGTTAGTGTACCAGATTTATTATAGTCACTTGGCAAAGGAGAAATTCCTACCTTATCAATAAGGTTTAAGTTTCCTCCGGTTCCTCTGTAGACATAGTATCGTACTGGAGTTCTCTCTAAGCTGTTTGAATAATTAACTCCATCCAATTCGAAAGAAACCTCGTCTCCCTCAACGAGGTATGATTCTTCATCCAGACTATTAGGGAAGATAATTTGATCATAAGCTAGTTTAACCCCGCTTACGGATAATCCAATGTTTTTATAGGCTTGCCCCATTCCCTTTTCATAAGCCCAGTGTGCTGGGTAGTTAAAGGAATATACACCTTTATTAAATTGGTCACTAAATTCATTTTGAGTACCAGTAAGTAATAAATGACCCGTTTGGTCATCGTATAACAGGTTTTGAGTTTCAATAGAACTCCCTGCCTTAAAAGCGATGGTTTTCTCTAAAATACCAAAACGTTTTACAACCTTGGTGGTAACCATACTAAAGAAGTCATTTTCATCTCGTCCGTATCCTGGCAAAATAAGAGGTATGGGAACAGGGAATAGTCCTACAGTAAACGTATTTAGGTTTAAGGCTAGACTGTAATTGGTCGATACAGAAGTAGAGGCTCTGGCATCATTCACCATGTCAATTTCAACGCCAAATTCTTTTTCAGTAATTGCACCAGTTCTAGAAACTGTTTTGACAGTATTAGTCAGGTGTTTTTTCCCATTTACATATTCATGTTGGTATTGGTATTCAACCCCACCTACTTTTTTGCCATACTCATCATAATCCGAAGAAGCCTTTGGTTTCCCGTGCATGTCGTTTAATTCAATTTTATAGCCTTGAGAGGCGGCAACAGAGTTTAGCCTAACAGGAGATATAGAAGCAAGCCCATTGGCTCTTTTTTGTTGTTTGTCCAGTTGGGTGAAAGATACAAAAGTAGGGAAGTCTTTAGCGGTGTAATACTCTGAAACGGTATAACCAGTTCCAGTTCTTTTTATGTTGTTATTTCCAATTGCTTGAGTTTTTACTTTGCTGTAAACCACTGTCGCCCCTGGATAGAAGGATTCACCGATGGGAGTTTCCAAATAGTACATTGGACTTGGAATCCACTTGTTTTTTTGTTCCATAACTAATGGAAGTCTAAACGGATTCTCATCGCCACCTATAGTAGGTTCATAGGAAGCTACCCCGGAAGAAATAGTTTCTAGTTCATCATTGCTATTCTTTCTTGTAGTCGTGTAGATATATTCAGTTCCGTATTCAGCGTCATTGGCCACTGAGTTTCCTGAACCAATATTGGCCCAATCATCATTGACAAAGATTTTCTTAACCCGATGTCCACCACCAAGTTTTTTCCCATTTGGTGTAAGGAGACGTACCCAAGAACGTGCTGGTTTAATGGTCTTGCAAAAATTTCTATCTTGAAGAGAATTATAATACCCTTTGAAGGAACGACCAATTTCAAAAGCAAAACCTATCAGTTTGCGGCTAACATTTACAGTATTATTAAATGTTCCACTGCCTTCTACAACTCCCGTTTGATTTATCATATGGTCAAAATTGATGCGAGCATAATTCCAGGCAGTAATGGCCAAAGGACTAATCATTTTGTTCTTTCTAGCTTTATCTAGAGAATTAACTTTTTTAACATGAATACAGGCTCTGGTTCCTGAGGATAAGACCTTTGACTTACTAATGTCTATATCACAGTAGCCCTTCACATATTCATAGTGGTCATTACCATCAATATCTACAAAGAGGGTGAACTGTAAATCTGAAATTCCTTTTAAATATTTTCGTCTAAATTCTTCATCTTTATCAGGACCAGAAAGAGTTTCAGGTAAGTCCACATAAATCAAATCGTGATGACTATCTAACTGTTTAGAAGTATACAAATCATCTGAGACCGTAGCTTCCCAGTCGTGAGAATGTCCAAAACCAGCAATCTTAAACATGTGCATAGCCTTTCGGTCTTGCACATATGCATAATCATCGGCTTCGTATTCTACCTTAATTGAACCTCCTGAGGGAAGGGTTATTTTGGTTAAACACCAAGATGAGGCATTGTTGTCTGAGGTTGTTTTATTCTGATCTGTATAGGGAAAATCGGCATTGGTTGGTGCATCATTCATGTTGCATGAATAGCTAGGGCTTTCCTTATAGGTCCCCCATGCATCGGACCCTTTCAGATGGTAGTCAGGGTTGATCTGACTGTAGTCAAATTCGTAAGAGCTGGTGCGACCTTTATTTGATTTTCCATAGGTAAAATAAAGTTTATCCAAAGTAAGTTTACCCTTATTCGCATTTATATTTACGCCATTAACCATCACGGCATTTCCTGAGTTATTATCCACATTTGGACAAAGTGTGTATTTGTATTCAAAATGTACAGTTTTAATGGGAGTAGCAGCTACCCCATTTTTTTCAAAGTCTTGTTTGGAATAAAGAACAATCTTATCCAGCTTTTGCATAATCTCTGTTTGAGCCAATCCGCCATGCTCATCAATAACACCATGTGCATCATCTCGGGGAGAAGTGAAAAATAGGGCCACCTGAGTTTTGGTTTCCATGCTATGCATGTACCAAAGCTCTTTTTCTCCATAGCTATAATTTCCTAGGTCGTCGTTTGGATTACTTCGTTGTCCTTCGCTTAAAGAAACACTTTTGGCTTTATAAGGGACTCTCCATTTATAGTTGGAAGTAGCAAGGGTATAATTGAATTTTACGGCTGTTCCTAAATCATCATCACTAATTCCATTGCTTGTGACATCCACATAATCGTCGCTTAAATAACCCGTAAGTAAATATGAATGGGCGTAAGCTGGAGTATGAGTAAACTGAAATAAATGATTATCCCCTCTCCTGTTCTTTTCCGTATTATCTTCTTCGCCAGAGATGGTCTGATAGGTTAGTTGACCATTGTCGCAATCACGAGTTCGTCCACTTACATTAAATGTTTTATCATATTGAAGGTGGTTGTATGCAGGAATGCCATATATATAACGTTGGCCACCCTCCTGAAGTAGGGTTACCTCGCTGAAATGATGATCCTCTCCAGGTCTAGAAATGAAGTTCGAGTAACCTAGTCCTCCACTTACAGGATTGTTTGGATCTACTGGTAGATAGGTTCTAATATGACTTTCAAGGCCATATTTTTCTGATTCCTTCTTATTGAGTACAGACATTACTGAGTTTCTAGACTCTCTGCCAGCTCTGGTATTGGCAAACTTGTTACCATTAAGGTATTCTACGGTATTATCTATTTTTTGGGCTCCTTCTAAGCCTTCTTTTACATACAAATTACTTGAAACCGAATTAGCCCCCTTTATCTGAGATGCCACTGTCTTATCATTGTACCTTGCATTATCAAAGGCAGAAGTAAAAGACTTATCCGAAGCACTTTTAAAGAATACAGGTTCGTAATCAACATTACCTGTTCCTGGAACAAAGTTCCATTTATTTTCCATTCCATTGGATGCTTTCACATTGATGGAGTTTTTCCCAGTTTTCCAGACTCCGCTTCTACTGCGCGAAAATGCGGCTCCAACATTAAGTCCATTTTCCATTAAGGCTCCTGCTCCAATCTCACCTCCCAAATTAGCTCTCCACCCATTGCTTGACCCTTGGTCGTCATGTACCATGGGTACATCACTTCTGAATAAACGATAACTACCTCCCACCCCTTGCCCTGTGGCTGAGAACACATCATAGGTATGATTGGTTAATGGAAGGTTTACTGTATTGTCAGAAAATGAAACATCCTTTTCTCGATTAAAGTCCAAAAGAACATCCGTTTCAGAGCCGTTCATTTTAAAGTGTTCATAATAGTATCCAAAGGCCTTTTTCTCGATTGGGTTTCCATTGGCATTGTTCTTAGGTTGATCCAACTGAAATGAGGCATTCAAGCCAAATTTGTTAAAAAAGCCAGCCGTCTCACTACCTGCTGATGAATTGGCAGCAAAGCCAGATTGAACCATATCATTACTTACATTGGGAGAATAGGTGGGGGTAGAAAAACTATAGGCCCCACTTTGGTTTATACCAACATGTGTTCCCCTCGAGGCAGCTTTAATCCCGAAATTAACAGCTTGTAATCCAGTCCTAGAATTAAGACTAGAACCGATACTCATTCCAAAGCCTCTAGACGGATGTGGTACCTTGCCATTACCACCACGCCATCCAACACCTGCTCCTGGTGATAGAGAGAGACCTGAGTATGAATCAAAGTTTAAACCAAGGCTTGCGTTTAATGGCGTTTTTCCTATAGGAATGGTTGGTCTGATGCCAAAATCAAACCCTACTCCCCTATAATTATTGAACTTAATTCCAACATTTGCCCCAAGCTTTTTATTCTCAATTCCAAAAATTTCTGTTTCCGATCCTGGGTTAACCGCTACACTGTAGGTATGATCCGCTTTCCGATGAAATTGAGTTTTTATTTTATCTCCGTTAAAATCATCAGGAAGTCCGCGCATACTTCGATTCAGTACACCTGGATTAAGATTAAAACCTAAACCAGTCCAAGAGGCCTCCTCATCCATGCCTGCACCAGCATGGTAAGATAGATTTAATGGGTAACCCCCTATATCCATAACAGGTATGTTGTAATTAAAATCTCCAGTAGATAAATCTACCATCTCTGATGATCCTACAGGTTCAAAACTTTGCACCTCCGGTTGGGAGGGTCCACCAGTTAAGGCAAATAAGTTTGGATTTGGTACAAACTCCAGTAGCATGGCAAGCATTAACCCCTTGGCAATGGCAGGGGATATTTTGGACATGCGTTGTAACAATATGGTTTTCTTAAGTCTCATTAGTTCTGAAATATTTCTTTTTTAAACAGTATTTGTACATCGGGAAGATTCCATATTCTTCCACTATATATTAAGTTGATGTTTTCGTTATTGTCAATTTTGTTAAAGCCTACAAGCAGAGATAAGAAGGGGGTTTGACCAAATGTTCGTTCCACTTCAACAAATTTTGATTGGCTAGTATCCTTAGAATTATAGAGATAGAAATCCTTCTTGGCATTTGCAATGAAGTAGTTTAATCGTTTATAATACTCTTCTTCCTTTTTTATATTGTCTTCCAAGAACTTTACTCCATTGCGCCATTTTAGGTTGACTTTAAAGAGGATTTGTTCTGAAAACTCTTTTTTAAGTTTTTGATAGTCTGCATTCTCCTTTTTAGTTTCCTTAAATGCTAAAAGCTCTGGAGGTAAAAATCTTGCTTCCATTTGCAATGGACCTGTTGTATCAAATTGCCAATAATCACTCCCTTGTGTCATTGCATTTTGGCGCACAGATTCTCCCTTGCCTTTACAGGCCAGAAACCCTATGGTACACATCACTATGAGAATGAAGCTATTATTCACTGTTATCTATTGAAATTTAAATTTCATTTGAGAAATCATTTTTTCTCCATTGAATATTTGTAATTGAAATAGTTTGTTAGCTTGGGCTTTATAAAGTTTAGTTAGATCAAAGTCTATTTTGTTCTCTCCATATAACACGGCTAATTCACCATCCTTTACAGATTTGTTGGTTTCAATATCAAGTATTTTGTAGACTAAGGTATTTTTTCTTTTCTTTTCCTGATGAATCACACCAAACTTTTTAGGAATATCAAATGTCTTTACGTGGTTAGCAGAAAGTTTGTGATAGGTAAGCTGCAAAGTATCTTCTTTCTCCGCTTTTAGTTTCAATTCCCAAACTTCGGACTGGACTAAAGGTGTTTTTCCTGTCAAGCCATGAACCTGCCAACAGTATTTTTTCCCAGTATCAAGACCATTCTTGTCGGAGGGAAAGGGAAGCACATTGTTTATTAACCCTTGTTGTCGAAATAATGGACGATTTCTTTGGATGGCATCTTCGCAATGCTGATTTTTCCTTGCTTCAACTAAGGTATATTGGTAATTGAATCCAGAAATTTGTGAAATTGGGTTTGGTGGAATCCAAGAGAAAGTAGGTCTTTTATTATTTATACTCAAGGTGGTATTATCTTCCGGATAAGACAAAAGTAATGGAGTAGAGGGCTCTACAGTCAAATCTGAACAATCACCCGATTCTCCACTTACTGCATTTTGACCAGCGCCATTGCAATTGGGCTCTATACATTTTACCCTATAACAAATAGAATAAGATCCTGACGGCAAAGAGCCTAGAACGGTGACGACCTCTTCCATATTCCTATGGGCATATTTTAATTGTTGTGTGCCAAGGGAAATAGAGGTAAAACTATTTAATCCTACCTTCAATGATGTTGAGTTTGATTTTGCAGTTAATACAACTCCTTGAGAAGAGTTTAACGTTGCTTCTATAATAACCTGTGGTGATCCAGAACCAATATATTGAATATTAATGTTCCAAATATCGTCGGCATTAAATCTTAAGGTATTAGAAACTCGAGGAGTAACAATAATATCTGCTTGAACCGTAAAAACGGCAAACAAAGAAATAGCATATAGAATTATATTCTTTTTCATGATTAGTTAATAAGAAAATGGTGAATAACCGTAGTTGAAAATAGGTTTTTGGTTAGGTTTATTTTGATTATTCATTTCAAATGAAGGTATAAAAAATCAGAACTGTCCAAAACGTTTTGGTTTGGTCAAAACAGTGCTTGAGAGCTAATGAATTAGCTGCTAAAAAAGGATACTTTTGAGAACAAGCCTCCTTATATTTATTGGAATATTTGTAGCTGTCCCTT
>Ga0208414_1001688_pt1 | contig 16097 bp, 16 predicted proteins | sample AntAceMetag02UKE_FD_184770 | JGI IMG/M metagenome (GOLD analysis project Ga0208414, IMG submission 184770) | Saline lake microbial communities from Ace Lake, Antarctica - Antarctic Ace Lake Metagenome 02UKE (SPAdes) (version 2) | ecosystem: Environmental > Aquatic > Non-marine Saline and... | reverse complement strand
AATCTTAACAATCTGGCTCGAACTAAATCTCGTCTTTTTCATAGCTAACAGTTTAAAATTATTCATTTTTAAACTGTCCTGTTTTTGGGGAAGCTTACAAACCCTACAGTGATATAAAATATTGAATCTTCGTTATTCAGTATGAATTGAATGTGATCTAATTTAAACGCAACGTCCTCAAAATAGAAAGGGGCAACTCCGATGAGGACGAGTAGAGGAAGAGCTAGTAAAATCAGATCTAGTCGTTTTGGTACTTTGAGGTTTTTTACGGTGCTACGTACAAAAAGAATGAATACTACAAGATGCAGAAAGTTAATAGGAGGTCCAGTGCCCCGTAGATGTGGATAATCTATAATTGAACCTGTTTTTATTAAAAAAACTAAAGCAGAATAATAAGTTAGGGAGAGTACATATACTAGGAGTAATATTTTTTGATAGTTGTTTCTTTTGTGTTTAAATACAATTACCAAGAATGTGAGGACACCAATGATTACACTACATATTTGAATTGTTTTTAGCATATGGTTATAAACTTATCTAAATCTAAAATTTTTAAAACGTTTGGGAGTTTTTTTCTAAATAATGAATTTTTAATCCTATCATAATCTCCAGAGGGATCATTGCCGAGTTTAACAATGTTTGCAAAGTCAGATCCTAATCTGTTGTAAAATCTAAGTACGGTGGTAATACTTTTTAATGAGTTAATAATGTGCTTTTTGTGTCCCGATACTTTAATAATTCAAGGACATTTATTATCGCTGGTCTCAATTTTATGATTGCCATGGCTTTTATTCATCTAGAACACGACTAATGTATATCGTCAATATACCAAATACGTCACTTTTATATCAATTAAGGCGTGTGTAGGAATAATGAGCATTGTGTATTCTTACTTGAAGAAGTTCTTATCTCAAATCACTACACTAGAGACTGCTTGAATAAGAGCAACCATCAATAGTAGGATTGGTATGCAATTTCAATGAGCAGTAGCGGATTAGAAGCCCTGTTCTTGAACAACATTATACTGATTAAAACACAATAGCGGTTTGAGATTACTCCCAAACCGCTATTGCTTTTATACCATGTTGTGAGTAGTTATTCAGAATACCCCTCTTTTAATTCTTCGGCTCTTTTTCTTCCTGCTTTGTAGTTGGGGTCAATTTCAATAGCTCTGTTTAAATATTCAATAGCCTGCTTTCTATGCTTTTTTCCGCTGTTTGCTCTAGCCCAGGCCCAATAGTAAAAACTCATAAGTCGGAAATCAGCGTAATCAGGGTTTATTTTCTGTTTGTTGATAATTGATTCAAAGTCAATTTTTGCGAATTTTCTTTTGCGCCACATAAAAAACGGAAGGTTTTCAGAAACACTTCCCCTCATAAATTCAGGTCTTGGCGATACTGAAGCGTACTTTTCTATTGCATTAGCAAATATGTAAAAAGCTATTTCCTAATAGGCTAAGTTTCTTTGTTTCACCAGCAATTAAGGCAAGAGAAGATGCTCTATATGATTCAATAAAAACCATTAGCTCGGGTGTCGTTTTTTTATTTTCAGAAAGCTTAGTAATGATGTCAGAGCTTTTTTGCGCATACCCTGCATATTTTTTTGTTTTATCGAAAAAAGTGAGATTTAGGGCAACATCATGATAGATTAATCCTAATCTGACAGTATTGAGTTCATCCGGTTTTTCTTGAAAGTCTTCCTCAACTTCTTTCATTTTCTTTATAACCAACTCTTTACCTATAATTTCCATAACATCATCAAGAGTGGTTTCGTAGCTCTCTAGCTTTTTTAAATTTAGATTTTGAGCGTTTAATTCTGCTACTGTTATCATGGCAAAATTGTAAGTAAGTATTTCATTTCGTTTTTTTTACAACATTAGAAATACGAACAGCCTTAAAACGATGACTTAAGTTAAGATTTGAGGTTTAAAATAATTCTTTTTTGGATTCTACTTAAACTCTCTGGTTTAATACCCAGTATATTTGCAATATACTTTTGTGGAACACGCTGAAATATTTCAGGCCTTTCTTTTAGAAGGTCAGAGTATCTTTTTTCAGGTTTGTCAGAGGCCAAAGACATGGCAATATCTGTATTTCGCATTGCAACTTTCTCAGCGATTTTCCTGCCTAATTGTTCAAACTTTGTATTTTTTTGATAAAGTTCATACAACCTTTTCTTCGATATTAGCAACAACTTAGAGTTCTCTAAAGCTTGGAAGCAGATTTGACTTTTTGAACCTGTATTAAAGCTATTAAACTCTGTGATAAATGTATTTCCAAATGAAATATCACAAGTAATCTCGTTCCCATCCTTTAAATGAAAATGACGAATACAACCATTTTGTACAAAGCCAATAAAATTGCAAACTTCTCCATCTTCTAGGAGAAATTCTTTTTTGGTAAGCGATTTTTCAGCGAAATAATTTTCGATTAAATCAAGTTCAGTTGAAGTGAAATCAACAATTTCTAGGCAATATTTCTTTAAATCTTCTATAGCTTCGTCTTTTTAATTGCTGCTAACTAGTATATACCGTCAATATACTCAAATACCTTATGTAGACATGAGTTTATGTGTGTGTAATATAATATTATCGTTAAATTAATGATATTGAGTATTGCGCATTTTGTTGAGATGCTCAAGGTTAAACGCTATAGTCAAAGCACGGTTAACTCATATCGTTCCGCACTTCTTCTTGTTAAAAGGAGGTTTAAGATGTCCTTGAAAAATATTTCTGAGTCAGAATTGCATCAATTCATTTATGATTATAACCATCAAAATTCCATTTGACAATTGATTTCAGTTATGATTAAGAATTGGGAGAGTAAATTAATTCAATGGACTCCCTATTTTATTCCGTAATCATTGTAACTATTTTCTTTCAGTGATTTAACTTATCTTTTCAATTGTTCCCACTACTTACTTTGAGGGGCTTCTTTTCTAAACTATAAATTGATTTTAACGTGAGCTTACAGATTTTTTTAGGTTATTCAGTAACAGTCCTATCCATGATTGTGGCTATTATCACGACTTATGTGTCATTCAAATCCTTAAAGATTGCCAACAAAAATACGGCAGCAACAATGGCGACTGTTGATCTTTTTAAACAAGAATTAGAAGATAATACGGTGGCTAAAAACATGGAGTTTCATTACAATATCGTTGAGATGTTTAGAAACCTCCAGCTTCAGTTTCCTGCTAAAATTGGGGAACCTGATTTTGTGCCTTCGGATGAAGATGAGCGACTAATTTTTGTTTTTTGGTTTTTGATTTTCGATGAGTGGTTTGCCTGCAACCATGAAGGTAAATACTTGCAAAGTTTTTGGGAAAAATATTACCTCCATGAGTTGAGATCTGTCATGAAAAGACCAGTCTTTGTGAACGTATTGAAAAAGATGGTAGAGGAGAAGCAAGTTGTGTTTTTTGGCTTGTCAGAGAGTTTTAGTCAAATGCTAAACGATACTTACCAAGAGGTAAATGGTGTTCATCTTTTCGAACGATTCAAGCAGCAAGCTTAATCTATATACTCCTGATGATTTCTGATCATCTTATTTTTAAGCCTGCTATTATTGGTTTGTTCGCGTACTTCTATTCCCGAGAACGATTAGGATAAAATGCATCTCGGTTTGGCCGAGATGGATTTTATATATTGTTGGCAGTAGTTATTTTTTACTCCAAGTACTTTCAATTTTACAGTCACTGGTGCGTAACAAAGCTAAGATTGGACAACGGGCATCTACTTTTTGTCCCAGGCTTTTTATTTGTTCATCAGTTGCGTCTCCAAGCACTATAGCATTAAGTCGTACATTCTTGTAACTACCATCAGAATGATCTGATGTTCCCATAAAACCTGAAAGATCAAGATCAATTTCAACTTCAATGTTAATTTGTTGGATGTTAAGGCTGAGTTCCTCTGCAACAACTTGAGCCTGTTCATTTTGACAACCAGCTAATGACGCAATGAAATATTGCATAGGATTAGCCCCAGTATTTGACCCGCCATCTTCAATTGATTCATCTAATTGAAGCTCCCATTCGGTGCCTACAATGTCAACTTTAGTAGGCCAGCCATTACCTTGTGCTTGCGCTTTGAACGTTTCTAAATGTGAATTTTCCATTTTTAATATCTTGTTAATGACAATGCCTACTCAATTCAGTTTTCGGCTTAGCTGTCTGGTTTTATTGCTCCTGTTGTACTTTTTACTAAATCTAGTAAGTTCTTGATTTTATCGAAAGAGTCAATCGTCACATAGGTATGTATTTCTAGAGTTTTAAAAGAGTTGTGATGACATAAATGTTAATTATTAGTCATGTTACGAACCCTGATTATCTAAGAACTTACCTGCCTATTTGAAGTGTAATCATGGGTGAAGATGATTATTGAGTTGACTTTGTTGGGTGATAAGCATATACGAGAGTTTAATCCTGAGATAGATGCTATCGATGAACTAAAAGCTGATAAAGCATCTATTATTGAAAGTGTTCTAAAATAAACGTTCAATTATCCGTCAAGCAATTGGTTAGAAATCTGTTTCTTTGAGGTTTCTCTTTAATAACAGCTATCACACTACTGCCGTGTTAGTGGTAGTTTTATTCTACATTCTTCTATCGTTGATTAATTCTGATTCACATTTTAAAGCACTTGAATTTTCAATTCATTAAATACATTTTCGCCCCAAACAGTTTGGATCATATTGTGTTAATCAAATTGTACTCGATGCATTGCGATAAAGACATAAGAGTTAGCCCTCATTGATTAGCATCAGATAAACTTCAGTTTTAAATATTCCACAAATCAACAAATGGTAATTATTATTTTTATTCTAGTTCTATGGTATGGAGGCCTTTTCTTTCAGACCTTCTTTCTTCATAGATATGCAGCACATCAAACCTTTACGATGTCAAAGTCTATGGAGAAGGTTACCTACGTTTTAACTTGGATTTTTCAAGGGGCAAGTTATTTGAGCGCCTATGGCTATGGAATTATGCATAGAATACATCATGCACATACTGATACTGAAAAAGACCCACATTCTCCTAAGTACGATAAAACTCTTTTTGCCATGATGTGGAAGACAAAGAGCATATATCAAGACATTAATAAAGGCCGCATTGAAGTAGAAGAGAGGTTTACGACTAATGTACCTCAGTGGAAAAGCTTTGATCTTTTTGCCAGTTCAATTCTATCAAGGGTGCTCTGGGGAGTAGGCTATGTGGCCTTCTTTTATTTCTTTGCAACAGATTGGTGGCAGTGGTTATTGATACCAATTGTATTCTTAATGGCTCCGATTCATGGTGTTATTATCAACTGGTTTGCCCATATCTATGGTTACATGAATTTCCAAATGAAGAACACGTCAAAAAATCTTCTTCCTTTTGACTTCTTGATGATGGGAGAAGCATACCATAACAATCACCATAAAAGAAGTAGTAATCCAAATTTTGGTGGTGTACGATGGCACGAGATTGATCTAACCTATTTAATAATGAAGGTTTTAGACAGGTTAGGAATAATTCAAATTAAGAAAGTCGATAGCTGACATTCTTGATTAGCTGTTTTGCAAGGCCTTTATGAGTAACAATTCTTTGATCACACAAGCGGGGACTACATTGCCATAGTTTGAATGGACTTTAAATGAGACTAATTCTCACCTTCTTTTTTTTCAGTCTGCTATTATTGGTTTTTTCTATCAGCATTTCGGCTACTTCTTCATGCACTCCAGCAAATGCACAACTCTGCTGTAGTTCAATAACACCGAGTTGATCTTTTTGAATCTGACCCTGCTTCAGAAATAATCCTGCGATATCTCCTTTTGATATTTTATCTCTTCTTCCTCCTGAAATATATAATGTTACCCATTTCACAGATAAAGTGTGCGCAGCAGTAGGTTGGTCTTCAATAGCTAATTCCTCTGGATCTAACTCCTGAATAAAATCGCGTATTCTTTCTCCATTCGAACGTAGAATATAGGCTATGCCATCACGGTTCATACGAGCAGTTCGTCCGTTTCTATGGGTGAACTCTTTGTTGCTTTGCGGAAGCTGATAGTGTAGGATAAATTTTATTTCTGGGATGTCTAGTCCGCGAGCCGCTAAATCGGTCGCCAAAAGGAGCTGATTGGTGCCATTTCTAAACTTAATAAGCGCTCGCTCTCGATCAAACTGTTCCATGCCTCCATGAAAGCAATCGTGATTAATGTTATTATCAAATAGAAACTCACTTACCTCGTCTATGGTGTCCTTGAAGTTGCAAAAAACGATTCCGGGTTCACCAGCCATCAACATAAGTGCTTTCTTCAACGTTTGAAGCTTGTCCTTCTCGGGGGAAAGAATTGTTTTTACGACCAATTGAGAAGCACCTTCCTCCACGTAATTGATAAGTACAGGTTTTTGTAATCCCACAAAGTCAGGTATTTCTGCCTGGTTGGTCGCTGAGGTGAGAATTCTTTGCTGCACATTTGGTAGCGCACCAACGATCTCTGTCATTTCCTTTTCAAAGCCTAACTCTAGTGATTTATCAAATTCATCGAGTACAAGGGTGTTGATATGCTCTAAGGGGTAGTTGTCCCTTCTTAATCTATCTGCTACTCGTCCAGGAGTTCCAATAAGTATTGCCGGTCTATGTTTTAAATCGATCTTATCAAGCGAGCCAGCTCGTCCACCATATACTGCATTCACCTTAAATCCGGATCCCATTTTTCGGGTGACTTGCTCAATTTGTTGTGCCAATTCACGCGAAGGAACGATTATAAGCACCTGAATCTCTGCGCAGTCTTTGTCAAGTGTTTCTATTATAGGCAATAGAAAGGCCAAGGTTTTACCAGTACCTGTTGGGGAAAGCAATACCATGTCAGCCTGTGATTGAATGGTTTTATAGGCCTCCTCTTGCATAGGATTGAGCGATGAAATCTCAAACTTATTAAGCAGTGAGTCAGTGACCTGAGCCTTAGAAGTTTCTTTTTGATCGGTAATGATTTTTGCCATACCGTAAAGGTCGAGTTATTTTAATTCTGAAACGGTATTGAGTCTTTCAATTCTCACACCTGAGACTATTTTAATTGTAATTGATGGTCGCTTGAAAACCGTTTACGTTTTGCTTTGACGCGTAATATGTTTGAGCATTCCCTTGAAGATGAATCCATGAAATGGAAGTACAGAATACCAGTATAGCCTACCTGCTAAGCCTAAAGGTCGAAATGTTGCCGTCTGCTCAAGTTTGTCGCCTATAACTTTAAACTCTAACCAAGCTTCACCTGGCAGTTTCATTTCAGCAAATAATAGCAATCGCCCTTCAGTTTTGTCGGCATATAATACGCGCCAAAAATCTATGGAGTCACCAACGTTTATTGCTGAAGGATTCGTTCTTCCTCTCCTAAGGCCAACACCTCCAAATAGCTTATCGATATACCCTCGGATTTTCCACAACCAATTGCCGTAATACCACCCAGTATTTCCACCAATACTCCAGATTTTGTGAATACAATCTTGCCGGCTTTCAATCATCATGGTTTGGCTGTCCTTAAAGCACCCAAAGGATGGGACATTTATAAATTCAGAGATGTTAAAGTTTAAACCACTACTTGAATACGCATCTTTCCAACTGGATAGCGTTTCGTTATTCTCAATTTTGCTGAAAGCTTTCTTTAACGATTCCTTATAGCTCAAGGGCCCTATTCCAAGCAAGTGATTGATCCGATTGTCGCGACAGACTACTTCTACCTTCATACTATTCACTAGAGATGAGGCAAGCATATAAGAAGTAGAAGTAACGAAGTAAAGCCAGTAGGAAGATAGCTTTGGGGTCATAATGGGAACAACGTAAATTCTACGTTTCAGATTTCTAGCTTTGCCAAAATCCAACAACATGTTTTTATAAGACAAAACATCGGGCCCACCGATATCGAAGTCTTGGTTATATGTTTTTGGATTGAATAAAGACCTTGAAAGAAACGCAAGGACATCTGAAATTCCAATCGGCTGGCACCTAGTATGGAGCCACTTAGGGGCGATCATAATGGGGAGCTTTTCAACTAGATCTCTTATGATTTCGAAAGAGGCACTCCCAGAACCGATGATGATTCCAGCCCTTAAGGCGGTGAAGTTATAGTCTCCTTTGCTAAGCTCTATTTCTACATTTTTTCTAGAAGCTAAATGCTTTGAAAGGATAGATTCATTAATAATCCCGCTTAAATAGATAACATGCTTGACCTTTGTTCTTTCTAGGGCGTTTCTGAAGTTTATAGCAGACTTTTCTTCGAGCGCTTCATAATCTAATGATGAAGACATAGAGTGCACCAAATAGTACGCGCCATCTATATCCTCTGGTATATTCTCTAAGGATTTTGGATCTAATAAGTCTAGTTGAAGTACGGATATGTTTTCTTGTAAAGATACAGGTGGGGTAAACCTTTTTGGGTCTCTAACGCAACACACGACTTCATGTCCTGCTTCAATCAAAACAGGAAGTAATCGTTTACCAATGTATCCTGTAGAACCTGTGAGTAATATTTTCATTTAGTTAGACATTACGAGTTTACATGGGGTTGATCCACGGTGATAAGCAATATAGACTTTTGGGACTTATAATCACGAAGAGAAAAGCCTGAGTCTAGTAAACTTAAGAAAGTATGAAATCTACTGCAGCTTGAGAATGTATCTCTGTGGTATTGAAAATAGGAAGTGTTATGTCGTTCGAATTGATCATCAATGGAAGCTCTGTGCAGCCTAGAACTACACCTTCAGCTCCTTGGTCACTCATTCCTTTAATGGCATCTAAAACGTATTGTTTTGAGGAAGTAATGATTTTTCCAAAGGTCAATTCCTTTTGAATAATTCTGTGAAGTTCAACTAGTTCAGCGTTAGAGGTAGGTACTAAAACTTCAAGACTATTTTTAGCTATTCTGCCAGTGATAAACGCTTCTTCCATTGAGAACTTAGTCCCCAAGAAGCAGACTTTTTTAAGTCCATTTGCTTTGATAGCTGCTGCTGTCGCGTCAGCAATATGGATAATAGGTGCCTTGAGTTTTTGTGTTACAATTTCATATACTTTGTGTGGTGTATTGGCGCATAAGATGATTGATTCGACTCCTCCAGCCTCTAATCTGTGTCCTGCGTCAATAATGAGGTCAGCTACCTTATCCCATTGGTCAGCTACTTGGTGTTGATGAATGAGTGATTGATTTAAGTTATAGAGTAATAGAGGAGGGTTAGTGTTGTCTCCGAAATGGTCGTTAACAGCTTGATTGATATTACGATAATATTCGGCAGTAGAATGCCATGAAGTTCCTCCGATAAGACCAAGTCTACGCATGTCTAAATGTAGTTGTTTTCAGCTTCTAACGGTTGATGTCAAAAGCTAATCGTCTACCCAAACAAATCAGAACTGAGGTAGCGATCGCCACGGTCGCAAACAATATGTACGATTATACCTTCTTCAATTTCTGAGGCAATCTGTAGCGCACCATATAATGACCCACCAGAGCTCATGCCTGCTAAGATACCTTCTTTTTTGGCCAGTCTACGGGTTAATTGTGTCGCATCTGCTTCACTTACATCGATGACGCGGTCTACTCTCTGAGGTTCGAAAATCTTAGGTAAGAATTCGGGGGACCAACGCCTGATGCCCGGAATACTAGAGCCATCGGTGGGTTGAGTGCCTACAATTTGAATGTCTGAATTTTGTTCTTTTAAATATCTTGAAACGCCCATAATGGTGCCTGTCGTACCCATTGCCGATACAAAATGAGTGACTTTACCCTTCGTATCTTTCCATATTTCAGGTCCTGTAGTTTTGTAGTGCTGGCCGTAGTTATCTGCATTAGCGAATTGATTGAGCATAAAGTAGCTTTCTTCTGAGGCCATTTGTTCGGCAAGGGTTCTAGAGTATTCTATGGTTTGTTTAGCGGGAGTGAGGATCACTTTAGCACCATAAGCCTCCATGCTTAATACTCGTTCTCGGGTAGAATTGTCAGGCATGACCAGAGTCATATCAACCCCCATGATGCTGGCAATCATGGCCAAGGCTATGCCTGTATTGCCACTAGTGGCTTCTATAAGTTTGTCACCCGGCTTAATCTCGCCTCTGTCGAGGGCCCCTTTGATCATGCCATAGGCTGCACGGTCTTTTACACTTCCACCAGGGTTGTTGCCTTCTAGTTTGCCAAAAATACGAACCTCTGGCTTTGGACTCATGCCTTGGTATTCAATTAAAGGTGTATTACCAATCAACTGCTCAAATTTCATGTGGTCCTTCTCTTTTTTAAATTCACATTATCTAACGTCTACCCTCTAATTTACGCGCTTTCTCCTTTAAATATGATTGTATCTGTTTTGCCAGCAGAGTCAGACATTTGGGCTTTATAATAAATCTTTGATGAAGGAGGGACACTGTGGGTCAACCAGACATTTCCTCCAATAATCGAATCATGTCCCACATGGGTATTGCCACCTAAAATCGTGGCGCCAGCATAGAGCACCACATTATTTCCAATGGTCGGGTGACGTTTTGTTTCAGCATCTTTTTTGTCTACGCTTAATGCTCCTAAGGTAACGCCTTGATAGATTTTTACATGATCACCAATCACGGTAGTTTCACCGATTACCACGCCTGTTCCGTGGTCTATACAAAAGAAACTACCTATTTGGGCACCTGGATGAATGTCAATACCAGTTTTGCTGTGTGCATGTTCTGAAATGATGCGAGGGATAAGTCCGACTCCGAGTATATGGAGTTGGTGGGCTATCCTATTGGCTGCTATGGCCAAAAAACCGGGGTAGGTTCTGATCACTTCTGTACGACTTTTAGCAGCGGGATCACCTTCCAAAAGGGCTGTAATATCCTGATCCATTTGCTCATAAATGCTGGGTAGTACTTCGAAAAATCTTTCGGTGGTATGGTTGGGCTCTAGTTCACCCTTGGCAGGGTTTTTCGACAAGATCTGTTCTAGTTGAAGTTTGAGCCTTTCAATGTAGAGCTCAAATTCTCGTTGGTTGGTAAACTGTTGTTTAGCGAAGTCTGGAAAGAGAACGCCTAGCAGGTCGTTGAACCAATTTGATACAGCTTCGAGGGATGGACAGATTGGGCAAACTTGCTGTTTGATGTATAAATTTCTGATGAAGTCTTGATGCATACGTTCTAAAGCATTCAAAGGTGAAAACAGTTCCTTTTAACGCGTATGATATGAACAGTAAAGTTCCTTGAAATGGCTAATGTCCTAGTTTTATTAACCGTTTCACCCTAAAAGCTCGGATGTGCTAAACGCTTGGCATAGGTGCCAGCATTCGGTCTAGTGCATATACTTTATGTATGCCTTCTTTGCCTTTCGCTTCAATTTCGTAACTGCCGCTAATGGTACACCACTTGTCGAACTGCCTATAAAGCTCTTCTGAAATCAAAAATTTGGTGTTTAATGCTTTGTTGGCTTGCTCTATGCGACTGGCAAAGTTAACCGTATCACCGATAGCCGCTTCTTTTTCCATGCCTTTAATGCCGATCGTTCCCCAGATTACTTTTCCGGTATGCGCGCCTAGTCGGATTTTGAAATCGCCATTTATGAGATTATGCATCTCATGATCGAACTTATCTACTGCGTCTTGAAGGGCAAAGCCAGCGCTGATAAGGTTACCTGCATGATTTGGGTCGTCATCTAAACCAAAAATGGCTAAGAACCCATCACCGTAATAATCGATGATTCGGCCATGGTATTTCTTTATGATTGTACCTGCAATGTAAAAATACCTGTTGAGCACATGTACCACGTCATAGGCAGGCGTTTGTTCAGAAAATGCCGTGTAATCTGCTATGTCTACAAAAAGCACGGAGGCTTGTTTCTCTTGCCCTAAGCTTCTAGGGGCACCATTATCTCCATATTGAAGGATGACGTCTTCATCTATTTTATCGAGTACCAATCTTCTAATTTTTAGGTCTTGCTTAGGTTCGGTCTGACATGCCAAGCGTACTTCGTTGGGCAGCCCTAATTGATCTGCTAATTTGCTTTCTTTCTCGTTGCGTTCCGGAAGTCCTTCAACTCCTTCTTCTACCAGTATCCGGCAGGTAGAGCAAAATGCATTGCCCCCGCAGGCATGAACATGAGGGATACCGCTTTTCAGTGCAGCATTAAGGATTGTCTCTCCTTTTTCGGTTTGAATACAAATGTTGTCTGTGCTGAATTCTACTTTTGCCATGCTTTAGCTTTCACGAGATCAGTCGGACTGAAGACGATCTTGTGATTGATTTAGCAAGAAACGTTACCGCGGGTCTAGATTGTTCCCGAATTATAAGAATACCTAAAGTTTATTTCTAATTGCCTCAATCAGGAACCTCTTGATCGATTTCAAAGAGCTCGTTGATGCAATAACCTATTTACTCCGTTGTTTTGGTTTTCGAAGTTTTCAAAGCTTTGGTAACAAACGGCTTGTCCGTTGATCAATATCTCGCTGGCATAGACCACTTCAACCATAGAGAGGTCTAATGAAATATCTCTTGAAGCGGCCTCATTACCTCTCTAAAGTAGCTCCGATAGCTCAAGCCATCTCAATTCCATTTCATCTATTTGATTGGTCAGGTCTTCTATGGCAGAAGACCAAGCAGTCAGTTCTTGATGATCGTTTGATCCTTCATTTAGTTGAGTGATCAGCGCTTGCTTCTTTTTTTCAAGTTTAGGCATCTCTTTTTCAAGCGCATTAAACTCCTGCTTTTCTTTGAAGGATAGTTTGCCCTTTTCCTTTTGTTCTTTTTGAACAGGTTTTGGAGTATTGGTCCCTTTCGACTTGGGGTTTGTCTTAGCCAAAGCTGCTTCGGCCCTAAAATCCGTATAGTTACCAGGGAAGTCTTTGATGACACCTGTGCCATCAAACACGAATAGGTGATCAACCAATTTATCCATGAAATACCTATCGTGAGAAACGAGCATCAAACAACCATCAAAGGCTTCTAAATAAGCTTCTAGTGTATTGAGGGTAATTAAGTCGAGATCATTGGTAGGCTCATCGAGTACCAAGAAGTTTGGACTTTGAATAAGGATTTGTAACAGTTGAAGTCTTCGCTTTTCTCCACCACTTAGTTTTCCTATTGGTTTGTATTGTACGTCTGGCGGGAAGAGAAACCTGGTCAAGAATTGTGAAACGGGTACAGTTCTTCCATTTCCGACTTCTACTACTTCTGCAATGGCTTTTGCAAACTCGATGATCGTCTGCTGATTGTCAAAGCTCAGTTCTGTTTGCTTGTAGTAGCCAAATTTGGTGGTTGAACCTTTGTCCACCACACCGCTATCAGGAGACATTTCTCCCATAAGCAATTTGATGAGAGTAGTTTTTCCAGTTCCATTAGGGCCTACAATACCAACTCTTTCTTTTCTTGGGAAGACGAAGTCAAAATCTTTGATGAGCGTTTTACCATCAAAGCCGTGGCTGAGGCCTTCTATTTCTAATACTTTTTTCCCTTGTCTTTGTGATTCGGCCTTCAACTTAAGGTCTGCCGAGTTTTCCTTGCTGAAAGCTTTGCTTTTCGTGTCTTCAAACGCATCAACGCGATACTTGGCTTTTGTGCCTCGCGCCTTCGGTTGCCTGCGAATCCAATCGAGTTCTTTTCGGTATAGGTTTTTTGCTTTATCGATGGAGGAACCCTCAGATACTTCTCTTTCGGCTTTTTTCTCTAAAAAGAAGGCATAATTTCCTTTGTAGTAATTGATTTGTCCTTTGTCTAGCTCAATGATTTCATCGGTCACCTTTTCGAGGAAATACCTATCGTGTGTCACGAGTATTAGCGCCATGTTCGCCTGGCTGAGATAGTTTTCGAGCCATTCAATGGTTTCGATGTCTAGGTGGTTGGTTGGCTCATCTAGAATCAGTAAGTCTGGTTTCTGGATAAGAACACTTGCTAGGGCGATACGCTTTTGTTGCCCCCCAGAAAGCTTAGAAACTTCCATGTCCAATTCGTGCAGCCCTAACTTACCGAGTATTTGCTTCGCTTGACTTTCTAGGTCCCAAGCATTTGCAGCATCTATCTCACCGATGAGTCTTTCGATTTGATCACCATCTCCACTGGTGATGGCGCGTTCATATTTAACGATCAATTGCTGAGTAGGGTCATTCTCATCAAAGACAGCATCTAGAATTGTCTGGCCAGCTTTGAAGGCAGGATTTTGGAGGAGTGATCTAACAACAATGTCGTTTCTAAAGACAACCTCTCCTGAATCAGGCGTTTCGATACCTGTGAGGACTTTCAGCAGGGTGGATTTACCCGACCCATTAATGCCAACTAAGGCTACTTTTTGACCTTGCGCTATACCAAGTGATAAGTCGTTTAAGATAGTTCTATCACCAAACGTTTTCGAGATGCTTTCGACCGATAAATAATTCATTGCGGCAAAACTACGACAGTAAGTCAAACTTAATCGACAAGTGGGAAAAGAATGTATAATCTCTAAAGAAGAGAGGCAGAGGGTTCAAACAAAATTGGCGTTCTAGTCACCCTGATACGTGGAGGTCTAAATAATTAAACAAAAATACTTGATGATTCGTGTAATCATATGAAACTATTGTCTTTGGCTTAGTCTTTGTACTGTGTAGCTTTAGTTAAACTTTGAATCATGCGACTAAAATATTTATCAATTCTCATTCTGGTATTCATAATTGTTGGCGCGCCAACTGCAAATGCTCAGTCAAGTACTGAGAAGAAAACGGAGAAGCCATTATCAAAAAGAGATAAGCGCCAGCTACTTAAAGCAAAAAAGCTCGAAGCGAAAATTGAAGAAGTGATAATGCTGATTGAGGCACGTAATTTTGTAATTAAGGATGATGGAGCCACAGGTGGATTGTACCCCCAGTCTGGTTTAGTAAATTTCTTTAGAATAAAGAATGATACGGTGACCTTTCAAAGACAAGGTGCCAAGCCGCTAGGAACAGGTGTACAAGAAGCGGAGGTTATCGATAAGTTTCAGGGGATCATTCAGAGTTTAAATGTTATTGAAGCAGAGGGTAACCTACCACCAAGAGTCGTTGTGAGTTATTTGGATAGAATTACAAGAGAATTTCGAAGAACCGTTATCTATATTTTCCCAAGCCGTGTTGAGGCAAGGCGAGAAGATGGTACCGGTTTGGTGATCAGAGGTAAGTACTATACAATTGCAGATGCCAGGGTGAGGGAGTTAGGGATTAACTCAGAGAGACTGTTGGTAGAAACTGCACAACGCTATTAGTGTGCCAGTTAATCGTTAGCTGTGAGTCATTAGGCCGGCCTAAACAACATTTATAAAAAGTCTCTATACACACAGTGTATAGAGACTTTTTCATGTCCAATTCATCCTATGATGGCAAAAAAAGAAAGGCCTCGATATTTCGAGGCCTTTCAAGTATTTCTATTTGGTAAAAGCTTACTCTTTAACCTCTGTAATCATTTCTTCAACTTCGTCTAAATGAAGTTCTTTAGTCTCATCTATGTCAACCTTAAGGTCTTCACTATGTGAACCAGTTCCCCAAACATCACCCAAGATTGGAGCGATTACAAGACCAATCAAACAAGTCAACTTGATTAAGATGTTCATTGAAGGACCTGAAGTGTCTTTGAATGGATCGCCAACAGTATCACCTGTCACAGCAGCTTTGTGTGCTTCTGATCCTTTGAAAGTCATTTCACCATCAATCTCAACACCGGCTTCGAATGACTTCTTAGCGTTGTCCCATGCACCACCAGCATTGTTCTGGAAGATTGCCCAAACTACACCAGATACTGCAACACCAGCCATATAAGCACCAAGTGGCTCAGGACCCATTGCAAATCCAATGATAATAGGGAAGATAATCGTGATAGCTCCAGGAAGCATCATTTCTTTGATCGCAGCTTTTGTTGAGATGTCAACACACTTACCATATTCAGGTGTGGCAGTTCCTTCCATAATACCTGGAATTTCTCTGAACTGTCTTCTAACTTCTTTTACCATTTCCATGGCAGCTTTACCAACTGATTCCATAGCCAAGGCAGAGAATATAACTGGGATCATACCACCAATAAATAGTGCTGCAAGTACATCAGCTTTAAAGATGTTAATACCATCGATACCTGTGAATGTAACGTATGCCGCAAATAGGGCAAGTGCTGTTAA
>Ga0208414_1001687_pt1 | contig 16107 bp, 13 predicted proteins | sample AntAceMetag02UKE_FD_184770 | JGI IMG/M metagenome (GOLD analysis project Ga0208414, IMG submission 184770) | Saline lake microbial communities from Ace Lake, Antarctica - Antarctic Ace Lake Metagenome 02UKE (SPAdes) (version 2) | ecosystem: Environmental > Aquatic > Non-marine Saline and... | reverse complement strand
GACAATTTCCACGTCGACTCATCGACGGTAATAGTTTGTGCTCCTTAAAAAAGGCCAAATAGTCCGAGCTGGCATACTGGCTAGCTTGATCGCTATGCACCAACACTTCGCTTTCGGGTTGCCTCTGCAAAACGGTCATCAACAAGGGGTTCATAGACCAGCCAACGATTCGCCATCATCACGCAGGTCTCTGTGTATCCAAGGGCTGCCATAGGTGCCACCGCTTGCAATATAAGACACCTTTATCCGTTTCAATAATCGCTCGTCTTCAATCCCTCGATCAGATACCGGCCTTTGTCGCCAAGCATAATATCCACTGCGATTAATCTTGAAAACGCGACGCATGGACTGAACAGGCAATTCATGTTGATAATCACGGATAAAGGCGTATCTCACTCTGGGTTGCGATGACCAGTTGAACCTACAGCGGCTTTTTTTAGTATGTCGCGTTCCTCCGTCATACGCCGTAACTCTGACTTAAGCCGAACATTCTCGGCAGAGAGATCGGCATTGTCTGAAAGTTGAGGATTGGGTTCGTAGAATTTTTTAAGCCAGGCATACAAACTATGAGTGGTCGTGCCGAGCCGCTGGGCGACATCCGCTACCGAATAGCCCTGTTCAGTGATTTGCTTGACAGCTTCTCGCTTGAACTCTTCTGTGTATCGTTTGGACTTCATAAACACCTCGCGTAGCACTAGACCCTAATGTTAATTGGTCTCTAGTGAACTCTGGGAAGTCCACATTGCACTCCGTTTGGAACGGGCTTTACGCACTGCGTCAATAAAACTGCTTAGCATTATGTAACAAAATCGTGGTTTAACTCAACCTGCCCGAAAATAACAAATCTGAAAAGATGAGAGCCGACGCTTGATTCTTATCTATTCATCAGAAAATGGATCACGGATCTCCGTCTTTTCTAAATCAGCAAATCCATGCTGCCATTTATTCCATCTTACTACATAAGATGCCCTCTCCCAGGGTCGGAACTTCAAAACTTTCGCTCTAAACGACTCATTAATGAACACGAGATCACACTGAGACATCTGCCCGTAGTAATACGCGTGATCGGCAATATCAAACAAACGGAAACCAAGTCCTTCAATAAGTTGCATTCGCTCAATCAAATTTCGGCGACCTAAAGACGCTTCAATAATGATGAATGACGAGCTACGTATCGTCGTATCGCCTCCCGCGATAATTTTTTCTTCGAGCCCATCCACATCTAGCTTCACGAGGTAGCTATGTGCCGGCATAGGAAAATTTTCTAGAGCAACATCTAGCGTTTTTACTGGCACCACATCTGTCGAAATATGCGTACCGCTGTGTTCCATGGTCGGCTCGAAACTCAGATACGAGTGCGTGATACTTGCGCCCTGAATTTCACTAAAATTGTGGATGTAAGCCTCACCATTCACATCTGACAGCGCAAATTTATGTACATGGTGGTCGATTTTCACGTTCTGATATCGTGCTTCAAGCTCAGCATGATATGCACTGACCGGCTCAAAAAGGTGATGCAATGAATGAGCACATTCTCTCATTAAAAAAGGCGTTTCGCGCTGCGCACCTACATCAATGACGTACTTCAAACAGTCAGGTGCCACCTGCTTGATGGACTTTAAAGTATGATCAAGTGTTGGATAGCGCATCTAGCTCTCTTATTGAATTTTGAATTACTTGCCCGAAACGAAACGACGCCAAACTATGCAAAAGTTTCACACCCTGCCGCTTCATCTCTTCCACGTGAGCTGACGAAAGGCCTTGAACTATACTAAGAGCACGATCAACACCCTCTTTTGAATCGGCAGAAAAAACGGCCGCAGAGTGCCATAGCGATTCATCGCCGGGCAAATCAAGCTCTGTCGTCAGGATGATTGGAACAGTACCTGAGCTGAGAGCCTCGTATATGCGGGTTGTGCACAAGCCTCGACCAATTGGACACAATGCGAACTTGCTGTCTCTCATCGCATTCCTAAATTGCTTAGCAAACTCGAATTCTTCAATCCGCATCTCGTCTGTGACTGCGGAGTTGAGTTCTAAGTCTCTTTCAATAATTTGTGCATAATACCAGGCTGGTCTTTCAATAATTCGGAGATCCGTCCTTTTCTTGAGCATGAAAATGTACTCACGGATCGCTGAGTAATGATCACCCGAACCTCTTGTACCAATGAAGCTCGCCAAATACTTTCTCTCTGATTGGGCTGTTGGCGGAGCTATGTCTACTGGTACTTGAAGAGGTATAAGCGGGAACGGCAATAACTTAATGTCGAGGGTCTCCCGCAGTTCTCTAGGTTTATGCGCGTCAAACAGTACCGAGATGCGAGCACGCCTAAAATATTCAACAAAATTCAACGATCCTGGATGCTGGCTAACGGAAACAACTCGGGCTTTATGTGGAATCTGCTTCACCAGTTGGTCAAGCAATATAAGAAGCCGAGAGCTAAGCTGGGCGTTATTCGTTTCAAGCGCATGAAAAAGACTGAACCAGGGAAACCCAAAATAGAAGTCACCTTCAGGCCAACCTATCGTCTCGGCGGCCAGAAAAGCCTGCCTTTCTGTTTCCCCTGGCGTCGTCCAATAGCCGCTATAGCCAACCTTGGTACTCGCAACCTCAGTCAATAGCTTTTCCGTATTCACCTGTCAGATGACCTCCAACAATCGATTTCTCATCGCAAGTAAACGATCCGTCACTAACTCACGAAATGCCATTTCTTGGTCTAGACCAGGACTTTTAATCAAGCCAGCCTGGAAAGTCAAGATGGGATCTTCCCAATAACTAAGACCAGAAGCCAAACTCGATAACATACAATCATATTCACCAACGCGCTCACCAAAAGACAGCGGGAATAGCCATCTGAGATAGTAGAAGTACTGCAAGTTGATAATACTCGGTACTTCACTAACATCCTCAATTCTAGCGCCTAACCCTCGAAGCAAATGGGAATAGACGCTTTCGAGAATGAAATTACCGAGGGTTGAATGACACAATACTTTTGTGAACGAAATATGGGGGATCATTAAGCATTCGATATCTAACAAGGCAGGTACAAATAACCCTCTAAGCTCTAATCCGCTCATGTACTTGAATTCATCTCTCAAATTACCTCTGATGACCAGTGTAGGTTCAAAGGGTTGCAGCGTGATTCTCACAGCATCACCATCTAGGCAGACTTCCAAGCTCCCTCTATGTTCAAATAAAGCAACCATAAGCCGCTCAACGTCGTCTCGACCAACGAGAGAACGATTAAAAAAGGATTCCACAGACAGCTCAATCTGATTAGCTTGCATTACTATTCTCTGAGCCTCGCTCTCCAATCAACGGATTTTTTTTCAAGCCACGCGAATGACCTTTTAAGCTGTAAGTCGTTTAAGCCAAAATCTACATTACCTTTATGCAGCGCGAAATCTTGCATATCTGCGGTATAGCCTAATTTCCAACTGGCGCAATCAGAGGCAGACGACTTGACCTTTATGCCGTGGTAAATACTCATTACTTTAAGCCAAATATCATCCGCATAGGGACAGTTAGCAAGGATCTGCTGTTGATCAACGCACTGACCAAAAAAACCCTTTGGATACAATACGCCGCCCGCGCCTGTAGGAAAAAGATCATGACTAGGTGAACTGTTTTGGACTTCTCGCTCCCAATCCGAGTATGGCAAAAGCTCGCCCATACTGTTCATTGTTAGCCTGTGGCTTCGATTGGCTACAACACACCCGCTGTACTTTCTAGAAGTCAGCAGCAAGTTCTCTATAGCTTGAGGCGGATATACAACGTCATCGTCAACAATCACCACCGGATGGTTTTCGTTTGCACGCCAAGTGTGAATGAATTTGTCGTACTGATGCGCTGTTTTTTCTACAAAGATAATCTCAAAGTTGTCTCCAATGAGCTCATAAACATCCTTCGGAAACTGCCATTGGTTTCTAAACTCATCTCGACCAACTACTAGGCTAACTTTTTTAGGCTTAACGGACTGACAGAGCAATGAATCTAACACTAACCTCAAGCTTTCTGCTCTCGCAGGGAAAGTTGTCAGCGAAACGTTAACCTCGCTTGTCTGACTCGCAGAATCAGACAAAAAACCTTGGTTCATCAAACCTACTCGCGTCTCTAAATTCTTAGTGTCTGCCCGCCGTCTCGCTAACTTCATATCCGATAGAATTGAAAACTTTTTGGTCAACATATCGAGTAATTCGCCATGGGTCTCTGGGTTGCCTCCAAATTGCCAAACAGCATCCAGAGCTCTGCACAACAACCTCTCAACGTTTTCTTTATCAAGGGATTTGGCCTGTCGAAGGTAAATTGTGTCAAGAATCATCAAGGCGATATCGTGCCTTGCTTTCCCTTGCGTCTTTTTAAGAATATCCAGCGCACTCTCAAAATCACTACAATCACGTCGAAACGTAATAAGTGACTGCACGTCGGAGTCAGCCAAGCTTGGATAACCGTTCTTGATTGTTTGGGCGATTGAAGCCCGAGTTAAATCTAGGTCTGCTGAGATCCCATCGCTAGGGCTACGAATTGCCAATACTCGTTTTTCTATCTTGATCTTTGCGCCCGCAGCGATGCAATCCGCCAATTGCCTTGTATCACTATCCGTCTGGCCAGGTTCGGTCAAAAACGGATAGGACTCTAACCATGTTCGCTTTAGGAAAAGGGCTTGGTGGCAAAAGCCAAGGCTCGCCATTCTGATCGCATCCGTTTTTACAAACCAGGAAGCCCAAATTTGGTCCTTTAAGGAACCCCAGCCTAACAATCCGTCAACCTGGGTGTTTGACAGTACATCTAGCGCATACTGAACGTCATAGTCACTGTAAAAAACATCTCCGGCATTCATAAACAAGACGTAGTCACCATTCGCCATCCCTACGCCCCTATTCATGGCATCATAAACACCGCCATCGGCTTCTGACACAACGCGGTTGATAACACCCAGATCTGTCCAAAAGGAGACCAGGTCCAAGGTCGCATCTGAAGATCCGCCGTCAACGACAACATACTCGATCGGAAATGAGCTTTGTTGCATAGCAACCGACCGAACAGTCTTACTCAATGACCAAACGTCATTAAATGCTACTGTGACGATCGTTAGCTTCACGTCTTGCTTGGTCATGAAATATCGCTATGAAATTGGCGCACTTGTGATGAGCAAAGAATGAGCGAACCGTTATTAACTAGAACCCAGTCTCGAAAAATCCATCAAACTATCAGCTGCAGACGCCGTTGCCTCATCCATCGCCAATAAAGCCCCGTCATTTGTTTTGATTGAGCCAAAGTCTGTTTCGACCATTCCATTTCGCGGCCAATCAAGTTTAATCACCAGTCCAGCTTCTAGTAGTCGAGCTCGAACCGCATCATGCAATTCGGTAGATCGATGTGTACCAAATAGCACTACTCTGGTTTTCCTAAGTTTTTCAATAAACTCAGGCCCCTCGATCAGATCTGCTTCAGCACCTTGAATATCGATGTGCAGCATATCCACAATACGTTCTGGTAACCTTCGATAAAGGGCTGGCAACGACAAGCAAGGTACTTCAACCGTTTTTTCATAACTGTCTGCAAGAGAATAGGAAGCGCCGTAGTCTTTAGAAGGATTCTCAATAACAGGAAAAGTTACAGAGCCATCCTTTCCAGCAGCGGCATGCAACAAATCCGTTTCTACCTGAGTTAGACCTGCAAGGTTACTCTCAACGTTTTCATGCAACCATTCGTAGTGTGTGGGGTCGGCTTCTACCGCAAGACCGAACGCATCACCATCGGACTGGACCGTTTTGTAAGCCATTAAGCCCGCTACCATCCATTGCCCATACCCTGCACCTAACTCAACGATGGTGAAATGATTTCCCGCTGTCTTGGCCGCAACAAGGCTAGCAATCCAATCGGCAGTCCACTCAGACAAAGGTGGGTAACCCGGAGTGACACGCGTCCCTTCATCAATCAGGTTACGATCCCAACTATGCTTAAAGCTCGCATCGATTTTACCCCCTAGAAAGTCGTAGATAGACTTGCCGTCGGAAGAGGAGGTCTTTCGTTGGAATTGGTCAAAAATCTCTGGGTAGGACATACAGTTTCTCAATTTTCCTTGCTTAGAAACAGGTCAAGGGCTCTACAACCCGATAAATCTTTTGTAATTGATCACTCTTTTCCTGCAACTCTTCATCAGAGAAGGCATCGAGCCATTCACAAAACTCCTCACCGATTTCGGTACCCTTCCACAGTAGACAATTCTCATAGATAGCTGCTTCTACCTTCCAAGGAAATTGCAACTGTTGATCAAAGAGAACGGGGATACTGCCAACCGCAATGGCTTCCCAAAACCTTAAAGTGTTCGGCCCGGCTCCATCAGGACACAGCGCGAACTTGGAATCCGTGAGAACCTGATTATACCTCAATGTCGAGTCTTCCTCACTCTGCACGTCCTGCTCAGCAAGCTTATCATTCGCCACCTGCTCGTTATAAACGATCTTGTTAAAATGCCAGGTATCACCGAGATCAACTAAAACATCCTCGCGCATGAGTGCCGACAAACCTTCATATAGTTTTACTCTAATGTTGGATCTGTAGTGCGCCATATGCGCACCGATAAAACTCGCTAGATACTTTCTTTGGCTCATGGGCTTGCCAGGTTCAAGTCCATTGGATCTAGCTTTGTTTGCATAATTAACAGCATAAAGTGTCCAGGGTCGCACTTTAAGGTCAAGCCCTGCCTCTCTAATTTCCTTTGGTGTTATCCGTTCGCAGTGGCTTATAGACATTGCATTGATCCCCATCCACATCATATCGTCGAGTAATCGGCGCCAATGAATATGCTGGCAGACCGTGTGCACTTTTAAGCTGTACCCAAACGACTTTACGAGATCTTGAGCCAGTCGTACCTTCTTGGCGACCAATTGCACCAGATCTTGAGGTACGACTTTCTTATCTACAAACGTCGCCCAGGGCAGAGGCAAATAGACGTTGACAACCTTGTTCTCAGCGTCAACATTTCTACCCGCCCGCATGTGCGCGTGATTCTCGAACGCTTGCTTCTCGGTCCAACACGGATACTGCCAGAAATACACATCGTCAGGAGTAGCGCTAGAATCTTTTATACAGGGAAGACCACCCAATATCGGCCGAACTAGCCCTCCTAGAAGAATCTCAGTCTCATCAGCACTCGATTTATCCAAAACCACCCAACGACTAGCATCAATACCCGTCACTAGCAAAGCCTCACCTCCATATTCATAGACAGCGTATTCGGCCGCAATGGACAGCGTTTTTGCTCCATTCTTGAGAATTTTGAGCTTCCTCTTGAGCTCTTCATTTGGATCAGAGGCGTGCACTTTCTTGGCGGCTAACACGAGCTCATCCTCAGCTTTCCATTTATGCAGGTTAGAGTTGAATGATACTTCAACGACGTTGTGAGCTTTTAGCGACCAAATATCAATATGGAGCCTGGAGTCCTTGTGCATCCCATCGGACGGATAGACGTAGGCGACGCCACCTAACAAGCGAGAATCGCCACGTTTGCTATAGGCGCGCAGCCCACTTTCATGAAGGTGCATGGATTTGACTTGATGATATGGGTTTCGCACACCCCATCCCTCAGTTGCAAAAACGTAGGCGACTTTGTTGTCACAACGGGGCACGCCGAGCTCAATGTCTAGCCGCATCAAAAGCCTTTCTGTGATCTCGGAATTCATCGAGATCGCCCAAACATCTTGCGACCATTGCGGGTTGGGATGCGCTGTCGTCCTTCCAGCTTCAACTTCCCAGCGAGAAAGCGCGACTAAGGTAGATTTATCTTTCAGGGTTTCATGAAAGCTGGAGATCGTTTTGTCAAAATAGATATCGCTGTTAGCCAGGACACTAACCCCTTGCACTGATTTCTCCAGCGATATTGTCAACCAGTCTGCGTAGGTTGGGCGCCCTATCACATCAATAATTTCAACTTTATTGCTGGCAAACGGAGGTCTATGGCCATCATCCACAAGTAAGATGATTTTACTAATATCTACATTGGCAATATTCGCGCGAAGACATTCATCCAATTCCAATTGCCGTGGGTCAGTCCCGGCGTGAAAATATGGCGTAGTCAGCGTTATCTCGTTTATCATTCTTTAACAACCTAATAGAGATACAGCAGTGTAAAGCCATGATGTTACCATTATTTCTGGACTTGGCTGCAGACAAATTCCATTGAAAACAGCGCACGCAGCCTATCGTACCTAGATTTAGCCAATGTGGCACAATCGACATACCGCACTATTATCGGAGACATCACAAATGGCAACAGATTGGTATCCAGGCACTGTTCGTGTAGGGCCCGAAGGAACTCCAGGCACGTATGAGTTCTTAAGCCAACACTACCAACCTGACGCTCATTTCACTTATGCAGAACTTGGCATATACAACGGCGACACAGCAAGGCACGTGTGCGAGCGCTTCCCAAACAGCACCCTTTACTTGTTCGATTTTGAAAACACTGTACTTCGTGGTGCTGATAAATTGTCAGCGTTCAACAATAGAGTCTTCACCTTCGGAAACACTCAGAAATACAATGATTCTTATAATTGGCCGCTGATGAAGTTGATTCAGTCGAACAAAAACCGACCTATATTCGACTATGTCTTTCTCGATGGTGCACACACATTTGCCGTCGACGGCCTAAGCTATTTCCTGTGTGACTTACTACTCAGGCCAGGTGGGTTTTTAGACTTTGATGACTATGGCTGGAGACTACGTGGCTCCTCACTGGATCCCAGTGAAATCCCAAGCATAGCGAACCAATATACCGCTGAGCAGATTGACTCCTACCAAGTAAAACTGATTGTAGATGGCCTAGTCAAACAGAACCCGAATTATGTAGAGGTTTTAGAAAACAAGGTATTTCAAAAGCTTTCTTAGTTTATGCGCAGGTGGAACGCACCTTTTTCGGCATCAATTTCTTCGCCCGTATATTGGTATGAACGCTTATCTAAAAAAGCACACCACTCTTTTACAATTTCCTTTTCTGCATTTCTAGAATAATCGTCAACAAGTATATCGAAGGTATGGTTTCCCAGATGTTTAATCAAAAGAGGCAAAGCTGGAAACCGAGCTTTATCTCCCGTCTGTTGAGGCGGCCCGTCAATTAGCACCAGGATTCGGCTGGTTTCGTTCAACATCTCTGACAAGTTAGCGAGTACTTTTTCACAATTATAATAAAGCCAATTGTGCCCCTCAATATCGTGATCTGTCAGCGGCGCGTAGATTAGGCTCACCAGATGTTGAAGCTCTCTAGATTCTAGTAGCTGTTCAGTTTGCTCCAGATACTTCTTGTTATGTTCAAACGAAATGACACGACGTGGCAAGTCATGCGCAGAGGGCAAAAGAGCCGTTCCTGTTAATTCGGCAGGCGATCGCTTTAAATAACCGACTTCAGCACTATTCGGAATAGCCGATTCTCGCCGAACGGCCTTCTTTAGCATCGCGTCTGAAAACATAACAGTTGAGGTACCGCTACCAAATTCGATTACACACTGATAATCGTTATCCTCTATCAGGCCCAAAAGATAGAGCCCAACCTGGCTGCTAATTGGCCAACCATGAAAACTTAAGCCTTTTTCTCCAGTTGAGAGATATTCGCGAATACCCATATAAGATTCAACTTGTTTGACCGTTGTCTCCGAACTTTGACGTACCTTTTTTGTCAGAGTCGCCTCAAGGTTCGCCAGTGCCGTCAATACAGCTTCAGTTTCTTGCGACTTAGACTCTTCCGCTTGGGTACGTCTGACACTTTCCAGCTCATCTTTAAGAACCTTAACTTGGTCTTGTGCTTCTGAGCGAGATAGATGAGCACTTTCAAGCTCACTTTTAAGAACCTTAACTTGATCTTGTGCTTCTGAGCGAGATAGATGAGCACTTTCAAGCTCACTTTTAAGAACCTTAACTTGATCTTGTGCTTCTGAGCGAGATAGATGAATACTTTCAAGCTCTCTAATACTCGCTTCGTTTTGTACTAGTAACCCTCGAACTTTCTCAGTCTGTTCGTTGGTCTGTGTATTCAACGCATGAACTTTTTCATTCAGCGAGTCTAACTCACTTTGCTGCTTAACTTTATCAGCGTCTTGCTTGAGAGTTTTAGAGAAGGAAAAATCTAGGCTCTTTCTTAACGTCCCTCCTAACTCACTGCACTCATAATGAAGCGAGCGCATATGCTCGATAATTTCACTAGAAGTTGCCGATTCGTTAAATTCAGCTTCACCGCTACCCAATAACACACGCACCCTGGTGATTTGACAAGAATTAGGGACTTCCAAAAACAGCGACCGCACTAGCTCCAATTCAGCTCCGCAACAATCAAACTGTATAGAAAGCGCGCAGTTCTCTAGATTAGAAGCTAGCGATTTTACAGTGAGAAAATCGACAGAATCTTCACGAATGATTTTAAAGTTTGGGTAGCGACGCAGCAAACCCGTCGCAACGTAGAGACTGGACCAAACCGCAGGGCGTGAGACTTTGAACAGGCAATCTTTGGTATCGCTGGATACCAGCGCCTGATTCAGTACTTTAACATGTGTATTGCCGTACATTTTTCGCTGCAGCGCCCGCGAAAGCACTAAGTGTGGCTCAATCAAAATGCACTCATCAAACTCCCCCTTGAACGGAAATTCATATTCCTGCGTTCCACCAGCACCAACATCAACAAATACTTTTTTCACGACTTCCAAACCTCTATCTTCGATTCGAGCCAATGCCCAAAATCTTGAAATATAACATCACGATATTTTTTGCCTTCCGCACCTGAGATGGTCGGATTCTCAGACAGAATCGCAAGCTCGCGTGCTAACCATGTATTCTCTTGAGTGATGACCTCGAGCCCACGCCTGACCGCAAGCCACAGTACACCGGAAGTTTGTTCCGCATAAGCACATGGATCATAATCTAAATGTATCCGCGCCGCTCTAGCAAACAGTTGATCCAGCTCTGCAGCAGCCAGGAACCCTGTATGTAACTCTAACCGCGGTTCTGCTTCACAAAGGTCAACAATGCGTTGCTCAACCGCCAACAAAGCCGATTCTTCATTACTCGAAAAATGCACGAATAATCGATTACATTCCGGTATTCTCGCCTCAATTAGCAGAGGTAAATCTCGAAATCCTTTTTCGGATTTAACGTCACCAAGATACAATATTTCAGCATCATTCTCCGGTCTTTTCGAGCAATCACTATAGGGACTATCAAAGAATACCGGATGAACCTCTATCGTGCTTTTCGATTCGATCAACTTTTGGTATTTCCATGCGTACTCAAGACATGGGGCGTAGAAATTCACACATGAAAAACGTGCCAACCTTTCAAAGCCAGATTTGAATCTACCGAACAGTCGAGGATCAGCTACATAGCCATTGTGATCAATACCCGGGTTGAACATCAAAAACACCAAAACTCTTTTAATGCGCAACTGCTCACATGTAAGTACATGTTCAATTGCAAGGCTCAATGCACAGGCGTGTTCCCAGGAAAGGGTGTGAATCCATGCCACTTCTGATTCGGCGTTTTTCAATACGCGAACAAAATCGCAAGCCAACTGGTGAATATAGCTTGATATTTCAACCGACGATGACGACTCAGATAGTTGATAGAACGGTTGTGAGAAGACCGGAATGAATGCCTCGTTGTAGTGAGATTCCCCACCAATTGCCATCAGGCTCTCACTGCAGGCACTACCAAACGCCTCAAAATTCCCAGGAAATGTTGCGGCTATCGACTCAAATGCCGCTAAGTGATGCCCTCTCGATATTCCGAGCGCAGGATCAATAATTGATAAACACTTAGCCATTTAACCTCAGAATTACCAAGTCCCGCCTCTCCTGCCTTCAGCCTCACCAAATAGTACAAAATGAACCAAGGGGTTCATGCCTGATTCTGCAACATCAGGATATGATTGCAGATAGGTCGTTGTATCGAAGGTTTTGTTTGGATTTCTGCCTTCCTTCCAACCAAATGTCAGGTAGTGAAGTAATGCGGGAACTCGACTTTGAAAAACATCAGGGTATTCATTTAAGTAGAATTTGCTATCAAAATGTGGATGAGTGTCAGCGTTGATCCTAAAACCGATTCTAAAATAGTGGACCAGGGGCGCTAACTTCAAAGAGTCGCGCGAAACACCCAATTGTTCCAAATAGTACTCCGAATTAAAAAGTGGATGCGGTTCAGCACCACGCTTCCATCCAAAAAACCGATAATGCAAAAAGGGCCGGAGTCTGGTTTTTAGTTGGCCTAAATAATAAGCGTCATCGAATAACACAGAGTAGTATTGACGGCTTTCTGCTAGCGGTTGAGGTGCTACGAAATGCAGGAGGTCTTTGGCCTGGTAGGGTAAGAGGCCCGACAACCTAGAACGGAGCGAATAGTTCTGGAGATAGAATGTCTCCAACTCTTCTTGATTTTGAGTCACCTGTAAGAGTAGTAGCTCTTTTTCTTGACCCAGGGCAAGCATCTTTTTATTTAACTCCACCGCCTCTGATTGATGGGCCCCGTTTTCTTTGTCGCTATCCTTCTCTAAGATGAGGATTTTATTTTCGAGCTTATGAACAACCGAATCATTTTGTGTTTTCATCAAGGCTAAGGTTGCTTCATCACGACTTTCTGCAACTAAAACGGGTGTTGATACTTCAGATATTAAAGGGATGGCTTTAAGGTCACTCAACTCAAGATAAATCGCTTCTAGTTGATTTTTTGCGTCGATGTACTGCGCTTCTAACCCTTCGAACTCACATTCAGCTTGATCAACTCTCACCCGCAAGGCAACAACGTCCTCTTGGCCAGAAAGCCATGCATCAACCAACAGCCTATTGAAGTAATCATTTTGTTGTTCATTTTCCACCGGTTCACACAACGCAGTGGCTTCTTCATAAGCCAAAGGCGTCGATAGATCTGCTCTCACCATCCGTTCTAAAACAGCAACCCAAACAGGATCGAACTCGAACAACTGTAAAGAACACGCGGACACAGACACACCAAAGCATTCTTCAATGCAGCGACAAAGACCAGCTTCATCGGCTACCGCTTCAAGACCTTGATACATAAAGGAAGCATCAGCATAGTCCTCGAAAGCAGTAGTGAAACGTCGTAGATCCCTCGCCCAATCGTCAAGATACACGGCAGGGTCACCGTGTTTTTCTAACGGCGGAAACAACAAAAAAATTGCTGGTTTGCCAACCAAAATCATACTGACAGGCAAGACTTCTATCAGTGCACCATCGATGTCCAACGTGAATTCACGAGAGCAGTTACTATATGCTGTCAGCTCAAAATTCTTCGACATAACTATTACCCAACTTCCTTTTCGGCGTTTAAGCCAACAAATTCTAATGCTCTCTTCATTAACGTTTGGCCATTACTAAAAGAGTACTCTCGCTCTATAATAGTCAAACCTTTCTGGGACATACGGCCCCAAACATCTTCATTTGTATAGAGCAAACCAATATATTCTAACCACTCATCAACAGTATCAGCGATAAATGCACTTTCTTGATGAACGAGCCCAGTACCTTCCGCTGCATATTTTGAAAGAACACAGGGTAGACCCCACGCCATTGACTCTACGACCTTACCTTTCAACCCTGAGCCAAATGTTAGCGGCCCAACAAATACCCGATGCTGCGAAAACACTGTTTCAAGATTTTCGACATAGCCGACAATTTCTACATTCGGCGACGCCAATTGCCAAATTTCTTCTGGTGCGTGACTGCCATAGACATACAACCGAAAATCGCTATTAATCGCAACTAAGGAGGGCATTATCTTCTCTACAAAGTATTGTAGCCCCAAAATGTTGGGTTCATGACGAAAGCCGCCCAAAAAAGCAATGCCATGTCGGTCGGCAAAAGCTGTGGGGTGTTCTGTCCTAATTTCTGCAACCCATGGACACTGAAATATCTTGGCTGATTCAAGTAGGTGGGAAGAAATAACGACCTTTTCAAGCTCTGTGTAGCAAAGGATACAATCAACTTGTCTATAGACTTCAAGCTCACGCCGACGTGTCTCTTCGACCAGTGCAAGCACACCTGGATCATCTTTCGAGAGAGCCGCCCGCATTTCCCTCAAGAAATGTAAATCTGCATTATTTAACAATACTGGGACATCAGAATTGAGCCGCGCTAGCACAGGTAAAATTCGTTCCGCTACAGAAAAGCGGGTGATAAAAACTCCGGCTACGCCTTCTTCGAGAGCAGTTTCAACGGCTTCTTCTACAGAAGCTACATGTGGATAAGTTAAGACTTCAACACCGAGTTCCATTAGATATCTTGAATAGTCACCCTGAAACGAAAGCGTGATCGGTAGGAATCTGATTCGATAACCGAAAGACAATAAAATTTTAATCTCTTGAATTGCCGCGTAAGAACCAGCGTCAATATCGATTTTCGGCGTCTCATAATCAACTAGTAACAGCGTCTTTTGACCAGAAGCCTGTAACCCCATAACAATACCTTGGTTGCCGAGAGGCTCTGGAGGAAAAAATTCTGCGGAACCGACGAGCAACGAAGCCTTTCCAAGCATAGATGCCTGAGCAAGTATTCCCGTTGCGAGCCCGCCTTCCTCAGGCATATGCGCTAGTGCCTTTCGAAAAGACTCTTGAGACAACAGTAAAACAGCGGGGTGTAATTCAGTTGTAAGAGTCGACACAAAAGACTCATTTAACAAGCTGCCATTAATTCGATCGCCGACAGAAGTCCGGCTACTATCGATTGGATTCGCGCCCGCGACATAAAGATCAGAAAAATTATCAAACGAACCCAAAAGAGCATCAAGCCAATTTTGTGTGACTTCTGAACCAGCTGACAAGCTCAAAACCCATGGTGTATTGATCTCCACCAAAAGCCCTTCAACGAACTCTTGGAAACCAGAGCCTATCTGTGAGTTGTGGATAGCTATCCCCGGGAAAGACTCCAACAATTTATCATCAAGCCTCTTCTCCCAACCCAACAGAACTAATTGAAAATGATGGTTAGATTGTGCAAGTACTATACTACAAAGTGTCCTAATGAGTTCTTGATCATCACATATCTTGTCTATCAGTATCGTCACTTCCGCATCAACAAATCGCGAGCGCATATCAAAGACAGTGGAATTTATATCACCAAAATCGTTTCGGTATAGGCAATGATGTGCTTGGATAGCAGCCCGCAGAGCGTCCTGATGTTCGGTCGAGCCAAACTCTTCCAAAACATTCGCTAACGCACGATAACGATAAATCGATTGTGGTTGAGTAGCGTAGGTCTGCAATTGATGTTGACTCAACTTTTGTTCAGACCAGGGTAGCTTGTCAGCCTGAAAGTCTAAGGTACCTGTCCACAAAGGTCTGGTATTCCCTTCCGTACCAAGCACTAGAAATTTAGCAAATCCATCAAAAAGTATTCGAGGCACACCTAGCGTGACCTTTTCAGAGTCCTTACCACTAGCAGTGAAAGTATGGACCGAAACAAGTGCACCACCACAAAAGAGTTGAAGATCTAACCTGTCCAATCCTGCTAGACCATCAAAAAGAAATTCGAGCGTAAACTGATTCTTTTCCAATAATCGTGCAGAGACATCTGACAGATCTGTATCTATAGAGAAACTATTCTCACAAATCAGACACAAGCTCTCGTCCAACAATCTAACCCTACTCTCGGACTGAAACATTTCCCAAAGATAAGCAGAAAAGCCATGGGAACCATCCCCAATGCCTGCAGCAATCAGATCTTGACGGAAGGAATTCGCAATACCGGAAAACACCACGTCCCCATCAACTTCTAAAAAATAGCTGACACGATGATTAGGCCTCGAAGAATCAAACACCCAGCCTTTCAAATGACCGCCAGTAATGCCGTCGATATTACCTTGTAATTGAGATGCTTCTTTTTCCATCACCCCTTTGCCAACCGCTCGACATATTGACTGGTAACATCAGACCCTGGTGGTTCATTCTGGCCGATACTCCAATCCTGATAACCAATGCGCCCCATAAAATCAGACATAATGGGCTTGAAAAACTCAATGTCTTCTTCATGGAAGAACGACTTCCATGACCCATAGCTACTGGACCGTTTTGTTCGTCTAATTAAATCATCTTCGGTAATCGCGTAGTTGAG
>Ga0208414_1001686_pt1 | contig 16110 bp, 18 predicted proteins | sample AntAceMetag02UKE_FD_184770 | JGI IMG/M metagenome (GOLD analysis project Ga0208414, IMG submission 184770) | Saline lake microbial communities from Ace Lake, Antarctica - Antarctic Ace Lake Metagenome 02UKE (SPAdes) (version 2) | ecosystem: Environmental > Aquatic > Non-marine Saline and... | reverse complement strand
ACGGTCTTCCATGTTTACATGAAACCTGCGAAGATGGTGCAATGAAGAACGTAGAAATAGTCTGGCGGGCTTTGGCAGAAGCCACGCTGGACGGACAGCGGAACTGGAACAGCATCGGTGACATCGCCGATGCTGCGTCGGTTGCGCCATCCACCACTCATCAAGCGTTGGGACGACTCGTCGATATCGGCGCAGTCCGCGCGAACCCTCGCCGCGGCTACACAGTTGTCTCGCCGGGGAAGCTCCTGGAAGCCTTCGCAGCCCACCGCAACCTGCACGCCGACACCATGGTCTCAACAACGCTTCTCGCGGCCCAAGCGTTTCTCGACAGCCCAGAGGTCGACTACGCGCTGAGCGGCAGTAGTGCTGCCGTGCACTACCTCGGCGGCCGAAACACGGTGGCCGACCTCGGCCGACGAATCGTATACACAAGCCGTGCCCTGACCCAGGATAATTTCCCTTCGGGAGACGAGGTCATCATCCTCACTCAAGATCCGGTCGCTGCACGTTCCTGGCGATCGGGATACGCCAGCCCCGCGCAAACCTATGCAGACCTGTGGGCGAGTCCAGGCTGGCAGGCAGCCGAGTTTATCCGTGCACTGAAAGCAAAATTCTTCACCGACGCCGACTGGGAGCAGCGGACTAGTGCCTAGCCTTTACCCAGACGACAACGGAGTCATCCGCGCGCTTGTGGACCGACTCGGTCACGACCTCGAGCCGTCAATTCTCATCGGAGGGTGGGCAACGTTTGTTCGCGTCGGAGGCGAGATCAGCCTCGACATTGATCTGATCACCTCGCAAGAGAGCCGCCACAAACTCGAAAAACTCATGATCGACCTTTCGCCCAGCGACAACCAGCAAGGGCGAAAGCTGCGGGCGACAATCGACGACGTGCACCTCGACATCTACCTTCCGTTCGAATCCCAACTCGGCCGCAAGCTGCGCCTGAAAGTCGAAGTACTCGCCGAATACCCCGACGAACTCTCATTCGAGAAGTGGACGCTCCTGCGGCTCGAAGCACACATCGCCACCAAGATGGCCGCACTCCTCGACCGACACTTTTCCGAGAAGGGCCAGAAGGATGCTCGCGAGATTCTTGCGCTCCTGAAGCTCGAGGGTGTCGCCCCCGCCGTTGCTGCCGAAATTCTCCACGGGGCTTCTACCGTCGACATCCACGAGCTGCCGGCCATGATCGGCGAGGCATTCAACCTGATCGCCAAGGTCATCGGGCTGTCGAAGGCCGAGCAGAAACTCATTGCTGCTGCAAAGAAGGCCTGGGTGAACGAGTTGCAGCTTCGTCGCTCCGGGCCTCAGGAGCTGCGACCTCGGCTCTGAAGTACTGGGTCGCTGGCTGGCCCCCAAGACGCTTGTTCTCCCACCCGGCTCTCATGCACATCGGAGCCGCGATGGGCATCAACGTCGCCACCGTGTTCAGTGAGTTCGGCGGCAAGCAAGGGCTGTACGTCCAGGCGTTGGAAAAGTACGAAGCACAGAAGGTGCCCCTCTTCATTGGGGCGCTCGAACGGCCAGGGGCTAACCTGCAGACCGTGCTGCAAGTGTTGCGCGACTTCGCGCGATTTGCCGAGTCGGGCACCGGGGCGGGTTGCCTCATCACCAACTCGGCAATCGAGTTTGCCCCCGACCCAGACCGCAGCCAAGACGCGCTCACCCCGCTATCTCGAGCGATTGCAGAGCGCCTATGCGCGCGCTCTCAGCGCGTCTCTGACGACGAGCACCCCTTCGACGCACGAGCTCCAGGCCGTGCAGCACCAAAGCCGGTCGCTCGCGGCGTGCACGATCGGTCTCTTCGTCATGATTCGTGCCAAGGTTGCGCCCGAGATAGTGCTCGACGCGGCCGAGGGAACCATTTCCACCCTGCTGTCAGCCCTTCGCGCGGCATCTGCCGTCGAGGGCACAACTGCAGGACACCACCGCCCGATCGCCCCCGGAATCACCGCGGCGACGAGCGCCACTTGAAAGGGCCTCTCGCCATGAGCACATCCACCCGCACCATCACGACACGTACCGACACCCGGCTTGTGGAGGTCACCGTGACCGACACGGTCGCGGCCTCGCCTGAGGTCATCTGGAGCATTCTCTCGGACGACTTTCTCCATGTCTCGACCTGGGCTCGCGGAGTCAATACGTCGGTTGCCAACCCCAAGACCCCCACCGGCATCAACGGCAGTCCCCACGGCGGGCGCGTCTGCGAGGTCGACGGGTTGGGCATCACCGATGAACGCATCACCGCCTACGACGCAGCGCAGCACACCCTGAGCTACTCGGTGGCCGCGCAGAAAAAGCCCTTTTTTGTCGAGGCGCTCGGCTCCACCTGGTCGGTGCAGCCTGGTGCAGACGCGAATAGCGCAGTGGTCACGCTCACGACCGAGGCGCACACAAAGGGCCTGCTGGGTGGGGTCGGCCGCACACCCCTGCGCACCATGCTTCAGAAGGCCGCACCCGCACTGCTGCGCGACCTCACCGTGCGCGCCGAAAAATAGCGATCCCGCGCGATTATTTAGTCGGGGCGCAGGTTCGTGCGTGGCCCGCTCAGGTAGATGATGCGTCGGCAAGGAGTGAGGGGTTAGGAACAATACTGCTCAAAGGTGGCAGCTGCGCGTCCGAATCCTCGAGTTTCCAGAGGAACAGAATTCCTGGCCACCATTTTTTCCCGAAGTGCTCCTGGAGGGAGTCGAACTCCAAATACTGCCTTTTTGCACGGCGCGATCTAGGTCAAAATCCCCTGAACATAGAGGATTATGACCGATCGCGTCACGCTGTGATCACGCACCATTGACCTCAGTTGCAGTCAAATTGAAATCAAACACGATCGCTGGCTCATCGCGTTAAGTGAGTTTAAGCATGATGCTTAGTAACACTTACCCACAAACTGTTACTAAGATAGAATCCTAGTAACAGAGTTGAATCGAGGTGCGACCATGGGGGACCTCCCACATAAGGTTACGCGCCTTCCCATTCCGGCAGTGGGCCATGAAGATCATCAATGGACCGTTTACTCTGAGGGGCCTTACAGTCGTGCGGAAAGAACACACGGATCTGGTCCCTACAGATCGACCGTTTCATCCCCCATCGCCAGCTACCGCCCCGATTTCCCCATGGATCTGGCTTCCGACCTCGAGGACGCCACACACACGCTAGTCACCTTCGACTCGCACGCGGCGAGCACACTCGGCCCTGAAAGTCCCGCGCTTGGTCCGATGAGTGCTGTCCTACTGCGAACCGAGTCATCGACCTCGTCGCAGATTGAGAACCTCACAGCAGGAGCCCGCCAGCTCGCGCTGGCGGAGTTGAACGAATCCAAGAGTCTGAACGCCAAGATGATCATCGCCAATGTGCGCGCACTCGAGGCAGCTCTGAGCCTCGCTGATCAGCTGGACGAGTCCAGCATCCTCAAAATGCACCGTGAATTGCTCATCCGCCAACCAGGGTGGGAGGAGCACGCAGGCGTGTATCGAAACCAACTGGTGTGGGTCGGCGGGGAGCGGAGCTCACCACGGCGTGCTGGACACATCGCGCCGCAAAGCACTCTCATCAAGGGCGCGATGCGCGACCTGCTGAAGTTTATCGCCCGCGACGATTTGCCCGTGCTCGCCCAAGCCGCGATTGCGCATGCCCAATTCGAGACGATTCACCCGTTCGCCGACGGTAACGGACGAACCGGTCGTGCGTTGGTCCAGGCGATGCTGCGCGGCAAGGGCCTCATCACTCACGCCACCGCACCAATCTCGGCCGGCCTCCTGCGGAACACGAAAATCTACTTCGCCGCACTGACCGCTTATCGAGCCGGGGACGCCGCCCCGATCATCCGCGAATTCTCATCGGCCTCACGCTATGCGGCATTTACGGGAAAAAGGCTCGTCGACAACCTGGCGGCCGAGCAGGAGTCAGCACGACAGCGCCTCGGAACTTTGCGCAAACAAGCCGGCGCATGGAGTGTGCTCCCCCACCTCATCGCGCAACCGGTGGTGAACACGGCCTACTTGCAAGAGAAGTTGGGCATGAACGCGATGAGCGCTGGCCGAGCGCTCGCTCAACTCACCGATGCCGGGGTACTGACCGAGGCAACAGGCCTCCGACGCAATCGAGTATGGCAACAGTCCAAGATACTGAGCATCCTCGACGGGTACGCCGCGGCCATTAGACGAACCTAGACCGACACACGTCGACGCTCCCATGACTCTGGTCGGGATTGCTGCGCCATGGTGGCTGTTGCGCACACTTACCGACGACGGTACCTCCTGCCCGCGACGCAAGCCTTCTGGGAAGGGCCGCACCTTCTGCATTGCGCACACCGGCCTATCACTGAGTCGTGAAGAAGAGGTTTTTGTGGCGAGGAGAGCGTCGACCGGAGCATAGAAGGGATTGGGCGCGGTCAAGCACCCCAGATGCGGTGGTTGTGATCACAGTGTGCGATGGCGGACCGCAGGTTCACGTCATTTTTTTGGTGTATTGATTTCGGCGCCTGATCGGAGTCTGCTGACGTTCCAATCGATTCTCTCGGGCATCCCCTTTGATGCAGAGCCCGGTGGTGTGATGACTCGCACTGCTGCTTCTATGGCACCGAGCGTTTCGTCGATAACGGTCGGGATCCGCGCTACGGGAAGCACACCCCACGACAGTGCTTCTTTCGTCAGAGATTCCCCCGAGATCCTTCGATGGTCAAAAATCCCACCGATTGACAGTGCGAGATTCCAGTCGATGCGTCCATCCTGGAAGAGATTCGGGACGGCGTCATAAACTTCGGTCAGCTGCGTTCCCATAGCGAGATGCAGCAGGGCAACATTTTTCGCGTGCGCATCGTTGTTGCCGATCGCGACGTGATAGACGAGTTGGCGCAGCCACTCCTCGGCGGCGCGTCCACCGCCGGGAATCGAGCCGAGCAGCTCGCCGATGAGACGGGCCGAGGGTCGCCCCGTCCTCGGAGGCCGTCTGTGGTCTTGAAACTTCGCGTCGGCATCGCGCCACTCAAGACCCAGAGCCTGGGCGAGATCCTCCTGATGGTGAAGCAACACCGCGTCGCCGACTACGTGACGATCGAATCGCTCAATTGCGAGGTAGTTCATCGGGCCTGCCTGGCGCATCGCACTCTGGAACTGCGCGAGCCCTATGTGACGAGCGAGTTCATGGCTGTAGAACTCGTTGAAGATCGCTTCAGGGCGTGACGGGAGTTGAGGTTTGAGGATGTGGGTCGAGTGCGCTCTGCCGTGCGGTTCGAGCCACGCGTCGTCGAATCTAGCTACGAGGAGCTTGGGCTGGAACCCCTGCAGCATCGAGCGACTGTCATCTCGCGTGCCTAGGTCGTGCTTGTCGATCGCTTGTTGCAGTCGAGACGCGACAGCGCGCTCAGAGAGTTCGTCATAATCAGGACGGTAGGCAGTCGCCTCGGTCGGGTTGCGTAGCGTGACAGCGCCGGCGATCGAACCACCAAATTCGCTCAGGATCGAATACAGGTCATCAGGATCGATCCCCCGCCTGGCAGCAAGCGCCGTGCGCTGGTTCCCCTCTGGCGTGTAGCCACCGAGGAAATTAGATGCCAGCTCCGCATCGGGCGAGCGACCGGGGATGACACCAAACGATTCCGTGAGGGTCGGGGCATCACCGCGGTATTGGGCGTCCCACTCGATAGCTATCCGATGCTTAGCTCGGGCACCCCTTCGCACGGTACCGATGTGGCGCTCGTGCAGGTAGAGATCAAGTGTCTCCATCACTCGTCTCGTATTCCAGCGTCACGGAGATACCCAGCGCGTTGAGCGTCCGGAAGAGCCGCGTGATGTAAAGACTGCCCTTTCCCTTCTCAAGATCGATGAGGTAATCACGCGAGAAGACAAGTTGTTCAGCCAGATCTTCCTGGCGTACCGCGCGGCTCTCCCGCACGGCCTTTATGACGGGGCCAATGTCGCGGAACTTTCGTACCTGCACCGTAGTCATGATTGCACCCTTCGTGTCGGGATAATCCCACATAATGCAATGTGGCGATATTCCCACATTAGAGCATGTCGGGATAATCCCACAAGTGAGCTTGTTTCTAAGCACTCGATTAGGCATGCTCGCGACATGGGCAGGCCTAAGCTTTTCGATCGAGACGAAGTGCTCGACCTCGGCCGCGATGGGCGTCAACGTCGCCACCGTGTTCAGCGAGTTTGGCGACAAGCAAGGCCTTTACGTCCAGGCGCTGGAACGGCCAGGGGCACACCTGCAGACCGTGCTGCAGGTGCTGCGCGACCTCGCCGTACGCGCCGACCGTGCTCGGCCGCCGGCTGCAATCGTCCGTCCACAGACCCTGCAACTGCCCGGTTAGTAATCCTGCGATCATCCGCCCAACAGCCCTGTAATCGGCGGCATAGCGGCCGGAAAACGGTACAGTGGCGTCATGGATACGGTGGCGGCACTTGGGCGCGAGTACCGGCCTCGCGTGATTGACAGCGCGTTGCAACGCGCCCTCGCGGCCTCGGGCGCGGTGGTGATCGAGGGCGCGCGCGCGAGCGGCAAGACCATGACGGCCTTGCACGCCGCTGCCTCCTACGTCTTCATCGACGATGCCGGCGTCCAGCGCCTACTCGAATTAGCGCCGCGTTCGCTCCTCGAAGGCGAGGCACCCAGGCTGCTCGACGAGTGGCAGGTCGCCCCGGACCTGTGGAACCTTGTACGCCGTGCCGTTGACTCCGCTTCAGAGCCCGGGCGGTTCATCCTCACCGGCTCCTCGGTCCCTCCAGACGATGTCACCCGGCACACCGGGGCCGGACGGTTCCTGCGGCTGCGTCAGCGGACCATGTCGTGGTGGGAGAAGCTCGACGCACCAACGGGCGCAGTGAGCCTCTCGGGCCTGTTCGACGGCGACCTGCCCAAAACCGATCTTGGCGCAGCCCCCGATCTCGACACCGTCATCGACAACTTACTGCGGCCCGGTTTCCCCGCGATGACTGCGCTTTCGCCCACTCAGGCCTCAGATCGACTGCGCGGCTACATCGACGACGTCGCACGCACCGACATCCACCGCATCGCCGACATCCGGCATGAGCCCAAGGTGGTCAAGCAACTCATCGCCGCACTCGCGCGATCGGTGGGCTCCGAGGTCACCTACAAAACACTGGCGGCCGACGTGCGCGCGGTCGCGCCCACGATCGACGAGGAGACCATCAGCAACTACGTCGGCCTGCTCCAGCGGCTGTTCATCGTTGAGGCACAGCGCCCGTGGACCCCGGCGTTGCGATCGCGCGCGCGGGTGCGCACCTCACCGAAGCTCCACCTGGTCGACCCAGCCCTTGCCGCTGCGGCCCTAGGTGCCGGTCCCCAACAGCTACGGGGCGACCTCAATACGCTCGGCACACTGTTCGAGAGCGCCGTCGTCCATGATCTGACCGTGCTCGCCTCGCGTATCGACGGCGAGGTCAGTCACTATCGCGACTCCAACAACAAGGAGATCGACGCGATCATCACGCTCCCCGACGGACGCTGGGGCGCCGTCGAGGTCAAGCTCGGCGGCCAGCAACTCGCCGCCGGGGTCACCTCGCTGCAAACGGTCATCGCCCAAGTCGACATCGCAGCGATCGGAGAGCCGGCGTTCCGACTCGTGGCCACCGGAACCGGGCCGATCCTTGTCACCGACGACGGGACTGTCACGGCCCCGCTAACCGCCCTGGCTCCCTGAGACCGGCCAGACAAGCTCCGTCTGAGGGTACCCCACCGACAGAGTTCGAAGCGACGTTCTACGCTGAAGCCAACCGTCCAAGAGAATTGGCCGACATCAAATAAAAAAATCTCCACTAAACCCAGGGCGGTTCACTGTCCCTGGAGGGAGTCGAAACCCCGCCACATCCTTTTGATGCCGGGAGGGATGGCTGAAAACCCCGGCAATTTCATATTCTTGAGTCAACACGGTCCCGCTGGGCGCCCTAAATGGGATCTTCATGAAGGATCTTCGGCAAGAGCCCGAGTACACCAAGTCGGTTGACGATGTGGATGGTCAGATCGTTGGGAGCAAAAACCAGCTGATAGGTGCGCCCGCCTTCGGTGAGGGGCTTGAGCAACTGGCGATCGAGGATTCGACGCACCGCCTGACTGCGGGTCGCCGGAGAACCCGGAAGAGCCTCGCTGAGGTCGCCGGCCTTGATTACGGTCTTACTGGCAGCAATGGTGAGGGCACGCGCTTCCCCCGCCGTGAGGCCCCCAGCCGCCCGCAATCGCTCGATAGCGGGAACAAGTATCTGCCTGGTGACGAAGTCCGCATCACTCAATCGCGACAGTTTCTTCAGGTCGGTATTCAACCCGGCAAGCACGTAGGTGCACCATGCGACGGTGCCGTCGTTGGTCAGCGAGTCCGCTGCCGCGAGGTTGTCGTAGTAACCCTGACGGTCTGAACCAAACACCGCGGTGGGGTTTACCGCGCGGTAGTCCGACGCGGAAGTGAATCCCTGCTTCACCAGCATCGCGTACGTCACCAAACGCGATATTCGACCATTTCCGTTCCCGAACGGGTGAATCCACAAGAACCGGTGGTGCGCAATCGCGGTTTGAAGGAGCTGCATTTGCGGGTCAACATCTCGGCCAATGAACTCGATCAATTCGGTCATGTCGTCAAAAACGTCGGCCGGCCACGGTGGTTGATGCACCGACTGACCTATGCGCACTTCACCCAGACGGTATGCGCCCGGCGTGCGGTCACCCTCCCTCGAGAGTCCCTGAACAACGAGTTGGTGCAGCTCGCGGATGAACACATGGTTGATGGGCGAAGTTCTTATGTGCTCTTCGATGAAGTCAATTGCTTCTTGAATATTCAGGATCTCTTGGACGCCTTCGTCGAAGGGCCGCGAGCTCGAAGATGTTCTGCGGCTGGAATCGCCGACGACGGCATCCAGAATGGAGGTGCGGTTGCCCTCAATCCGCGCTGACATGATGCTGGTCAGCAGTTGGAAGAGATTTTTGAGCTGAAAATAGAATTCCGGAGGGGTGCTACCGCGATTAGGGTCAGCGCGTGCACGTTCCAGTTCGATGACCGCTCGGGTGAGGTCACTGTCGAATGCGAACTCCGGATACTTAATCTCTTGCATAGAGCTATTTTACCCACTGGGTTCCGACAATTAATGTATTGGGCTCAAATTCTTTGTCAATGCTGTCTTATTGCGAGATGCTCCTTTCGCTTTATTTAATTTGTCGACCGTGACTATTTCACACTGTGGCTTCAGTTTACGTTTTCTATAAATACGGACGGTGACTTCCATGTCTATGTGAAACCTGCGAAGAGGGTTCCATGAAGAACGTGGAAATAGTCTGGCGCACGTTGGCAGACGCCGCGCTGGACGGACAGCGGAACTGGAACAGCATCGGTGGCATCGCTGAAGCAGCGTCGGCCGCACTATCCACGAGTCATCAAGCGCTGGGGCGACTCGTCGATATCGGCGCAGTCCGCGCGAACCCTCGCCGCGGCTACACCGTTGTCTCGCCGGGGAAACTCCTCCACGCCCTCGCCGCCCACCGCAACCTGCGCGCCGACACCATGGTCTCAACAACGATTCTCGCGGCCCAAGCATTTCTCGATGGCCCAGAGGTCGATTACGCACTGAGCGGCAGTACTGCTGCCGTGAACTACCTCGGCGGGCGCAACACGGTGGCCAACCCCGGCCGACGAATCGTGTATACGATCCGTGCCCCGAGCCAGGATGATTTCCCTTCGGGAGACGAGGTCATCATCCTCACTCAAGATCCGGTCGCGGCACGTTCCTGGCGGTCGGGATACGCCAGCCTCGCGCAAACCTATGCCGACCTGTGGGCGAGCCCAGGCTGGCAGGCAGCCGAGTTCATCCGTGCGCTGAAGGCAAAATTCTTCACCGACGCCGACTGGGAGCAGTGGACGAGTGCCTAGCCTCTACCAAGATGACAACGGAGCCCGCCTTGCGCTGAGGGCCTCGTCAGAGGAGCTTGTTTCTGATCGGTTGATTAAGAATGTTTGCGCTATGGGCAGCCCTAAGCTTTTCGACCGAGACGAAGTGCTCGACCGCGCCCTCGACGTGTTCTGGGAGGTCGGCTATCACGACGCCTCCGCGTTCAGCGAGTTTGGCGACAAGCAAGGACTCTACGTCCAGGGGAACTGGTGAACGTCTTGACGACATCTGACACCTGACCTTCCGCCTCCGCTGTGAACCAAAAGATAATTCAGTTTTCTCTTGTCTGGTCACACCCCTGACCGTATGGTGGGGATGACAGACCAAGATGGGAAAAGAAATATATGTCAATTATTTGGGCGGGCGAAAGCAAAGATCTCACCTCTGCAGCGTCCGGCGGAAAGCTTGTCAAGAGTTCTTATAAAGTGACCACCGAGTTCATCTACGTGGACTCTGGGCTCCTGAAGTCCTCCTCGGAACAGATACCGCTGTGGGCCGTGCGAGATGTGGATGTGAAACAGGGAATGATTCAAAAGGCCCGGGGCTTGTTCACCGTCACCATCCGCTGCCAGCATGACGACTTCACCGGCCGGTCGTCCATCATCATGGAAGATGTGGAAGGCGGTCGGGAGCTCCGGGACTTGCTCAATCAACACTCTGAGCAGGCACGTCGGGAATACCAGAAACGGGCTCAGACACAACACCTGAACTACCAGGGGACAGGCACCGTTCCCGGGGTCCCCATTCCAGAGCAGCCCCCCGAGGCCTCGGACCCGATAGCGCAGCTCGAAAAGCTGGCGGACATGAAGGAACGCGGGATTCTCACCGATGAAGAGTTTGCGGCTCAGAAGGCAAAGATTCTCGGCGGGTAGAAACTCAGCCGGCCAGGAAGGGGGCTAAACGATGAACGACATTGTTACAGTGCTGGTGGTCGTTGTTATGTTTGCAGTACTTGGGGCAACCTCGGGCAGTTCCATGTTCGCGTATTCCCTCCGTTCGGTCGGCAGCCGAACATTTCCTTTATCTGAACACCATAGCGAAGCGTTCGGGAAACCGGACCATTCGGTCGGCAGCTGAACAGATGACAAAAGCGAACATAGCTGCTGCAGACGGTTCTATAAACACAGCCGTGAAGGCCTGTCTGCGAGGGATGAATCCGGAAAAGTCACACTGCGCAGAGCGGGAACAATGCACCGGCTTGGCATCGGCCGGGCCCACGCCAAAACAAGGGTCCTTATCCTCGCAACAGCAGACACCGTGACCGTCACAGACCGCGCCACCGGAGAAGTCCTCAGCGAGCACACGATCAACCCCGAGAAACGGTACTGGCCAAAAAGATAACCCCCAGGAGCACAGCCCCTGGGGGTTCGCCGGGAACAATGTCTCGACTCATCACATTGGTGCCCCTGGAGGGAGTCGAACCCCCAACCCTTTCCTTAGGACGGAACTGCTCTTCCATTGAGCTACAGAGGCTAGCTGGCACAGTCTACCGAGGTGCCAATGTCGCCTGAGCTGGCTACAGTTTGAGCGTGAAGATCTACTTAGCCACTGTCGGCTCTCGAGGAGATAACGAACCGTTTAGGGCTTTGGCTCTAGAGGCTTCTTCGGCGGGGCACGAGGTGTATTTTGCGCACACCGACGACATTGCCGCTCACCCCACCGCCCCCTATACGGATCTCGAGCTGCGCGGCTCCATCGGGAAAATCATCGCCAAGCAGGGAGTTTCCGTGATGAGGGCTCTACTTACCTACCCCGGCGTGATGCGCCCACTCCTGAAAGGGGCTGCGCAGGACACCACCAACCAGATTCTCAACATCAAGCCAGACGTGGTGGTGTACCACCCCAAAATCGGGACCGCGGCAGCCGCGGCGCACGCCGTGGGGGGTATCGCGATTCGCGCAGAAATGGTCCCGATGCTCACTCCCACCAGCGACTTCGCTCCGGTGGGGATGCCATCGTGGTGGCCGGCGTCCTGGAATGAGTCAAGTTACTCCCTCGTGAATGCGGCCGTCTCAGCGTGGAGTGGACCGGCGAAAAGACTTGCTAAGCGCTTGGGGGCTATTCGCATTGATCCCGATATTTCGCTGGTTCCCGTCAGCCCCGCAATCATCCCTGTGCCCGAGGATTGGCCCGCAGACACGGTGATGACCGGTCCCTGGTTTGCCCCTGAGCAGGGTCAACTCGACGAAGAGCTCGCCACATTCTTGAACTTGGGCGCCATCGTCTATGCCGGCTTTGGTTCGATGAAAGACTCCCACGGCGCCCAGCGTGCCGACGCGATTGTGAGTGCTGCTCGATCGCTGGGCATGCGGGTGCTCCTGGTCACCGGGTGGGGAGGAATGATTCCCTCCGCCGCTCACGAAGCCGCACCCGATGTCCTGGTGCGCGCGAGTGTTCCTCACGCGGATGTTCTGCCCCGCGTTTCCGTGGCAATCCATCACGGTGGTGCTGGAACCGTTCATTCGGCCCTGCGCGCTGGTGTGCCCAGTGTCATCATTCCGTTTCTGGGCGACCAGCCTTGGTGGGCGCGTCATCTCCACCAGAGAGGCTTAGGCCCCCAAGCCCTGCCCCGAAAAATGACCCGCTACCAAGACATCGCTTACGCGTTAGCGAAAGCCAAGTCCTATCGCGACGCCGTAAAACTGGCGAGCTTGCAAATGGCCACGGAGGACGGCCTAGCCAAAGCCTTGGAGATTATGGAACAAGCCGAAGCAGGAATCCACCCTTTTCGCGCCGCCTAATTACGCTGCTTGCGCGAGGTAGCCCTCCCAGTGAGGCTGAGGACGTTCAATTCCTCGCACCAACCAGGCAGTGCCAAAAGGGATTTTGGGTGGCTGAAGCAGACGCCAGCCCATTTCAGCGGGCGTCCGGTCCCCTTTGCTGTTGTTACACGACAAACAACACGCCACCAGGTTTTCCCACGCATCTTGTCCACCCCTGGAGCGCGGAAGAACATGATCAATCGTGGTGGCAGCGTTGCCGCAATAGGAACAGCGGTGAGCATCACGCCGGAGCACACCGCGCCGGGAAACAGGAATGTGACGATTGTGAGGCATCTTGACATAGCGCGTTAACACAATGACCGAAGGTCTCTCCCACGTCCCGTCCACGCTGCGAACAGGATGCCCTCGGTCACGTTCAATCACGACGGCCCGGCCATTCATGACAAGAATCAAAGCTCTCCGAAAGGACACCACAGACAACGGTTCATATCCCGCGTTGAGTACCAATGTCCTCGCCGAACCGAAGCTCTGAGGCGGTTTGACCACAACGACAGGACTTCTCACAGCACACCGCCCGAGAGCGCAGGCCCGTTAACGCAAAAGACACCATCGAAAAACGATGGTGTCTCACGTGGCAGAAAGTTAAGACACCCGAGAGTGGGCCTGGTGGCACACAGTATCCGAAAGTGCGCGCGCGCATCACGATAGGGAACGTGCGCCCGATGAGACATTGGCCAACCCCCTTAGCGGTACGGGAACGACACTCTTAGGATATCGCCCCTGACATAACGCATTTCACCACGGCGCGCCGAGCCAGCCGGGCGCCACCGCAGGCACGAGTGGTGTCTCCCACGTGGCCCGTAGAATTGGGCCATGGCCGGCATTGATATCCCCCGCGAACTTCTCCCCTCTGACGGTCGTTTTGGTTCGGGCCCGTCCAGGGTTTCCCAGACCCAGCTCGATCACCTGATGGCTCACGCCGACATTCTGGGGACCTCCCACCGGCAAGCGCCCGTCAAAGACTTGGTCGCACGGGTACAAAACTCTCTGGCTCAGTTTTTCTCCCTCCCCGAGGGATACGAAGTGGTCCTCGGAAATGGGGGTTCCACCGCGTTCTGGGATATTTCGGCGGCCAGCTTGGCCCACCAGCGCAGCGCCCACCTAAGCTTTGGCGAGTTTGGACACAAGTGTGTGAGCGCCCATACGACGCCGTGGCTGGAGGCACCCCACGTCATCGCGACCGAGCCGGGCACCAGAGGGTCGTGGGAGGCCATCGCCGGGGTTGATCTTTACGCTTACCCGCACAACGAAACCTCCACCGGCGTCAGCACCGTGGTGACACGTGTTTCTGGCGCTGATGAGGGCGCACTCATGGTGGTCGATGCGACCAGCGCTGCCGGGGGCATTGCGGTTGATATCCGCGAAAGCGACGTCTATTACTTTGCCCCGCAAAAAAACTTTGCCAGCGATGGTGGCCTGTGGTTCGCGCTGCTCTCCCCCGCAGCACTGGAGCGAGCGGGCGCTATTTCTGACAGCGATCGCTATATCCCCGAATTTCTCTCGCTCAGCAACGCGATTGATAATTCTCGACTGCACCAAACCCTTAATACTCCGGCACTGGCATCCTTGTTGTTGATGGAGGCCCAACTGGAGTGGATGAATTCCATCGGCGGACTCGCCGCCACCGCCGCGCACTGCGCCGGCTCCTCAGCAATGCTCTACGACTGGGCTGCATCGCGCAGTGATGTCACGCCTTTTGTGGTGGATCCTTCCCACCGCTCGCCTGTTGTGGTCACCCTGGATATCGATGAGGCAATCGACGCCATGGCTCTCACCGCAACCTTGCGGGCGAACGGGATTCTCGACACGGAGCCCTACCGGAAGCTTGGTCGCAACCAAATTCGAATCGCAACCTTCGCCGGGGTGCCTCACACCGACATGAAGAAGCTCATTTCCTGCCTGGACTACGTACTAGAGAAGCTCTAAGAACGAAGCGATTCCGCTTCGTCGGCTTCGTGACCGTCAAAAAGTTCTCCTGATTGATCAGATTCTTCCCACGGCACGGGGTCTAATCCAATATCGAGCTGATCAATATCAACACCATCGACGTCGCCATCGACGTCTAAGTCGTCTTCACCATCATCGTCATCAGATTCGCCCTCTTCTAGGGCAGCAGCATCTTTAAGCTCTTCCTCATGAAGGAGGTACTCCTCCATCCGATCAGCCCAAGGCACCCAGGCGGGAGACAGCAACGCCGTCTCTCCGGGAACTAATTCCACCTCTAAAACCGTGGGGGCGTGGTCAGGAATATCCGCCAGCTCCACCGTCCATGACCACCCGGGATAACCCTCCATTGTCGCGGCGAAGTGGACAGAGATAACGCCCTCGCCCTGCGTGAAGGTGGGCGTGGGATCAAACGTCGCTTCTCCCGTGACTTCCCGCAAGCCCAGGAGGGCAAGCGAGGTGAGCTCTTCGTGCGCAGGTCCGCTGGAGCCTGCCGGCTTGGCCACAGTTTTTCTACGCATCGAACTCCTCAGCCACTTTGCGCAGCAGTGCCGCAATTTTGCGGGAATGGTCGTCGTCGGGGTAGCGACCGCGACGCAAATCACCGCTGCTGCGGTCCAAAAGTTTGATCAGGTCTTCGACAATAACGGCCATGTCTTCAGAATCTTTGCGGCCATACCGCCCGGCAGGCGAGTCGAGGATGCGAACGCTGAGTGCCTGGGCGCCGCGCTTTCCCTCGGCCACACCAAATTCCACGCGGGAACCGGCTTTCACCACATCTCCAGGCTCCAATGCGGAGGCGTGCAAAAAGACCTCGTCGCCGGCATCGGTATGGATGAAGCCGAAACCTTTATCTTGGTCATAAAACTTGACCTTGCCGCTGGGCATGGTGAGCCTTTCTGTCACAGAAATTTGTTGTTCTTCTGCACTAAGGATAGTCCTTGAAGTTAACGTTATTCTGGAGGGATGTCTTCCCTCGATGCTCCGCCTCCTTCTCGAACTGAAAAAGTCATTGCCGCTTTCATTGCCAGCACAATGGGATTGAGCGTGGTGGCATTCTTTGCCATCATTATCGGCACGTGGCAAGGGATGAGCAGTGCGGATTACGCGCAGGGGCTGTGGCCCATCATCACCTGGGTCCCCAACATTGCGTTGCCGGCAGGGTTTGTTCTCATCGTCGTTTTGCTCATCACTTCTACCCGGCGTCGACGCTCTTCAGGTGACCATGCCTCTTCCTAGTAAACGCACCCTTGCCCTGATCAGCTGGCTTGCCGAACGCGAGGAGTCACAGCTTCTTGATCTTGCGCAGTTGCGAGCCCTCACGCCCGCCCAGTGTGAAACATTGGCGACCATGGCGCAGGCACTTCTTTCCCCCGAAAGCACTGAGGCCACTCTGGCTCAGCTGCCCCGGGAGGAGCTTCATACTTTGCACTCCCTCGTGACCGGGGGTTCAGCCTCCGGTGAGACCGCCGAGCTAGCCCGCT
>Ga0208414_1001685_pt1 | contig 16117 bp, 10 predicted proteins | sample AntAceMetag02UKE_FD_184770 | JGI IMG/M metagenome (GOLD analysis project Ga0208414, IMG submission 184770) | Saline lake microbial communities from Ace Lake, Antarctica - Antarctic Ace Lake Metagenome 02UKE (SPAdes) (version 2) | ecosystem: Environmental > Aquatic > Non-marine Saline and... | reverse complement strand
TTGACTAACGCCCATCAACACCAAAATGATTCCCGGCACCATGACAGCAAAATTCCACAGAGCAAAAAGGATTAACCCAAGATTTCGATTGAAAACGGGACGACCACTTAAGATAGGTACGGCGTAGTAAAGAAAAGCCAGAAAAGCATTGCCTAGCCAACCGAGCATAATGCCTTGGGTATGAACGTAGCGCAGTCGACCCCAGCTCGGCAGCAAACTGCCAAAAAGATCAGGGGCCACAAATTGAAGAGACACCAGTATTCCAAAGACCACTGCCAGAATCAGATTCGCAAAAGCAGCTAGGCTGTGAGCTTTAACCAAAACAGATTCTATTTCTGTCGGCTTAGCCGTTAGAGTGGATTTTGTCGAGGAATACATAAAAAGTTCTAATCAATAATAATCAAATGCTTAGTCACGGTAACCGCAGTACTTGGGCCGTTCACTCACATTCCGCAGTACGACTTCAAGCAAGCGCCAGCATCTCATTAGCATGTCTCAAAGCGGCGCGAGTGGCAAGAGCAACAAAAGTAACCTGCGTTATATGTGCCCTAATTGCGGACGCATGTTCGATGTAACAAATAAGCAGAAAGGGCATCCATGCATAGTCATTTTTTTGCGGCAAACCGACCACGAGCCCATTTAAATATACCATCAGTCTGATAGCTTGATATGGGTCATAGATGAGCCAGTTGACTCGAACACAACTAAATCAAAAATACGGGTTTAGCTAGGGTCTAGCCAGCTGCTTGGGTCCAGCTGATAGAAATTGACCAGCTCTTCAAACAGCTCTCGATGGCTTTTGCGCATCTTAAGCGGCTGTTCAAAGAATGTTTCGCTAGCAACAGCAAAAAACTCTGCTGGATTAGTAGCGCCATAGTGGTCTAGCAATCCTTTTTTACCTTTTATTGCTTCTTTCTTAAGTTCTTCGAATTCATTGGTAAAAACATACGCCCAGCTTCTGTACGCACCCCGAGTTGCAAGTACCGGCGCGCCATTATGCGACCCTGACTCGCTGTCCAACTGGTGAGCAAACTCATGCAAAACTACGTTGTGGCCGTCAGTCAGATTACGAACGCCTTCTTCAACGTTATCCCAAGCCAAGACAACCTTACCCTGGCCCCAGGATTCACCCAGCATGGCAATGTGATTAGTTGACACTAAACCCAGTTCGTCTCGCACTTCTCGTGTAGCAACAAAAGTAGAGGGATAAATCAATACCGAATGTAATTTTTGATAAGGGTTGTTGGTGCGATTAAGAATTAGCAAACAAGCTTGAACCGCTATTGTCACTCTAATCTCATCGTTAATTTCTTGGCCGGCACAGCCTACAAAACGCTTATCATTAATAAAAACTTTGACAAGGTCTTTAAGCCTTTTCTGGGAAAGGTCAGGCAAAGAATGAAAAAAGGGTAGTCGCCTCTGCACGATCTCTAACCACTTCGCTGGAAAATCTCGCCGGGCAATTCGTTTGAGCCTTATCCCCGGCCAGTAAATTATGCGGAAAATGACGCCCGTCACAATGAGCGCTAAAACAAGCAATGCTAATTGTGAGCTGACTGACATCTCAACTATCCTCGATTAATATTAATATCGCTACAACAATAGAAAGTGCTTTAAAAATTAGAGTCGACTGACCAAGCGACGCAGGCGAAAGAACTTGTAATTATGCGGCTAACTGTTGACGATCATTTACTATGTTGTGGATAACCATCCCTGCGAACATCGTCCCTACAAACAAAAATACATCGCCTGAGAATGTCTCGATACTAATCAAAGCGGAACCGGGGAAAAACCCTGCGGTGCCCCAGAGCGCACCAAACAGAAAGGCTCCAATGATAAGCTTATTGTCCTCATCTGTCCGTGATGGCCACTCAAATTTGATACCAACAACCGGCGGCTTTTTTCTTCAACAAGGTCATCTCAGGCATAGTCACGCAAAGCACACCATCCATTACAAAGGCCAACAGCCAGTTAAGACCGAGGCTTGCCACATTAAGAACTGCCAACGATTCCGCTTTTGCCCGCAATTCCCCCGTTCATTAGCATTAATAAAGATCCCCAAGACCCAATCAAACTTTATAGCGTTCACCACCTTTAATTATTCGGCTTTCCAAATGCTAATAATCGCCTAGCTCAGCGACGGTTTGTGAAAAAGGTAATATTCAATGCGTAGTCATTCGCCTCGCCAGCAAACAAAAATAGCAACAGTGGACGGAAATACAAGACCAACTCTTCGGCTAGTGTATTGCTCAACGTCTCAAACATCAGTCAACGCCGACAGAGGCTTCGAGCAAAAGGTCAAGGATTGCCCAGCAGACAAGGGCTGGCTGGCTGGTTATTTGTCTACTGTCCTGAAAATCGTTGTCCCAAACGATAATCCTCAAGCCCCACCGCCCACTTTAGTTAAGCGGTGCGCCCTAGTTTAGCGGTGCGCCCTAGTTTAGCGGTGCGCCCTAGTTAAGAGACCCGCGGAAAATCTCTCTCCTCTGGTCATACCCCTCAGGCATTGGCAGGACGTTGTTTTCTCGAACAAACTCTTCGTAGTCGTTAAGCATCTCTTTGAAACGCAGCGGCTCATCATTTGCTAGATCATTGGTTTCGCCAGGATCGGTTTTAATATTAAAAAGATGCCAGGTTTGATCGTTTACTGCACTGCGATTAAATACAACTTTATAATCGCCTTTGAATAAAGCTCTATTGCCTCCCAACTCGTAACCAATTGCAGTGGAAGCATCGTGTATATCATTTTCATCATTGCTTAAGAATCTAGAAAAGTCTTTGCCAACCATTCCCTCAACAGGCTTATCTTTCCAATTTCCGCCGTGCGCCTCAACCCCTGCCAAGCTCAATATGGTTGGAGTTAAGTCCGTGACGAAAACAAATTCATCAGTTTTTTGATCACGCTTTGCTATCCCAGGCCCCGCCATAACAAGCGGCACACGTAGCCCTCCCTCACTGGCATAGAACTTATAAAAAGCCAGCGGCGAAGCCGCGATAGTCGCATTGTTGGGGCCTATAGCGTTAAAAGACCCCTTCTCTCCCAAAGTGTCATAGTCGGCGTTATAACCCACTTGATTAAACCAAGCAGTTAACAGTGATGTTTCATCTACGCGAACTAAATTTGAACCCTCAGCTCCGTTATCGGATGTAAAAATGAAGACAGTATTTTCAAACTCACCGATGGCTTTCAAGTGATCCATAAGCCGGCCAATATGCATATCCATCGCTTCGACCATGCCAGCGTAAACTTCCATTCGTCTGGCATGGTGGCGACGTTGCCCGTCGGTCAAACCATCCCACTCTAATGTCCCTGGAGTCACCACCATCTCGGTATTTTCTGGAATAACACCGGCAAGCTCTGCCGCCTTGCGTCTTTTTTCCCGCATAACAGTCCAACCTTCATCATACATACCTGAATACTTATCGGAAAATTCTCGGGGTGCCTGCACCGGCATATGCACAGCTTGAAACGGGATATAGGCGAAAAATGGTTCGCCGTCACCAGCATTTGAATCAACGAATTCAATGGTTTTATCCACGAAGTATTTAGAAGAATAGAAATCATCGGGTAGCGTATGCGCTTGCCCATCCGCATACCAATTGGCTTTTTCGTAAATGGGCAGATAAGGACGTTGCTCCCAATTGTCTGCGCCTGTATCCATCATTGCTATTGTCCGCTCAAAGCCCTTAGCTGATGGCAGCAACTCAGGGGCATGACCTAAATGCCATTTACCGGTCATGTAAGTGTGGTAACCCTCATCATTTAGTAGGGTTGCCAAAGTGACCACCTTATCGCTGAGCACACCAAGATAGTTTTCAAAACCTTTCTGCTCAGACGGTAGCGCTTCTGGAATATTCGGCACACCATTTCTGTGGCTGTCCACACCAGTCAAAAGCATGGCTCTGGCAGGAGCGCAGCTTCCCGCGGTGTGATAATTGGTGAACGAAATACCCGCCTTGGCGAGCGCCGCAATATTGGGCGTGCTAATTTCGCTGCCAAACGGGGAAATATCAGTGAAACCTAAATCATCAGCTAAAATGAGTACAATATTTGGACGACCAGTTGATAAGGTTTCACTCTGAGCGGCAAAAATCAAACCACAAGTCATCATGCCAGTAATTAGTGCACCGATTATTATTGATTTAGAATGCATTCGAACTCCTAAATATTATTGAAAGAAAATAAAATGAAGTGATTCAGCAAAGAGTAAGCGGCGAGCGAGCTGATGTCTATGGTTAGGCTTAAAATGAAAGAAAGGCTATTTTTAGCCACTTTTTTAGCCACCGGGGTTCGTCAGTTTGGGTTTGATTCCGCTTGATTCCAATCCTGCGAGCCTGAGACTGAGAAATTGTTTGTGAACAATCAGGCGAAGCGTCGTGAGAAAATAATAGCCCCTGTCCTGATCGCCTGAAGATTAAGCCCAAAATGAGAAATTTTTCAAACGAATAATCACGAACAATAACCTGCGGCAAGCAGCCTAGTCCAGACTCCAACTCTATTTCAGATCCAATTTAGATCTAGTTAAGGTGTGAGCCTAGGGCTATATCGGTGGGAATCTCAACATATTCCAATTCAGCAAATGTTTTGCGACGACACAAAACTTTTCCTTTTTAAAGCCGTACAACGCTATTTTTCAAATCGAGTTTTACATAGGTTTCACAAATTTCAATGTCATTCGGTCGCTCTCGCCGATCGCAGTAAACTCAGCCTTATTTTCATCGCCCATCTGATAGGTAGGTGGCAGAGTCCAAACGCCCCGAGGATAGACAGTCTGATCTTTCGCGTTTGCATTTACCTCAGACGACCCCACGAATTCGAATCCGGCAGCAGTCGCAATTTCTTTGACATATGCCTCTGTCACATAGCCAGTTGTTTCCATTACTTTCATGGTTGAGCCTGGCTTAGCGCGATGCTCGACAATACCTAAAATGCCCCCAGGCTTGAGGGCCGTGTAAAAAGCTGCAAAAAATTCGTCCTGCTGCTCAGCCATAATCCAGTTATGGACATTCCTAAAAGTCATCGCCATATCAGCGCTTCCCGGAGGCGCTATAGCGATCTCATGAGGAGGGTTTAAATGGCGAACCGTCGTCTTACCATAAAGATCTGGATTAGCGCTAAGCTTATCTTCGAATCGACCCAGTGAAGGTGGCATGTAGGAGAGGCTAGCATTGGGAGAGAAATGCGCAGCATATAGCTTCCCTTCTTCTTTTAGATAAGGGGCTAAAATTTCGGTATACCAGCCGCCGCCTGGCAATATCTCTATCACCGTCATGTTGGACTTTAGCCCAAAAAATTCTAGCGTTTGCGCAGGATGTCTTGCAGAGTTTCGAGAAATACTGTCATTGCTGCGATGGCTCGCTTGTATAAGCTGACTCAAGTTGTTCGCCTCATCATGATGGTCCGCGAAAACCGCAGAGCACGGCAAGCAAAGAACCCACAGCAGCGCTGTGGCGCTGCGCCAAAATGTTTTGGGGATAAGGTGTATAGCTTTCATATTTTTTATATTCATAACAGGTGCTCCGAGAGACTGTTGGTTTTTTATACGCAATTTCAAAATTATAACTATTTGGTCGGGCTCCTATTGAGGATAAATCATAGATTTTGCAACAGGAGTTGGTGCCGAGAATTGTCGCGAATTGGGAGAAAACAAGCAACAAGATTAACAGCGCTCTTAACGTTTTACTGCGCCTATCGATAGGCCTCCGTGCGCGGTTCGAAGACCTCACTTAAGCTGATCAGCCAAGGATATATCGACTAGTAACAAGCCGCCTTAATCCCATCCAAAACAGCCTCTGGCTCAGGCCGCTGTTTGTAGCTGGTATCGACACCTACTGATCTTACGACACCCTCTTTATAAATAACTATTCTCGCCGACCTGGGCAAAGCCCAACTGGGCCCATCATTGTGCTTAACCAAATCAATACCAAACTTCAGGGAGATTGCTTTTAGATCTTCAAGCTCTGTAAGACGTAACCCAAGCCTCGCCGCAAAATCATTACCGTCGTCGGCCAAGAGATCAAAGCCGGGTGACTTTTCAGCTACCAAAATTTCGCTAAATCGTATCATCCGAAATGAGCAGTTTGCTTAACAGTGGGCTAGCTTTCCTAAAGGAGCTGATGCCGCCGGTAACTTTGGCTGAGAAGTGCTCAACTTAAAACTTGCAGCGGCGCTACCTTCAGCCTTTTGACTTGAACTTAAAGCAGGGAAGCCTCGGCTAGGTCAAAGCGGGCAAAGGTTCTTCTGCGGGCTCGGAAATTAAACCGTTGTCTATTAATACTGTAAGCCCTGTCTGCTTTGGATAGGAGATTACTGATATCAAGAGAATGAGTCATTGCGCATTGAGAACCAAGGTTAAGCACTTTAGTGTCGTTAGACACGTGCAAATTTTGCTCTTCACTGAGTTCGCCGAGAAACCGTCTTTCAAACGCAGCGAAAGTGATCAAAAAGAAACTGTCGAGTGCTCACTCAGCCACAGTGAAGGCTGATAGCCAAGGTCCAACCTCTCAAATCTGTCACGCCAGAATTCTTGGCCTTAAACAGACAAAACTACACACTCTGAGTGATATCTATTAATATCCAATTCTCGGCATTAATTGCCTGCAAAAACAGGGTTCGAGCCAGCAACTCAACTACAGACTAGCTTCTCTCCACCAACGCTAAAATCACCTTCCCAAAAGAGCAATAGCTATGACAATTTTGCTGGATGACATTAAACTCGCTGCGAAACGCATATCGGGATCAGTTATTAACACCCCGTTTCAGAGATCACGAACCCTATCGGACATTCTTGGCGCCGACATATTTCTCAAGTTCGAAAACTTTCAATTCACCTCCTCCTTTAAAGAACGCGGCGCGCTGAACAAGCTACTTCAGCTTACCGATGCAGAGAAAAGATCGGGGGTGATTGCCATGTCGGCTGGCAATCACGCCAAGGCCGTGGCTTATCATGCGCAGCGCTTAGGCATACCAGCAACCATCGTCATGCCTAAAAATACGCCTCACGTAAAAGTTGAGGATACCCGGAATTTTAAGGCTAACGTGATACTCGAAGGAGATGGGCTTTCTGAATCGGCTGTGCACGCTCACAAGCTTGCAGCGGAGCAAAAACTGGTCTTTGTGCACCCTTACAACGACGAGCAAATAATCGCCGGCGCGGGTACAGCTGGGTTAGAGATGATGGAAAAGGTACCCGACCTACAAACCATCGTTGTGCCAATTGGGGGCGGCGGGCTGATTTCCGGTGTCGCGATAGCCGCCAAGGCAATCAACCCCGCTATCAAAATAATTGGAGTAGAAGTCGAGGGCTACCCAAGCGTCTACAATTCAGTCAATGGCTTAAATTCTCCTCTGGGCGGCTCGACAATAGCGGAGGGCATTGCCGTAAAGCAGCCGGGCGAGATAAATCTAGAAATTATCAAACGCCTCGTTGATGACATCGTCATCGTGACGGAAGATCAGATAGAAGAAGCAATCAATTTACTACTGACCATAGAAAAGACCGTCACTGAGGGCGCCGGTGCAGCTGGGCTAGCAGCGGTTATGGGTAATCCTGAATTATTTACTAAACAGAAAACGGCAGTAATTCTTTGCGGTGCCAATATCGACCCAAGAATTTTGGCGTCAGTGCTCATGCGGCAGCTAGCGCGCAAAGGAAGTATTGTTCGCTATCTAATTAAAATAGACGACCTGCCTGGAGTTCTCTCTGATATCTCAGCAGAAATCGGTGATTTGGGTGGAAATATCCTCGAAGTTTCTCACCAGCGAATGTTTGCCAGCATTCGAACTAAAGATGCAGATTTATATGTCACTGTAGAAACTCGAGACCGCCAGCAGAGCAATGATATTTTGCAAAGGCTCACTTCTCTAGGTTACAAGGCGCAGCTTCTTGATAGTTAACTGCGAATTTTTATCCAGAACAGCTAATCTAAAATTAAAGGATTAGACGCAGACGTGTTTAGCTTTCTAAGCCACTGCACAAAAGGTTCTCGGTAATTCGCTTGCGTGTCAAAACCGTCCGGGTCGAACTCGGCGACCATGCCAAAGCCGTCACCGCCGTCATACATAAAGCTGTTGATCAGAACACGATAAAGCCCGTCCTGCGCTAATGCCTTGCCCCTGCGGCCAACAAGCCATCCCCCGCCTACTTGAGTCAAGCCAGCAAACACCGGGCGCCCCCCTTCTTCAAGGACGGTTCGCAGAACTCTTCCGCTTATCTGGGTTGCAATGATGGTGTTATTAAATGGCAACATGGATACCACAGTACCAAAGGTAATTTCACCGGCACTGATAGATGATCGAATACCGCCCGCGTTGGTGATAGCCACGTCTGCAGTTACATCAAACTCAAGCCAGGAATTAACAATTGCCTGGCGCAGTTGCTCACCAGACCTTTCCCAATCTCTAGCACTAAACCCAAGGTTTTCCGCCAATGTCTCGGCTGACAGAGACTTCCATTGCTCAACGATGTCGGCTACAACGTTATCCTCCAGCCCAATGCTATTTTCATGTGTTGTAAAAGATGAGCTTATTACAGCTGCCGATTTTACATCGTAGTCAATAACCGCTTTGGCGTAACTGCTAAAATGATAGCCACCGCCTAACACTAAAGTGTCGCCTATTTTTTCAGCAACCAATTCGTTGCAATGGCCAGCACCCATCATCGCGATATTGAGATCGGCAACCTCCCCCGCCAACACTCGAAGCTCATCCATGCACACGTGACTAATAACAATAATAAGGTCGGGATCTGCCTGATTTACACTGGGCATGACTTTACGAAGCGCCTGCGCATACTCATTAAAAACTAAGGGAGCAACAACGCTGGGCATGGTGGTTGTGGCGGTCTCGGTGGTTGATAGTCCGATGATTGCAACATTCAAACCCGCTACGGCTTTTACGGTAAAAGGCAGTATGCCTAACTCTAGAGGGTAGCTTCCTGATTCCTTCCAAGTCGCGTTGGCACTTAAATAAGGAAAATTGGCCTGGCTAGTTCTAACAGCTAAAGTCTCCAAACCAAAATCAAATTCATGGTTGCCGATAGCCGATGCATCGTAGTCCATGGCGTTCATAACCTCGACCATGCTCTCCCCCTCGACCCAAGTTGAGATCGCAGGTCCTGTCCAGTTATCACCCCCGCTAAGAACTAGAAAAGGGCCATCTTTTGTAAACCCCTCTTGTGCCTGCCATTGCTCAAAAAGGCTCGCAGCGCCACGACCTTCTTCCACGCCCTCCATCCAACCATGCTCATCGTTGGTATAAAGAATAGTCAACTTAATGCTCTCAAACCCATGGCTAGAATCGCTAAAATCAGCGGTTTGACAGCTAACGAGCAGGCTAAGTAGTATGAAAATAGCGACCTGTTTGAAATATAAAAAAGTATAAAATTGTGTCACGGAAAAACCTTTGTCACTGACTTTAAAAAGTTGAAATAGACTGACAGCTGCATACTACTAATAGCTTTAGCAATTAATCGAGCATCAACACTAAGGCTTAATCAAAAAATACTACCCCGGCTAGGAAGCTCCTAGTAAAACCAAAACACTCATTGCTATGAGAGCGATACCTGTAAGTTCTCGTTTAGAAATTTTTTCAGAAAAGTAGAAAGTGGTTATGGCAATGGTGACTAAAAATTCCGTTTGCCCCAACGTTTTAACCAGAGCCGCATTTTGTAAACTCATCGCAGTAAACCAGCCGATAGATCCAAGAACCGACGTAATGCCAATAAATAGTGAGGCTGGTAGATTCTTAGCGATAAGTGCGATCTGTGGATGCTCAAAAATCACAACCCAAAGCAGACACAATACCGTCTGCAAAGTAACCATAAATACTAAAACTGTGGCCGCACTGACGATCCCATCTATTCCTAAGGAAAGTGATGCATCTCGAATCCAAAGCGAGGCAAGAGCGAAACCAAGTCCTGCTCCCACACCGAATTTAATACTTTTATTGGTCGTAAGATCAGCCCAGCTAACACGCCAGTTGCTAGCCATAAGAACCCCTGCCACGCCAAGAAAAACAGATAAATAACCTGCCAAATTTAGAACGGCAGAAAAGAAAAGTGATCCAATAACCGCCGTTAATATAGCTTCTGTTTTCGCCAACGCTGTGCCCACGGCGAAATTTTTTAACGTGAGAGCTTTTATAAGCAAAACCGTTGCGGCTATTTGAGAGACTGCGGCCAAACTAGCCGATACAAAAAAAGTTAGGTTCAAGCTTTTAGTAATAGGGTAATCCGCCTGAAGCCCATAGAAATATATGAGCGCAAACGGCAGCCCAAATAGGTACCTCACTAAGGTAGCTGCTTGCGGGGAGATTTTCGTTGCGATTTGCTTCTGACCAGCGGTTCGCACCGATTGCATAACCACAGCGAGCAAGGTAAAACTTATCCAGGTGTCCATCGTTGTACTATACCAACTCGAGAATCTGCAACATAGACTCGACGAAAGTTATCCACGCCCTTTTTTTAATCAGGTTTAGCTCTGTTATTGCTATAAGGAGACCACCATGAAAAAGCTACCTCTTTCATATCCCGCCCATTGCTTTGGTCAGCAACTCGTTCAAGCCAAAGTAAGCAAATTACTGGCAATAGCTTTAGTGCTTATTTTGATAAGCCCGCTCACGCTTGGCAGCGCGCAAGCTCCACAAGGTTTAACGCCTCTGGACATCGGTCACGGCACGTTGATGGCTAACATCTGGACCCCACGATCCCAGCCCTATGAAACTATTATCGCGCTGCCAGGTTCTGGCAGCGACGTTACCCGCTTTCGATTGATCGCTCCCTTGTTAGCAGAGGCAGGTTTTCAGGTAGTGGCTCTGAACCAGCGTGGAATTATGGGCAGCACTGGCGCGTTGGATGACCTCAATCTGTACGACTTCGCCGCTGATGTTATCGCTGTGGCCGATGTCCTCAAACTAGATAAATTCCATATGCTTGGCTGGGCCTTGGGAAATAGAATATCCAGAGCAGCGGCGCTTAAGTATCCAGATAGGATAGCCACAGTCACGCTACTTGCCGCCGGAGGCCTAGTAAAGCCTCTCACAGTCCCCGGCGAACTTGGTCAGCTTCTGGAAAACAATAACCTTAAATTAGATCAGAAGGTGGCCCTTGCCAAAAGAACACTTTTCTCTCAGGCCAGCCCAGAAGAGCTTATTCTTCACTATGCAGCATCCCTTAACTACTGGCCGCAAGCCAGACAAGCACAAATTCAGGCTAACCGCGCCACTCCACTTAACCAGTGGTGGGCAGGCGGTACTGGCCCGATGCTGATTGTCCAAGGCCTAGATGACAAGACCGCACCACCTGAGAATGGAGAACTGATGAAAAACGAGTTTGATCAGCGCATCACCCTCGTCAACTTGGCCGATGCTGGCCACCTTATGGGCTTGGAAAAACCCGAAGAGACCACACTCGCGATTACAGCCTTTCTAAGGCAGCATTCAATCGGCAAATAAACTTGTCAGCCAATACACCCTTGCTCGCCAGAATTAGTGGCTCTGTCGGCAAAGCAGCATCTATTCTCGATAATCGCCCCTGCGCGCATCAGTCTGACAGGGACCGCCACTCATTTTTAGTCTAAGATGATTGCCTGATCAAACAAAACAACTTGATTTAAGCACCCGCCCTAACAAACAGGCGGGCAGGCAAGGGAGAAGACAGTGAGCGTAGTAAATTTTAAGCAACCCGCAGGAGCCTCTCAGCAGCAGGCTGGAAAGCGAACATGGCTAAGATTTGTGACCGCAGCAAGCCTATTTGATGGCCACGATGCCGCTATAAACATTATGCGCCGCATTCTTCAGGCCAGCGGTGCTGAGGTAATCCATCTCGCTCACAATCGCTCCGTACAAGAAATAGTCGAAGCCGCCATTCAGGAAGACGCCGACGCCATCGCGATAAGCTCCTACCAAGGCGGTCACATAGAATATTTTAAATATTTGATTGATAGGCTGCGCGAGTTCGGCGCAGGTCATATCAAAATCTTTGGTGGCGGTGGTGGAGTGATCATTCCTGCTGAGATTGATGAGTTACACGACTATGGCGTGACTCGAATCTATTCACCAGCGGACGGTCAAACAATTGGCCTGCAAGGTATGATCGATGACATGTTGGTCAGGTGTCGCACTGGCCAGCAACGCCCCGAAGCGCCAGCAATTGAGGATTTAAGCAAGGGCGATCGACTCTTACTCACTAGAGCAATCACGGCTTTAGAGAACGACAAATATTTGAGTGTCGATATAGAGAAACTGGCAACACTTTCGCAGGCAACAACTGGCTCGGCTGTGCTAGGGATCACTGGCACTGGCGGTGCGGGTAAGTCGTCAACTACTGATGAAATTATTAGACGCTTTAGGCAAGACAGCCGTGATGAGCTAACCATCGCGGTACTGGCAATCGATCCGACTAGAAAGAAGACAGGTGGCGCTTTGCTCGGTGACCGTATTCGAATGAACGCTATAAGCCACCCCAATATATTCATGCGCTCTATTGCCACAAGAGACGCGTCGGTGGAGATACCACACCACCTGTCAGAAATCATTCAAGCGATGAAGCTTTCTGGGTTTGATTTAATCATCATAGAAACTCCAGGCATCGGCCAAGGGGATGCCGGCATTGTTCCTTTTGTAGATACCTCACTCTATGTGATGACACCAGAATTTGGCGCGGCCAGTCAACTAGAAAAAATTGATATGCTTGACTATGCCGATATCTTTGCAATCAATAAATTCGACCGCAAAGGGAGTGAAGATGCCCTGCGTGATGTATCAAAGCAGGTGCAGAGAAATCGAGAGGCATTTACCGTGACGCCTGATGCGATGCCAGTTTTTGGAACAATCGCTTCGAAATTTAACGACGATGGCATCACTGCCCTCTATCAAGCATTAGTACCGGAACTTCAAAAGCAGGGTCTTAAGGAATTCAAACAGCACTTAGAGAAAGTCAATACCAAAGTATCTACTGCGCGGACGCTAATAATCCCAGCGCAGCGCCAGCGGTATTTAGCTGAGATCACCGAAATTGTGCGTGATTACCATGATCAGGTGGCGCAGCAATCAACACTCGCTCGTGAGCGCCAGCAGCTTAGCGCTGCTAAGTCTATGCTTGAAACTGCTGGGCTAGACGGAAGCAATCTCAACGAACTAATCACCAAAAAAGACAGCACAATGGATGGACGAGCCAAGCGTTTACTCGAAGACTGGCCGCAGCTCAAGAACGATTACTCTGGTGATGAGCTCGTCGTGAAAGTACGGGACCGTGAAATACGCACCCAACTGACGAGAACTTCATTATCCGGCACCAAAATTCCACGTGTATCCTTGCCTCGCTTTGAAGATCATGGCGAGTTATTACGCTGGTTATTATTAGAAAACGTACCAGGACGATTCCCCTTCACGGCCGGCGTTTTTCCGTTCAAGCGTGAATCAGAAGATCCAACCAGAATGTTTGCCGGTGAGGGCGATGCGTTTAGAACTAATCGCCGATTTAAGCAGCTGTCCAAACACTCCGATGCAAAACGCCTATCCACCGCTTTTGATTCGGTGACACTGTATGGATTCGACCCTGATGTTCAGCCAGATATTTATGGCAAGGTTGGCAACTCAGGGGTTTCCATAGCCACTTTAGACGACATGAAAGCATTGTACGACGGCTTTGACCTATGTAACCCGACCACGTCTGTATCGATGACTATTAATGGTCCAGCGCCAACACTGCTCGCGATGTTTCTGAATACAGCCATTGATCAGCAGTTACACGAATTTACGAAAACGAACTCAAGAGATCCAAACGCTGCGGAATTGGAAAAACTCAAAGCACAGACTTTAGAGAATGTGCGCGGCACGGTACAGGCGGATATCCTAAAGGAAGATCAAGGCCAGAATACTTGTATTTTTTCGACAGAATTTAGCCTTAAACTTATGGGCGATATTCAGGAATATTTTACCGCCAATAAAATTAGAAATTTCTATTCTGTTTCAATCTCCGGATATCACATTGCCGAAGCCGGCGCTAACCCAATCTCACAATTGGCGTTTACCCTCTCTAACGGTTTTACTTTTGTTGAAGCCTATCTGGCCAGAGGAATGGAAGTAGACGATTTCGCCCATAACCTTTCGTTCTTTTTCTCTAACGGTATGGACCCTGAATATACTGTCATGGGACGTGTCGCGAGAAGGATCTGGGCTACCGCCATGCGCTTTCGTTACGGTGCTAATGAGAGAAGCCAAAAGCTTAAGTATCACATCCAAACTTCAGGCCGCTCCTTGCATGCTCAGGAAATGTCATTTAACGATATACGCACAACGCTACAGGCACTTATTGCAGTCTATGACAACTGTAACAGTCTGCACACCAATGCCTATGACGAGGCTGTGACCACGCCAACTGAGGAGTCTGTGCGGCGAGCTATGGCCATCCAGCTCATCATTAATAAGGAGTGGGGATTAGCGCTAAACGAGAACTCGAATCAAGGCGCATTCATTATTGAAGAGCTCACCGATCTTGTAGAAGAGGCCGTGCTTAAAGAATTTGAGCGAATTTCTGAGCGCGGTGGTGTTTTGGGTGCGATGGAAACAGGTTATCAGAGAGGCAAAATACAGGATGAGTCAATGCTCTACGAGCATCAAAAGCATGACGGCAGTCTTCCTTTGGTAGGTGTTAACACCTTTCTAAATCCAGAACCTGAACCAGAACATGAGATAGAGCTTGCGCGCTCAACAGTTGAGGAAAAGCAAAGCCAAATTAGTCGTCTTGCCGAATTTCATGAAACACATAAGGACAAGGCAAACGAGGCGCTGGCACGGCTTAGAAACGCCGCGATTAAAGATGAAAATGTATTTGAAGAACTGATGACTGCAGTACGGTACTGTTCATTGGGACAGATAACAGATACGTTTTTTGAAGTTGGGGGCCAATATCGCCGTAATATGTAATTAGCTCGTTTTGAAGCTAAAAAAATCACTGTAGAGGCTTGAGCCAGTAGGTCTAAGTCAACAGCTTTGACTCTGTCCTTAAAAGAGACAACGGCCCCTACAGCAGGTTTTATCTCACATGGAAGGTTTACGGAATAGGTAAACAACTCTGTCAGTATTACCGCGAATCGCCGGATCACTCATCGACTTAATACGGTCATCATCCGAGTTTCTCAACACATCAGATTCATCCTCAAAAACAAAACCCGCTCGACCCAAATCATGATGAATTATCAAGGGGTCGATCCGGTGGAGTGTATTAGCAACTTCAACGCTAACCCCTAAAGTGGCCGCGTGATCGACGATACTTATTACTCCACCTGGTTTAACACTGTCATAGATCGCGAACATAAAACTGTCGGCATCAATTGCAGGCCAGCCCTCGGCCGCATAATAAAGGTCATGAAAGCCTAATACAAAAACAGCAGCGTCATAGGTATTGGACGTAAAGTTTGTGGCATCAGGTTCAGCAACCATTGACTCAACATTTGGTAATCAATTATCCGCGAGCTGCTCTGCCACACCCGCACCAACGAACCCATCCCAGCCACGGTTGTTATAAAGAGTTACGCTACCGTCAGTGCCCACTGCATGGCTTAAAATTTCAGAGTAATAGCCGCCGGCGGCAAAAATATCTAATACTTTCATGCCAAGCTCGATGCCAAAAAATTCGAGGACCTCAGCAGGTTTGCGACTTACGTCCCGAGCAGTGTCGGCTTCAGGTCTGTCACTATTGGCTACAGCCCGCTCTAAGTTTACATGCCCGTCGGCCCAGCTAAAACCTGAAATTGTCAGTGAAAGAAATACCAAGACTAGTTTTTAAATATGATTCACCTTTGATATGTACTGAATAAATAAACATAAGCGATCTTAAACTTATTACAAAATTCGAAAACTAAAACCGCATTATCAATCTTTTTTAACTAGTAACAATTTACCTTTACCAATATCATTTTATCTTAGGCAATAAAAAGGGCGGTAGATACCGCCCTTCAAATACTGCTGCGCATAAAGAGCAGTGTGGAGTTACTACTCAGTTACATTCACTGTCACATAGCCGTCGTGATAAAGGCCGCCGTCATCTGCACGTCCCCATAAAACATAAGTGCCTGGCTCTTCGAAAGTGATGGTTTGTTCGTAGATGCCATCTGC
>Ga0208414_1001683_pt1 | contig 16127 bp, 16 predicted proteins | sample AntAceMetag02UKE_FD_184770 | JGI IMG/M metagenome (GOLD analysis project Ga0208414, IMG submission 184770) | Saline lake microbial communities from Ace Lake, Antarctica - Antarctic Ace Lake Metagenome 02UKE (SPAdes) (version 2) | ecosystem: Environmental > Aquatic > Non-marine Saline and... | reverse complement strand
AAGGGACAGCTACAAATATTCCAATAAATATAAGGAGGCTTGTTCTCAAAAGTATCCTTTTTTAGCAGCTAATTCATTAGCTCTCAAGCACTGTTTTGACCAAACCAAAACGTTTTGGACAGTTCTGAATGAGAAACTAAAATTAGATATAGATAAATTACTGTAAAATGCACCTAATCTTATGGGTTCTTGATCATTTGAGTTTAGATCGTTTATCAACTCTGCTCTAAAGTCAGAATTATTGCATGCAGCCAAATTTTGTAAAAAGTTCAACATTGCAACAGAAAGATGTTTCCATTGAACTTCACTTAGATGTGTTGGAGCTGTTAGTGAAGGTATTGTAGTCGGCGGGCTCTTTAATAAAGCATCATCAGATTTAGACTGCGCTTCTTGACCTTTTTTACAGGTAACTATTAACACACTTAGGGAAAATAAAGGTACAATTAACAATAGATTAAGTTTTTTCATAACACAAACATAATTAAAATAATTAGAATTATTATTAATTTTTATATTAGTAAAAACCGATTATCCCTAAGAACCACATAATGAAATGAAATCTATATTCGAAAATGAATACAAATTCATAAAGAGAACCAAAGTTTTACAAAAAACAATTGAATGATGAAATTAAGAATTTAGAAATAACAAATCAATCTATCTTTGCCTAGCAAAATGAGTGCAGATATCTTCGAAAAAATTATAGCCCATTGCAAAGAGTATGGCTTTGTATTTCCTAGTAGTGAAATCTATGGTGGACAAGCTGCTGTTTATGATTATGGTCCTAATGGAGTAGAGTTAAAAAACAAACTTCGCCAGTATTGGTATCTTTCCATGACTCGCTTGCACTCCAATGTAGTTGGATTAGACAGTTCCATTTTTATGCATCCCACCACTTGGAAAGCCAGTGGGCACATCGATGGATTTAGCGATCCAATGATTGACAATAAGGATAGCAATAAGCGGTATCGAGCTGATGTACTCATAGAAGATTTTCAAGAGAAAATTAGAGGCAAAATCAATAAAGAGATCACAAAAGCAGCCAAACGTTTTGGAGATGATTTTGACGCTGATATGTATGCCGAAACAAACCCTAGGGTTGTTGGATATAAACAGCAAATTACGGATATTAATGAACGTTTAAAAGCAGGTTTAGAAAATGAAGACCTTGCCGATGTTAAAGCCTTAATTGAAGAGTTGGGTATTGCTTGCCCAGTAAGTGGAAGTAAAAACTGGACAGATGTTCGTCAGTTTAACCTCATGTATAGCACGCAAATGAGTGCTACGGATGACGAATCGGTTTTATATTTAAGACCAGAAACAGCACAAGGAATTTTTGTAAACTTCTTAAATGTTCAAAAAACCTCAAGACAAAAAATCCCATTTGGAATTGCTCAAACAGGAAAAGCCTTTAGAAACGAAATAGTAGCTCGCCAATTCATCATGAGGATGAAAGAGTTTGAGCAAATGGAAATGCAATTCTTCTGTCGCCCAGGAACCGAAATGGAATGGTTTGATAAATGGAAAACATCTAGAATCAAATGGCATAAAGCCTTGGGAACTCCTGAAGAAAAATACCGATTTCACGACCATGTAAAAATGGCGCATTACGCCAATGCAGCGGTTGATATTGAATATGATTTTCCTTTTGGTTTTAAAGAAGTGGAGGGGATTCACTCTCGTACTGATTTTGATTTAAAACAGCATGAAGAACATAGCGGTAAAAAACTGCGTTATTTTGACCCAGAACTAAATGAAAGTTATGTTCCCTATGTGGTTGAAACCAGTATTGGCTTAGATCGATTGTTCCTACTAACCTTGTGTCAGGCGTATACAGAAGAAACGTTAGAGAATGGAGAAACGAGAACAGTTCTTAAGTTCCATCCAGCTGTTGCTCCAATTTCTGCTGCTATTTTACCTTTAGTTAAAAAAGATGGATTGCCAGAAATGGCAGCCAAGCTTTATGATGAACTTAAGTTTAGTTTCAACGTTCATATAGAAGATAAGGACAGTATTGGTCGCAGATACCGAAGAATGGATGCACTTGGAACTCCTTTCTGTATTACCATTGACCATGATAGCTTAGAAAATCAAGATTGTACTATTCGCTACCGTGATAGCATGGAACAGAAGAGAGTTAAATTATCTGAGGTTGAAGCTATTATTGCGAAAGAAACGAGCATGAGTAGTTTGCTTAAAACTTTGGTTTAATTAATTCTGTTAAATTTTTCTTTTCTATTATTGTACTTTGAAAAATCAATTCTTATTTGTATTTAGTATTTTCTTAGTGTTTAGCACATTTAGCCAAAGTGCCGACTCGTCTACACTAAAGAACACTTCTAAAGAAGAATCTATTGTTGTGCCGGCACAATTTCCAGGAGGGAATGATGCATTTGCAGACTTTATCATTAATAATTTCAACTATCCCAAACGGTGTAAAAGAGCTTCTATAAATGGGTCTGTTAAACTCCAGTTTATTGTTGACACATTGGGATATGTAATAAACATCAAGGTTATTGAAGAAACCAACAGATGTCCTGAGTATACTGCTGAAGCCATTAGAGTTATTAAAAAAAGCAAATGGAATCCTGGTTCTATGGATGGGGAACATGTAAACACACATCTCCTTATTCCAATAGAATTAGATGTAGTCAGTGATGCGCAAGAAAAAAGAGCAGAAAAGAAAAGGCAACGGAAAAAGAAACGTAATCCCGATCAAAAGCCTGATTCTGCTAAGTAAATTCTGAAAGCTTTTCTATAAGAGTTGCTCCAACACCTTCAATCCCAAAATTTCTTTACCCTGTGTTAAATGAAGGCTAAAGTATTTCAAGATTTTATGAAGCAACAACCCACGTTGTTGTCGGTTTAATTCTGGATTTTTGCCATTTTCTATTTGCTCCAAGGCTAGAATATCTTCACTCGTGAATCTATCTTTAGTGTTTTGTAGAATCATACCTTCATATGCAGCTACCACTGCTGTGTTCTGATGAGCTACTAAGGGAATAGCACAACCCAATTCACTAGAAAGCCCAATGCTAAATGCATGTAAAAAGTAAGTCGCTTTCGCCGTAGGCAAGGCAAGAAAATATTTTTTTAGGTAATCAAAAACCATAGGATCCGCTTGTTCTTCTTGTACTGATTTAATAACCATTTCAACCATAATCTGTTGAAGCATTCCTGCTAACGGAGACAAAGCTGAACGACTAATAGGAGTAGCTTCTTTAACCGTTGCTAAACCCTGATTATGCGATTTATAAAACACCAGGTCCAAAAGCATCCCCGGTTGGTACAAAGCAGCCTTGCTGTTCTTGGAATTCATTCCTCTTACCAAAAATCCTAGCTTGCCATATTCTCTTGTAAGAATATGCACCACAACTGATTTTTCCTTATGTGGAATTTTACGTAAGACTAATCCTTCACTCTTTACAATCAATCAATCTCCTCCTCTATCCAAACAGCCACATGATCATCAAAAAAATCATAACCCAAACGCAAAAGCGCCTCTTTCTTTGGGTGATGAACCTTGGCTACCAGTTTATCATTATCCTTGAGCATAAATGGAAGAACCGAAAGGTGATCTTTAAAATCAACTTCCTTTTTTCCGTAATATTTAAACATGCTTTCCTTGGCCCCCCAAATAAGCAAGAGTTCTTTTAAATTTCCTCCATGTTTGCTCAATGACTTTTCATCCGTATCATTAATAAACTTATGCTGAATTCTTACTATTCGATCACTGTAATGCTCCACATCAATTCCTGTCTCTGCATTCTTACAAAGGATTACTCCAGCATATGAACCACTGTGACTCCAACTCATTTTTACTTTAGACTCTTTAAAGTGTGGTTTCCCAAAACTATCCTTGGCCATTTTCCCTTCTGGAAACATGGTATTCAACAAAATCCGACTCGCTAAGAAATGCAAACGTTTTTCAGGCTTAAACTTATGAAAAAACTTCATTTCATGAGGTTCTGGATTGTATAAATCCAAAAGCTCCTGCTCAGATTCAGTTATTTTCCAAAAGCCAAGCGTGGTATTTGTTGTAATTTTGCGAAGAGGTAAAATGGGCACTGGCACAAAGATAAATATAAATCTAGAGGTACATTTAAAAGGTCATAACAGTGGAATTTATGCTTTGACCAAACATGATGAGCACTCATTTTACAGTTGTGCTGCTGATGGTTGGATTGCTAAATGGACGCCTTCAGAATCTGAAGATGGCGAGTTAATAGCCCAATGCAATGAACCCTTATATTGCCTCAATTATGTGAACCAAAATATTTATGCTGGGTCTAGCAATGGTTTCATTTTTATAATTACACCTGATAAAGAAGTTAGAAAGATTGAAGCCCATACGCGTGGAGTATTCTTTATTCAAGCCAGTAAAAATGAATTTATAAGTGGAGGAGGAGATGGCAAACTTATGGTTTGGAATAAAGAAATGGAACTTCAAAAGGTCATTCAACTCTCCCACCAAAGCTTAAGAGCTGCATTAGTTTTAGAAGATGAAATTATAATTGCTGGTTCGGAGGGCAAACTCTTTTTCTTAAATCACACATATGAATCTCAGCATTCAATTAAAGCACAAAGCAATAGCCTATTTGCCTTAGCCCATATAAAAGATACACTTTATTCAGGAGGTCGTAATGCGGAATTACGCATTTGGAAGAATCGTCAATTGCAGAAATACATTCCTGCTCATTTATTGCATATTCATGGCTTAGCTGCAAATCCTAATGGAGCACTATTAGCTAGCACTAGCATGGATAAGTCTTGTAAAATCTGGTCGGAAGATGGCGAATTATTAAAAGTATTGGATGCCGAAAAATTTGGTGGTCATATCAATTCTGTAAATGCTTGCTTATGGCTAAATGAAAGCACATTGGTTACTGGCTCGGATGATAGAACCATCATGGTTTACTCCTTGGATGCCGTTTAATGTTTGCACCTTAAAAACCATATCGGAATCTTCACAAATCAATCAATCTAAAATGCCAAAATAAATCTACTCTGTAACAATGTTACTTTGAATTCGTTTTATAATAACTTTGCCATGAATATGAGAAAAATAGCCCTTTTAGCCATCTTAACTTTTATTGGACAAATAGCATTTGGACAAAGCCGCTGGTTAATTGGTCCAGAAGTGGGTTTTACTGTTTCTAAAGTAGGTAGAAACGACACTTTTGTAAATAATTTTACTGGACGAAATAAATTTGCACCCCGCATAGGTGCTGCAGTTTCATACAATTTAGGTTCATTTGCGGCAATTGATGCTGGCCTTCACTTTGCCATGAAGGGGTATAAAGTGAATAATGACACGCTGGCACAAAACCCCTCCGTAACTCGAAATATTTCTACACTGGAAATTCCTCTTGGTCTTTCTTTTAGACAAACGATAAGTGGAGGAAGTTTCATCACAGAAAAATTTGGGCTTATTGGAACCTATAGTCTTGGCAAGGATAGCATTACAACAGGCAATACAAGTAGCAATCCAAGTTTTAGAATTGGCGAAAAAATAACCAATACATTTTATCCAATGTTTTATTTAGGTGTTAAAATTGGTGGCGGAACAGCTTCAAACAATCGCTATGAATTTGGTGCAACCTATATGCAATCACTGGCTGAAAGTTCTATATTAAATGTTCAATACGGCAGTAATTTGAGTAAGAAGTTTCCCTTAAACTATAGAGGCGGCTACCTTGCTATTAGCTTTACCTATTTCTTCAATACAGCTAATTTCAAGACTGAAAAGTCCGATTATTTTATTGATTAGGTATTTTAGAATACAGGCTATTCCATTGTTCTGACAAGGCTGCTTCAGAAAATTTTAGGTTAACATAAATCTGACCTTTTAATCCCATTTCCAATGCATTTTCTGGTTGACTAATTAATGAGTTGATAGCTTTAATAAATTCTGTACTTGTATTGGCCAACACCACTTCCTTCTGATTGCTAATAACCAAACCACTGGTTCCTACAGTGGTAGATACTATAGGAATGCCATGAGCCATCGCTTCTAAGGCTTTCATTCGCACACCGCTGGCACTTTGCAATGGAATCACTAATAGTCCATGGTTTCTTAGAAATTCATTTGCATTTGGCACTTCTCCGTGATTGGTGACACCCTTTCGATTGAACCTTGAATCTTCTTTATTCAGTCCCTTACCTGCAAGATGAAATTCTGCTTTGGGGTTTTGAGCTAAGACCTTCTCCCAAACCTTAGTTAAAAACCATTCAACGGCTTGCACATTAGGTTGCCATTCCATGCTTCCAATATGGCATAAAGCATTAGGCTTAAGGCTTTCAATAGGCTCAAACATTTCCTGGGCCACAGAAATATATTCCGTATTCGCATTAAAGGTTTTAAAGTAATCACTATCCTCTTGGCTAATCCCAACAACAATATCAAAATTTGAAAGGCAAGCTTCTTCTTCTCTTTTAAGCTGTTTGGCCAATATGTTCAAATACCATTTCTTGAAACCAGAACTGGCATTTGCCAATTTCTTCCAAATCTTATTTTCGGCATTATGCTGACGTAAAATAGTGTATCCTTTATGATGATCTTTAATAGTAGCTAAAAAAGGAATGGTAAATAAACTCTCAAAATGAATGCAATCAAATGTTCTTTCCGCAAGCAAACTGACTAGTTTTTTATTTGCTGACTTATTATCAAACCTTTTAAGGTTATAAGAAATTCCTGAAAGAAGATTGTACGCTGCCGCTAGTGGTTTTACAGAACCATCCAACTCACAGCTTATAACTTCACAAAAACTAAATTTTTCTTTAATGATTTCATTTGATACAAAGTGTTTTTTCGTATTAAAACTAAAGAAGGTTATTTCATGCCCCAAATTTGCCAGAGTCTTAAGAAGTTGATAGCTGGCTTTAGCTCCTCCATCATGTAAAGGATAGGGAATTCTACTGCCAAGAACCAATACTTTCATATTATGCTTTTTGCTTTTTCTCAATCAATCCTTTGATTGGTTTGATTAGCACTCTATTTAAAAAAGAACCCAATATTCCCAAAGGAACAGCTTGGCTATCCTGTGAAGCTTTATACGTGATCCAAAGTCCAATAGGCAACAAAACAATAGAGCTTAGCCACATACCCATCCAGACCGGAACCGTTCCTGAAACGCCAATTTTTTCACCCACCATATTAACCGCATAAAAAAGCACAAACATTACAACCGAAATAACCAATGGCATTCCAATTCCGCCTTTCTTAATTATTGCTCCCAATGGTGCAGCAATTAAAAACAATAACATAGAAATGGCACTCAATGTAAATTTTTTATGCCATTCTGCCGTAAAAGGTGCTATCTCATCAGCAGCCGTTTTATAAGATGCAACGGTTCCATCAATTGAACCTTTAAGACCCCTGGCATTGGTCAGTGCAAGCGATAAAATCTGTCTTTTTAACTCCTTCGGGTATTGGCTTAATATTTCTTTGTTTTTAATTATTTTAATAACAGAATCTTCAACTGGATGAAATTTCTTTTCTCTATATCCGTTGCTAAAGAATGATGGGAAATGCACATAACGGCCCCAAAAATATCGTGTGTCATTTCTTCGCTTATCCATTTCCATACCCAAAGTATCAATTTGATTTTGCAATTGCATTACATTCATCATTGCATGATCTCCACTATAGGCATCTCTCTCGGTAAACTTAAGGTCAAGTGAACTTAAGTCTATTGTCATGAGTTGGGTTTTAAACCGCATTAGATTAAAAGGCTTTGTTTCCTTGTAATTCTCCGAGCCTGTCATTTCATCATAACGCTGCCCATCTGTTAACGTAAAGTTTAAGGATTTCTTATCAGGTGATAACTTCATTATGCCATCTTTGGCTCGCATAATGGTTAACATTTTTGAATCATCCTTTTTATATTGATAAATTGTTATATCGTGAACCGTTTCATTGTCTTCTTCCTTTTTACCTAAACGGATAGCGAACATATCTATTTCTTTATAAAAAACACCCTCATCAATATTAAAGGCTGGCTTCTTCTGCCTCAAATCCCAAAGCAAGGCAATCCCTTCAAAATGTGCTTTAGGAATAATGTAATTCATGAAATAAAAATTTCCTATACAGAGAAAAACCATAAAAAGAACGAGTGGTCTTAATATCCGCATTAATGAAACACCACTGCCCTTAATGGCAGTTAATGCATTACTCTCGCTTAAGTTTCCAAAAGTCATTAGCCCGGCAACCATAATAGTTAAAGGAAGAGCCATGATAACTAAGTCGGCCAGAGAATAGAAAATAAGCTCAGCCAAAATCATTGGACTGACACCTTTTCCAACTAAATCATCAATGTATTTCCACAGAAATTGCATTAAGAACAAGAATAAGCTCAGTACAAACGTGGCTATAAAAGGTCCTGCGAATGAACGCAGCACCAATTTGTCTATTTTCTTTATAAATCCCAATTCTTATAGTTTCACCACTTTATGGGTGACTGGTGCAAAATTATCTGAAACAATGGTAAAAAAGTATACCCCAGCAGATAAGTTATGCTGTATTTCAGTTGAATGGCGAATTTGGCTTCGGTAAACTTCCGAACCTTTGGTATCTTTTATAATTAGACTTGGATTCATCATGGACTTATTAAAAATATGAATACTAACCTGTCCATTCGTAGGATTTGGGAAAATTGATATTCTAGCATTTGGCAAACTATACCTTCCATTGGTAATATTGTCCACTTTTGCCATTGCACCAATGCTTTGATTGTAAAAAGTACCACTTGCATTGCTATCTAGCTTTACAGCTCTAACTAAATAGTGATTAGTTCCTGTCAAAGGAAAGCTGTCTTTAAAGTTTCCTGTTTTTACTCTTGCTTTATTTATTTTCTTATAAACGCCATTGTGCTCGGTAGAATGATAAACATTATAACCCAAGACACCTGAAGCTGTACTTTCTGTCCAAGTCAAATTAACTCTTCTATTGTTGTCAATTCCAGTTGCAGCTAAACCGGTAGCAGGTCTAAACATTTGCATTCTTAAGGTTGGATCTCCAATTAAAGATTGATGTGCTCTTCCTTGCATAAAAACAACTGGATATGTATTTGACCCTGAAACATTAGGATTATTATTTTGCATTGCTCTGATGCTAAAACCAATATTCTCTCCCAAAGACATATGATGGAATAGGATCATAGGCCTGCCATTCCAACAATTAGTTAAACTAAACCCAGGTGAACCAATGCAAGCTCTTAAAATGTTATTCTTAACATCCCAATCGCCAAAATAACTTCCAAAAGAAGAGTTGAAAACAGCGTTAAAGCTGTCATTAAAAGTTGATGTATTAGCAATGTTATTGTATTGAGTATACGAACCTGTACTTGATTCGTGAGAGAAAATATACTTATTAGCCCTAGCATTTGAAATCAAATTTCCAACCGTAATATTGTCTTTACCCACTAATGGAGGCAAATACATCCAGGCTGGACGAGCTGGCCCTTCTACACCCAAAGCACCCAATCGGTCTTCATACAAAGCTTGCATAGGAATATCAGCCTCTCCTGTCTTATAGGTTTTAAGTTTTGATAAATATCTTCTGAGTAACATTACCTCCGACCCTAATGTTGGAATATCAAATAAATCTACCCTACCCACTTGAACCTCTGCCAGTGAAGGCAATAGATTTGTATCCCATTTGCCATCATTTGGAAGGTTTTTGTTTGCTGCTCTATTTCCACTTGTGCGTGTACCTTGATCTGTATAAGTACCATCAATATCTGCATAATAGGCATCGCATACCCAAGCTCCATCATGATCTGGTGTATGAGCATCGGCTGGCACTGTAGCATTACTAGGCCCTGTGAGTAAGCCAGAATAAGGAACCGCCACATGTCCAAAAATAAATAAACACTTTTCCCCTTTGGGGTTAGCATTGTACCACGTACTAATTTTTGCTTTTACATTTTTTGCACTCATTGACTCCGACAAGACCATTGTATCCGTTTGCCACCCATCAGCTATTACCATATCCATGGCCTCGCCAATTTCTGTACTCAAAGAATCATAAGCTGTTTGGCTAATCAATAGTAAGCAATGACCGCTTTGCTCTTTTTCTAAAATTTCTAAACCCGTATAAATATAGCCATTGCAATAGTTAGAAATAGAACCATTTTGGGCAATAAAATCCTTGCTTACTCGCCATTCTTGAGCCTTCTTGGCATCCACAGCGGTTATTGTATAACTCTTGGCTGTTGAATTTAAAGTGGCAACACTAGTCCAAGCATTTATACTTTTATCTTTTTTATAAATTTTAATAGGGTCAGTATGACCAAAATCTTCCCACTTTAATTCTATTGTAGCGTTACTCATATTTGGCTCCGCCCAAACACGAACCGCCATATCTTTTGGAGTAGATTGGGCTATTGCTAAAATTGGTAGCATCAGAATACCTAAGAGTAATTTTCGTATCATCTTACAAATATAGGAATCTAGCATCCAAAAAAATCCTAATCAGCTTTCATGACGTAAATAGAGTACACATCCAAAAAAATGAATGAACTGTTAGACTTACTTTCCAATCAAAATCATTTTGTATAACTTATATATCCATAAGCTATACAAAAGATTAAGTAAATCCAACTAAAATTAAACAACTTTGTAGCATGATAAAAGTAGCAAACAACCAATTCGACAAAAACATGAGAGGAGAACTTTCTCATTTGAAGCATTACGCTTTATCATTGACTATGAATATTGATGATGCAAAAGACCTAATGCAGGAAACTGTTCTAAAAGCATACCGATACAAAAGCAAGTTTACAGAGGGGACCAATTTAAGAGGGTGGTTATTTACCATTCTTAAGAATACCTTCATTAATAATTATAGAAAAGCATCTAAAAGAAAAACTTTTTTAGATAGTACTGATAATTCATTTTTCTTGGATTCTAATGCAGGAACGGTAAATAACGAAGGCGAAATGTCATTTATGCGAAAAGATTTAGAAAACGCCATAGCAAGTTTGCCTGAAGATTTGAAATCTACCTTCCTAATGAATGCTGAAGGGTTCAAATATCACGAAATTGCTGAGGAATTCGAACTTCCACTTGGTACTGTGAAAACAAGAATATTTATGGCACGTAAAATTCTAAGATCTAAATTGTCAACTTATGGTACTCTTTTAGGATTAGAATATACTCGAGGTCAAAAGTAAAACATTGGAAAGCTTATCTTTGTTCATCGAACAAAGTACAAGTTTTGAAGTGGACCTATTTCCTTATTAACCTGCTTGTCATAGCAGGGCCTTTAGTTTTATCATTCGATAAAAAGGTAGCTTTTTTCAAACGAATAAAAACCATTCTTTGGAGTTTAACCATTCCTTCCTTGTTTTATCTGATATGGGATATTGGTTTCACAAAGCTTCATATTTGGGAGTTTAATTATGATTACCTCATAGGAATATCCTTTTTCCGTCTTCCCTTAGAAGAGTATTTCTTTTTTCTAGCTATTCCCTATGCTTGTTTGTTTATTTATGCCTGCTTGCGGCATTATCTGCCAAAATTTAAGAACAATGCAACAGCCAAAACACTGAGTATTCTACTTGGCTTTTCATGCTTGTTCATTGTTTATCTAAATTTTGAGAAACTCTATACTTCAGTAACATTCGGACTTTTAGCTTTCACCCTATTTAATTTTGTCCTCAATAAAACAGAATATTTAAGTCATGCATTGCTTGCCTGGATTGTTGCCATTATTCCAATGTTTATTGTAAATGGTTTACTTACCGGGCTTCCTGTCCTGATCTATAATGATTCTCAAAACTTAGGCATTCGCATTGGGACTATACCAGTAGAAGACTTTTTCTATAATTTAATTTACATGTTATGGATGATTGGTTTTTATGAACGCCGATTGCGTAAACTGGCCAAAAGAGCAGAATTAAAGGAATCATAATATAATTTAGATTGAATTGGATTTCGTAAAGCCATCTCGCTTTTGCCAATTTGGTATTATCTTTGTCCCTACTATAAGCAATGATCAAAGTATTTAAATCCTTCCGTATAAAATTATTTCTACTTCCAGTGCTAGCTATTGGATTAACTAGTTTGCAATCTTGTAAAGATGAAGATGGAGACATTAACTTATTTAGTGTGTCAGATGATTTAGCATTTGGGGCTCAAACCTCTGCTGAAATTGAAAGTGATCCTAGTTTCAAGGTAATGGATTCAGCTAGTAACACGGCTGCTTATGCATACATCTATAAGATGCGAGATAAAATCTTAAATACTGGTTTGTTAAATTATAAAGATAGATTCCCTTGGAGAATTCGCTTAGTTAACGATACAGTACTTAATGCATTCTGCACTCCAGGAGGATACATTTATGTATATACCGGATTAATTAAGTTCTTAGATTACGAAAGTGAATTAGCAGGTGTGATGGGACATGAAATGGCACATGCTGATAAAAGACATAGTACCGATGCCCTAACACGTCAATATGGAATTTCATTATTGATTGACATTGTATTTGGTCAAAACAAAGGGCAATTAGCAAGAGTTGCTGCAGGATTAAAAGATTTACAATACAGTCGCAAGAACGAATCTGAGGCCGACGAGTATTCTGTAATTTGGTTAAATGCTACCGATTGGGATGCTAAAGGAGCCGCTGGATTCTTCCAAAAATTAATAGATAAAGGAGCCGCTGGTGGAAATCCGCAATTTCTAAGTACTCACCCAGATCCAGGCAATCGTGTACAAGCCATCACTGACAAATGGGTAGAATTAGGTTCTAAACCAGGAAAACAATACCAAGCAGAATACACTAGCTTCAAAAATATTCTTCCTTAATGAGGCTGATTGCACTTTTAGGATTTGCTTCTAGCTTTTTTGCGGTTCAAGCCGATACAACTAAGCCTGTTAATTCAGATACAATTGAAACACATGTGGTTGAAATTAATCAACTGCTTCAGGTTGCCGACCAACAAATAGGAACACCCTATTCTTATGGTGGTTGTGCTCCAAGTGGATTTGATTGCAGTGGATTTATTAAATATTGTTTTGAGACCGCTTTGGATATGGAACTACCGCACCGAAGCGAGGAGATTGCAGCATTAGGATCTGCTGTTTCACGTACAGATGCTAGACCAGGTGATATTATAACATTTACAGGTCGCAGTATAAATGGTGTTGTTGGACACGTAGGAATTGTATATGAAGTTACTGTTGATGCGGTCTATTTTATTCACAGCTCCAGTTCAAATGGAATACGTGTAGATAAAGTTAAAAGTCATTATTGGCAAAAACGCTTTCTAGGTATTCGCCGAATATTGGATTAAAATAATCCTATCTTTGCGTCATATATTTTCATGGCAAAAACCCTTATAACCGCTGCTCTACCCTACGCAAATGGCCCAGTTCATATAGGTCATGTATGTGGTGTTTATCTTCCTTCTGATATTTACACCCGTTTTTTACGCAATAAAGGCGAGGAAGTGCTATTTGTAAGTGGAACGGATGAACATGGAGTACCCATTACCATTAAAGCCAGCAAAGAAGGTAAAACACCTCAAGAAGTGGTTAATGAAAACTATGAAACCATAGCCAAAAGCTTTTGGGGCTTAGGTATATCCTTTGATATTTTTAGCCGAACTACGAATGAAACCCATTTTAAAACGGCCCAAGAGTTCTTTACTAATTTATATGATCAAGGTTTATTTGTAGAACAAGAAACCGAACAATACTACGACGAGGAACATAAGAAGTTCCTAGCCGATCGATACATTATTGGTACCTGTCCAAACTGTGATAATCCGAATGCTTATGGAGATCAATGTGAAAATTGTGGCGCTACATTAAGCCCATTAGAATTAAAGAATCCCAAATCCACTTTAAGTGGAAACAAACCTATAAAAAAGAAAACCACCAATTGGTATTTGCCTTTAGATAAAATTCAAAATGAATTTTTGGATGAATGGATTAATAAGCAGACCCATTGGAAAAATCAAGTTCAAGGACAATGCAAGAGTTGGCTAAACGATGGATTAAGACCTCGAGCTATGACGCGCGACTTGAACTGGGGAATTCCAGTTCCTGTTAAAAACGCAGAAGGCAAAGTGCTATACGTTTGGTTTGAAGCGCCTATTGGTTACATATCCGCGACCAAAGAGAAGCGCCCCAATGATTGGGAATCTTGGTGGAAAGGCGATGATACCCGTTTGGTTCATTTTATTGGCAAAGACAATATTGTTTTCCATTGCATCATTTTTCCAGCTATGCTGCATGCTCATAGCGAGAATTACATCCTACCAGAAAATGTACCTGCCAATGAATTTCTAAATCTAGAAGGCGATAAAATTAGCACCAGCAAAAACTGGGCAGTTTGGTTGCATGAATACTTAGAAGAATTTCCTACTAAACAAGACGAATTAAGATATGTTCTGGCTTCTATTATGCCAGAGAATAAAGACAGCGAATTTACTTGGAACGATTATCAAGCTAGGGTAAATGGAGAATTGGTTGCCATTTTTGGAAACTTTGTAAATAGAACCATGGTTCTTACCCATAAGTATTATGAAGGCATTGTTCCAGAATACCCAGAAGGAAAACTAACAGCTGAAATAAATGCGGCCAAAGAGGAAATTACAAAATCTCATACCGAAATGTGTGAGGCCTTAGCTGTTTATAAGTTTAGAGATGCCCTCAGTGCATTTATGAATGCAGCTAGAGTCGGAAATAAGTTCTTAGCAGACATTGAACCTTGGAAATTAATTAAGACAGACGAAGCAGCGACCAAAGCTGCTATGGCATTTGCCTTAGATGTGACCCAATACTTAGCCTTTGCTTGTGAGCCCTTTTTACCCTTCACCAATGAAAGACTTAACACCCAATTGAATCTAATTTCAATGGAACATATGGTTAAGGATTTTTGGAATGGGAAAGGTCTTTTTGGCAATTTACCCGCTGGACATAAAGTAGGAAAAACAGAACTTCTCTTTGCCAAAATTGAGGATTCTGAAATGGAAGCTCAAAAAGCTAAATTAGTAAAAAGCAAACCCGGATTTAAAATGAAAGACGAAATACAATTCGACGATTTTAGTAAGATGCAAATTGTGGTAGCGACTATCAGTGCTTCACAAAAAGTAGAAAAAGCAGATAAATTATTGCAGATAACCTTAGACGTTGCAGGAACAAGCAAAACCGTTTTGAGTGGCATTGCAGAACACCATAAGTCGGAAGACATCGTAGGCAAACAAGTGTGCTATTTGGCCAATCTTGCCCCACGCAAAATGCGTGGCATTATGAGTGAAGGTATGATATTAATGGCTGAAGATGAAGAAGGGAACTTAGTTTTTGTTTCCCCTGAGACTGCAATCAATAGTGGCGCTAAGGTAGCCTAATTAAAAAAACTGAGTAATTTTTACCGCTATTCCAAACTTTTTTGTTACTGCTAAATGAAACAGGAAAGCTGAGAAGTACTTCTACTTGCAAGACCTAATTAACTAATCACTAGACACTTATTCCATACAAAATATCCAATTGTCATTATTTTGTCATATTTATCCTTATTTTAAGCGTTATTAACAAGTTATACGCCTGTTTTTGTCATTCAACTAATTAACGTAAAATTATGTGTTTAAACAACTACAATCTCAAGCCTGTGCTTGGGCGCCTGGTAATTCTGGCCTCATCATCGGCTTTACAGAAGCCAATGCGCATGCAACTCTTCAGATGCATCTGGGGTATCCGATGAAATGACAACGACTCCATTACCATGCAATTTTCCCATTGTTGATTTTTCAAAGGCAACAGAAAATGAAAAAAATGTATTCAATACACTGGTAACTGAATTCAAATCTAACAATCCTGGCTTGGAGAGCATTAGCTTTTTGCCAGAAACAACACAAGTTTACTTTACTATTCCCGTAAATGTGTATTCCAGCTATTGTGCGGAAAGGAAAGTCATAGTCAATACATCACCTTATTTTGTAGGCTTCCCCCTTTTAGTACCGATTTAAAGTAGACAAACTTATATAATTTATCACATCTGTCCAAAATAAATTTTAAGGAATAAAAAAAACGGCAAGTTTGATCCACTAGATTAGTGGTACTAAAACAAACACCCCCGTTTAATGATAAAAGTAAGCCTATTTAACCAAATACTCCAA
>Ga0208414_1001682_pt1 | contig 16141 bp, 18 predicted proteins | sample AntAceMetag02UKE_FD_184770 | JGI IMG/M metagenome (GOLD analysis project Ga0208414, IMG submission 184770) | Saline lake microbial communities from Ace Lake, Antarctica - Antarctic Ace Lake Metagenome 02UKE (SPAdes) (version 2) | ecosystem: Environmental > Aquatic > Non-marine Saline and... | reverse complement strand
TTTTCAAATTCTTTTAAAATCTTTGCGATTTGGGTTGGACTAAATTTACTCTTTCTCATAATTTTACTGTTTAAAGTTAATGCTTTTTTCTACTTTTAAACAGTACTAGTTTTGGGGGAGCTTACAAAGGCAGGTGAATATCATACTTTTATAGAAATGATTGATTCTGTCGGCTTAGGTTATGGGGTATGCCCTATTCATTGGCCTGATACTTCATACCAACCCTCCATGATTGTGAAGGTTATAGAAGGGCTAAAAACAAGAAAAGAAAGTGCTGGGTATACCATTTTCCCAAACCCAGCTCATTCATGGATTGCAATTCCACGTTATAAACAAAATGAAATTAGGGTGTACAGTCTTCTTGGTAAGGAGCAAAAACCCTTGAAACTAGAAAATGATGGGTTTAATGTTTCAAGATTAAAAACAGGTATTTACTTTTTATATGACAAGCAGAACCACCTATTTATAGGTAAGTTTATAAAAATGTAAGTTTAAAGTTACTCCACTACCAATCTAAATGCTTTTCCTTCAACCAAAAGATAATACATTCCAATGCTAGGTTGATCTAGGGTTAAGATGTTCTTCTTCCTTTCAAATCCTATCTTCCTACCCTGTAGATCTACTATTTTCAGAGGGGTGTCTGCATTTAAACCCCCTATGGTAAACGTTCCACTGTTGGGATTTGGATATATAAAAACGCCTGTTTTGGGAATACGTTGAAGCCCGGCATATAAAAAAGTGACCTTTTGTATTTCGCTTGTATCTGCACAGCCTTGCACATTGCTTAAAACTACACTGTAATCTCCTTCTGATTTCAGAGTAAGTCTGTTTGTATTGCGTTGTACTTCTTGTTCGTTTTTGTACCAAACTACCCGTGTAGCGGTTTGCTTTAAAAACAGAGTGTCTTTTATTCTACTAAGTTCAGCTTTGGGTATACTATCACATATACGAACCCTTATGCTGTCCCAACGATGGCAAAAGTGTCTATTGGTGGTTTTGCATATATAGGTTCCTGTATCCGTATAGGAATATGAGTTGCCCCTTTGCTCTGTTGTATCTCCTAACTTCCACCAATGGCTGCAATGCTGGTTTGTAGGAGCTTGCAAAAGCCCTTGCACCATTTGCCCTTGGGTATAATAGTAGTCTGTGCCTAAAAAGCCTTGGGGTACAATCTCAAATACCTCAATATTCTTATGAATGGTATCTGTTCTTGTTCCATTACTGGCTATTAATTGTACATTCCACTTTCCCGTATCCGTAAAGGTATAATTAAGTTCTTTTCCTGTTTTGGATTCTTTTGAAATTCCTTTGCTAAAATTCCATGTAAAGGTATTAGCGGTAAAAGTGTCCGTAGCTTTAAAGCTAAAAGTATGGCTGTGGCAAGTATGAACATACTCAAAGTTTATACTCGGTTCATGAAAATATGAGGCATTAAAATTTGGGAAACCGCCGTAGCCCACTTTTGAACCAAATAAAGGTTTAGTAAAAGAAAATGTATAATTGTCTTTTGACTGCTTTGTAATTTTCCCTAAAAAATTCTTTTCATACTCATTTACATACATATTGCCATCAGGAGCCATTTGAATTTGACCTATCTTATCAAATTCGGCGGTATCAAATAAGGTTTTTCTGGAATTAAAAACAGATGTACTATCCATTTTATCCAAAGAATACTGATAGATAATATCTCTTGGGCGACCCATACTAACAAATAAATTCATTTCATGTATTTCCAAACCATAGGGATAATAATCAAAGTTTTTAAATCTAAATAATTCTTTTACTTCACCTGTTTGATTATTGAATGAGCAAGCCACTATGTATGCCAAATTCCAAGTAGCAATAAATAAATACTCCCCATCGGGGCTGAACTTCATTACTCCTTGACCTGGGTTGCTATTGAGGTAAAAAGGCCCAGCATGGCTTACAACCGGGCAACTTTGTAAACCCTCCTCATTTATAAGGTAGGTATACAAGGTGTCGCCCAATAAACTATGGCTTACCACCCATTGCCATTTTCCGTTTTGATGGTTTACCAATGTTTGGCATTCAGAGATTCCCTTTTGCAATTGATGATTTCTAAATAAAAAGGTATCCGCGGCTATATTAAATAGGTGATGTCGGTATCCTCCTATTCTATAATAAGGACTGGGAGTAAAGATATGTAATAATTCTCCATCAATACTTGTCATTACGGCATTCTGGGTGGCACTATTGTCATTAATAAAAAATTTTGGAGAAGGGTTCTTGTTTTTATGATTAGAGTCATAAAGATAAGCTCCATTTGAATAATACAAGGGAGCACCGTTTATTGAATTCCAAATAGCAGTTCCTTCGTATGTGAAATTCTCGAAGCTATCACGCACTTTTAACTTACCATCCTTTTCAAAATGCAAGCCTATACCTTGCCCAAAATACCATGTTCTAGTCTTATCTATCTGTGCCGTAAGCCACAGAGAAGTACATAAAACACATAAGATAAGTAAAGATTTGCGGAGCATCTTCCACAAAGTTAGTGAAACTTCTCAAAAAAGGTAGAAAATTTAATATTGTGTATTTTTAATACCTTATGCAACGTTTTAATGGTGGTATTGTGTCCTTTCTCTAACATCCAATAATGCTTTCTATCTAAATCGTTATCCAGTGCAAAATTCTCATAACTGCTATATCCAGCCTCTTTTCTCATATGCTTTAACTCAGCAGCAATACATTGTTCCAGTTTTTTGTACGGCTTATATTCCACAGAACAAATATGCCTTGAAACCTCATTTGTATTTACGGAATATATTGCCCATTATTGTGCATCAATATTTATTATATAAATTGCAAACAATTAATTGTAAATCCCATGAAACAAACATTTAGTATTTTTATCCTGCTTCTTTTATCGCTTACACTTAAAGCGCAAAACACCTTAGAGTCTTGCGCTTTTGACGAAATCAACAACTTTGTAGATTCTCCCAATACAGAAAAGCGCTTGGCCAATTTAAAATGGCTGCAATACTGGCGCAGCACCCATGCACCCAATTACCTAGCCCCACCATCAGGTGTGCAACAAAGGGCAGATTGTAGAAAAGCCAAAATTATCATTCCCCTTTGGTTTAATGTAATACACCAGGGCGGAGCAGAAAATATAAGCCAAGCCCAAATAGAAAATGCCATTGAAAAAATGAACCTGCACTTTGCAAATGCCATGGGAAGTACAGAGCCTGCCGCGGTAAATACGGGATACCAATTTGTTTTAGGTGGTGTTAGTAGAGTGCAAAGCTCACTCACAAACCATAGAAGAACCGGGAAACAGAACAATTGATGACCCTAAGTATGCACAGTGCGGATACCTTTATAAATGTATGGGTAGTAAAAGAAATACTTACGAGTACAGGTAACACAAGCGATATACTTGGTTATGCCACCTACCCGGGCACTATTTTTGGGGCCACTGGACAGGGTGTAGTAATGGAGCATGATTGGGTGGGTGATTTTGCCTCTTATGGCAGCCCTGTAATATCCTTTAGTCAAAGCAAAGCCCTTAGCCATGAGGTAGGGCATTATTTGGGATTACTACACCCATTTGAAGATAGTTGTAGAGGTATGAATAGCACCAATTGTGATAGAGAAGGGGATTGGTGCTGTGATGTGCCCCCCGTGGCCTATGCATACCAAGGTTGTGCAGGGTCCTTTAATACTTGCAACGAGTTTTATGGGGGAGATAAGGACGACCAGAAAGCCAATTATATGGATTATGGCACGCCCGAATGTAAAAACACCTTTACTGCGGACCAAACCACACTAATGGATGCTATGACTGCTAGGTATCATCCCACCTTAGGCAGCCCCCTTTACTTTCCTGTAAACCTTACCGACTGTATTGTTTCTGCCAACATGGATGGCACTACTGCCGCCTGCAAAGGAGAGAATATAAGCCTGCAAACCTATAATTTAAGTGGAGCCACCTATACTTGGAAATTGTATAAGAACACAACATTAATTACCACATCCACCACTGGGCCAACCTTTACTTATGGCCCTGATACGGGTATTTATTCCTTGGAGCTTACTGTAATACGCGATGGTAAAATAGCCACTCAAACCTTAAACGGAATAGAAATTTTTGATTGCAGCAAAAAACTAGAAACCACTAAGGGTAATTGGATATTTGCTAAAAATGCAGGGCTGCGTTTTACTCCCAATAAAACCATTCCTGATTTTGAACCCTTTAATAAACGTTTCCCTACCCAAATAAACGCCAGCGAGGGTACAGCAACCATTAGTGATAGCAGTGGTAACTTATTGCTGTATGCTGGGCAAACTACGGGTAAAACACAGGTGCAAAACCAAAACCTGCGCATTTATGGCAAAAATTACAAGGAAATACAGGGTAGCCCAGCCGATAGCATTAATGGTTCGGCTAGCCATGGGGTATTATTTTTACCTATGCCCGATAGTGTGGGCAAATACTTGCTGTTTTACACCCCCTTAAATACCTACGATCTTTATTTTCATGTGATTGACCCTATGGATAGTCTATTAGATAATGGTACCTGGAAATTTGGCAAAATCACCCGCCATTCCGACTTTGTATCAGTACCTAGTGGCTTGTTCCCCAACCCAAGGTTTAATCATAATTTATGCGCCATACCCAAGTGCAAACCCACCGATTATTGGTTACTAAGCCATGATGCTAGTAGTGGCAGAATAGCCGTTGTATCCGTTACTAAAGATAGTATTGCCTACCATACCTCCTTTGCCACGGGTGTAAGTAACGAGGATAATACCATTACATTTAATCCCCAAGGCTCCTTTTTCCATTTTGAAAAGAGTATTTATTCTTTTGACCGGGTTACAGGGCAAATTGCCTTGCACAAAAGCCTGAGTCCACCAAATTTTTACGGCACTTGGGGCGCACAATGGAGCCCAAATGGAAGGCTGCTATACCGCAGTGAGTTGCACAGTGAAAATGGTTTAGCTAAAAATTACATTTATCAATACAATGTAGAAAGTACAGCCCCCTTACTCAATATGAGTTTGGTTACAGAATCTGCCACCGACCGAAGCATGCAGATAGGTCCTGATGGTAAAATATACATTGCTGTGGATGGCAATTATTTAAGTGCGATAAATGCACCTAATAGTGCCATTATTAATAATACCAATGAATGCCAATATACCCATGTGGATGTTCCTTTAAAAGTGGGAAGTACGGGAGGAACCATCCCCAAATACCTGGAAAAATTCTATTAACCACGATAAAGGCTGTTATGGATGCAATAAATCCCCCACTCATTCTACTAATGTGAATACTTAGCCAAATATCTATTCTTTTCTGATTATCACGAAATAATAGGATGTCGAGAATTGACATCCATAAACAAAAGGCTCCGAAAACAAACAATAGAATTTGAAGCCCGCCTGAAACTATAAATCCATAGCCTATCATGGAAATCGCAACTAGTCCTAAGAGTATAGCTAAGCTTTTGTCAAATAGTTCTAGCTTGGGATTACGTTTATACCAAAGTGCCCGATAACCAGAAATAATCATATACAAACTAAAAATCCCTATACAGAATAAAAAGACGCTGTCATGGTTTGGGAATAGGGTAATTACGAGTGCCACGACACTTGAGCCAAACAAACTATAAAAGAACACTTTCCCAGCAGCCTTGTGAACCTTTCTTCCTTTCTTGCTAATGGATGAAATGGTGCCAGCGATTAAGGCTATTCCACCTAAACCAGCATGGATATAAACCAATAAGGTTGCAATCTTATCTATGGGCATAATTCAAATCTATTGAACCACCTTATTAGCACAACTACTACTTGCAAAAGCATCAGGTTTGGCTTTAAATTCAAAACCCATTCCAAGGATATAACCCATGGCTTCTTTCAGTGCCACATTGCTCTCAAAGTTTGGACTTTGATTAATGTCTGCATGAACTTCCATTGGGATATCGTAACGGTCCAGTAGATCGCATAGTTTATAAGCTATGGCTATGGCACGGCTTACCTCATCCAGCATCCGTTGTTTGATTTTTCCATGGTACTTTACTTCATTTTCTTTGGCTACATAAATGAACCCACCACGTTTTTCTCTGATAAAAACAACAGCTGTGGCAAATTGGCAATCTTCACCATGCATTTGACTATCGCAACCAATGCAGACTTTAATATTATTGCCTTCAGCTAATTCTTTTATAATTGTAGATTCAACTTCTTCGGAAATTTCAGGGATTTGCCTGCCTCCTAAAGTGCGCCATTTCAGTTCCATTGTCCGAAGTTAGCGCTTATTGAGATTCAAAGTGTTAGGATTTGGTTAAATTGTGATTAAGTATTGCCTGTTGACAACCAAATAAATAGGTGGTATTTTCGTTTAAATCTTATGAAAATTATTATTTCTATTTTATTGTTGTTTTTTGCTTTCGAGTCACAGGCACAAGACTATAAAACACTTGTTGTAATATGTGAAAGGGATACCATTCCAAGCGATACTATTGAAAATTTAAATAATGAATACTTGATGATGTATTCTACGAGGGATACTGATGACCCAGGAGGAGCTTGGGAAAGAGAAACGATATAGGACCAATTAATCTGTCGATGCGCTGCTGTTTATTTGGATTCTACAAAAGGAACAAAAGAGTTTGTTGGTTTAGACATTGAACAAGGAAGAGTTTGGTTAGACAGAACCAAAGCCCAAGTAAATCTAAAATGCCAAAATAAATCCCAAACAAAATTATTTGATTTGAGTGCTTCTTTAATGAAAGCTGACAATGAGAAAGACCATTTCATTTGTGACCTGCAAGTGGAAGAGGATTCCTTAGTGGTGAATTTTTATGAAATGACTGAATACCTCGGTAACATAGAAAAATCTAAAGTAAAGCGGGTGCTCATTGAAACGAATTCTGCTTTACTCTGTTCAGAATAGCTGCTTTAAATTAATCAATTCTCCATTCTCCTTTTTTAATAAAATCCATACCTTTGCAGGTAATGAAATTCGTTACCTATAATTATAAAAATACCGCACAGGCAGGTTTGCTCGTGGACGGAAATATTTACCCGATTGCTGAAATCAATAACAGTCTTTCTTCTCAAATGTCTGATTTACTTACCGACTGGGAAAATAGTAAAGCAGCTTGTACGGCAATAGAAAGTGATATTAAAGCAGGAAACCATGCTAATTTGGCAACTGCTTATAATGAGAACAATGTGCTTTCTCCAGTTCCTAGTCCTACCAGTTGTAGAGATGCCTATGCATTTAGACAACACGTAGCTAGTGCAAGAAAAAACAGAGGCGTTGATATGATTCCGGAATTTGATCAGTTCCCGATTTTTTATTTCACCAATCATAATGCGGTTCAAGGACCAGGTAATATTGATTGTATGCCAGATCATTTTGAAAAGTTAGATTTTGAATTGGAAGCCGCTATCGTAGTTGGAAAAAGAGGAAGAAATATTACTGCAGCTCAGGCAGATGATTATATCGCAGGATACATGATCATGAATGATATGAGTGCTCGTGCTATGCAAATGGAAGAAATGAGATTAAATCTTGGTCCTGCAAAAGGGAAAGATTTTAGTACCGTTATAGGACCATACTTTGTTACTCCAGATGAATTAGAGCAGTATAAAGTACCATGCAAACCTGGTCATACAGGAAATGCTTATAACTTAACCATGACCTGCAAAGTGAATGGGGTAGAAGTGAGCAGAGGAAACGTTGCTGATATGGATTGGACCTTTGCTGAAATTTTAGAACGTTGCGCTTACGGAACAGATATAATTCCAGGAGATGTAATAGGAAGTGGAACAACAGGAACTGGATGTTTCCTAGAATTGAATGGAACGGCCAAGTTAAATAATGCCGATGCTGTACCTCAGTGGTTGCTCCCAAATGATGAAGTAGTAATGACAATTGATGCTTTGGGTACATTAAACAATACCATTAAAGCAGTTGATTCTGATATGAGCTTATTCGCTTTGAAGAAGTAAATTAGAATTCAGATAATACATTTTAGAATAAATAAAAGGTCGGCAGGAATTTTCCTGCCGACCTTTTTTATGAAACCCTGTTAGGGTTTATAAGTTTGCTTCTTCAGACTTTAAGAATTCAAAAAGAGCTTCTCCTTTTAATAATCCTTTAGCTAAAAGAGCCAAGCTAAATGCTTTCTTCATTTTTTCTTTCTGAGCTTTTGGTTTCTCAGCTAGGAAAGATTTTGCCTTGGCATGGTTTGTATTTACAATGAAGTTAAACTTCTGTGGCATTGCTCCAAACATAGCATTTCCTTGCATTTGACTCATTTCTTGCATGCGGCGCATAAATTCATCCTCAGTAACTGTAATGAAAGAAGATTTTGGCGAAAGTGCTTCTGTCTTTACTTCATACAATTCATCTGCAATTTGCTTGGTAAACGCTTCTTGAAGTTTTTTAGACTCATCATCGCTTAAGGCATTTGCTGTTTCTTCTTCCTTTTCAACCAATTGGTCAACGGGAGAAGAATCTACTCTTTTGCATGTAATATCCTCAAATTTCTGTTCTAAATACCCAGTGAAATGACTGTCCAATACTCCATCAAGAATGGCTACGGCATAACCTCTTTCTTGGGCTTCTTTTATTTGTGCAAATTCTGTGTCTTGGTTATTGGCATAAAGAAAAACAGTTTTCTTATCCTTGTTTACCTGATTCGTTTTACTCAGGTCAATAAACTCTTGTAAGGTGTGTTTCTTGCCATCGGCATCTTTGATCAAGCAGCATTCTTTTGCTTTCTCAGCAAACTTCTCATCACTTAGAATTCCATATTTTACAAATACATCTACATATTCCCATTTAGCTTCATAGTCGGCTCTATCCGCTTTAAATAAGTCGGCTAGCTTACTGGCTACTTTCTTGCTAATATGGCCGGTGATTTTTTTAACGTTTCCATCGGCTTGTAAGCTACTTCTGCTCACATTTAGAGGAATGTCTGGAGAATCGATAATCCCATGTAATAACATTAAGTATTCAGGCATAATGTCTTTTACATTATCCGTTACATATACTTGGTTACTGTACAATTGAACTTTATGTTTTTCCGCCTCTATGGCATTTTTAATTTTTGGGAAATAAAGAATTCCGGTAAGATTGAAAGGAAAATCTACGTTTAGGTGAATCCAAAATAATGGCGCTTCAGCCATTGGATACAATTCTTTGTAGAAGTTAATGTAATCATCATCCGTAAGCTCACTTGGCGTTCTCAGCCATAGGGGCTTGGTATTATTTACTGTTTTCTCATCAAATTCAATTGGAACAGGTAAGAACCGGCAGTATTTATCTAAAAGCGATTGAATTTTATGCTTTGTTCTAAACTCTGTGCTGTCTTCATTAATGTGAAGGATAATATCGGTACCTCTTGTTTTTCTTTTTCCTTTGGTAATTTTATAACTGGTACTACCATCGCAAGACCAATGGGCCGCTTCTGAGCCATCTGCATAACTTAGTGTATCAATTTCCACAGTATCGGCTACCATAAAGGCAGAGTAGAACCCTAAACCAAAATGACCAATGATTCCTGCATCTGTTTTGTCTTTGTATTTTTCTACAAACTCTTCAGCACCAGAGAATGCTAATTGATTGATGTACTTTTCAATCTCCTCAGCAGTCATTCCTAATCCATTATCGCTAATGGTTAGGGTGTTCTTTTTATCGTCAAGTTTAATATTGATTTTAAGTTCTTCTAGTTCGCCTTTGAATTCACCCATAGACTTTAAAGAGCCTATTTTTTGGCAAGCATCTGTTGCGTTAGATACCAATTCTCTTAAAAAAATCTCATGATCCGAGTATAAGAACTTCTTAATTATCGGAAATATGTTTTCTGTATTAACCGAAATGTTACCTTTTTTCATATGACTACTTAAGTCAAATGGTATGCCTTGAAGGATTAGGTTGACAAAGTGTCAGTATGCAAAACACTTTAAGTGCTAAATAGTATAAAAATGCTTTTAGAAGTGAAGTAAGATTGGATGTGCAGTCAGCAATTCATCTTTCTGCCTACTAACCCATTAAATTGCAACGTATTCAATTCTAAAATCTAAAATGCCCCATGAAAAAAATAAAACTTACAGAACTTAATAAACTTGAAGATAGAGCTCCACTGCCCTATCAAATAAATGGGTTGGATTTAGTTGCCGTTCGATATGAGGATAAGGTATCGGTACTTTATGGTCGTTGTTTGCACAGAGGAGCTCTTATGAGTGATGGATTTGTGCAGGGAGATAATCTCATATGCGGATTGCATGGCTGGGATTACCGCATCGATACTGGGGTTAGCGAGTACAATAATAAAGAAGTACTTCATAAGTTCTATTCCGAAATAGAAAACGGAATGGTTTGGGTAGATGAAGATGAAATCAATCAATATTTAGCGGATTACCCTCAACCATTTAATAGAGACGCTTACTTAGGTCAGTATGCAGATACGCACCCAGAAAACACGGAACCGTTCACTGGATATATTAGAAACTTGGCTCAAAATGGACTGAAAAAGTTTGGACATCATGGTCCATCGGCTTCAATGGGAGTAGATAGAAATACGCTACCTAAATGGGAGAATATTCAATTTTTACCTGCGCAATTGGCCAGGCGCCCTTTGCTGGATGAAGATGCAGTTGAAACATCTGTAACTATTGGTCCGAAGGCAAAAAAGCCCTTAAAGCTAGATATCCCAATGTTTGTTTCAGACATGAGTTTTGGAGCATTATCTAAGGAAGCTAAAATTGCTTTGTCTAAAGGAGCAGAATTGGCAGGAACTGGAATTTGTAGTGGCGAAGGTGGAGTGTTGCCACAGGAACAAGAAAACAATTCACGGTATTTTTATGAATTAGCCTCTGGGAAATTTGGATTTTCATGGGATAAAGTTAAAAAAGCACAGGCTTTTCATTTTAAGGGAGGTCAAGGTGCAAAAACAGGAACAGGTGGACATTTACCTGGGAATAAAGTAACGAAGGAGATTGCAGAAGTTCGTGGTCTGAAAGAAGGAGAAACAGCTATTTCGCCAGCGGCCTTTCCAGATTAATTTACAGCTGCAGATTTTAAAGAGTTTGCTGAAGAAGTAAGAGAAAAAACAGGAGGAATACCGATTGGTTTTAAAATAGCAGCCAGCCATATTGAGGCAGACATTGACTTTGCCTTAGAGGTAGGAGTAGATTATATAATACTAGATGGCAGAGGCGGTGGAACAGGTTCGGCTCCAACCATATTGAGAGATAATATTAATGTACCTACAATTCCGGCGCTAGCACGAGCCAGAAAGCATTTGGATAAGGTTGGTGCTCTAGATGTGACTTTAGTAATCACTGGCGGCTTAAGAGTGCCCGAGGACTTTGCAAAAGCAATGATGTTGGGAGCAGATGCCATTGCCGTTTCTAATTCTGCATTACAGGCCATAGGATGTTTGGGTATGAGAGCTTGCAGTAGTAATAACTGCCCAGGAGGAATTGCCACACAAAAAGAAAGTTTGCGACAGCGATTAATTATAGATTCTTCTGCAGCCCAATTAGGGAACTTCTTCCAAGCAAGCAATGACCTTATAAAAGTAATAGCAAGGGCTTGCGGGCATTCTAAAGTTCAAGATTTCAACTTCAATGATTTGTCTACTTTGAATGCAGAGATGCACCAATTAACGGGAATACGATATGCAGGGGTTTAGCATTATAGGTCTTAAAAGGACTCTAAAAAGAGGTCTGTTATTGAGTGTTTCGTTACTATCCATTCATTTATATGGACAAGAAGAGATAATAGATTCAGAGCCCCATCATTGCTTAGTGGAGGAAAACACATTTTCTTATGGTGTAGGTCCTACTTACTCTTTTGTACATGAGGGAATCGGAATTAATAGCTTGCTATATTATAACATAGGAGAAAAACTATGTTTTGGTCCTGAGGTGTCTTACTTTAAGATTCATTCAGATGAAATAGTAGACGCCAATTTTGTGGCTCACTATATATTCGAAACGCCTTGGGTTGGAGTATTTCCAGTTGTCGGAATAAATTATACTATGGAAAAAACAGAGCATAAAGAAGAGGGTGCATTCGGCGTTCTATTTGGTATCGGTGTCCATCGAAATGTTAAGAATTTCACTTTCCTTGCCGAGTATGATTATATCTCCAGTGATCTAAAAGACCAATTTGTTAAGGTTGGATTAATTTATCGATTTAAGCTATAAAAAAAGGAGCTTGTTTCTCAAACTCCTTTGTCGTTTTAATATTTAATGAATCCTACTAGAGGGCTTCACATTCACAATTCTTATTTACAAAACCTCGTTTACCAGCATGTGTTTTACAATCGTCTTTAAAGTTTAAGTTCAATTTAGGACAGTCTTTTTTGACAACAACTCGCACTCACAGTTTTTATTAACGAATCCAACTTTACCGTCTTTCGTTTTGCATTTGTCTTTGAAGTTTAACTCTAGTTTAGGACAGTCTTTCTTATTAACAACTTCACATTCACAGTGTTTATTGACAAATCCAAGTTTGCCGTCTTTTGTTTTGCATTTGTCTCTGAAGTTCAATTCTAGTTTAGGACAGTCTTTTTTCTCAACTTTAGTTTCACATTCGCAGTTTTTATTTACGAACCCAACTTTACCATCGCGAGTTTTACACTTGTCTTTGAAATCTAATTTTAGTTTAGGGCAATCTTTTTTGATAACCTTTACCTCACAGTTACAGTTTTTATTGACAAATCCAATACTACCATCTTTGGTTTTACACTTATCATTAAAGTTTAGTTTAAGGGTTTTACAGTCGTACTTCTTTCCATAATTACCTCCACCAGTATATTTATTGTATTTTTTACAGGAGATAAAGAAGATGCCTGAACCCATTACAAGCAAAAGAAGAATTTTAAAAGTGTTTTTCATAATATCAATCTAGACATCAAAGATATATAAAAAATGTTGCCTATGTAATTAAAAATTTTTAATCGTTGTATGGTCTTAACTGTTTAATATACAGCTGACGAGCTTCAGTATTTATCTTAAACTCTATATCGAAACCAAGGCGATGATAAGACCATGTATCTAATTGTGGTTTGGTAAAATGGCGCTTAATAAGCTCAAGTTGATTGGCCAGATTTTGTGTTTCAGTTTCTGATAATAACGACTCTTCGCTTAGACTAGAATAAGTTATTACATCAATTATTGCATGCGAATTGGGTTTTTTAAACTTTGATGGAAAGCAAATGAACTGTTCTGGAACAATACTAGAGTTTTGACTCACCACATTTTCATTTCCTTTTTGAATGTTAATTACAAATCCAGCACTATTTCTTCGGTAAATATTTTTTGTCAGTGCAACACCATTAACTTTTTCATCTGGGAATGATCGGTGAACCAATATGCCCATGGCCACTTGGCTTTGATCAATTGCGTAAAAATCGCGTTCGCGAAATGCCTTTAATGACCATGCACTTGCCCATACTTCTTTTATTGCTTGTGAAGCAGTTTTTTTGATGCTATTTAGTTTTACTCCTTTGGATTTATACAGACCCGCACCTGAAAATCCAGTTATATCTTCAGCATTAGTAGAGGAACGAAATCTAAAACTATTAAAAGGTGCAGAATTAATTTTGTCCTCAACAGTTCTTAAAAAAACAGTATCAAGAGGAGAACCTTCTATGCATTTTTGAATTTCTATTAATTTGTCTTCTTTTTCTTTAATCCCTAATTCTAAATTGCCCAATAATTCCTTAATTAAAATACTTGCCCCAGAGGATTTCAAATGTTGCAAATAGAAATAAAAAGGTATGGCAAAAGCAGATTCGGGAGTCTTAAAATTACATTTCTTACTTAAGTAATTTAGCTCGCCAAAATTGGCTGCTTTGCTGCCTACAAAAGATGCTGAACTTTTTCTAATTTGATTGATGTCTTGAAGTTCAATAATAGATAAATTAAGTTTTAGGGGTATTTTAGATTTTAACTCACTAGGACCATCCATTATTCCTGTATCAATTTGAATAAGAAAACGATTCTCATTCACAGTCAGTTGGATTTGTAAACTCCCCCAAAACTAGTACTGTTTAAAAGTAGAAAAAAGCATTAACTTTAAACAGTAAAATTATGAGAAAGAGTAAATTTAGTCCAACCCAAATCGCAAAGATTTTAAAAGAATATGAAAAAAACTAAATTTATTCAGGGACTTACACTCTGTGTTTTTGCTTTGGCAACGACAAATCTTGCAGCCCAAGGCAACTGGGAAGATAACTCAGGAAATACTTCAACTATTAAGACAACAACACCTGATCCAGTGGGAATTGGAACAGCAACACCTGATGGACGTACTGAAATTACCTATTGTCCCACACCTACACCAACAAATGGGCTTGTGGTAACACAAGATGATTGTACCAATGGTGCCGTTGGAATTAACCCATATTGGGGTTCGGGTGATGTTGCCACTTTTGATCCCAACCCAGGTTCTGGTGGGGGTTCTGAAGTAATTGTTAAAGCATCGGGTATTCCGTGGGTGTTTAGAAACTCAGTACTGCCAACCATCTCAATTCAAAACTTACTGACAACGCATAGTTCTAAACCAACGCCAAGTATGCCATTAATTTGGGCAAGGACAAAAAACTTTGATATTATGAGTGGTCAAAAGAAATATTCTACCAAGCTTATGGTTATGCCAAACGGTTTTACTGGAATAAATACAGCCACACCAAGAACAAACTTAGACGTAGTTGCAACAAGCGGTTGGGGTACTCCCGTTGCCATATTTGCCACTCAAGCACAAAGTAATTCCTACAATGCTGGAAACGGAGCTTTGGCTAGTTTTACTCGGCATTTATCTGTAGTACCAAATTGCAGACAGTATAGTTTTAACTCAATATCTCAGGCAGGTGATGTTGGACTATTTTTTACCGATGGGTTTGGTACAGATGCAGCAGCATTAGATAATGGAAGTAACCAAGGTGCGGGATTGGTGATAGCTCCTTGGAGTACAGACAATAGCAAAGGAGGTCTGAGAATTTCGAGTAATGGAAATGTTGAAGTGAGAGGCGAAATCAGAACAACGAGGGTTCAACTCGATGTTAAATGGTGGCCTGATTATGTATTTTCAACATCACATACTTTAATGCCTTTAAATCAATTGGCTTTATTTATTAATAAAAACAAACACCTACCGGGTATGCCTTCGGAACAGGATGTTGTTGAAAAAGGTCAGGATGTTGGAAACCTTCAACAGTTGCAACAGGAAAAAATTGAGGAACTCACTCTTTATACCATAGAGCAGGATCAATATATCAAAGAGCAAAACAGGAAAATTGCAGAACAAGAAGAAAGACTTAAAAAACTGGAGGCTTTGTTAATTAAGGATTAATGAAACGTGTTCTTGTTCATATTGTCCTTGTTGGCTTATTCACAACGGCACTGTTGTATTTGCAAAGTTGCAAAAAGTGCTGCCGCGATGCAAGTAACCCTGATTGTGAGAATTACAAGGGACCTATCACCTTTGATGTAGCCTTAAAATTATCAGGAACCATTGAAGAAGATAATGACATTTTAAACATCGAATTTTACAACCCAGGCTCACCCATTCCAACGGCAACCGGCAATTACCTTAAACCCATATATAACAATATATTAGGAGTGTTTAATGTTTTGGAACTGCCAGAGCTAGAGTTTGCAGAGCTTAACCCAAGCATTCGCAACTTTACCCAAGAGCAAATGATACAAGCAGGCATACTCTCTTCAAATACCTGCCAAAGAAACCATGATGAAAATGATGATAATTACGATGGAGCTGGTAGTATTAAATTAAGACAATACACGCCTAAAACAAATATTAAATATGTGGTAAACCCAGCAGCAGGTGTTGAAGTGGAGAGCGTAGAAGCGGCCATTGTACTCGAATACAACAAGGATCAAGGCTTATTTCTGCAACGTCCTGATAATATTGGAGGAACAGCGGCTATTCCGTATCACGGCCTTATGACCATGACACAGGATGTAATGGATAATAGTTTTTGTTGGCAAGAACCTGATACAGAGTAGCCTCCTATAGCCTTATATCGAACTTTTCAGCAGCTTAAAGCGTTGATTATCAACAAACTAATTTTTTTAAAACTGTCATTTTTTAAAACCTTAAAAAGACCTAAATCCCAATACCATTTTT
>Ga0208414_1001675_pt1 | contig 16189 bp, 10 predicted proteins | sample AntAceMetag02UKE_FD_184770 | JGI IMG/M metagenome (GOLD analysis project Ga0208414, IMG submission 184770) | Saline lake microbial communities from Ace Lake, Antarctica - Antarctic Ace Lake Metagenome 02UKE (SPAdes) (version 2) | ecosystem: Environmental > Aquatic > Non-marine Saline and... | reverse complement strand
TAGAGCCAGCAGATTGTAGGCGAGCATGATGAAACGGAATGAAGCCTCGGTTGCCCAGAAGCCTTTCATGCAGAAGCAGTCTAGGCCGAAGTCCGCCTTAAGCTCCTTGATCCGGTTCTCGCAGTCGGCGCGGCTGTTGTAGACGTTCCAGATCTGATCGAGCGGGAGTGCGAGATTGGTGACGTAGATGCTATAGCGGTATTGGGGCAAATCGTCGAACAACAGTTTGCCGCCGCAGTGCGGGCGCCGCTCGATTTGCTTGCGAATGACGATGTGGCGCCGGCGGCGCCCATGGAGCGGGCCATACTCGAACTCGGCCGCTTCGATGCCTTCGCAGATCTGCACCCACTGCTTCAGAGCGTAGATATCATGCTTGATGCAGGGGATCGCGCGAACCGCGATGATATAGTCCAGTTCGAGCCCTTCCAGATAGGACTGGATCGCCTCGCTGTTGAACCCGCTGTCACCGCGGACCAGCCCGATGCGTTGGTCGCGCAGGATATCGAAAGTCTCCGCCATGAATGCTTCGCCGTTGCTGCACGCCGCGGTGTTGCCGGGACGAAGCCAGGCGTTGGCCACCATGCGCGTCTGGCTGACAAAGGCCATGAGCGGATGATGGCTGTTGCGGCCTCGGCGGTTGGGATTGTAACCCCGAGCGCTCCCTTCTTGGTCGCCGCTGCGAGTGATTACCGTGCTGTCGAAATCGATGGTCAGCGCCCCGTATCGATAGGCTGCACGGTCCAGTGCTGCAGTTGTGGAAAGATCCGATTGTTGTAGGCTTGGCTGAATTTTCCGAAAAAGCGGCTGTAGGTGCTTTGCGAGGGCAGGCTGCTCATGCCGAAGATCTCCTTGAGCACCGCATCCTCGCGAATCCAATCGCAATGGCAAAAACGGCTCGCTCCGATCCAGATGTTGAGCAGGAAGGCTTCCACCACATCGACCGGATCAAAGGCGATTCGAACCGCCCTGCGGCAATTGCAGCTCTTCGAGAAATGGGCGCACTCCGATTTTATCGATGAAATCCTTCATCAAACGCATCCCGCCAAACGCCGTCATCGGCTTGTCGCAATACTCAATCGGAAAACTCACCATAATGGTGATACCCTATGACGTTCCAACTCCTCTGGGTAGCACCATCTTAACTAAAATCTCTGCTCCCTAGTGCATGATCCGGGTTAAACCTAGGAGGCCCATGCCGTGCCTCAGTTTTAGGTGGGAGGAAAGGGTGCGAGCGGAACCTGTTTGATAATTCATGGTGAAATACAAGGTTCGTGATTAATGCCGATTCGCGGGAGCGAGGACCACCTCGACCCAAGCGATCTGGTCGTAGGAGTCTGGTCCGCCCGGATCGGTGACCCAGGCTTCTCCGGCCAGTTCGCCGTCGGCTCCGGCATACACTTTAACGATAAATGGGTAATCCCATTTTATGGCATCATAGCCTTTGAAGACGTGCTTAAACTCAGGTCCCCGGAGGGAGGCGTTGGTCGAAGATTGACCGTCTTTTAATTTCTTGATGAGCGTGACGTTGGCCTGTCCGCGATAAGGTTGGCCGTTCGGACCGATGATTTCACCTTTGACGCCGCGATCTGCGGCCGGAGCAGAGAGGGAGAGCGCAATAAAACAGAGCGCGGCTCAGAAGAAGCGAGGATTCACAATAATAAGTGGCTTTAGCGTTCATGATTTTAATGCCACCTATATTCACTCCTTCTCTACTAATTGATAGGAAATTCCTTTGGCGCGTCTCGCTGGGGGAGGGGGTTTTCGTCCCGTCCAAGTAGGCTAGTGATTTTCGGACTACAAACTACAACGCCTGACCCCTTTTCTGCTCCCTGACCCCTTTTCTGCTCCCCGGCGCTTGCTCCGGGGATCTTTACTGGGGCGGGGAGAATCGAAAACCGTTACCGTTGGTAACGGCAGGCGTGCAGCCTATTGGTGATCCGCTAAGCGGAACGCAGTCGGGTCGGTATAGATGGATTCGGGCAGTGTATCGAAAACATCGATACCGCTATGGGCCCGCTGGCCGTGGCCGGAGGCGAGGAGAATATTCCCGTATCGGGCCCAGTCGGTCCAGGGGCCGAGGGAGCGCGGTTCGTCGACACTATAGCTCTGCCAGTAGGTCCATTGGGAGACGAGGCCCGTAGTCTGGTTCACGAAGATATGATACTTGTTGTCGGGCGTGCGGCCGACGTCCTGGAAGGTGAGTTGCAATACATCGGCCGCCGCACCGGTAGCGTCGTTTTGCACGCCCACGTATTTGAGCGTAGCGCCAGAGTCCTTGAGTTTGTAGGGCATGACCAGCCAATATGCGTCGTTGATCCACGCACCTTTGGCGGAGCTGATCGCCTCGGCGAGCGCCGTGGAATCCGTGATGGCGACACCATCGCGCCAAGCCCGCCCCTCGCCCGTATCGAGATTGGAAAGCACAACCAAGTCGTCGTTTTCGAAACGGTGGTTGCCGGTGAACTTGTCCCACACATGAAGCCGACCGCCAAAAAATCGCCAGGTGATGTGACGCGTATTATCCCATGCTTTCCGTCCGCCCATTGCGGCCATGGTGGCGTCGGCGATACTGATGGCTCGGGCGTCGGATTCGGCGTGATTAAAACCAGCTTGAGCGGGATTGGCCTCGGCCGCGGCGGTCAGGGCGGAGCCGAAGCTCAGGGCTAGCGCGCAGAGTGCCAAAGGGATTGCTCGGAGAAGATGTATGGGTCAGCTGATCGTGAAAAAGCGACAGAGACAAACCCCGACGTGAGTCTATCGGGACGGCGGTGGTGGCGTCGTGGTGTTTGCGGTATCGGCCCCGGAGGCGTGGAGGGAGGGACCGGTTCCACCCGGTCCGCGGTGGGTTGGAGACGTGCGGGCGTGGAGTCCATGGCACCGCGGACGACGTGGAAGTCGTCCCCCCCGGGTGGTTCTGGTATCGATGGTTCGTGGTGCCTTAGTGTAGGGCGTGCTCGCCGTAGCGCGCCGTTTCAGCGGGCTTGTCCTCCGGGTTCGGTAGTTTGCTACGCCATCTCCGTCCTTCATGGAAGGACTCCGTTGGCAAAACCGCCCTACCTGCTTACTCCGTTGCTCGCCCGATCTCTGGCTAGAGCGTTGGGCGCCAGGCGTCGATTTTTAGGCCCATGGACTCGATGGGGAGCGGCTCAAAGCCGAGGGCTTTCAGGGCGGCAGGATCGTCGGGCGTGAAGGTGCGGGTCACGGGGTCGAAGGTGCCGGGGGCTTCGCTGGTGAGGTGGTTATCGCCGAACTCAGCCTGCGTCTCGGGCTCTCCGATGAGCCACGTGCGGTAGCCTTCATCGCCGTCGATGTTGAGATAATACGGATCCCAGAAATCTTCCTTCACGGCTCGCCGGCGGATGAATTCCGGATCGGCGATCCAGTTGTCACGCAGCGTGGTGACCCCGTGGAAATCGTAGGCGTAGAAGTCATATGCATCCATCCAGCGTCCGCCCCACGAGACGTTGCCGGTGATGACGTTGCCTTTCGGCACGGCGGGGTCGTCGGCGAGCAACGTGGCGAGCAACGGGTAGCGGTCGGTGTAGGGCGGTTGATCGCCCCCGCGTTCGGCGAAGCGTTCGAACAGCCATGGATAGACGCCGTTGAAATAGTAGCTGGCCCAACCAAGTCCGCGGGCGTCGAGGTGCACGGCCGGATGGCTGCCGATGAATAGATTATTGGTTACGGTATTGTGGCGACCGCCGCCGAGCTGCACGCCGCGACCCGCGCGATAGAAAACGTTGCCGTGGATCGTGAAGCCGCTGGAGAAGTCATCGAGGTAAACGGCGGTGACGCCGTGCAGGCCGGCGCCTTGCAAGTGGTGCCAGTAATTGTAGCGGATGATGTTGCCCTGCCAGGTGTAGTCGCGGCCCGTGTGGATGGCCCCGGCGTCACCGGTCTCGATGCACACGCGGTGAACTTCGTTGTATTCGATCACGTGGTCGTTGCCGCGCAGATACATCGCCTCGAAGGGCGCGTCGTGGATCAGGTTGTGCGCGATCACGTGGCCGACGCCGTCAATTTTCACGCCGTATTGGCCCGTGCGTAACCATTGGCTGAAGTGGTGGATGTGGTTGTTGGTCACGCGATGGCCGGAGCTGGTTAGGGTCGCCAGATCACCGCCGGCGACGCGAATGGCGCCGTTGGCGAGTTCGTGCAGATCGCAACTCTGCACGGTGTGGTGCCAACCGCCTGCGATGGTGATGGCTTCGCCGCCGAGGTTGCGCAGCGTGCTACCGCGCACGGCGCAATGTTGGCCGTCGGTGATGAGGATGCCGGTCCCGCGACCGGCTTCAAAGGTCATGCCGGTAAACTCGACATGGGCGGTGGTGTTGAGATGCACCAAGGGCGTCTCGAGCACGGACAAGGTGAGGTCGCCGGGCTGGAGCGGAGCGGGCGGCAGGAAGATAATTTGCCGGTTGGGGCGATCGAGATACCACTCGCTAGGGACATCGAGTTCTTCGAGCACATTGATGAACCGGTAGCGTTGATTGCGGGTGTAGCCGTAGTGGTGGTGGGGCGCGGCGAACGTGATTTCGCGAGTGGTAGTATCGATGTGGGCGACGCGTTGAAACGAATCGCTCCAGTCCCACGTCCAATATCCGTGCAACGTGATGTGATCGTCCGGCGCCCAGTCGCGGGGCCGATCGCCGTCGTAAGTAATGCGACCGTAGTGCCGACCAATGGGCACACCATCAAAACGCTTCTCCCGCTCAAGGCCCTCGTGCAGCCGCTCGGGTCCCGTCTGCGGCACATCGGCGATCCGCAGCCAACCCTCATTGGGAAACTGCGCCCGCGGCATGCGGGCGCCCTGATGGAAGAGCTCCATGCCGGGATTGCCGCGTTGCGCGATTTCGCCGAGGTCGGTGATGCCGGTGGCGGCGAGATCGATAGCGACGACCTGATCCCGCACCGCGGCCGGCAGGCGCGAGCGGATCGCGTCGTCGGTGACCGGAGACCAGGCCGGCACGAGGCGACCGCCGCTGAGAATGACGGTGCCGGGAGTGGCCGCGGACCAGCGGATCGGCGCGCCCGGTTGGCCGGCATCATCGGGGCCCAGCTCAAAGGTTTCGGTGAGGACGTAGTGGCCCGGATCGATCCGGATGGTCGCGCCTTGCGGCAGGCCGTCAGCGGCGAGCAATTCGCGCAGCAAGGCGCGGGCGGCGGGGAGGGAGGTGACCTCCCGTTCCGGGCCAACTTCGATCACGACCGGGCGGGCCGGTAAGGCACCCGCGATCAACATAAACGGCAGCAGCCGCAACAGGGGTTTCATGCTTCAGCTTCACGGCGTTACCCGGTTTGGAGCAACCGCGGAATAGGCGGGGTGGGCGGCGATGGGATGCTGGTAAATCCCGGGTTCGCGGCGATCCAGTTCCCTGCTCACAGGATGGTGACATCAAGCAGGACGATGCCGGATTCGTCTCCCGGGGCGAGGGCGTGCAAGGTAACGGCGCCGGCAACAGGTTGGATGATATCCATGGGTTCCAGTAGCGTGCCGGGCCAGAATAGGCTGGGAACGGAACCGAGCACATTTGGACCCAGCCAATCGGAGAGGGTTACGGCGGGGGCGTCGCCCACGTGGGTCTCCATCTCAAGACGATCGACGGTGTCGACTACGCCGTAGTCCAGGAGGGTCGGGCTCAGCGCGCGCACCAGCAAAGGCAGCGGCTCTTCGCCTCGGACCATGAAGCCGGCAATCAAGCGATCGTCACCGGGAGCAGTGCGGGCCCGCACGGAGAGGTTGGCCAAGCTGCTGGTTTGGTTTTCGGTCGGGAATCCGTAAATTTCGGAGAGTCCGATGGCACCCGAGGAATGATTGTGGGCGATCACGGTGTATATGCCCGGTGCGAGATCGAGGAGCACCGCGGCGTCATTTGGGGCGAGGGGGTAGATGCCATGGGCGGAAAGCGTCTCCGCGGTCACTGCGGTGCCCCATTGATCATTTTCGGCAATTAACGTCTCTTCGTGGTAAAGGGAAAGGGCAGGGTCGAGGGCGGGATCTTCGATGCCGAAGGGAGCGATAGACGGACCCCGCACGAGCAAGAGCACCTGGAGTGGCGTTTCACCCCGGACCACAAAACCCGTGATGAGGGAATCTTCGCCCGTTCCGAGCACTGCCCGGGCAGAGAGGTTGAACAGCGTGCTGGACGAGGTCCGGTCCAACTCGGGCAGTAGGGCAAGTTGGTTTCGAAATGCCGCCAAATGATTGTAGGATGCGCTGCGGAGACGCTCCGCGGTGCTGACGATTGAAGGTTGTTGGGCGGCGTCGATCAGATCGGAAAGGTCATCGATATCGACGACCTCAATGAGTTCACCTACGCCGAGGGCGGCCCGCAGCGAAGTGCTACCGGTGGCAGTGAGCCGGTCATAAAGGTGCTGCAGGACGGGGTTGTTGAATACCCCGGGCAGGGGACTGGCCGGATCGGGCAGACCAAAGGTATTCAGCAGCGTGTCCATCTGGTTCATGTGGTTCTGCTCGGATCGGGCGATATTACCAAAGACCGCTAGGTCCCAGTTTTCGCCCAGCGCAGTGTAGACGTCGCGCGCCAGCTTTTCCTCCTCCTTCATGAATTGGATTTGGTCGACCTCGTAGTCCGTCAGCTGGGCGAGGACAGGCGGGGCGGAGAACGTCAGGAGGAGGGCGGCCGTGAGGAGCCACCCGGCATTGCGGGAGTAGGGTGCTGGGTTCGATGCGGAACGAACGGAGCAGAGTAAATATTCGTTATTGCTCATACACCAATATGACGAACGGGGACTGAGCAGGTTACAGCTCGCTGACGTTTTACTTAGAATCTCCAGACGCCGATTTGGCGCGGGCGGGCAGCGGAACAAGAGCAGGAGAAAAATGGGGTTGAGGAGAGCATCGTTGGGGTCTTCGGTTCGGGCGTTGATGCTGGGTCGTCGTAAAAAAATCACCAGTGGCACCCGTTCCTGACTCGTCAATTAGGGGCAAACGGGTTCAGCTCATGGCTCCCTCCCTCCGTGGCCTAGCCGCAGTTTGATTCCGGGGCGGAGTGATTTTCACCCCTAATCAATCATCATGAAAGCCATACCCCCAATCACGCGCACTGGGTCAGAGTGGAGAAGTCTAGCGGATCTTAATCCTGTGCGTTTGACCCCTTTTCATCCCCCGGCGGGCGGAGTTTCGGGGGACGGATTTCAATCCAGACCGGAGTCCGTATTGACGAATGAGTTGTCCCCGAACTTCTAAGCCCTGGTTGCTGACTGCGCTCTTGTTGGATGAGAGCGGCCAACAAAGTTGCCGGTAAATTCGGTGTGGATTGAGCGTGACGCGACCGCGTGTCAGTTTCGCGCCACCGCCGTGAACATTGCGTTACAGTGGGCCAGAGGGGGCCACGAAAAATCCTCGCGCAGAACTGATACAGGTTGGGCAGAGGATGCTCACTAAGGGGGCAACGACGTCGTAGGACCGACCCCGGGCCGAAAGCTCCACGCGGCAGCCTTTACTCGGTCTAGGGAGCGAATTTTGGGGAATCTTCCAACTGCGACTTAATCACCAGGCGCTCGCGTTTGACGATGCTGTAGAGCGTCCACGGCTCGGAGGGATCCCAGCCATAGGCCTGGCCTTCCGCCCGTATGGAGACCGTGTCCTCCCAGCGCAGGACTGACCCTGCCTCGGGGAGGGCGAGGACATACAACTCTGGGTTGTCGTGTCCCGTTACATACAAACGCCCGTCCGGGCCGAAGGCACCTCCGGAGCTACTGTAATCGCCAAACCGTTCCACCAGCTCGGGGGGAAACACCCAGCTCTCCAGCCGCCGCCAGTCCGAGTCAAATTTCACCAACGTGGTCCAGCTCGGATCACGCCCGGGCTCCGCTGCCCGGTTGCCGTAGTGAGCGAAGCAAGCGAACCAAAACCCATCCCGGCGGTCGAGCCATGTGAGCGACCCCGCCATCACGCCGAAACTGTGGCTACCGATGTGCTCCAAGGTTTCCGTATCGAAGATCTCGACCGAGCTGGTCATCGGCACCCCGGGATAGTTTGAATGGGCGCAGTACAGCTTACCGTCGAGGACAATGCCCGCGTTCAGGTGCGTTAACGGTTCGCCCTCCGGACATTCCCAGCGGGCCACCCGCCGCTGTGTGGATTTGTCGTATTTTCCGATCGCGTGATTGGAAATCACATAGAGGTGGCTCTCGTCCGCCGCGACACCCTGCCGCGCCTCGGGCGCGTGGAAGGTCGCCAAGATGCGTTCGCGCGCCGCGCCGACTCCAGCCTGCTCCCGCCACGCCAGAAACACGTCTTGGTCGTCCCCGCCGCGGCCAGCGAAGCTTCCGTCATTCGACTGCGTCACTCCGGCAAGGACCACTCGCCCGTCCTCCGCCAAAAGACCAACGCCCTTGTCGTCTCCGGCCCCGCCGATCCGCCACCGCTCCCGCAATGCCCCCGTCTTGTCCAGCCGCAACACCACCACGTCCATGCCCTCAGTCCCATGGGCCATAAACGGAAATTCCTTCGAGTCGGAGCGGGCCAAGACCCATAGCCCGCCCGCGCCGTCGGACTGAAGTAGGTTTACCTGATCGTCGCCGCTGCCGTCGAAGAAGGCAACGCCCCCCGCACCGAAGTCCGCCGCCAGATTCCCCGCCGCGTCGAGCTTCGCCACGAAGGCGGCGAAATGGCTCGACGACGGTTCAGGGCGACTGAAGGCACCGTCCCAGGAGGAGGTCCGTCCCGCCAAAGCCCAGCCGCCGTCGGCCAGGGGCAAGGCGTCGTAGAGCTTCTCCTGGCGCTCACCGCCCACGAAAGCGAACCCTGACTGTCCAAATTCCGGGTCGGGAAACCCGCTCTCGTCCAAGGCGAGGACGTAACCTTCCATTTTATAGCGATAGATGGCTCCGTTCGGAGCAGCATTATCTCCCGCCCCATCCACGTTGCCCGGCGCCTCCACCAGCCGCCCCTGATCCGTCAACGTCGAGCCTAAGGTGTAGCCCGCCACCAGCCAACCCCGTTCGCGCCGCCGCAGGCTAAAAGCGAAGTCGTTACCGCCGCGCTGCTTAGCCTGAAGGCCCGGCTCCAAACCAAAGCGTAGTCGTCCGCCCACCGCCCGCCGGTCATCCCATCTCCCCTCATGCGTCAGCCAGCAAACCAGCGCGTCGCGCCCCGCCCACGTCCCCACGCGGGCCGCCACCCCGAGTTCGCCGTCGCCGGAGCGGGTCATCGCGGCAAAGGCCACTCCCTCCGGATCGACTAGCAGGCGCTGTCCCGGCTCGGAGTAATTGTTCAGGTGCACGATCACCTCATCGTCGTCGTTGCCGCCGAGCACCAAAGCACCCGCCACCCCAAAACGCCGATCCAAACTCCCGTCGGTCAACAGGCGCAGCAGGACCAGATCCAGCTTGCCGCGATGCGGGACCGACGAGAAATCACCGTCGCTCGCGGCGAACTGGCCAAGGACGTAGTAGCCGAGCAGCGTGCCCGCCTCGTCCCGCCAAGGGGCCGCGTCGACCGCTTGGTCGTCACCAGAGCTACCGAGGACGAACACGCCGTCCGCCGCGAAATCCGCCCGCAAGACGCCCTCTCCATCAAGCGCGAACACCGCCAAGTCTCGCCCGCCGCGGGGCGATGAGACGTGCCCGGCCACCAGATAGCCACCCGCACCATCTGATCGCAGGCCGTGCGCCCCATCGTCTCCCGATCGCGGCACCGCGCTGACCTGCCACGAGGCCTCCGCCAGGGGTGCCCCGCAACAGAACGCGACGAGAAACCCCCACCCGAGCGAGCGCCGAAGTTTGGCTCTAGTTTTCATTCGCAGCTCGGACTTCCCGACGTTCGATCTCGGATGCAGACGCCTTCGATTTCCAGGTAGCAACGCCGTTGACCAGGTCGCTCGCTCGCAGGGTAAAGCCGCGGTAGGCGAGCTCGCCGTTTACATTGACCAGCTCGTAGCTGAGCACGGGGTCGGGGCGGGTCATATCAAAGCGCAACCGGCCGAAGTTGACGCTGCCCGTGTAGGGTTTTTTTACATACACTTCCCAAATGTCGCGAGAGAGGGGCGGGCTCACGTCCTGCGCCAGGGGCGAACTCACGAATTCATACAGGTCGTAGCCGCCTTTCTCGGACCAAGGGATGGCGTAGAGTTCGCCGCGATGGGTATCCCCGGAGAGGAGCAGCGCCCCCGATATTTTCTGATCGCGGATCCAATCGAACAGGGCGTCGCGTTCATGCAGAAATGAAGCCCAAGAGTCCCCTTCGGGACCCTTGAGGCTCGTCCAGCCGCTGCCGGAGACCAGCACCTTGAAGGCCGCATCAGAACGCCGGAGTCCATCCTTTAGCCACGCCAGCTGCCGGGCACCCAGCAAGCTCTTGTTAGCCCCGTCCGGGTGAAAGTAGGGCGAGCGGTGATAGCGCACATCGAGAAAGAAAAAATCGACGCCACCGTAGCCATACTTGAAATACACCCCCGGATTGGCGGGCTCGCCATACGAGGGATTCGCCCAGTAGCGGCGGAACACTTCGAGAGCCGAGGCCTTGATCGGATTTTCCAAGTCGTGGTCGTTGAGGCCAAAATCATGGTCGTCCCAGATCGCGAGCTGCGGTGTCGACCGCAGCACGGGCTGCAAGCCGGACACGCTGCGCTGCTTGCGGTACTCCTCAGCCAAAATCGAGGGGATCAAGGTGTCGGCGTAGACGTTGTCCCCCACCCACAGAAACAAGTCCGGCTGGGCGGCCGCGACCTGCGGCCAGATCGCTTGCGTCGCGTCTTCCTGCACCCGCGCGCAGGAGCCGAAGGCGACGGAGAACCGGCTAGGGCCGTCCGGAGCCGTAGTGGCGACTAGGGGAGCCCGTTTCCCTTGGTACTTCGGTCGGTCGCCTTCGATGAGCGGCTCCAGCCAGTAGCGCGTGCCCGGGAGTAGACCACTAATCTGGACCACCACCGTGTAGTCGCCCGCTGCGGTCGCCTTTTCGGAGGGGGCCAGCCGGGCCCCCTCCATCAAGGGGTTGTTCGCGTAGCGAAAGGTGACTTCGAAGGGACCGCTCAGTCGGCACCAGACCCGCAACGAAGAGGGGTCCGGGGCGCCGAGCATCGGCCCCTCCATGAAGCGAGGCGTCCCGCTCTCCGAGCGGTCGGCGAAAGCGGAGGCCGACGCAAGGACCGCCGCGGCAGCGCAAAGGACGCGAAGCATTTTCACCGGATCTCGGGGTTAGTTTTTCCAAGTCAGACCGAGGCGGAACTCGCGTCCGTAGCGCTCGTAACCGGGGTTTTCCGCGATGAAAAACTCGTTCCCATTGCGGAAGGTCAGGTCGGGCTCGTCCGTTAGGTTTTTGCCCGTAAGGTAGACCTCCCAACGCTCGTTGATCATGTAGGAGAGCTTGGCGTCTACCGTGGCGCTCTCGGCGCGGTAGATATCATCCTGGGCCGAGCCACCGATCTCGTCGAAGATCGCCTCGCTCTGGTAAGCGTAGGCCACCCGCGCGGAGAAGCGCTCGCGCTCGTAGTAGAGCTGCACGTTGTAAATGCTATCGGCTTGATTGAAGAAGGGCAGTTTCTCGCCCGGGCGCTGGGGCACTTCGACCTCCGAATCGATCAGGGCCACGTTAGCGAGGAAGCCGAAGCCGTTGAACGGAGACGGGAGGCCGAGCAAGTCCTTCTGCAACGTGAACTCAAGCCCGGAGATGTGGCCCGGGTCCGCGTTGCTAACCGTCGAAGAGTTGTAATCGGCAAAGGTGACGCCCGCGAATTCGAAGTCGGTGAACTGCTCGTTGAACCCGTAAATTGCGTTTTCGATATGCTTGTAGAACCCGCCGACCGAAAACACACCAGAGCGGTTGTCGAAGTAGTAGTCCAGCGACAGGTCGTAGTTGGTGCTCTCAAACGGCTGCAAGTTGGGGTTGCCAATCTCGTTGTTCGCCGTGAACGCACCCGGCTCGCCAAAAATCTCGGCCACCTCGAGCGTCGAGATTGGCGCCATGTCCGGATAATCTGGTCGGCCGATGTTCGTCGAGAAGGAGGCGCGTAACAGCCAATTGTCGTCAATGTCCCACTTGAGAATCAGCGACGGCAGGACGTTGTCGAAGCTGTGCGAGTCGGACACGTCTAGCACGTCGGACTCGCCAAAGGGCAGCTCGTCGATGCGGGTGACGTCGGGCGGGTTTTGCGTTTCCACTTGGCTGAGGAACGCAAAGGCGGACACGTCCACGTCGGTCGTCTCCAAACGTGCCCCGCCGATCAGTTTGACCCGTGGACTGAGGTCCACCGAGCCCATGAGATAGTAGGCCATCACTTGCTCGGTGAGGTCGTAATCGTCCTCGATGGAGTTGGCAGCGGACGAGGGAGCGTCGAATACGAAATCCGCGGGATTGTCCGCGCGGAAGGCTTCAATGGCGGCGGGATCAGGAATAGACATGCGGACGCCGGGCAAAATGGAGTAGGCTTCCCCGCGACCGGTCGCGGCAAAGCTGCGGCCCATGCCAGCGACGGCCAAGGTCGCATTGCCGCTATACGGAAAGCGGTTGTCGTTATCGTCCACCGACTTGTCGCGGTCGAGGAATTTGACGCCCGCTTTAAACGTGGCGGCCCGCTCGCCCCAAGTGCCATTCCAAGTGGTGTTGAAGTCCGCCGTGACCGTTTGTTCCTCCACCTGCGACGTGATGTTGCGAACGCGGCTAATCTCATGGAAAGACGCATCCTCCGGCGAAATCCCGTCGGTGAAGGCGGTGTTGTACGTCGGCGTTGCCTTGCCGGTCCGGTCGAGACTGAAGCGGATGGGAGCGTTGTTGGGATCCAAGGTTCCGCGGTCACTCTGCGTCTCGGCTTCGTAATAATTGAGGAAGGGGTTAAGCTCCTCGGCACTGGTGAAATTCAGGTTGCCGTCGATCTTCCAGGATTCGGAGATTTGCTGCTCTCCGCCCAGCACGAGCTGGTCGACCGGGCGCTCCTGCTTTTCGTAGCGCGTTTCGTTTTCCACCCGGTAACGCGTCCAATAAAAATCGGTGGGGGAGGTGGTTCCGATGTCGCCCCGGTTGCGCAAGGTGAACTCGGGTCGCAGCTCGATGTCGATGTAGTCGGTGTAGTAGTAGCGCAGCCAAAGGTGACTCTTATCAGACGGTTTGAACTCCAAGTTCGCCGAGATGCTCTGGCGCTCGCGCTCACCGACGGCGGACCCGAAGCGCACGCGGTCGGGCACAAAATTGTCGTCGACCCGGGGGTTTTCGTAGAGGTGCGAAAGGTACTCCTTGAACGAGTAGTTGGCGCTTAAATACAGGGCCCATTCGGAACGTTCCCCGAAGGTCGTGGCGTAATCAACACCCGCAGAGTAGATGTCATTGCTGGTGCCGAAATCATTGTACCCGTACTCCGCGTTGATCCGCATGAAGCCCGGCTTAAAGTTGTAGGCACTCGGGGCCACGATGTTGATGGTGCCGCCTACCGACTGACCATCCATGTCGGGAGTGGTGACCTTGTGCACTTCGATGCTGGAGACCGAGGAGGCGCTAAGCACGTCCAGCGGGGCGGCCCGCCCGGAACGGCCATCGGTATCGGAAACCGCGATGGTCTGCCCATTGAGGGTCACGTTGTTGAGGATGGGATCCACGCCGCGAATCGAGACGTAGCGCCCCTCGCCTTGGTCTGGGCGCAAATAAACGGAGGCGACGCGGTTGAGCGCTTCGGCGATGTTCTGATCGGGAAGTTTGCCCACCGAATCGGCCGCAATGACATCGGTCAGACTCGCAGCCTCACGCGCTTTTTGACGAGCGAGTTGCACGCTGTCGCGAAATCCCTCCACCACGACGGCTTCGAGTTTGACGGTTTCTCCGCGATCCTCCTGCTCGGCACGAGGAGAGCTCTGCCCCGCCGAGGACGATATAAAAACGCAGCAAGCCGCCGCGGTGCTAAGTTGAGCCGTCGCTTTCGCTACGGCGGTTCGAATCGATTGTGTTCGGGTCATACGGCCACGATGCGAATGGGCCCCTCACCAAGAATCAAACCGCGCAGGCAACGATTCCCCGAAGCTCTGGCAACAACTACACGGCGCCAAAGTGTACGTTTCGTGACGACCTGCGGCGGACCGAACGGAACGGCGGAATCGTCGGCCTCGCTCCACCGTAGGGGCTTCGCTTGACGAAGCCCGTTTCGGTTTTTCCGGTCCTGAGTTGGAACTACACCCAAACGTCGCTCCTGCTCGCCGCGGTTGGTCAAAAGTCCAAATCCCACCCGATTCCTGCGAGGGCTCACCCCGTTTTGTGATCAAGAATACGCCGAATCTTCACTACCTTGCCGCCAGTTTGTCACCGGTCGTTCGCATCATCGCGGGTCCGTTAGCGTGTTGATCTTCCCGCGACGCCTGCGACACCACAAACAAATCACCGTGATAATTCGCCTCATCTCGTCGCGCGGTTGGCAACGCCTCCTCGGCGTCGCCCTTTCGCTCCTCTCGCTCAGCGCGTCCGCGCCGCTACTCCTTGCCCGCGAAGACCACGACCACGGCCCCCTTGCTGATTGGACGCCCGCCCCCTACGCCGAAAAAAGCGCCCACGCCCCGACGCCCTTACCCGATCGCGTCGTGCTGACTTGGAACGCCGATCCCGCCACCACCCAGGCCGTCACTTGGCGCACGGACAGCTCCGTCCGCCGCGCCCTCGCCGAGCTCGCCCTCGCCAACGACAACGGCCGCGCCCTCGTCGCCATCCCCCACCACGCCACCACGACCGACTTCACCTCCGATCTCGGCGAGGCCCACTTCCACCACGTCACCTTCACCCACCTCACGCCAAACACCCTCTACGCCTACCGGGTAGGCGACGGCGCCAACTGGTCCGAATGGTTTCACTTCCGTACTGCCAAAGCCGAACCCGCTCCCTTTACCTTCGTTTATTTCGGCGACGCCCAAAACGAGGTAAAGATGCACTGGTCGCGCGTCTTCCGCGAGGCCTTCCGCGAGGCCCCCCGCGCCGCCTTCACCCTTCACGCTGGGGACCTGATCAATCGCGCCAATCGCGACGCCGAGTGGGGCGAGTGGTTCGGCGCCCCCGCCTGGGTCCACCGCACCGTCCCCGTCATCGCGACCCCCGGCAACCACGAGTATGACCGCATCAACGCCGGCCCGGAAAGCGAGCGCCTCTGGACCACCGCTGATGGCAGCGTGCTCCCCGTCACTATCGCCTTCAGCCCCGAAGGCGACCCCGCCAAGCCGACCGGCTACCGTGTCACCGCCACCGCCGGCGGCATCATCAGCCTCATCCAACTGAATACCGCAGAAAAAATTGTTGCCGTGGATGAAGCCTTCACTCGCCTCACCGGCTACGACCCCGCCGGCGTCATCGGCGAAGAGGCCGACGACGGCCCGCTCCAAGACCAACGTGCCGTGCCCGGCACCCGCCTGCTCAGCCGCCATTGGCAGCCCCAGTTCGCCTTCCCCACCCACGGCCCCGCCGGCCTTGCCGAGACCGCCTACTATATCGACTACCAAGGCGCCCGCATCATCTCCCTCAACTCCAACGAACTCCAGGAAGAGCAAGTCGGTTGGCTGCGCAACGTGCTCCAGACCAACCCGCAACGCTGGACCATCCTCACCTTCCACCACCCCATCGTCTCGCCCGCCCGCGGTCGCGACAACCCCCGCCTGCGTGAGCTGTGGAAACCCGTCTTCGATGAGTTCAAGGTGGACCTCGTCCTCAGCGGCCACGACCACACCTACGCTCGCAGCGGCGATACCACCGCCAAAGTTGGCACCCAAAATTCGCCCGGCGGCTACCAGCAACTCCATGACCCCGCCATCGGCACCGTTTACGTCGTGAGCGTTTCCGGCCCGAAAATGTATGACCTCACCAACGTGGATTGGGCCGTGCGCTCCGCCGAGGATACGCAGCTTTACCAAATCATCACTGTATCTGGAAATCAACTACACTACGTCGCCCGTACCGTCACCAACCGCCTCTACGACCAATTCACCCTCCAAAAACGCCCTGACCGCCCCAACGAACTCATCGAGCTCCTCCCGCCGGAAGCCCGCCGCGCCCCCGTCAAAGAATAAACAGTCGGCACCCGGCCGGCCGGGTGCCCTCACCCCCACCTTTCGTATTTTTTGTGTCTGGTGGGCAGAAAGTCTCCGTCGCCACCCCAGTTATCCTCTCACTTTGACCCTATGGCCTCCGCGCCCCGCCTTCCCTTTGACGTTGGTCATTCCGCGAGCGGCATCTTCCCCAACCGATTCATACCCGCCCCGCCTC
>Ga0208414_1001669_pt1 | contig 16223 bp, 18 predicted proteins | sample AntAceMetag02UKE_FD_184770 | JGI IMG/M metagenome (GOLD analysis project Ga0208414, IMG submission 184770) | Saline lake microbial communities from Ace Lake, Antarctica - Antarctic Ace Lake Metagenome 02UKE (SPAdes) (version 2) | ecosystem: Environmental > Aquatic > Non-marine Saline and... | reverse complement strand
GTGGAGATTTTATCCATCTCAAAGTAAAAGTAGTTCTTTGACATGTATAGATTGCTATGAAGAATTCAATCATTTCTTCGTCTTTGACTTGGGGTCTCTCACGCGTTCGTGATTCAGATTGGGGCAACACTGAGCATTTCCATCATACGTCTTGTTACACGCTCGACAATGGACCATTATCCTATTGTTGTTGTTGTTACTGTTACTGTTACTATTACTGTTGTTAAGATCGAGGAACTTGCTCTTGGGACGGATATATTTGGGAACAGTTTTGACATTTTTATTGTTGATGTTCATTCTGGTACCAGTAACCGAAACTGGTTTTACAAAAGCCGCAACTGGGTGATAATTTCTGAGACCGTTAGAATTCTCCGTGAAAAGAGCACCTCTACCCGTCATTTTGATACGACGGCCCTTGGTATCGAGGTATAATGTAGGTCCTGCTGACATTTTATTGAATGCATTTCTCGCCGATTTAGCCGACATGTGTGTTTATATAGAGTACTATTTAATTCCCGAAAGCAACACCAGCCATACCATTCTTGATACGAAGAATGTTGTAGTTAACCGCATAGACGCGGTGAAGCTGGTTACCACCGGTGGGGTCAGTGAGTGTAAGTTTGGCGTTATCGATACGTGAGAAGTTTAGAGAGCCAGTTGGTTGCATCTTGCTCATGGTGAGACAGAAGGGCCACGAGTAGGTGGGGAGATCATCCAAGGCGCTATCGGGGAGGTCGGTACAATGCATCTCGGGGACGACATCGTGGTGGTACACATTAGAGGTGTTCTCAAAGAGAGTCACACCGTTGATGTAAAGAGACGACGTGGCGAAATTGAATTCATCGGCCCAAGCTGCGCCGTTCGCGTTACCGGACACGAGATGAAGTGACTTTACGGGGTGGTTGAAGTAGCTCAGGTCAATATCGGTATCCGTATTGGTCGCAAGTTGATGTTGGGTTTGAGTGATGAGAATTTCGTGCTCGGTATCCGTGAAGTGCTTACGCTCTTCAGTGTCCAAGTAGATGTAGTTACCGTATACCTTGGGGGTATCCGTGGGGGTATAGCCATCGCGACACTTTATACGGATTTCGACTTCATGGTACTGGAGTGCTACCAAGGGGAGAGATTTTGTCCAGTCTTCACCGAAAAAGAAGGGAATCATGTAGTAATTACCAGAGTGGTTATCCTTGCGGTTGTTCGTGGTCACCGCGAAAGAAGCCTTCGCCGCGGTATCACGCATGAGTGGGTTATGAACACCTTGAATGTAAAGTGAATCCAACTGAGAAACCATTTGACCGCCGATCCAGAGCGAGAATTCGGTAGGACTGGCGGCGGAACGAGCGAATAATCCAGTAGCAGCATCTTGAACACCGGCGATACCGGCAGCCTCGATCCAGATGTAACTCATGAGATCCCCCTTGGAGCGGATGGGAATGGAGACTTCATTATTGGCACCGAAGGTACCGATGTAATCCATGCGCTCAGCCTTCATGGCGAAGTTGGTGTAGCGCTTATAGTTCTGACGGAAGAAGCTGACCTGGGGGTCACCAGTGATATACACATCCTGGGCACCCACCGACACGAGCTCAATTAAAGCAGCAGACATTTATTAATAAATGATATTAAAATTTTGGCTCATTATAAACATATGGTGGTATTCCAAGCTCTGACTTGGGAGGCGCGTGACGTGGATGAAGAACACATGATCAGTATATTAGGTAAAACTGAAACTGGGAAATCGGTCTGTGTGACAACAGTTTTCGAACCGTATTTTTTTGTGAAGTTACCGAGAGGTACGACGGATCGGGATGTTCGTCTCTTGTATGATGACCTGAATAAACTTCGCCCCGATCATGTTACGGGTTACAGTGTCACACAGAAGAAGGATGTATGGGGCTTTCAAAATAATGAAAAGTTTCCGTACATGCGTCTAAACTTCAAGACCCTGGCGGATCGCCGAAAGGTCAATTCGATATTCGGATACAATCGAGATTTTAAACAATACCACGTCTATGAAGCAAATCTCGACCCTGTTCTGAGATTGATGCACCGCACTGGTATTCAGTCGACTGGCTGGCTCGATACCGGACTCGAATGTGTTCGATCACATCTCGCAAAAGTTGATATCGATCTCTGGTGTAATGATTGGCAGACACTCAAACCCGTAGAGCGAGACGATATCGCACCCTTTGTCGTCGCATCGATTGATATTGAGTGTAATAGTTCAACTGGGAAGTTCCCAAACCCCGATGTTCTGGGTGATGCGTGCTTTCAGATAGCTATTTCACTATGTACGTTCGGGAGTGATGAACCATACGAGAAGACATGTCTATGCTACAAGAAAACGGAGGGGCCTGATACCGCGAGTTTCGAGACGGAGAGGGAGATGCTCGAAGCGTTCCAGAAGTACGTACAGGAAAAGGATATCGATATCATAACAGGTTGGAACATTTTCGGGTTCGATCTTGAATACATTTATAAAAGAGCTCTTCTGACGAATTGCGATGAAGAATTTTTCAATCTGGGAAAGCTACGCGAACCTCCGAGTGAGCTCCTGTTAAAAAAGCTCAGTTCGAGTGCCCTCGGTGATAATTTCCTGAAACTTCTTCCCATGACTGGACGTTTCATCTTCGATATGTTCCACGAAGTAAAGAAGGGATACAAACTTGACTCGTATAAACTGAATGAAGTGTCAAAGTTGTATCTGGGTGATCAGAAGATTGATATGTCACCAAAGGAGATGTTTGCTCGGTACAAGGAGGGTGATCCAAAAAAGTTGGGTGAAGTCGCAGAGTATTGTATCAAAGATACCCTACTTCCACATAAACTGGTAAAAAAACTATGTATCCTTCTAAATTTACTGGAGATGGCTAAAGCAACATGGGTTCCCCTTTGCTTCTTAGTTGAACGTGGCCAGCAAATCAAAGTGTTTAGTCAGCTCACGAAAAAGGCACGCGAGCTTGGATACATGGTACCCACGATCAAATACGGATCTCTACCCGAAGAACCATACGAGGGTGCAACCGTTTTAGAGGCACAGAAAGGAGCTTATTACACACCAATCACGGCCCTGGATTTTGAAGCCCTGTATCCATCGATCATGATGGCGCACAATTTATGCTATTCGACGCTCGTGATGGATGAACGACGCTACGGGAATATACCTGGTATCGTGTATGAAACATTCAAGATCGGCGAGAAAGTGTATAAATTCGCACAAGGTGTCCCGAGTCTTTTACCGGCTATCTTAATGGAGCTTAAACAGTTTCGTAAGAAGGCGAAGAGGGATATGGCGGCCGCGACGGGTTCGATGAAAGAAGTCTATAACGGTAAGCAATTGGCGTACAAAATATCGATGAACTCGGTGTATGGTTTTACTGGTGCTGGCAAGGGTATTCTTCCATGCGTTCCAATCGCATCCACGACAACATGTAGAGGTCGCGGTATGATCGAGGAGACGAAAAACTATGTGGAGGAAAACTTCCCAGGTGCGAAAGTGAGATACGGTGACACCGATTCAGTGATGATCGAGTTCGACGTGGGTGACCGAACGGGTGAAGAAGCCGTCAAGTACAGCTGGGAGATTGGTGAGAGAGCAGCTGAAGAATGTAGCGCACTCTTCAAGAAACCGAATAACCTGGAACTCGAGAAGGTGTATTGGCCCTATTTCCTGTACTCAAAGAAGAGGTACGCCGCCAAACTCTGGACAAAGGGAAGGGATGGGAACATGCACATGGATTACATAGATATTAAGGGACTTCAGGTTGTTCGACGAGACAATACACCTCACGTGAGAGAAGTGTGTAAAGAGCTCCTGGATGTTATCCTGACCTCGAGTGATCCAGGACCACCCAAAGAGTTGGCCAAAGAACGAGCGATAGAACTTCTTTCGGGTGACATACCCAACGAAAAGTTGATACTCAGTAAGTCACTCTCAGATAGTTATAAGGTCAATGGGGAACCAGTTTCAGTGTCAGGTTCTCGAATTGGTGAGATTAACCAGGCTCATGTACAAGTTGTTCATAAAATGCGAGAACGAAAACCCGGTTCGGAACCACAATCTGGGGATCGCGTTCCATTTCTACTGACAAAAACAGAAGACCCAAAGGCAAAGGGATTCGAAAAGTCTGAAGATCCCAAATATGTGGAAGAGCACGACGTTCCAGTGGATTATCTCTACTATTTTGAAAATAAGTTCCTTAATCCCGTATGTGACCTTCTCGACCCATTATTTGAAAATACCAAGCAAGAAATCTTCGGTGATATTCTCGAGCAACACAAACCAAAAAAGAAGAAAGTCGCCCCCGCCCTCAGCACGATGAAGAAAGAGCAACTCGTAGAAGAGTGCAAAAAACTGGGACTGGATGATTCCGGTAAGGTTTCGGAATTACGTGAAAGGATTAAAGGGTCTCGAACAGAATCGATCGAAGACCTATTTAAAAAATATGAGCAATCTACTAGTAAGACATGAGCCTCCATGATCGAATTGCTGATATCGTCGATGAGGAGTTGAATGCGCGTCTCGTTTCAATGATGAATGAATACGTAGAGATTATTTCAAAAAAACACGGTATATCTATGGATCTTCTTCTGAAGGATATACCAGAAATATTCTCAGGTGCAATCTGTAAAGGTACGAAAACCGACGGGCGACGCTGTACATTCAGGGGAATAAATGGTGGGTATTGCAGACATCATGTGACACAAATAAATCGACTGAAACACATGTCAATTTCGCGGAGTCATAGTCATAATCATAGCCCCGAACTCATGTATGTGAAAGATTGTCCGGGGTGTAAATTTTCAAACGAGCTTATAGATTTGGGTACTATGATTGGTAATGAGTAAATCCGATATACTACTAACTTCCATCAACACCTTTTACACCGAAGAAGAAAACAGAACTAAATTGGTGAACATTTTAGACAAATCGAATGGCATTTCGCTACGCAACTTGGAGTGGTTCATAACCAACTACGCAAAAAAAAATCATACGACCTTTACAACCCGGGATGGAAAACTATTCACGGTTCATTGTGCGTATAAATCAAGTCTTGATGGTTACAGTAAAAAACTATTCGATCCATTTTGTCGATCGGAAAAATTTGCATACCTCGTTCCAGGGACATCTCATGAAATTCATACAACTCTCGCACAGTTAAATTTCATCAAATGGTGTATTAAGAATAATATCATCGAGTACATTAGTACCAACAAAACGTCATTATTTAGTAAGCAACTGACATAACTCCACCTTCAAATACGAAGGTTTGGTATCCAGTGTAATACATATTCAGAGAGTACGTATTTGTAGTCACATCAACTTCCGCCCCGTTTAGTTTCACCTCTATATTTGTTTTATCTGACTGTATTTGACTAAAATCCAAGTTCCCCGATGGATCCACATTGATCGGATTCATCGAGAAACTATACGTATATACATTTCTGATAGGCCTTGCCAGACGATTCCTGAAGGGGATTAGATATTTGTAATAATTGTGATTCGTTTTTGTAACATTTGGGAGACGGTTTCCATTGATATAGAAACTCGCGGACTCCATGATCGGATCGAAAAATGTCTGTTGATCGTCGAAGCTCACATTCGAAGAAAAGTTGAAACGATTTTGAAATAGTCTCTGTTCATTGATATTCACAGACCCAATGGCATCATTTTCGATTTCAAACTTTGTGTTTCTTAAGAACCAATGAATACATTTCACTGGAATATTCGGTACGAGATTGTTCACAATCGACGAAACACCAAGTTCGCTCACCGCGGAAGGATGTTTTCTCACGAGATCGGTCACCAATGTCTGCTTTTCGGTCGCGAGATATATTCTCTCTTCGGGGCTGACAGTAAGTTCTTCTGTCACGATATTGAAAGATGGTAAAGATAACTGTCCATTGAAATCAGTGAAAAATGTTTGTGCGTGGAACTCGAATTCGAATTCAATCTTCTGGCGGTTGATCGCACATATGGGAAAGTAGGGACGATTTGGTTTATTTGATGTGTATTCATCACTCGCATACTTTCTCGAAAAGAAAAAGTGGAGAGGAATAACCAGATCCGAACTTGACCTGGCGATCGTTTCATTTCTACTGGATTCATCGTACCCTATATTTCTATTTACAAGAAACCTATTCGCTACTTTCTCAGAAATTTCCAAGTACAGTTCATCATAAATGATTCCCCAATCATCGTGGATTTTTTCAACTTCGATATCATCTACAAACATCGTGACACTCTTGAGGACGTGTCGCCCCAATTGATCTGCGTAGTTACCGTCGGCTATACCAGGCATTGATATACTCAGGTACATATTACTCAACAGATCACCCATATTTCTCGGGTTAAATGGAACTTTTATTGTTTGGGCAAACGGCCACCCAGTAATCGCTCCGTTATTGATGATATTACGAACCCTGTGATACTTTCTGAATTCTGAATGTCTTTCTGTCTTATAATTAAAGAATGATTCTTCTGGGTCTTTGGAAAGCAGGTGTAAATCCTGTTTTCCAATAGCTTTGAGGGAAATTTTAGCAGCCTCACCCATATCTACTTACTGCTCACATATTTTTAATATCATTCTTCCACATCGTAATGTGACTCGTCTTCAACATCTTCTCTAGATCCTCCTTCGCCTGCGCCGCCTCAGCCATGAGCGCTTTGACGCGTTCATCCGTGTATTCAACTGTCCTCGTATTGAGGAGGTAGTCCAAATTCCCATCAATGTTGGGAAAGATTGAGGACATCTCCGTCTCGAGTTCAGCCTTTTTCCTTTTGAAAACTACCAACTTCCCCTCGATGACCATGGATACAAACTTCGATTTATGGTCACACATACCCACCCGCTTCTCGAGGACATCGATGAGGTGTGCCTTCCTCATCTTGTAATGTTCGAGTCGGAGATCGATAAAGTCTTGAAGAATCTCTTCGGGGCTCGCGTACTTGTGAATACCCTTGGTGGGGTGGAAGAGGTGCATGTTGGAGACACGGAACGTCTTCCTCAATTTGAGATCCTTGAGAAGATCCTTACCCGCATACTCCATAATTTCAAAATGAACATCTTCAGTGGTCGAGTTATTGACGTATCCACCAATCATTTTCTTTTCCACGAGACCATCCAGGTACTCCTTGTAATCCTGTGTCCAGCGACCCGGTGGGAGTTCGGTCACCACGATGTTACTTTTGGACCAGTTCCATACACCTTCCATCATCCATGTATCCTCCTCTTTGTGGACAACTCCTTTGAAACCCCTGAACCAAGGTCGCATACTCACGAATTCTTCTCCCTTGAGATATCTCTGAATGTTCTCCTTGATATCCTCTGGGTTGAAGGGGGGTACATAGCAACTGAAACCTGTACCGATACCTTCCGTTCCATTGACCAAAACCATCGGTAGAGTGGGCATGTAGAAGTCGGGTTCAATCGAGCGACCATCATCATCCAGGTAATTGAGAATAGCATCGTCTCTAGGATCAAAGATCTTTCTGGCATCCTTGGTAAGCTTCGTGAAGATATACCTCGTTTGAGACGCATCCTTACCACCCATGAGTCTCGTACCGAATTGACCACAAGGCTCGAGAAGATTGATATTGTTCGATCCTGTATAATCATTCGCCAACTTTACGATCGTATCCGCGAGAGACACTTCACCGTGGTGGTACGCACTCTTCTCAGCCACAAATGCCGCCAATTGGGCAACCTTCATCTCATCCTTGAGATTCTTCTTGAAGCACGCGAACATCACCTTACGCTGTGAGGGTTTGAGACCATCCGCCATGTGTGCGATAGACCGCTTGAGATCTGCGAGACTGAAATTGACCAAGTCCTTGTGCACAAAATCAGAGATGTCCAATTGTTTCACACTCCCATAGGGGACTTCGAGTTGGTCAGCATCTTTCGCAGTGTTCTCCAAAAGCCATGACTTCCTCGCGTCAGCCTTTTTCTTATCAAAAGCAAGAATAATTGAATCATCGGTCATTGTATCCACATCGAATTTGACCGTGAGGTCCTGAATCTTCTTGAAGTACTCCCGAGCTTCAGCTGATGTAGAAGTACCGAGACCCTTATAGTACTTAATCTTCCACCCTTGTTTCCCATCTCCATACCAGGTCCTAAACGCGGAGTCTGTGTAGAAGGACTTGGTTTGTGAAGCCTTCGTAGCTTTGATGATCGGGGTCACCATACTCACAACAAATCCAAGTTTCAAAAGACTGGGCCAGAAATAATGAATCATGTTGAGGATGAGACCCTTGATGTGGGACCCATCATTATCAGCATCTGTCATGATCATTAGGCGTCCGTAGCGAAGATCTGCGACACTCTTATATTCCTTACCCTGTTGGAGTCCCAAAATCTTCTTGAGATCATTGAACTCCTGGTTCGATGTGAGTTGGGCCACGGAGACATCTCGGACATTCTTACACTTGCCGCGGAGAGGGAAGACACCATAGTGGTCACGACCCACAACTGAGAGACCCGCGACCGCGAGAGTCTTTGCTGAGTCACCCTCTGTGACGATGAGGGTACAATCCTTTGAGTGTGCTGTACCAGCCTTGTTCGCGTCATCCAATTTGGGGATACCGGTAATCTTAGACTTGCGGGCCCCATCCGACTTTTGGAGTTCCTTCATCTCCTTAAACCTGGAGAGTGCCAAGAGTTCCTCTGCGATTCCAGTCTTGAGTGCGTTCTTGATAAAACTTTTGGATGCTTCAAACTTACTCCCAAAACTTTGAGACTTGGAGGTGCATTCAGACTTCACCTGACTGGAGAATGTTGGGTTCTCGAGGGTTGCCTTGACAAAGATAGTAAAAGTGTTCTTGACCTGTTGAGGTTTCAACTTAATCTTCTTCGCCATTTCATCGATGATACCGTTCGCGATGAGGTTCGCGGCGTGATCCACGTGCGTGCCACCCTTATTGGTACAGAGTCCATTCACGAAGGAAACCTGTTCCATACCATTCTCAGCGGGTCCGATACACACCGACCATCGATCGGTATTCACCGAGAACACGTCTTCAACGCCCTCGTGCATCTTCGCATACGCTTCAAAGTTATGTTTAATGAGAATTTCATCATTGAACTTCACTTTACAGTTTTGAGTGGTACAGATATTCGCATCCCATACCCGCTTTTGGAAGATACTGTAGATGGTATCGTCCATCTTTGACATCCCGAATCGTTTCCACTCGGGGGTAAAAGTGATGGCGACAGATGACGTAGCACCTGAATGTTTTTTGATTTTTGGGGGGTCACAGATAGTCATGTTCTTCGACCACGATTGGGTATAGGTTTGTTTCGTCTCATGGTCTTTGATCGCGATTGAAAAATCGCTCGAGTAGATGTTCGCCAATTTGGCACCGTACCCGTTACGACCACCGACGATACGCTTCTGGGTATCATCATAATTGGTACTCGTGAGGAGATGCCCAAAGACGAGTTCGGGGTTCCAGAGACCCTCCTTCTCGTGCATTTTTACGGAGATCCCACCGAGAGGACCGTTATTCTCGATGGTCACAGACCCTGATTCCTTATCGATTGCGACAGAGATGGAACTGACATGCTTGGGGTGGAGTGAGTTGCGGTCAATAGCATTGACCAGGATTTCATCAAAGATTTTCAAGAGGGCTGGGGAGTACTTGAGGTTCTTCTTGGAGAACTTTTCACCGTTGAGAATCCAGTAGGGTTCTGTACCCAATTCAACTGGACCGACATAGGAGTCAGGTCTCTTGAGAACGTGTTCGATGTGGGTCAGTTTTTGAACACTTTCCATACTTTCTTAGTTTTATTACAATTCAAATCTCTAACTTAGGTTCTTTTTCTATAAATCTGTTCACAAATTCCAGCATGTATGAAATCGCTTCCTCACTCGGCTCAATCTGGTTAAACTTGTTTTCCGCATCTGGACAAACTGAACCATTCTTCGATGAATTGATTAACATCTTAAACTGCTTGGTATCAACACCATGCTTTCGAGCTTCGATATTGTTATGGAGGAGGAGTTGGGTGTTACGATAATTGAAAACCTTAGCCAGAAAAATAGCTGTATCGTGTGGATCCACTAGATGTTTTCCTTCACATCTAGGACAAATCTCATCAATCACGATCTTTTCGGCTCGAAGTTCTTCAAAGTTTTTAATTAGCATCTCATAGGGTAAAATCTCGATGAAGTTTTTCTGAAAGTCACCGACCAAATAATTATGATATTCGTCAAGTGTCATACCAATAACATGTTTCATGTACTCATTGTCATTTTTCATCATCTTATTGTTCCGATCGATACGCGCAGACCCTGTGAGTTTTCTCCATAAGCTCCTGGCTCGATGGGTTGGACACATACAATCGGGTACGTGTTGGCTACAGGGAATGTCATACTGACAATTGTTAATGTTGTATAAGTCTCTGCACAAAGGTCTCGTAGATCTACCGTCATGGTATTTAGTGATCATATCCATACTACAATCAACTTCGGGGGTGGGTACCTTTTCAATAATTTTGTTTGCATATTTTTGCAACTGAATTCCCTTGTATGATATCGAGTCCCATCCATTGTCCGTCGACCGTTGAGGGAATATAGACATCTTGAACTTTAGAGACATCGTGGATGGTCTATCAAATATCTCTTTATTCCACATCAGTTTCCCGTTTTCGAGTAAAGTTACTTTTGCAACAGTATCTCGATAGTGTATTTCAAGAACACCACGACCAGGTGAAATCAACCCCGCATCAATGAGATCTTTTAATGTGGGTTTCATTTTAGAACTTAATTTTAATATACATTCTTTAGCTACTTAGGCGACAAGTAATCTTTTCTTTGTATAGGATAAGAGATGTACCTCTACTTGATAGCTGCGATCTTCGTACTGTTTTTTATGATGCAGAACAGGTCGAGGGGTACTAAGAACTCTATCGAAAAGATGGTCAAGCAGGCGGCTCAGTATGCCATCACAGCCCAACAGGATTCATCACCCGTGATGTCCGTCCGGAACGCGAACTACGCAGTCGGACACCTCTACGCCCTCGGAACCATCGCAACGGATACACAGATTCATAACGCTACTGGAATCGATGTGAAGAAGTTCAGGGAGCATATCACGAATGTCCAAGAGATGACAACCAAAAAGACCGTCGAACAATTTCCAGACTTTGAGGGTCGAGTTGATATGTACCTCTCTGAAATCGCATAAGAAACCTAAGTGCTACTACATAAAATGTAAAAATAAGAAATAAAAAATGGAAGTCATCCGTGATGAGATGTGGGATCGATGCCTCACTGATGCGGTCAAGATGTACCGATTCAGTGAGCCAGATGAGAAGTGCTATAGTCTCGCGAATGCGACGTGGGTCATGAAGAAGAAGTACCAAGAGGCTGCCCAGAAAAAAGATTCGAGAAAAATGATTATTCTTGATAAGCCTCCGGATGTTGTGAATGAGCAGCGAACAGCAAAGAAGATTTGTTGCGCGACTACGATGACAGGAAAACAATGTGCGTTCAAAGCAGTGTGTGGAGACTACTGTAAGAAACATAGTGTGAAACACGCAGCGTTGGGAACAAGGGTGGATGTGAGCAAAATTAAAATCGCGGATTAATAGAAACGTAATGTTAGACCAGGAGAGTCTTAGACCTGTAATAATAGCGATGGCACTTTACATCACTGTCAGTACCCTACTACCTCGTATAATCCAGAAACCGACTGGTATTCAGGTCATCGATGATCTCGTGATGTCTAGCATCGCACAAAGAGATTCAATGATGAGTGGTACCATTCTCATCGGTCTTATCATCTTCGCTACCAATTATATTCACGATGAATTCTTCTAAAACATTTTCCCGTCCCACTATTTTTTTAGTATGTTCGTGGTCCATATGACGAACTCGATTGTCGTATGCGTGTCTCATGAACTCCAAGAGTTGGTCAAAGTTTGGCTTACCCCAAGTCATTCCCTTTTTGAAAAGGAAATCATCCCTCTCCAACTCTTGAAGTCCACAGTCAATCGTATATGGTGTCTTGATATATTCGGGGGCGCCACCGTAATCCGTAATAATCACAGGTTTATCTCGCATCGCCGCTTCTACAGCACCCATACCAACACCTTCCGAGTGCGAGAAACTCACGTAGCAATCGCATCGCGCGTGTAACTCATTCATATCTTCATCGCTGAGCATGTGATTGATAACATCTACACGCGGGAGTTGAATTTGAATATCTTTTCCACATGTTGCTTTCACGACGAGACGTGTATTGGATTCATTTAAGCGAATAAACGCCTGGAGTATATCCTGAAACTTTTTACGGGGGTCCATGATGTTCCCGATATGGTAAAACGTGTAAGGTCGCTCTTTCGGTTCTGGAATATGTGCGTGAATGATATAGAAGTCATTATCTGGAAATTGTTTCGAAAGAACACGCTTACAGAATTCACTCGGCACGGCAACCCGTTTGAACTCTTTCATGATAAGACCATAATCTTCATGAACCGTTTCAGTTTCACAGACGGTCATACAGGCGAGGTTTTTTATACGTCTCTTCGCATGTTTTAGATACTCTATATGGGCGGGAATTGGAAGCAGGAAGATGAGTCCATTGTCACACTGAGGGAGTTCCTTACCGAGTACATAATAGACGGAATTTATACCAAAAAGACTCGTATATTTTTTCGCGTGTTGTCCGATACCCGTATTCAATGCGGGGCCAATCACGATCATTATGTTTAAAGATTATCTTTCTTTTATATATAATACGATGGATACCCTACGCAAAGAAATTGAACAGGAGATCAAGCGCACTCGTCTCGATAAGGGTCGTCTGTATGACCTCATCCTAAAAATTGTTGACAATGGTGGTGGTGGCTCAGGTGGTGCTGGCCCCTCCGGTTCCGTTGGTCCAGCCGGTTCTACTGGCCCAGCTGGTCCCCGTGGTTCCCCTGGCGTCGCTGGCCCCGCCGGTCCCGCTGGCACCGCATGTGAATGTAAATGTGTATCGACCACGGCTCCCACCAACCCTGTCGTGACCAAGAAGGTCGTCGCAGTGAAAAAGAAGGTCGTCGCCGCATAGATATAAAGTTATACCCCCCATTATAAATACATGTTGGCTGTTACCCCAGTACGTATATATAATACGAGTTCCAAAACTGTAAAGCTACAGGAAAAAATTAAAAAATATGAGACTGCTAATAAAAAACTAAAATTGTTACTTAACTGGAATTTACGAGCGACACATTCAGCCTTAAAAACTTCACAGGAAATTTCTGAAATTATAGATGATTTACAGCGTGACTCAAACTGATGGACTTTTATTTACCCACCACAAAAATCCACCAAAAATGGATCCTAAAATTGCTATCAGAAGACCGAACGAATATTTTTTGGGTTTTTCATCGGGTGGTTTGTCGGGTAACTTCTGAACATTATGATTAAGTGTATCAATTTTTTTGAGAAGTTTCTCGAGTGCTTGGAGAATTTGAAGTTCTCGATCTTTGGGTTTTTCTTTAACATTTACAGTAGTAATTTCCAAAACCATATACCATTTCGCGTCGGGTTGGAGTTTTACATAATCACCATCATCTTGTTGTTCGAATATTTCAAAGTTTAATTTTTTTATAGAAATCGGATTGAAATAATTTTGGTGACGTTGAAACATCCTCGCTTGTTTATCTCTCAGGACAAGTCCATTACTCCCAGCAAAGTGTCTTTCCAATGGTATCCGAGCCATAATTTGACCGTGTCGCTCGTCCAATAATTGAGATACTTTAGGAATGTCAGGACAAACTATATCTACGAACTTCGCAATATCAGTATTTAGGTTGGAACTATTTTCACCAATTTGGGTAATATAAAAATCAACCAGTTTGATACCCATGACCCTTCCCATATCTTCAACGTGTGTATTCGATTCTAATGTGAGATCGAGTGAAAATGTATTATTCGTACCATTCACAAATGCAGAGTCCAATAAAACGTACTGAACTTTTTTCGGTATATCGTCAGGGGACATTCTACTATATTTCACGAAAAAAAAAGTTGATATAATATAATTATGAATAGGAGAACGATTTTCATCATCATTTTTGTACTCTCAGTGGCTGCTGGTACATATTGGTACATGAACAACGGATTTACACTCCCAGGATTAGGTGAATCGCCCGCACCCGCACCCGCACCTCTACCTGTACCCACCCCCGCACCCACCGCGCCTGCCCCTACAGTCAAAGCTCCAGTCGAAGAGGCGATGGAGCCAGTGAGTTCGCATCCATTCGCGGGTGATAAGTTTATACTTTCAGCTACTTCGTCGAATACTGTCATTGTCCCAACTGAACGCGATAACAGATTTAAGCTTGATACATCAGGTGCGAGAACCGAAGATATGATGATATCACTCGAACCCGTCGATGACAAAGAAAATACTTATTTCCTATTTTCCAAGGGATTGAAGAAATATATCAAATATTCTAACGCTGGTTTTGGATACAGAAGCTCTAAGCCCACCACATACCATTATAAGATTAAATTCACCGAGGTTGGTGACAAACAGGCGATGTCTTACACGAACGCTGAAGGGAAAGAATTCTTTTTTGGGTACGACGGTGAAAAAATGAAAAGTAGCGAGAGTGTCACTGACATTATTAGTACCGGGTTGGTCAATGTCATAGATGTAGATGTGAGTGGTTATGTTTTACCTGGAAACTTTGGAAGTGATGCCGAAAACTTCAGGGAATACGGCCCAGCCGAAGATGACGAACCAATTGACAACATTCAGGGTTGCCTCACGAGACTCGGAGAAGTCGATTTAGATGAGGAATATAGGGAAGGTCTCTTATCTGTGGCGTATAACAAAGAAGCTGAATCGCCATGCCGCGCGTACCCTCAGAGTGATTCGTACTCATACAAACCCGGTGCCACTGGCTGGGTAACCACGTGCGTGGATAAATCAAAAGATATAAAGCAGGGTTGTTTACTGTAAATAGATGATCCCAGCGATTGCTAGGAATACGATTATTTTAACATGGTCTATAACCATCATAGGAATATGGGACTTCCTTAGATTGTTGAAGTCATATAAAAAAAAGAAACCATAATATTTCAGATATGCTCTTTACCGCTATTTGCAATACTATGTTCTCCATGGGGCCTTATTATGTTACGTCTACGTACAATTGGTTCAAGTTGGCTCTATGGGATGCACCCACTCGTATTATTCTCGATGTTCAACTCGAACAAATGAGACTCGAACGAAACCTAAGTAAAAATCAGAGTGAGGAATAAAAGTAAAAATGAAAGAGTACCACTTTCCGTTGGTCACTGACGAACTTCGTATCGCATTCCTTCAATCGACGGAACCTCTCTGTCCCGACGTCCAGCGCCTTATCTGGCACGAAGTACTTCATTGTACACAACCTATTGACCCCCCAGCTACACCCAGGAAATGTCCGGCTTATTCCAGGCTGCCCTCGGTTTCTTTGCCCCGAAACCTGTTCCCATAAACGGTGAAATCATTGAAACTGTAAATGAATGCAGTGAAAAAATATACATTGAATTGGAGAGAAACTATCAAATGGAAAGACACCAGGATTTAGAAATTCTCCTTACGAAGTGTAAAAGGTTATTATCCTTCGTAGAAAGAACAGATGATATACAGGTTTTTGAGAAGATGGCTTTTTTTGTTGTAAAGGTGAGACAGGCTAAATACCGAGGTGACGATATTAAAGGTTTGTTTAAAGAGTTTGAAGAAATTGAAAAAAATATAAAAGGGAGTTCTAACTCTTTTCAAAACCTAAGTAAAATAGAGATGATGGGATAACAACGTGTAATAAACATGGACCTTTTCCATAAACTAATGGAGCTTGTTGACAAGAACTCGGATAAGATCCCGGAGGGGGACTATCTGAAAATGTGTGATACTATTCAGGAGTTACGAGAACAAGTGAAACCACCATCCTTTCTAAACCAAACCATCCCTATGCGGGTGAGTGACGAAACACTACGAGGACTTCCGGTGTATCATCCTACAATTACCGATGAACTACCATCTGACCCTGATACAGCTGCCCAACGAGATCGAGAACAATTTCATCAACGATGGAGAGAATGTCATGATGACGAAGAGCGTGAGAACCCGGGGTTGAATCAATTTTTACGTGAGTTACATGAAGAGTGGTCTGACCCAGTTGAACCAGGTGCATACTACCCCCCACCAAGACAGGGAATGCATCAAGATGTTG
>Ga0208414_1001664_pt1 | contig 16272 bp, 14 predicted proteins | sample AntAceMetag02UKE_FD_184770 | JGI IMG/M metagenome (GOLD analysis project Ga0208414, IMG submission 184770) | Saline lake microbial communities from Ace Lake, Antarctica - Antarctic Ace Lake Metagenome 02UKE (SPAdes) (version 2) | ecosystem: Environmental > Aquatic > Non-marine Saline and... | reverse complement strand
GTCAGACCAGACCCGCTTCTTCAGACCCTTCTTCCCCGCCATAACTAACCTCAAGATGTCCACTATCGATGGTGGACACTATCACCCACTCTATCACGCAGGCAGGGCGGTCAGACCGGACGGATACGGCAGGCATCTACTCCGAAGCCTAGAGCGGAAGTATGCGGTCGCTGGACAGCACGCGCAGGTTATCTTGACGGCGTGAAGTTCCAGGGCAGCAGTTCGTCGAGCATGCTTTGCGGATGGCCGTTAGCGATGGCTGTCAGGGTCGCCTTGAGATAGGCGAAGGGCTCAATGCCGTTGATCTTGCACGTTTCAATCAGCGAGGCGATGCGGCCCGATTTGGGGCGCTCTGCTTGGGCCCATAGGCTTGATCATTGCGGCCATCATGAAAGGCAAATGACCCAAAATTGGATCTCTCTTACTGGCTGACATAACACTGCAGACTGGCCGAGCAACATTATCACAGTGCTCGGCTTACCCACTGTTTCACAAAGGCTGCTATAACATCCAGCTCCCGAGGATCAGCCGCTTCCTTGGCCCGCATTTCATCTATCGCAGCTTGCGCCTTGGCAAAGGTCATCCACTCAGTTTCTGTAGCCTCAGGTGCTGACCACTTATCCCGCAGATACCCATTGAACAGCGCCATTTCTTCAGTGCTCAGCAGTTTGGGACTCTGAAACGCCACAAGCCGCCGTCCAAGCTGGCGGAGCCGGGGATCTGATAAGCTGGCAACAATTTCTTGTCGACGCGGCCAAGGCGCGCGCTGGAACTCCTGCAGGAGCTGCTTGTCCGCGCTTGAGTAGAACTCCCCGTAAATCTGCCGCTCAACAGGTTTGGGCGGGGCGTCAGAATCCTCTACAAATCGCGCCGCCATAGCAGCGCCCACCCGGCGTCGGAACTCAGGCGCCTCTGCAACGATGGCCGCCCGGCGCAGATGCTCTGCGCTTGGCTCACGCATCTCAAGAAGCGCCGGTGCTTTGTTCGTGGAAACGGCACGGATGATCTTTGGCGTTGCATCGACCGCCGCGAACAAGGCGTCGTCTGAGGCATTCAGAAGGTCTGCTGGGTCTGCAGCATCCAGATCGAAGAATGCCGCATGCGCGTTGTTACCCTGAGAGTAGCCACAGAAGCACCCCACATATGATCGCGGCTCACCGCCACCAAAGCGGGTCACCAGCTCATAGGGCCGAAAGCTTTCGAGCTTCGCCTGTACGCGCGACTTCTGGGCGTTGTCGACCAAATCCGTCCAGAGCGCTGGGCTTCGGGTGGCAATCAGACGGGCCATGTGAATAGTCGCCTCGACATCACCGAGCGCATCATGCGCATTATGAGCGATGAACCCGTTTGCTGGTGCGAGGCGGTCCAACTTAAAGCTTCGGCGGCCCGTGTCATCTAAGGACCATGCCAGACAATCAGGATCTCGCACAAAGGTCGCGTAGAGCGCCAGCAGAATGTCGAAGCGCGTGTTGCCGTTGAATTGCGTGGCGTAAATGTTCGGCGACAGATTTTGATAGAAAGTCTGCCGTAATACCTCCTCATCAAACTTCATCGTGTTGAAACCTGTCCAGATCGCAGGTGCCCACCGCGCGGTCAGCTCAGCGACTTGCTGTGCAAACTCCAACAGCGATGGCAAGCTTGGGTCTGTCAGCTGGTCTGGTGTAACCTTGGTGACCACCAGGGCCTGTGGCGATGGCAAGATGTGCGGCGCCAGTCGGCAGCGGATGTTGACCCGCTCCTTTTCCACAAAATTCTCATCAGTATAGATAGCAGCGAACTGCAGCGGCTGATCAAATGCCGCTGAAAGACCAGTGGTTTCGAGATCATAAAAGACAAAATCCATGACTAATGCTTATTCAAAAAAGAGAAAGCCGTCAGACTGAAAGGGCAGCTATTGGACTGGACGGGGGATTTCAGGATTTTGTCAGAACGCGACATTTACACGCCATCCCTTTCCATATCAGCGAGCTTCGATCTCAGCTGCGCGGACATGATTACGTCAGTCGCCATGTTCGCCGCAAGGCTTTTGAGCTCGTTTAACGCCCACCCAGATTTCTCTTTGCGCCCGGACGCAGCCATGACATTGCTGACAGCTTCGTCGATAAGGAGCGGGCTCGGCTCATAGCCGCGGCCAGCCAACAGATGACCAATTGCATACAAGCCAACCTGGGCGGCAAAGGCGGGCTCTTTCATCACGAAGTCGCGCGCGGCGCGAATGAGCGTCGCGGGCGCAGCATCGGTTTCAGCGGCACAGTCGAGCGCAATATCAAGATATTTCGCAGTCTTGGCGGCGGCAAACCACTTACCTTTTGACCCCTGTGCCTCGATCAGATCCTCTAGCACCATCCGCGCATCGAGATCTGGATACCGCTTCACAAGATCGCGCCACATGGCAACGTAAGTATTGCCAGAGACAGTCGGCAGCCCAAAGCGGCGGTAGGCCTCCTTCTCGCGGCCTTGCGCGACCAGAATACGCTCGCAAAACTGCGCAATGTCATGATGACCCCAAGGACGACGGTCGCCTTGCAAGAGGGCTTCAGCGTAAGCGAGAGCTTCGTCCTCGCGCCCCTGTCGCAACAGCGCCTCGGCGCCAAACTTCTCATCAAACCACAGGTGGGTCTTTTTGCGCGCAAGAAGCCCGAGCAACTCGTCATAGCGACCTGCTTCAAGCAGACAGGACAGCGTGATGGATCCTGTTGACACATGGATGAAGCGGACGTGATCGGACCACGCTGTCACAATCATGTCGAGGTCCCGATCGGCATGTAAGTTCTTTAATTCGGGATATGCCGCAATCTTCCCAAAGCAATGCGCGATCGGCGCAAGATAATCCACGCCGTCATCCTCGATAGCTTCGCGGAGTTGTTCGAGCCATTTCGCGCGGGTCTTCTCATCGGCGGGCGCATCAATCAGCACCGGCAGCAACTCCTCCAGCGTGCGCTTCACGGCGTTGCCGAGCGCACCAGACGAGGTGTCGATATGCTCGAAGGCTGGCCAGATGCGTTGGGCGAGCGCGATCACCCCCTCGGCCGCCGTCACAGGATCGGCCCGTGCAACGGCCCGGATTTCTGAGCTTGCTGATTTCAGCCGCTCGATCGCCTTGGAGGATGACTTCCAACTATAGGCGCCCGCACGCATATCCGGCTTGAAAGCCCATTTATGTGTCGCCTTCGCCGACATCTACAGCCTCCCCGCCATTCGCAGCGCGTTTTCCTCGACGGCTTCGGCCGTCTGCACGACATATGCCTCTGTGGCGCCAGACAGCACGGTCACTTCGGCTGTTACCTTCGTTCTGTTCGCCACCAGCGCGTCGACGACCTGCTGCACTCGGTTTTTCACATCGGTGGGGCGGTAGCCGATTTCGCGCGCAATGGCTTCCCAGTGTCGTCCCGCAACCATGTCTGGATTGCGCTTCTTGCCATCAATGGATTGAGCGTAGGCCTTTACGACATGAGGCCAGGACAGCACCGTCGAAACATCATAAAGCGGCGCAAGCTGCGGCGTTGCCCCTACCGGCAGGATCAGGGAATAGTTCTTCGCATGCGCGTCGGTGTTTGCGACCAGGATATTGAAGATCACCTGGTCCAGCAGCGCCAAAGCATCGTTCGCGCTGACGTAGCGACCGGTTTCCAGGAGGGTTTTCAGATCGAGCCCTGGAAGCGTGCCGCGCTCATACTTGCGCCCAGGAGGTAAGCCATTGGCCTGGGCAAAATCCTCTTGATGCAGGCGCAGGAGCTGACCGCTCCGCCCTAGCCTGCGATCATAACGAAGAACGCCGATAGCGGTCCGCTTAGACGACTGGAGGATCGTAGCCTGCGCAGCCTCAATACCAATCGCCTGCGCCATGCGCAGGCACCAGACTTCGTTTTCGGTGATGCCGGGAAGGTTGGGATTGTCGGGCTTCACGATCAAGGTGGAGGGGGCGCCATTGAGAGGGATGGCAAGAACGTCACCGGTTTGTGGCAGCCGCAGAACAGGCGCACCGTCCGGGCCCAGCACGGCCAGCGCCGATTTCTTCTGGCCACCCGCCAGAGACTGGCGCACCCCCTCCTCACCGACCAGAAACGGCCTGCGACCGAGATCCTCGAAGTGACGCTCCAACGCCAGACGGGGATCGGCTGTGTCGTAGAAATTGGTGAGCGGTGTATAGGTCCAAAGCGGCCGCTCCGTCGCCGCGCCGAAGGACAGGGCGCCGGCCGTATCCCCCCCGATCTCCGCCAGCACAGCCAGAACGTCGGCCTGATCGATGCCCAGGGAGCGGGTCAGAACCTGAAGCTGTTCTTCCTCTGGCAAGAGGTTTGCCAGCCAGGGGGAAATGACATCAGAGGGATAGGGATCGGCGCGGAGCGGCATGGTAACAGACAAGGGGAACGCCCCCGCTGTCTGCAGCCAGCGATCCGCATATAGCAAAGAGAGAGACCCATCAGCCGCAACGTCGACCTGCCCTACCGCCAGATCATCAAACCAGATGGGGATGGAGGCGGTCACTGATACTCTCCGAGATCATAGCCCCCGGATGGCGCAGCGCTAGGCTCGGCGACGTCAGAGCGGTCGGCGACCAACGTCGGGAGGGGAACGCGTAACGCATCAGCGATGCGCTTGAGTGTCGTCAGCCGCGGATCACGTTTGCCAGTTTCGATCAAGGAGAGCGCAGGCCCGTTGATACCGGTGAGGCGTGCAAGTTGTTCGAGGTTCAAGCCCTGCGAAGCCCGCGCCTCGCGGATCTGCTTGCCGACATCCGCCAGCAGGTTCTTCTCGGCATCATCGACCATCTGCGTCACCTTACCTTTTTCGCTAAAGTTAGCATTAAGACGGGCTGCGCTCAAGGCATCTTATCTTTAACAGTAAGATTTCCGATACAGAGGAGCACGCGAGGCAGCCCTTATCGAATAAGGTAAGCGTCTCGGAGGGGCCCAACGGCCATTTTGATGTTGTTGAATGCCCGCGAATGCGGGCTGATGCACGCCAGTGCAGGTGAATGCACGCGAATGCGGTTTTTCTGGTTCGGTGTTGATGTGGCGTTGACGTAAACCGCAAAAATGCCTGTGGTATCAGAGTACCATCAGGCAAGCGTTTGTTTTATTTGTTATATTTGGTTGCGGGAGTAGGATTTGAACCTACGACCTTCAGGTTATGAGCCATGGCGAACGAACCATGAACAACCCCTCAGAACCGCGCTATTCTTCGCATTTTCCGTGGCTTGCAACCCCCTGCCCCGGATCGTTCTTACGCTGGATTTCGCATGAAACCGCAACGAACCTCTCCCTCTTGCTTCCACTATGCTTCCACACGGGCAAAGGTTGATGTTCCGGTAGCGGCACATCATTTGTTCGCTTGGTCGCGAACGAACCATTGGGGGCCTTGGTGCATCGCGCGGCAGACGACGGCTTCGAACCCCAAAGGACCACATGCTGCAACCTGCACAAACGGCAGCAATGGGTGGACACCGGAGGTTCGCTGCGATCAGCGGCAACGTCTCCTCAAAGCAATAGCCGTCATTTGAATTCGCTCGCCCAACGCCCCTATGGCATGGCCTCAAAGATTGCGCGGACCTTTCCTGCAATCGCCTTGCTGAGGACCATGTTGTTGTCTTCTGTAAAATGAATGCCATCGACACCGTCAGTTGAAATCACCTGACCTGCGTTTAGAAAATGCACTTTCATGAAGTCCGCTAGGTCTCCGTATAGCTTTCCGAACTGGCCAGTTTTTTCGTGGGCACCACCGAACAGAGACTGGAAATAGGCGTGCGGCATCGGTGTTAGGGGTGGCGGCGCAATGATGAGAACCTGTGGCGCTGGATAGATAGTTCCGACGCCTCCGGTACACGACAAGACTTGGCCAACCAGTTTAGACATCCCAGCCGTGGTTTCGAAAGCTGAGCGATGGAAATAAGCCTTCGTGTCGTTGGTCCCAAGCATGAGGATCACGAGATCGAGCGGTAGGTGACTGGCCAACGCAGAGGGCAGATAAGCACTGCCGTCAAGACGCGGATCAGTGGGATCATCCAGCGATGTTGTGCGGGCGCTTAGGCCCTCTTCGATGATAATATGGCCCTCGCCCAGCTCTTTTTGCAGCAAACCGGTCCAACGCACATCCGATGGATAGCGGGTCGTCGGCACGCCCTCAATTACAGGCACCCAGCCCCAGGTGAGGGAATCGCCAAAGCACATGATACGTTTTTCGGACATGGATCATTCCTTTTGCAAATTGATCAAGAGTTTCTTGTGTTCAGGCCATAGAAGATGGCCGCTAATAGAATAATGAGGCCGCGGGCGATCTGTTTGCCGGGCTCGGGTACGCCAAAGCTGGTCATGACGACGAAAAGCAGGGCAAAGCACAAGACGCCAAAGAACGGCCCCCAGACGCCGCCATCGCCCCGGCCAAAGATCACGCCACCAAGGATTGTCGCCGCCACAGCATCAATTGGCATCTCGAGCCCCAACCGCAGACTGCCGACCGCGACGGATGCGGATTGAACCAGTGCGGCCACGGCGGCAAAAAGGCCCGCTAGAACATGCGCGATCAGCACCGTCCGTTCGACAGGCACGCCAGAAAAATGAGATGCGGTCGGGTTTTCGCCCACGGCCATGACAAAACGTCCAAAGACAAAACGCGACAAGAATACGGCCATCAAGGCGGTCAGACCGATCCACAGCGCGACAGGCAATGGCAGAGCCCCCCATTTGATCTTGTAGATGTCGTTCAAGAGGTCAGGCATGTTCCCCGGCGGCTTGCCGCTGGCGAGGAACTGCACGAAGCCAGTGAGGATCACGGTCACCGCCAGTGTGGCGATCACAGCCGAGACTCGCCGTTTGGCGACGAGATATCCGTTAAAAAGGCCAATCAGGCAGCCGATAGCAAGCGACAACAGCAAGATGAGCGGCAAAGGCACGCCGCTTAGCAAGCCTGAGGCGATCAAGTAGTTGATCAGTAGGAGAACGCCCGCTCCTGAAAGGTCGATCGAACGCACCCGCATGACTAGCATCTGTCCCAACACCAGAATGCCAAGCGGCGCAACCTGGCGCACAAAGATGCCCAGTACATTGGGGTTCATAAGTTGCGGCTTGGTGATCCAAAGCGTCGCTAGGAGGACGGCGAACACAAAATAGGCCGGGGGCACTCGCATAGCTTGCCTGAGCACGGCAGGCATCGTCACAGCCCCATCTTCTTGCGCGATTGTAGTGCTACGACGATCAGCAGAATGCCCCCCTTGATCGCGCCTTGCAGGAACGCCGACAGGTTCGCGAGATTCATTCCATTGGCCAGCAAGGCCATCAGCACCGCACCAAGAACCGTACCATGAAGTCCGCCAACACCGCCGGACAACTGCGTGCCGCCGATCGCTACGGCGGTGATCGAATCCAGCGCAAATTGAGAACCAACTCCCGGATCGCCAGAGCCGATGCGCCCGGCCACGAAGATGCCGGCAAAAGCGGCAAAAAGTGCGCTCAACACATAGGCGAGGATGATGTTGCGCTGCTCAGATAGGCCGAAATTATGGGCCGCGTCAGTTTGGCCGGATGCTACCCCTCCGCCGATGGCAAACATGTGAAGACCAAACCGGGACCCGTGCAAGATCTTCCAGGCCACGCCGATTACGACAACTGCCCAAAGAACTGGGGCAGGCACACCGAGCACATGTCCCGTCACCATCGTCACAACGATATCCGGCACCGAGCCACCCGCCACGGGCCGCAACAATTGTGCAATCCCCAGAACGATGAACTGCATAGACAGCGTCGCGATGATTGGGTGGACGTTAAGCTTGACGATGGCTACACCGTTGATCAACCCGATAACCACCGCTGCAACAAAGACCAGAGGCATCAAGACCATTGGTGCGCCGTCGAGCGCCAGAATGGCCGTTGTCAGGCTCATGACCGAGCCGACCGAAAGGTCCATTCCGGCGAGCACGATAACGATCATCTGTCCGATGGCGACGATGATCAGGGGCATCGCTTGCGCCAGCAAGTTGGATGCATTTTGTGGCGTTGCAAAATCCGCGGTTGTGGCGATTAGAAGCGCGATGGTGACAACGATCAAGATCAGCGGCGCCCACCAATTCCCCTGTCGGGAATTTCTGCCCAGAAAACGGCTTCCGAGACGTGCCATATTGTTATCTCTCCGGGGTGTCATGTGTTCAGCGCCGCATCGAGGATCGCGTGTTCCGTCGCTTCCTCGCCTACTATTTCGCGCACGATCTTTCGGTCATGCACAACCAGCAAACGGTCGCAAAGGCCTATGAGTTCGACTGTTTCGCGGGACAGAACAAGTAACGCTTTGCCCTCGTTGGCGAGCTGTCGCAGGATCTTGTAAATCTCTGATTTTGCACCGATATCGACGCCGCGCGTTGGCTCTTCGATGATCAGAATATCCATGTCCGCGGCCAGGTAGCGCCCCAGAAGAACCTTCTGCTGGTTGCCGCCGGACAAGGCACCGACCGGCATCGCCGCACTTTGGGCTTTCACGTTCAGGTCTTGCATGGTCGTTGCGACAAGCTGTCTAAGTTGGGAAACAAGCCGATAGCCCGGCTTTGCCGCATGCAGAGACATGCCGATGTTTTCACCGATGGACATGCCGAGCATCAGGCCCTCTTCCTTACGGTCTTCAGGCACGAAACCAATCCGAAGGCGTTGCATCAGACGTACACCGCCACTTCTGGGCAAAGGCAGACCGAAGGCTTGCCCGCCGATCACGATCCTGCCAGCCGCGGATGAATGCTGACCAACGAAAGAGCGGGCGATTTCCTGCTGCCCCTGACCTTCCAGCCCAGCCAAACCAAGAATTTCTCCCGCACGAAGCTCAAATTCTATCAGGGCCGACCCAGGTGAAAGCTCGAGACCTTCGCAAGCAAGGCGAACAGCTCCGAACTCGCCTGACCGGGGCGGAAACAGATCGCTCAATTCACGCCCGACCATCAGCGCAATAAGGCCTTCCGGGCTCAGTTCACTCAGGGATGTGGTCGCTACGTGTTTGCCGTCCTTCATCACGGTCACATCGTCGCAAATCCTGAAAATCTCATCCATTCGGTGTGAGATATAGATAATGGCTTTGCCCGCGCCCGTCAGCTTCTTGATCTGGGTATTGAGGATTTCGACATCGGCAGCATTCAGCGCGGCTGTTGGTTCGTCCAAGATGAATAGCTGTGCATCGGCCCTAATCCCGTGAGCAATTTCGACGAACTGCCGCTCTGCAATGGTCAGTTCTGACACCAGTGTACCAGGGTCAATGGTCATACCCAGTTCAGCCAAGGCATCTCGGGTCAGGCGATCCATCTCGGCACGGTTCAGGAGCCCGAACTTTCCGGTGATTTCCTTTGCCAGAAACATGTTCTCGGCAATTGTGAGGTTCGGCAGCAGCGACAATTCCTGAAAAACCGTGGAAACGCCTGCCTCCAGCGCCTGCCTTGGATTGCTGAACGCAACCAGTATTCCGTTGATCCTGATTTCACCCTCATCCGGCCTGTGAACTCCGGCGAGGATCTTCATCAATGTCGATTTGCCGGCGCCGTTTTCGCCCATTAACGCGTGCACGCGACCGGGAGCGATGTCGATACTCACATTATCGACGGCGAGGGTCGGACCAAATCGCTTGGTCACATGCCTCAAGGAGACGATTGGCTGCATGTTATCCGGATGGCTTGAGAAATAATAACTCTCGCGGGGACACGGCTCCCGCGAGAACAAGTCTGACAGGTAGGGTGTCAGTTGCCGTAGAGCTCTTGCAGCTTCTCTTCCGACAATTCGGTTGGCCACCAGACATTCGCCGACAGATCATCGCGATAGTACTGGGCTGCCTTTTCAACATCCCATCCTTCGGGCTCATAGATGTAGTGCTTGTAAAGCGCCTCACCTTCGAGCAGAGCCACCGCGGCACGCACACCTGCAGCTGCCTGCGAAGGGCTGTATTCAGTCGCGATGGACGGATAGCCCATCTCGATCCACTGACCGAAGAAGCCGTTGTTACCCTCTCCCGTAATCGGCGGGATGTCGGCGCCAAACTCGGTTAGCACGTCTACACAAGCCCGCGTCATATCCGCGCCAGATGACCAGATCGCATCCACCTGCGGGTCGTTGAGGTAAAAAGTTTCGCACAACTTTTTGCCAAGATCATAGACCCAGCTGCCGTAGTCTTCTTGCGTGATTTCGATATTAGTCCCTTCAAGAGATTGCATCAGACCATTGTATCGGTTGATGTCCTCGGGATGCGATGGAAGCCCGCGCAAGACCCAGATCTTCCCCTCCCCGCCAAGCTGCTCGACAACAAAGTCGCCCATAACGCGGCCAAAGTTTTCGGCGCCGCCCTGGATCTCGACCGTGAAGTTCTGGTTCTCTGTCCGACCGGTATGTACAACGACCGGGATGCCCGCGTCGATTGCCTTCTGGATGCCTGCATCCGCAGAAGTCTGCGTCACTGGCATGACGATCAGAACATCTGGGTTCTGCGAGATCAGGTCTTCAATATCAGCGACTTGTTTGGCCTGATCGAAGTTGGCGTCGAGCATGATAAAATTCTCGATGTTATCATTGCCATCAGCGATCCCTTGCGCCTCATGCGCTGTCTGAACGGTCCATGTATTGGCGTTCACGCCGAAATGGCTCATCGCGATGGTCCAAGGCCCTGAGGACTGGAAGGCGCCTGCTTCAACTACGCTGTTGTTTTCCGGGCGCGGTTCGACCCCTGCCATAAGGTTAGCGTCTTGCGCTTGGGCCGAAGTTGCGATGACCGTCGAGGCCAGCAAAGCCGCGAGACCAGTCTTGAGTTTAAATCTGTTCACTTGGGTCTTCTCCCTGTTTGCATTTCAGAGCCGTCGTCACCTAGCTTCTGCACTAAAGGACACCCGAAAGGTCGCCCTTGAACGTTGCGTTTTGAACGCTTTGGACCTGCTGACGCGAATCTCCCCCTCCTCTATTGAAAACGAGAAAAGGGTCCTGGGTCAATACTTATTCATATTGAGTGAATAAGTATCTGGATTGATTAGTTGAGACCTTACTGACATTTTGGAAGAAAGATGAATCCGAATCAGTCACGAAACGGCGTCGCTCAGAAACGGAGAAGTTGCTTTGAAAACAGTTCTTTGCTTTGGTGACTCCAACACATATGGGCAGGTTCCAGGTGGCACTCCGCTTGAGCGATTCACCCCTGAAGCCCGCTGGCCCGGCGTTCTGAGACATGAGCTCGGGGTTGGATGGTATGTCTTGGAAGAGGGGTTAAGCGGACGGACAACTGTTCACAATGATCCTATCGAGGGCGATTTGAAAAACGGGCGAACCTACTTGCGCCCTTGTCTAATGAGCCATGCGCCAATCGACCTTGTGATCCTGATGCTTGGCACCAACGACCTGAAGGCGCGGTTCGGACAACCCGCCAGCGAGGTCGCGATGGGGATTGGCTGCTTAATCCACGACATAAAGGAACTGGCTTCTGGGCCCAGTGGCAAGATTCCTGAGATCCTTGTCGTGGCACCGCCCCCGATGCTGGACGATATCGGCGAATGGCAAGGAATTTTTGCCTATGCACAGCCCAAAAGCCACCAATTGGCCCATGATTTCGAAGTCGTCGCGGACTCGCTCGAGGTGCATTTTTTCGATGCTGGCACGGTAATCACGTCCGACCCAGCTGATGGCTTCCACCTGAGCAAGGACGCGCACGAAACGCTCGGCAAATGTCTCGCGCAAGAGATCGAAGCCATTGGATGGGGCGACTGACATGCCCGATATGCGCTTTGCCCCCCCCAATCCCATTCGCATCGCGGACAGATCCAGCGGCATGAACGCGGTCAGCGTGCGCAGCTACAACGAACGGCTGGTGCTGTCACTCCTGCTGCAAACCAAGGGCATGTCGCGCATGGATATCGGCAAGAAAACTGGTCTGTCTGCACAGACTGTGTCCGTGATCGTGCGGTCCCTTGAACAGGAAGGCCTGATTGCGAAGGGCGAGGCGCAAAAGGGCCGGATGGGTCCGCCGACAATCCCCCTTTCGCTGAAGCCCAGCGGGGCATATGCCGTCGGCATCAGCCTTGGACACCGCCAGACCGACGTGGTGCTGATCGACTTTGTCGGTCAAGTTAAGGCTCATAAGACCCTTCCTGCTCTGGAACCCAGTGAGCCAACAAATCACTCTGTTCTTGTCGAAACTGTGCGCCAGGCGATGGAAGCCCTCCCAAAGAAAGAAATAGATCGGATCGCTGGTGTAGGGCTTGCCCTGCCCGAGGACAGCCACGAACTCGCTCTTGGACCTGCAGGCATGGCCGGACGGTACGGAACGATCAGCCAGGAAATCGAAGAGGCTCTCGGTATCGAGATCTATGTCCACAACGACATCACCGCGGCGGCAGCGGGCGAAAGCATGTTTGGCGCGGCAAAGTCAATGGACGACTATCTGTTCTTCTATCTGGGCGCGCGACTGCATCACCGGCTTGTTCTCAACCACCAAATTTTCCAAAGTTCAGTTCAAACCAGCAATCCCGTCGGATTGCTCTCTCTCGAAGAACACCTGCAGGCTCATGGTCAAGCAGGAGACGCGCTTTGGAACCGTAGTTCAGATTGTCCCGACTTCGGCGGTCTCACATCGCATTGGATCGACAGATGCGTTTTGGAACTCAGTAGTTCGCTTTCATCGGCATCCCAGTTCCTGCCTCTCAGTACGGCCATTGTCTCGTCTTCCGCCCCCAGGGAAATCTGCGCAGAACTTGCCTCCGCCCTTGAGAAAATGCACCCAGGAGTTTCAGTCATCGCTGGGGAGCTTCACTCCTCCCCGAAGGCGGTTGGTGCGGCCAGCCTACCATTTAGTTCCAAATTCGTCGTCGAAAGTTGAAACGGTTGGATGTTTCGTAAGCATCCGGCGAGGGACGCGGTCACGCGGCCTTGACGGCTTCCTGATGGGCCTTCCAGTTCCATGGGAGCAACTCGGGCAAGCGTGACACTGTGATGTCGGGCATGCGCGCAAGGACGTCTGCCATCCAGGCCTGTGGGTCGATGTCGTTCATTTTGCAGCTGACGATCAAGGTATACATGAAGGCCGCGCGTTCGCCGCCGCGTTCAGACCCTGCAAAGAGCCATGATTTCCTGCCCAATGCGATGCCTCTGAGGGCGCGTTCGGCGGCATTGTTGGTCAGGCAGATACGCCCGTCATCTAGGAAAGCGGTGAAGGCATCCCATCGGTCACCCTTGGGCGGCATCAGATAGTCGATGGCTTTGGCAACGCTGTTGTGTTTCGACATTCGGGCGCGCTCTTCCAGCAGCCAGGCATGCAGTTCCTCGACAAGCGGTCGAGATCGCGCCTGCCGCGCGGCAAGGCGAGCAGCCGCGTCCATACCGTTAATGTCACGCTCGATATCGAAGATCGCGTCGATCCGTTTCACGGCTTCCAAGGCGATGGGCGAGATATCATGTGTGGGCTTATTCTTGCGCACGTTGCCCGCGATATCGGCCAGCTCGAAGAATTTACGCCGTGCGTGGCTCCAGCAGAGTGCGCTGCGTGCAGGCCCGGGGCTGCGGTCAGCCAGATACAGGTCGTTATAGCCGCTATAGGCATCGGCCTGCAGAACACCCTGCCAGCCTGCGAGATGCTTGTTGGGGTGGATCATCTGGCGATCGCGCGAGAACTTGAACAGGGCGGCAGGTGGCGCACTGCCGCCCCAAGGCTGATCATCGCGCACATAGGTCCAGAGCCGCGCAGTTTTGGTGCCGCCACGCGCCAATAGCGGCACGGTCGTGTCATCGCCGTGCAGGCGCGCCGCGGTCAGCACATGGCGCTCGATCAATTCGTGGATCGGGGCCAGCGCCACGCAGGCATGGCCGATTAGATCAGCCAGAGTGGACAGGCTGAGATCAATGCCTTCGCGCGCAATGCGCTCGGATTGGCGGTTCAGCGGCTGATGCTGTCCGTATTTATCAAAGGCGATCATGGCGATCAGTTGCGGCCCTGCCCATCCACGCGGAATGGCATGGAACGGGGCGGGTGGCTGGCTGATCTTCTCGCAACAGCGGCAGCGTAGATCCGAGCATAATCTGCATTGGGTTTGGCCTGATCGAATGACTGGCGTATGGTCTGCGCGTCCTGAGCGGTAAACAGCACCCGCATGACCTGACCGCGATACTTGTAATGTTCGAGGATCTCCTGACCGATGAGCTGACCTTCACGGTCGCAATCAGTGGCAAGCCAGACGCGCTTTGCCGTGCACAGCGCTTCACGGATGGCTTTGAGCTTCGCCGCCTTGTTACCACCGTTTGCTGGTCGTGTGCCGTAAAGCTCCTTCGGGCGTAGCAATACAGCAGACCACCGCTTCCACTCCGGAACCACGTCTTCTGGTTCGAGTAAGTCGAACAAGTGCCCCTCGGCTGGCAGAACCACACCATAACGAGACCCAATGGCGGCACGCACGTCCTTCGCCTGGCTGGTTTTCTCGGTGATGACGATCTGATCAGCCATAAACATCCCGTTTGGAAACATCCGCTACTGATTAGAACGTATAGTGAACATAGGGTGCTGACAACTGGGGTTTCAAAGGGGGCGCGCCAAGGGGCAACTCTGAACTAATTTGATGATAGGCGATCAGTGGAAAACAGGTGGTCGACCCATGGGTAATGTCTCCAATGCCTGCGCACGCGCCTTCTTGCAGGATTGGATGACGACGTTGATTTCGTTCTCTGCAATCCGGGTCATCTGCTGGAAATGTCGGATGGTCTCGGTAATGCTCTCAACGCTCGCAGGCTGAGCGGCGAGTTGCTCAGTAGCCTCAAAGATGGCGCGCATCTCCCCAAGAATGCCGACAGCCTTGTGGGCACTTTCCGCGAGGTCAATTTCGTCCTGCCCAGCGAACAATCCATCGACAAAGCCTTCAATCTCCTGACGACGAACCCTGGCATATTTGAATAGAAACTCAAGGCTTGCCGGGGCTGTCGCGATCCGGGCAAGCTTAAAAGGGTCTGTACGCTTTTGGTGGGCACTCAAACCGTTCCACAGACCTTGCATCAGAACACCAAAGAATTCTTCGGCATCAGAATTGCTTTCAAATATCGGCAGCTCGTTATCCCAGATGCGCTGTATCTCTTGCACGGGTGACACCGTCATAACCGGTGTCGCAATGTTTCCCATGAACCGGGCTCTAAACTGGTGATAGGAGATTGGGCAAGCATACTGCTCAAGCAGCACTTTCACGGACGAAAGGGTGAATGACGATTTGTTCTTCTGCTTTTTCATCATGCTATTCTTCCACATTTGAACCGTTGGACTGATCGCCGCGTTAAAAAAAGACTGGCCACCGCAAACCCATTAACCGAATACCCTCCAGAACCCCGACTTCCGGCCGTGCTCTAGCTTCAACCGGGCAACATAGGTGGCGTGAGACTCAAACGTCCCATAATCCTCTATTCTAACAGCCAGCGCCGCACATTCGGCCAGGTGCCCTGCTGCATAGCCGTAGCGCTTCGATCTGGCCTTCGACAGTGTGAAGTCGATCATCGCTCTCAAAGCCACCGTCGCGGCTAGTGGATGCTTTTCCGCCAAGGCCTCAGCTGCGGGCACGAGAAACTCGTAGTGGTCGCCATTAATTTCGGCGCGGCGGTCAATCAGCAACCGGGCTGCGCGGTCTGGCGATGGCCAGTCCAGGAAGAAGCCCAAGGCAGGCGTCACGCGTGAGTGGGCCGCGGCGTGGTCCATGGCCCGTTCCTCAGCCTCGATATCCTCGAAATCGGGAAGCCGCTTTAGAAAATCGCGCAGGTATTCAGAGTTTAGAGTGCTCTCGAAACAGCTCCAACGGAAAGCCTGCGCCTCCTCCTTGCGATCAAGCGCCTCCAGAACCTCTAAGCGGGCCTCCTGCCATTCGCGAGGCACCCAGCGGTCGTTGTCCACCTCGGCGCGTTCTATGAAACCGAGCGCATCCCCTGCCCTGCCAGAGGCCAGCAGGCGTGCCGCTATTTCGGCAGCGATCTGCGGCACCTTTCGCGTTCTCGCATCGTATTGGGCGATGAAGGCATCCACGTCGCCCATGGCATCGGCGATGTCCTTCAGCGCCATCCCCACCATGCTTTGCCGGGACCGCTCTTCCATCTGATGCGCGTAGGTGGTCCCGCCACTACCATACCCCACTGCCTCCCACTCACCTTTCGGTGGCACGGGAACCGGCGTCGCCGCAATCGCCTCAATCCGCTGTTTGAGATGCGCCAGACCATCTTCCCCAAGCGCGGGCGCCAGGATGGCAATCAATCCGTCATACTGGCCGTAGCCATTGTCGCGCAGCGCATCAATCGCCGCATCAGCCAGTGCTTC
>Ga0208414_1001662_pt1 | contig 16293 bp, 14 predicted proteins | sample AntAceMetag02UKE_FD_184770 | JGI IMG/M metagenome (GOLD analysis project Ga0208414, IMG submission 184770) | Saline lake microbial communities from Ace Lake, Antarctica - Antarctic Ace Lake Metagenome 02UKE (SPAdes) (version 2) | ecosystem: Environmental > Aquatic > Non-marine Saline and... | reverse complement strand
ACAGTGAACATCTCTTCGGTTACCATCCCAACCTGCTCAAGCAGTTGGGTAAACCGGAACATCGCGATCAGATCTGGGTGGCCGACACGACCTATCTGCTGACCGATGCAGGTTGGTGTTACCTGGCGACCGTGATGGATCTGTGCACCCGGCGAATCGTGGGCGGGAGCATCTCATCCACTAACGACGCCGAACGGGTCTGCACCGCGCTGGAAAACGCCGCGCTGACCCGTGGCGAAGTGCGCGTCGGCATCGTGCATCACAGTGACCGGGGCAGCACCTACGCCTCGGATCGTTATCAGCGCCTACTGGCCAAGCTGAAAATGCATCCCAGTATGAGCGCCAAGGGTAACTGCTATCCCGCACATGCGAGACGGCGATGGAATCGTTCATCGGTCGCTACAAAACCGCCGCCGTGCGCGATCACGTCTTCGCCAACGAAGCCCAGGTGCGCGCCAACGTCTTCAACTACATCGAAGTCTTCGACAACCGATACCGCAAACACGCCTCACTGGGCTACATCAGTCCGATGCAAGCCGAGGCAAAAAGTTTTGCTCCCCATGGGGGGCAATGCAAAACCCGATCGCCTAACCCGCAATTAAACCCATAAACCACTAAATAAGATTCGACCGTGTTCCACAAAACTAGGCCCGATCACTTCGCATAACCACAAACTGCAAGGGCCTGTTGCCCAAAGCGCCATGATGAGAATACCCGAGTATTTTCTCCCGCAAGTCGTTGAAAATGGAGCATAGATAGGGCCTGTCCCGTAGGCGCACCGTCGAGGTCAGTATCCGAGGGGAGTGGGCCTCTTTTTGCGGGGCAGACTTAGAACTTATATTGGATGCCGGAGGTCAGCGTGAGTTGATCCTTTTCCTGGGCGAGCAGGGTCACGGTGCCGCCGCCGAAGGGGAAGGATACGGGGCCCAGGGTGTTGTCGTAGGTGTAGCTTAATCCCACGGTGAGTCCGAGCTTGGCGCTGAGCATACCCTTAAAACCGACGTAGGCGTCGATGGCGTAGACCTCGGATTCACTGAAGCTTTGGCGGAAGAGCACGCGTTGCTCAAAGGACGCGGCCTCGTTGAAATAGTAGACCAGATTCTGGAGGAAGCCGGCACCATATTGGAACTCGTCGTCGAAGGCGTTGCCCTTGGCCTCTTGCATGAGCAGGACGCCGGGCACGATGTCGAGTTTGGTCCGTGGGGTGTCGATGATCTTGTAACCGACGCCGAAAAGTTGGATGGCCGAGTAGTCGATATTTTTGACCTGATCGACGCTGTAGGAGGTGCGGCTGACGGTGTAGTAGCGGTCGCTCAGCTTGTGGTTCCACATGAAGGTAGCGGAGTAGTCGTCGGTCTGTTTGCCGGCCGGCTCGAAGTCGGTGTAGGCGTATTTGAGATCGAGGGCTTGCACGGCTTTATGGGTTGCGCGCATGAAGCTGGCCGTAGCGCGGATGCCGAGGACACGGCCGGGAAGGCCGAGGGTGGCGCCGGTGGTGCCGGCGGGGGCACCGGGGATTTGACCTTGGATAAAGGTGGGGCCCACGTAGCTGCCGCCGAAGGTGATATCGCGCGTCCAAACGGGTTTTTCCGGGGCACCTTCTTGGCCGACGAAGGTGGACCGGTTCGCGCTAGAGGCGGAGGTGGTCAGCATCGCACTGGCGATGGCACCGGTCGTGGGGGCGGTGCCGGGGTCGGTGGCGGCTTTGGTGGTGGTCGCAGCGGTGGTGGTGGCGTCGGCAATGGTGTAGGCGGCGATGTCGGACTCGTTGAGGGTGAGTTCACCGAAAAGAGCACCTTTGAATTTCACTTTGCCGTCGGCGCGCTCGAGGATCTTGCCGGTGAGGGTGTCACCGTTTTTGAGGGTCACGGTGTCGGCGAAAAGTGAGGGCACGACGAGAAGTGCACAAAGGCCGATAACAGCCGGGAGATAGGTTCTGAATTTCATGGGCAGATTGTGGTTGGGGGAAGGCTTTATGGGGGAGGTGGTCAGGCGGACTCAAGACATGTCGGCTTCGTGCTTACCCTTGCGAGTGATTTTACCGTGATATTCACACGAATGGTTAGAAGGGCTGAGTTTGGCGGTTTGGGCCAAGAAGTCGATGGGGCCGGGCTCTCCCCGGTATTCCATGCGACGGGCGATGTTCACGTTATCGCCGATGTCGTAGATGAGACGGTTTGCACGATCAGGACGAGGCCCGGGGGGCTGCCGCGGAGCACGACCGGAAGGTCGGATACGAGGCGCTCGAAATCGAGTCCGGCGCAAGCGTTTTGGTAGACGTGCAGGTGGGCGAGATCAGCCGGGCCGAGGCAGGTAACGATGACTGGCGGACCCGGGCCCCAAGCGCCGGCGGTGGGCGGGGACTCGGCCTGGTGGGTGCCGTGGCGGGACTGTTGCCAATGCCCCTCCCGCCAACGCATCACCGCTAGTTCCGGTAAAGCGAAGAGGCGCGCGATTGCAGCCACGGCGGTATCCGGAGAGTGGCGACGGAGGGCTTGGGTGAGCGCCTCTTGGGCGGCCCGGGCGCGTAGCGCGGATGCCAGCAAAGTGTCATCGGGCATCACCCCGACGAAGGCGAAACCCTGGTCGGGTCCGGTCTGCGCTTGGCCCGCGACGGCCAGCGGATGGCCCACGCGGATGGTGGCTCCGCGAACGTTGCCCTCCGTCCAAGTTTCGAAGGGGAGTTCATCGTGGCGAAAGACTTGGGTGGCGAGGCGGTCGGTCGGAGGCGGGGCGGAAATTTCTAGGGCGCGTCGACTGCGTTCCAGGGTTTCATGGAGCACGCTGTGCATGGCCGCCAGAGTGTCGTTAACGTCCGCAATTTCTTGGATTCGGGTGTGGCTATCGGTGGGGTCGAAGTTGTCCTCGCTGATCTGAGCCGCGTGGGCGGCCAGGCGACGAAATTGCGCTGCGACAAAATGGGCGAGAAGGAGCGAGGCCACCAGGCCCACCACCAAACAGGCGGCGGCAAACCAGGCCACCGCTCGCCAGACGGCGGCGTGCTGCGCGGCGTAAGCGGTGGCGTCGACTTCGAGGTTGATTCGCCAACCTGGAGCGGTGGCGCTGACGCTCACGGGTTGGATCGGCCGGCCATCTATCGCCGAGGTGAGCGGCAGCCAGGCGATGCCTTCGAAATCCGGGGTGGGCGTGGTGGGCTCGGGCAAGGAAGCGGGGGGCTCGGGTGCGCTATCGAACACGACGCCGTGGAGATCCGAAACAACTTGAATACGGTGCACCTGTTCCCAGTGGAGGATGCGGCGAAACACGATGGCGAGATAGGGTTCCGCGATTTCGGTCGCGGGCTCGAGCGCGGCCAAGGAATCGGCATCGGCTCCGACGCGGACGGCGACGGCGAGCGTGCGAACCTCCGTATGGAAATCGCGTTGGACGGCGGTCAATTGCATCCAGGCCATGAGTGCTCCGCCCATGAGCGCGAGCAGGGTGAAAACCGGCAGCACCAGCAGAACAATATGGCGGCGGGTGGTCATGGCTGCGCGTCCTCCGGCGGGGGGAGGGTGATCAGGCCCAATAGAAACTCCGGACATTCCTGCATGAGCGTAAAGAAATAGCCTTGGCTGATAACCAACAGTCGGGCGCCGGCGGCACCGGCGTGGAGCGCGGGGCTGGGCTCGTAAGTCAGCAAATCGGTCAAGCCGTTCAGCGTTGCAGCGACGCGCCCATTATCGTGACGCACGAGGGAGCCGCCGATGGTCACGTAGAGAGCGGGCAGGGGACGTTCGCCTTGGTGCACGATTTCGCCGGGGTCGAACGCGCGGGACTCGACGATTTCTGCCACCAACGTGAGTTCTTGGCGGGTGAGTCGCTCGAACGGCCGCACGGCCTGCAAGGCGGCGATGCGGGGATCAAGATCCGAAGCTGGGGCGGGGCGGTCCATCAGGTGCGATTGACGAGGACAAAATATCCGGCGGGAAGGTGGGCGAGAACCGTGTCGCAGAGGGCACTGGCGTCGGTGGCCCCCTGAAGGATGTTAGGCGAAAGTGGCTGATCGGGGCGTGGGCAGATTAGCACCGTGCCGCGATCGTGGTCCCAATTGAATTCAGACCACGGTGCCGTCCCCTCGGCACCTTGCAGTAGGACCGGGGCACCGTGGTCGGGCAGGAAAAACCAAGCGGTGGCAGGCGCGGCGAGGGCGGCGAGGGCGCGGGTCAAGCCATCGCGATCGGACGGGTAATAATCGGCCAGCGTGCGGGCCGTGGAGGCATTGACGGCGCGGACTTGATTGGACCCCGCGGTGGTGGGATCGAGCCAAAGGAGGTGCCCGTCGGTGATGGGCACGAGCCCGGAAGCGGGTGGCGGCGAGGCCGGGTCGTCCGGCGGGCGGGAGTCGCCCCAGGCCCGATCAGAATTCCGGTGGGAGGATTCGACTAGCCGCGCGAGACGGGTATTTAAGGCCGCTTGGTCGTGCGTATGGCGGCGATGTTTCGCCTGGGTGGCGGACGACTGAATCAGTTCGGCGATTGCAACCGTGGAGGCCGAAAAACCGCGGGCGAGTTCGCGCAATTCCCGCGGCCGCGCGACGGAGATTTTTTGCCGGTAGTGACCGGCGGCGGCGCGCAAAGCACCCTCCCGAATCGTAGTGAGTGGGTCGGTGAGTTGGCGGGAGATGATGAGCGAGTAGGCCCCGGCAGCGATCAACAAAGCGATGCCCGCCCCAATGGTAACCACCAGTGCCCGGTGCGTTTCGAATCGGATCGCGGTGATGTCGATATCGGCCCCAGCCATCGCGATCACCGCGCCGGAAACCGGATCGAAAATCGGAACGAAGGCGCTCTTGATTAGTCCCCATTGGTCCCAATCTTGGATGTCACTGACGTAGAGGGTGCCATTCTCCTGCAGGTCCGCGATACCGTCGATCGCGGCGGGGGGGATGGTGTCGAGCGAGAGCAATGGCGCATGCTCGTCGCCGATGCTGGCATCGAGGCCGTAGGAGATGAGGGAGGGGGCGTCGAGCCGTTGCGTATAAAGGTATCTGGTGTCCGCGAGATTTTGCAGGGACCGCAGGGCGCTCACATAGCGCCGGTAGATCGGGTCCTGGCCGCGACCGAAGGCAGAAATGCGATCTCCGATCGAGACGAGTCCGGTCGCGGGATCAATGCGGAGGAGGGAGCCGGCCGTGGCAAACAGGGAGCCGCTGGCGGGATCGTAGCCGATGGCCCGGAGGACCACGGGGCGGTCGGCATCGACAAAACCCGATTCGTCCGCCGCATCGAATTGCAGCTCGATCCGATTGGTGGGTTGGCCGGTGGTGGGATCGAATGCGAGCAGGACTCTGCCTTGGTCGCCCAGACCCCAGAGGGTGCGGCGATGCGGATCATAAGTCAGCGAGCTCACGCCGGCGGGAGCGGGGCCGAGCCGGACGGAGGTGCCGGTCGAGAGGTCGATGCGCCGGAGTTCATCGCCGAGGGTCCACAAGGTGGCGGAGGCGGGATCGATGGCGATGGTCTGGATCGGCGGGGAGATTTGGCGGATAAGCTCAAGTGCGCCAGAGTCAGGATGGTAGCGCGCGATTTGACCGGTGCTCCGATCCATGACCAAAAGACTGAGGGGGGTAGCGCCGGGCAGGCTATCGGCAGCGAGCAACGTGAAGGGGCTAGGCGCTCGTCCGAGGCTGGGAGAGGCGAAACCGGTTGCCGGGTTAAGGAGCGAGATTTCTCCATCGCGACGCAGCGCCCACAGTCCCGCTTGATCGGGCCGGGTAGAGAGGCCGACGAAGTCGGGCGTCTCCATCAAGGCCGCGTGATCGGCCGGCTCAATCAAAGCCGCCGTGACCGTGCATACCGCCTTGAGCTTCTGGTCGAACGCATCGATCACGATGGCGTTGAGACCCCGGTAGGTCGCGAGACTATAGATCACCGCGAGCGTGCCGATGGTGGGTAGCAGTGTAACCAGTAACCAACTACGGAGCATGAGCTTTTCCGGCAAGCCAATCATGAGCGGAGTTTTTGGCGCAACAGGACCAGACCGAAGGTGGGGTGAATGCGCACGGTGTGTTCCAAGGCGGATTTTGTCAGGTGCACGATCCGCGACCCGGCCAAGGCGGTGGCTCGGCGACGATAAGGGCAGCCGGTATGGAATTCCTCCTGGCCCAAGGTGGTGCTGGGACCAGCCGCGATAGCGGAATCGCTCAAGCGGACGCGGCCCGACATGATATGCCACAATCCATCGCTCGGGGTGCCTGTATCGAATAATACCTGATCGTGCGCCGGTTCGATCACCTCGACATTTTCAAGCAAGGTCTCGTGGTGAATAAAGAGGGCTCCTTTTAGCGGGGCCGCGCTCATGATGCTTTGAGTCACATCGACTGGGGTGACGGGAGGCGAGGCAGCAGGCGGTGCCAGCAGCGCCATGACGGTGCGGTGAACCATGGTATCCGGAGTGGCCCGGAGGGTTTCAAAAAGGACCTCAGGTCGCGACGATCCGAAGCGATGATAGTTGGCTTGGGCGACCGCCGAGGCTTGCAGCGGGAAGTGGGATTCGGCGGCTCGCTCGAGCACCTGTTCCGAGGTCAGGTGGGGGAGCAGTCCGTGACGCGCGCCATGCTCGATCTGGGCTTCGAGAGACCGGCCGTCGATCAGAGGTAAAAGCAGGTTAAATACCGATCGATCGCAGAACTGTTCTACGGTCTCGATGGCGTAGCTCCGCTCCGTGGGCGTTCCGCTGCGCAGGGCGGCCAGCGTGGCCTCGGGGCCCGCGAGGCGGCCCGTGATGGTAAGCGTCTCCAGCACGGCCTCAACTGCGAGAATGGGGAAATCGCGGTAGATATGCGCTAGCACGAGCTGACCGGAATCGAGATCGATACCGACCACGGTGGCGGCGGGTAGCCGGTGGCCCAGCGATAGCGAGAGGCTGCCACAGCCCACGCCGACCTCGGCGATCAAGGGAGCGCGGCCCTGAGTGACGGTGAAGCTGCGAGCCGCGGCTTCGACCGCGGCCACGAGATGAGTCAATTCGGGGTCGGTAACGTAGGCCCGTTTGTCCAGATAGAAGCTGAGACCGTAGAACTCGAATTGCCCGCAAATGTGCGCGAGCGGTTCCCCGGCGAGCCGCAGTTTAAGCCAACGGCGCAGTTGCGCGGGATCGCGGGCGCGGTCGGCCAGTTGCCGGATGTCCTCGGGCAACAAGGTCGGCAGCTCTCCGATCTCGCTCTCGAGAGCGGCAAGAATGGGGGCGGCGTCTAGCTTCATTTCCGGGGAGGGGGAGGGACGGCGGGCAGGACGACTTCCTGGAATTCGCCGCGAAGGCAGTGTCGGCTGGCCATCGCGGCGCCGTAACCGCCGGCATTAAGAAAGGCGAGCAGGTCGCCGTTGCGCAGCTTGGGTAACATCGCGTCCTGGTGGAGCAAGTCATGTGCCTCATTGATGTTGCCGGCGATCGTGGTGGGCTGGAGGCGGGCGCGAGCACCGGGCTGGCGGCAAGGGACGGGATGGATCGGCAGCTGGTAGAAGGCCGGTTCGGGGTGGAGACTGAAGCCGCCGTTGACGCCGGCGAACAAGGTGCGGCCCTTGGTTTCGACCGTGTTGACCTCGAGCACCAGCAGCCCGGCGTCCTTGACGAGGTAGTCGCCCGGTTCGCACCAGATTTCGTCCGCCCAGTCACCAAAATGAGTTTTCAACAGTTGGGTCCACGCGACCACATCCAGCGGCTCATCGGTGGCGTCCAAAGGGATGCCCAGACCCCCGCCGACATTGAGGTAGCGCAGCCGCGGCAGTTTTTCTATGAAACCGGTGCAGGCCCGGAAAATGCCTTTGAGGCCCTTGAGCTGAGGCGAGAGGAATCCGCAACCGGTGTGAAAGTGCAGCCCGTCGATGATCAATCCGCCCTGGCGGATGGCGCGGAGGGCGGCGGGAAACTGTTCGCGGTGGAGGCCGAACTTGGTGTCTTGGGCGCCGGCATAGCGCAGGCGTTGATGGGAGCGATAACCGGTGCCGAGGCCGGGATTGATGCGCAGGCCGACAGACCGTCCGGGGGCGAGTTGGGCGACCCGCTTGATGTCGTGGAGGGAATCGAGATTGAGGATAAGGCCGGGATGTTCGAGTAGGGCGGCCAGATCGCGATCGCTGAGCGAGGTGCCGGTGAACGAGATATCCTTGGCGGCAAAGCCCGCCGCGCGGGCGGCAGCGACCTCGGCGGGCGAGCAGGTGTCGACCCCGCATCGACCTAGGCGGCGCAACCCCTCGAGCAACTCGGGGTGGCGGTTGGATTTCATGGCGTAGAAAATCCGGTGAGGCAGGGCGGCCTGATCGAACGCGGCGTGGAGCCGACCCAGGTTCTCATGCACGCGAGTTTCGTCGTAGAGGTAAAGGGGGGAGGAGTGCTGCGCGGCTAAATCCGCCACGCTATGGCCAGCGATACAGAGGTGTTGGCGAGCGTAAGCGAGTCCGGCTCGGGCCCACCAAGGGCGAGGGTTTGCTTTTGGCATCGCCGCGAGTCCGTCAGACCGCTCGCAACGCAGCAAGCGGTTCTTCGCGATGCGGACGCCGAGTCACGCGGGAGGCACAAATCCTTGCCCGATCGCGAACATTTGCGGTGTGACGAGCGTCTTATATGGGGTCCTTTATTTGAGTGGATAAACGAAATTTTCAGCCCGGGGATGAAGCCGGTATGAGCTTGTTTATTCGCTCCTCGCGAATGACGCACAGATAGGACACCCGGATCTCAGGACATTATGGTGGCCTCAAACTATTTCTGGCTGAGTCCGATAAAACGTTTTTGGAGTTGGCCAAGGAGCTGTGCATGAGTGCCTCTGAAGTGCATGGCGCGGTGAAGCGATTGGAGAAAGCCCGGCTGGTTGAGCCGGAATTCCCGTAGAGTTCGCGTGAAGGCCCTGCGGGAGTTTTTAAATGCAGGCGTGCCTTACGTGTTTCCGGCGCAAACCGGGGAACTTACCCGTGGTAGGCCCACCGCATGGGGAGCACCGGCAATGCGAAAGCTGATTCAAGGTCAGGAAAACCAGATACCGGTTTGGCCCGATCCGGAGGGCAAACAGCGCGGAGTGCCTTTGGCACCGCTTTATCGCAGTGCCTCCCGCGCCGCAAAAAAGGATGTCAAACTGTACGATCTGTTGTCGCTGGTTGACGCGTTACGGTCGGGCCGAGCATGAGAGCGAAGTTTGGCATCAAAAGAACTCACCGCCCGTTTGATCCATGCCTGAGTCTCCCATGGCCGCAATGAAAGTAGTGGCGCGACTGCTTGATCACTGGAATGGCGAGTATGCTTTCCTGGGCGGTTCTGTTCAGCCTGCTGGTTTGATCAGCCTGAACCTGCTGAGATTAGCCTCACTGATGATGTGGATGTCGTGATTGAGGTGTTTTCGCATTTGGATTATGCCGATTTGGAGAACCGCCTCCGGGACGTTGGATTGTCCCACGATAGCCGAGAAGGGGCACTTCGATGCCGCTGGGTGTTGGGGAATCTCACGGTCGATATTATGCCGACCAAAGGAGAATTGCAGGGACTCAATACGGTCTGGTTTCAAGAGGCACTTGATTCGGCCGTGGTGATGCAGGTTTCAGGAAGTCTACTCAAAATAGTCTCTCCGGTGGGGTTTCTTGCGACCAAGTTTGCCGCCTAACATGATCGCGGCCAGGGAGACTTTTATGGGAGCGCCGATTTGGAGGATCTGATCACGGTCATTGGTGGACGGAATCATATCGCGGAGGAAATCGCCGATTCTGATGCCGGGATTCGCGGCTGCATCCCGGGGGCTATTACGACCTTGGTTTCGGAGCCCGACTTTCAAGATGGCCATTTCAGGTTTGTGGCCCAGCGATGAAGCAGGCCAAGCCCGGCTACCTGGATTGAGAACCATGTTGAAGCAGATTTCCGGCCTAGCATGGTCGGCCTGGAATTCGGTGCGAAGCGAGGTTTCGCGACCTCATCTGATTCGATTCGATGGGATGGAGCATGCTGACTTCTCCGACACTCGGACGGGAAAAGGGTGCCTGTATTTGCCCACTGGTGCGCAAAGTGGGGTGGGGGGAGTGAGCTCATCTGTCCATGAATACACACCGGTGCGAAACGGTGCCTAACCAATGCAACGGACCTTAGAAGCCCGTGCAGAAAGGCGGGAAGGCTCGACGTATTAACGCCCGTGTAAAACTGACCCACTAGCGCCCGTTAGGAACTGACCCACCCCCTGCTGATTTGTGGGCGCGGGCGGAGTGGGGCAACGTCTCCCCAGTCCTGCTTTCCTGCTGAGATCGGAGGGGCGCGTTTCAGCGGGATGGCTTTGTTCTCTCGGTTAGCTTCTGTAAAATTGAATACGGGGATTTTGGGTCGTAGGCTGTCCGCTTGGCGGGATTTCGAGAAAGAAGAAAGAGCATGAGAAGGAGTAGGATGGGCTGGGGGGCGTGTTACGGGTGGGCTTGGGTTGATCGGTGGTGCGGCGGGGGGGGCTTGGTCGTCGGACAATGGCGACTGCTAAGGAATTTGATCGGAGGTGGGAGGAGGGGCAGGCAAGTGGGTTTCGGCGGGACTTTGCGGGTGAGTCTTTTGTGGCCGCGGATTGGGTGTCGGGGGCTGCTTCGAATCGAAGTCTTTACGTGAACGAATTGCCGGAGGGTTTGGCGGCAGAAGCTGACTCGTGGTGGGAGGGCTTGGGCCCCGTCGCGGGGCAGGGGGCCGAGGCCTGGGCGGCGTTGGCCGATTATCCAATGAGTGCGGCGGGGGTGCCGTTATTCGCGCCGTTTTTTCCGGATCCACGGTGGAATCACAACCACAGCTCTTGGCCGTTTGAAGATACGTTTTTTTTGCGCACGCTCTCATGCGCGGAGGGCTGGCCGATTATCGCGGGGTGGCGGCAGCGTGGTGGGCTAAGGCGTGTTCGCCGGAGTTCGAGTTTCGCGAGGTGCGAGACTATCGCCCGGGCGAGGTTGCGGGGTCGGGGTCTTAGCTCTGGACGGCAGCGGCGTTCCTCGGGTTGGACGACGCCTGTCTAGCGGCCGAGCATGAGGGTAGGCGCTGATCCGCTCCGACGGGGCGCAGCGAACTTACGCTCTACGGTAGCGCCGTCCGTTTCATGAGGTAACGATCGCATTCACGGGCGGCACCGCGACCTTCGTTGATGGCCCAGACGACGAGGCTTTGGCCGCGTCGCATATCGCCGGCGGCGAAGACGCCTTTCACATTGGTGTTATACTTCTCGAACGGCGCGTCCACGTTGGAGCGGGCGTCGGTTTTGAGCCCGAGTTTTTCGACGAGGGTCTGCTCGGGACCGAGAAAGCCCATGGCCAAGAGGACCAAGTCGGCTTTCAGGATCCGTTGGGAACCGGCGACTTCTTGGGGCGCTCTCCGTTTGGTGGTTTCGTCCTGAACCCATTCGATCTGCACGAGTTCCAGCTCACTCACGGCGCCATCGGTATTTCCGATCAAACGTTTGGCGGAGACCAAGTATTCCCGGGGATCCGCACCCTGCATCGCATGGGCTTCTTCTTGGCCGTAATCGACCTTGAAGGTGCGCGGCCACTCTGGCCAAGGATTGTCGGCTCCTCGCTCATCGAGCGGTTTGGGCATGATCTCCAATTGGATGACGCTGGCGCAGCCCTGCCGCAACGACGTGCCGACGCAGTCGGTGCCGGTGTCGCCGCCGCCGATGACGACCACGTGTTTTCCCGCTGCATCGATCGGCGATCGGGTGTCATCAAAATCACTATCGAGCAGGGACCGCGTGTTCGTCGTGAGGAACTCCATGGCGAAGTGAACCCCGCTAAGATCGCGGCCCTCGATGGGAAGATCGCGGGGCTTGGTGGCGCCACAGCAGAGCACGGTGGAGTCAAATGCTTCGCGGATATCGGCGATGTCGTGGGTGACTCCGATGTGGGCTTTGGTGATGAAGGTGACACCCTCTTCGCGCATGAGGTTGACGCGACGGTCGACGACGCCGCGCTTATCCAGCTTCATGTTGGGGATGCCATACATGAGCAGGCCACCGATGCGGTCTGATCGCTCGAAGACGGTGACGGCATGCCCGGCTTGGTTGAGCTGATCGGCGCAGGATAGACCGGCCGGGCCGGAGCCGATGATGGCTATCTTCTTGCCGGTGCGTTGGCCCGGCGGTTTGGGCGGTAGCCAACCCTCCTCCCAGCCGCGGTCGATGATGGAACACTCGATGTTCTTAATCGTGACTTGCGGTTCGATGACGCCGAGCACACAGGATCCCTCGCAAGGCGCGGGGCAGACGCGGCCGGTGAATTCCGGGAAGTTGTTGGTCTTGCGCAGACGCTGCAGCGCCTCCTTCCATTTTCCGGCGTAGACGAGGTCGTTCCACTCGGGAATGAGGTTTTTGATCGGACAGCCGCTGGCCACGCCGGCGAGGGTCATCCCGGTCTGGCAATACGGCGTACCGCAGTCCATGCAGCGGGCGGCTTGGGTGGAGACTTTTTCATCGTCGCGGTCCGCGTGCACCTCGTCCCAGTCCTTGACCCGATCAAGCGGGGGACGGTGGGGAATGGCTTGGCGTTGGTAGTCGAGAAATCCGGTGGGCTTGCCCATAATAGCGAGAAGTTGGGGAGTTTAATAAAGGGAAGGAAGGGAGGAGGGAGGGGCCGGGCTTAGTGGCCGGCTTTGACGTTTTCTTCGAAGGCAGCTTGGATGGCCTCGTCGCCTTTGAGGCCCTTACTTTCGGCCCGGGAGATGGCGTTGAGGACACGCTCGTAGTCGGTGGGGAGCACCTTGATAAATCGAGGTAACCAGTCGTTCCAATCGCGGAGAATCGCCGTGGCCCGGACACTGCCGGTCAAGGCGACGTGACGGGTGAGGCGCGCGCGGACGGCGGCAATCTCCTCGTCGTTGCACTCGATGAGTTGGTAGACGCCGACCATGGCGGAATTGAGCCGCTTGCTCACGAAGTCTCCGACCTCATCCAGGACGTAGGCGGTGCCGCCGGACATGCCGGCCGCAAAGTTGCGGCCGGTGCTGCCGATGCAGATCACCTCACCGCCGGTCATGTATTCACAACCGTGATCGCCGACGCCTTCGATGACGGCTTTGACGCCGCTGTTGCGCACGCAAAACCGTTCGCCCGCCATGCCGGCGAGGAAGGCTTCGCCGGATGTGGCCCCATAGAAGCCGGTGTTGCCGGTGATGATGTTTTCGCAGGCCACAAACGGGGCAGTCTTGGGCGGGTAAACCACGATGGTTCCGCCCGAGAGGCCCTTGCCGCAGTAGTCGTTGGTATCGCCCTCGACGGTGAGGCTCATGCCGCTGGGGCAAAACGCGCCGAGGCTTTGGCCGGCCGAGCCGGTGAACTTCAATTGGATGGTATCTGGGGGCAGCCCCGCACTGCCGTGGCGGCGAGAGATTTCCGATCCGACGATGGTGCCGACGACGCGGTTGGTGTTGATGATGGGGAACTCCCCGGTGACCTTTTCGCCGCGCTCGATGGCGGAGCGGCAGAGGTCGAGCAGGTGGGTGTTATCGAGTGCCAATTCCAGCCGATGATCTTGGGCTTGGGAACAGTAGGTGCCGACGTCGGGCCCGGTGGTGGGACGGTAGAGGATCTTGGAGTAATTGACGCCTTTGGCCTTCCAGTGGTCGATGGCATCTCGCATCCCGAGATTTTCAACGTGACCGACCATCTCGTTGATCGTGCGATATCCGAGTTGCGCCATGATCTCGCGAAGTTCTTCGGCGATGTAGGTCATGAAATTCACCACCGCATCGGGCGCGCCGGTGAACTTCGCCCGCAGGCGGGGGTCCTGCGTGGCGACGCCGACGGGGCAGGTGTTTTTGTGGCACACCCGCATCATGAGACAGCCGAGAGTGACCAGCGGCGCGGTGGCGAAACCGAATTCCTCCGCGCCCAGTAAACAGGCGATAGCGACATCGCGGCCGGTTTTTAATTGGCCGTCGACTTCGAGGACGACCCGGCTGCGCAGATTGTTGAGCAACAGGGTTTGGTTGGTTTCAGCGATGCCCAGCTCCCATGGGGCGCCCGCGTGTTGGATGCTGGATCGGGGGGACGCGCCGGTGCCGCCATCGTAGCCGGAGATCAGAATGACGTCGGCCTTGGCCTTAACTACACCGGTGGCGATGGTGCCCACGCCCACTTCCGAGACCAGCTTCACGTTGATGCGCGCATCCACGTTGGCGTTTTTGAGATCGTGGATGAGCTGTTGGAGATCCTCGATGGAATAGATGTCGTGATGCGGTGGCGGTGAAATCAGACCGACGCCCGGGGTGGTGCCACGGGTTTTGGCGATGGCGGGTAACACCTTGTGTCCGGGTAGTTCACCGCCTTCGCCGGGTTTCGCGCCCTGCACGATTTTGATCTGCAGCTCGTCGGCGTTGACGAGGTAGTGACTGGTGACGCCGAAGCGACCGGAAGCGACTTGCTTGATCGCAGAACGGCGCAGGTCGCCGTTGGCATCGCGGGTGAATCGATCGGCATCTTCGCCGCCTTCGCCAGTGTTCGATTTGCCGCCCAATCGATTCATGGCAATCGCCAGAGCTTCATGGGCTTCCTTGCTGATCGAACCGTAGGACATCGCCCCGGTCTTGAAGCGTTTCACGATGGAGGATGCCGGTTCGACCTCGGCAAGCGGGATCGAATTTGACGGATCGAAGTTGAACTTCATGAGACCGCGCAGCGTGAACATGTCGCGCGTCTGATCGTTGATGGTTTGGGAGTATTCTTTAAAAAGGCTGTAGTCAGGGGTCCAGGTCGCCCGCTGCAGTTGGTGAATGGCCAAAGGGCTGAAGAGGTGCTTTTCGCCGTCGGCGCGCCACTGGTAAACGCCGCCGGAATCCAACGGCTCGTCTTGGGCGTCTTGGCGTTCTCCGAAGGCGTTTTGATGACGTTGATAGACCTCGTGGGAAATCGCTTCGAGGCCGATGCCGGCGACCCGAGAGGACGTATTGGTGAAGTAGTGATCGATGACCGCTTCATCCAATCCGATGGCTTCAAAAATCTGTGCGCCCCGGTAGCTGGCCACCGTGGAGATGCCCATCTTGGCCATGGTTTTCGTGACGCCTTTGATGTTGGCCTTGATGAAATTGGCCCGCGCTTCGGCCGGATCCATATCGATCTCGCCGTCCACGATTAGGTATTCGACGGATTCGAGCGCGAGGAAGGGATTGATCGCATCGCAGCCGTAGCCGAGGAGCAGGGCGAAGTGTTGCACCTCGCGCGGCTCGCCTGATTCGAGGATCAGAGAAACCTTCCCACGCACGCCTTCCCGGATCAGGTGATGATGGAGGCCGGACACGGCCAACAAGGCGGGAATGCCGGCGCGATTCGGCGCGACGCCCCGATCAGAGAGGATGATGAGATTTACGTCATCGCGGATGGCGTCATCCGCCATGGCAAAGAGGAGTTCGAGGGCTTCGTCCAGTCCCTTGCCCCGTCGCGGTGACCACGGATCGTTGACCGGTTGGTGGCTGATGCTCAGTCCCTCGTAATCGGTGGTCGGGTCAAACAGGATGGGGAGGGTGGCAGATTTAAAACCGGGGGCGCGGAAGTCGCGAATCCGGGCGAGCTTGTCGTTGTCGATAATCGGGTTCTCCAACTTGATCATGCGGCAGTTTTCGGGGCCGGGATTGATCATATCGGCCTCGGAGCCGAGGAAAGTCGTCGTGGCGGTGATCAACTCTTCGCGGATTGGATCGATGGCTGGGTTCGTCACTTGGGCGAACAGCTGCTTGAAATAATTGTAGAGCGATTGCGGCCGATCCGAGAGAATGGCGAGGGGCGTATCGTTGCCCATGGAGCCGAGCGGCTGGGCGCCGGTTTGGGTGCTTGGTTTGATCAGCAGACGGACGTCCTCAAACGTGTAGCCGAAGGCCTTTTGCCGGAGTTTGAGGCGCTCGATATTGAGCGTTTTTACTGGGCGGGTAGGCTCCGGCAGATCGTTTTCGCTGATCAGGTTTTTTTGGAGCCAGTCGCCGTAAGGTTTTTCGGCAGCGATTTTTTCTTTGAGTTCATCGTCGCCGACGATGCGGCCTTCTTTCGTATCCACGAGGAACATACGTCCCGGTTCCAGACGGCCCTTTTTGATGACCTTGGCGGGATCGATGGCGGGGAGCACCCCGACTTCGGATGCCATGATTACCAGATCGTCACTGGTCACATAATAGCGGGAAGGGCGCAGACCATTGCGGTCAAGAATGGCGCCGATTTGGGTGCCGTCGAGGAAGGCGATCGAGGCCGGGCCGTCCCAAGGTTCCATCATGCAGGCGTGGTATTCGTAGAAGGCCTTTTTGGTCGAAGACATCGATTGATGTTTTTCCCACGGCTCGGGGATCATCATCATGACGGAATGGGGCAATGACCGTCCC
>Ga0208414_1001661_pt1 | contig 16297 bp, 17 predicted proteins | sample AntAceMetag02UKE_FD_184770 | JGI IMG/M metagenome (GOLD analysis project Ga0208414, IMG submission 184770) | Saline lake microbial communities from Ace Lake, Antarctica - Antarctic Ace Lake Metagenome 02UKE (SPAdes) (version 2) | ecosystem: Environmental > Aquatic > Non-marine Saline and... | reverse complement strand
ATATGGCCAGGCATATGCACCATATGACCGGAGATTGGCACTATACCCTCTAGCTTTTGGGCTGCTGGCATAGCCAATTCTGGCTGAGCAGAGCCTTCCATCAAGTGAATATATAAATGATTTGCACCTGGATGGTCATGCTCCAACACCATTGCTGCCTCTAAAGCTGCCTTACCTTCCTCAGTACCAACCTTGGCGGTACCATCGGCTTCCCAATAATCCCAGCGGGTTGTGTTCATATAACCCTCGCCAAAGATTGTCGCAATATCTGCGTCATCTGGGTATTTGGCATGTAATTTACGCATCGCATCCAAAAAAGCAAAGTCGCGCTCTACGCGGTCTGAAATGGCGTCTTTGTTGTACAACACGAACATGGCGTTAATCATGTCGCGTTCACGCTCGGTGCCATTATTGGCCAGATCCATGGCTCGGCGGATCGCTGCCAATCCCGCACCTTGCGGGTCATCTGGCATCTGAGCATAGCGGCTGTTGGGATTTGGTCCCGCGGCATGAGCGATACCAAAGTACGGCATTGGACTCTCCGGATCCAAACGAGCAGCTTCTTGATAAGAAGCTATGGACTCAGGAAAATAGAAGCTCCACGCCATACGTAAGCCCTGATCAAAAAAGGCTTGGGCCTGAGCTGAATCTGTTGTAATAGAACGGCTGTAAGTGCCACCGCCGGGGACCATAACTGCAAGGGGCTCATCTTGGGCGGTTGAAATCGTGGAAGCAACTAAAGTAGTTGCTGCTGCAATGAAGGTAATGATCTTGCGCATTGCACTCTCCTGAGTGGATTGTTTTAGTTTTTTAATGCTTTGTAACAAAATAGTATACTCCCATGGGCGGAATTTTCGACCCCAAAGGGCATTGGAGCCGGCGTTTACGGCTTTACCTGCATTTTGACGGCCAGCAATCATTTTGACTTCAGGGAGTGTTTAATCAAGCGATTTAACAGCATAAAAAAGCAGTGGTGTAATTCCGACCAAGCTGTTGATAAATAACCCCAGAGTGCTGGGTGGAATTTAAAAGCTCTTTTTGTGCTTGTTAGGATTATAGATAACTCTAACCCGATTGTTGCAATCAACTTCAATAGACGCTCGCTATTGTTTGAGGATAAACCTCGCGTTGCTGATGACTACAAAACCAAAGATGAAAGCCTTGAGCTTTCATAGCCCGCTCCGCCAACATGGCAAGAATTTGAGCCTCGAACGCATGTTGCTACTGTGAAGTTTCGATATTCGTGCCACCAGAGGCGTCTGTATTGAACTTTGTCATAGTGCCTTTTCGCATAGGCCAGCGTCTTACTTTTAACTGATAGATTTCGGAATAAGCATAAACAGCAAGCAAATAAATGATTGCCCAAAACCTAACTAGTTCTACATTAGCGTTAATGGATCAATTCCCGCTAAGCGTAAGTAAAAAAACAGGCCAACATAAACCCATTGAACAGCAAGTCAACGTGTCGGTGTTCTTGGTTCGGAGTAGCTTATTTCAAGTTCAGCATGTCCATGCTCATCCAAGGTGACGATATACACCCTATCGTAAACACGCTCATCTAGATCTTCAAAGCTTGTTCCGGCGAGCAAGTTCACAAGTCTTGGAATTGTGTTGGAGTGACCGATTACCAGTATTACCCCATCAAGAGTCTTCAGCTTGTCGACAATGAGTTGGCCCTCATCGGGATTATATTCCTCTACCGAAAGCCCGTGTTCATGAGCGGTTGGAGCCGCGGTGTCTCTGGTTCGTTGGTAAGGAGTAGAGAAAACATGAGTGACATTTTTGCCGTGAAGCATAGCTGCCAAGGTTTTTGACCGAGCCTGACCAACTTTAGTCAGTGCAGGATCGCTGGAGTCTTCAATGACTTTTTCTGCATGGCGTACCAAATAGAGGGTTGAACCATCAGCCGCTAGCGCTGAAAATGCCAGACTGAGCGACAGCAATAGTACAGTGAGTCGAGCAAAAGTATTTTTCTTCATGGCTTCTCTGTTTTTATTAAACGAGCTAATGCTCTTAGTTAGTTATTAAGAGTTTTAAATACCAAAATTACAATAACTGAGGTGCACCGAAAAACCCACAATTAGATTCGCAGATTTTATACTCATGCGATTTAATACTTAGACATTATTCTGCACTCTAGCGTATCTACACCTCATAAAGTTTTAACTAAATTAGCTTGAAAGCCATGCCTGCGCTTCCTTTTTTCGGTCTCTATCAAAGGCTTTTATCTCAAGCCCAGGGTACAAAGCTCCCTCAAATTCACTTGCCTTCTTCAGCCAAGATGTATCGGTCAGTACTGCCACACGGTCAAATTTTTTCATAAGTTCAAATAACGCAGGAAGACGAGCAAACTCAGCTCCAATTGCACTAAGTGTGGGTAAGTGAAAATCAATAATATTGTAAAGCATCTTACCATTTTCAATACCGCCTGACTTGCTAATTAGCTCGTCTACTCCAGCTTTCATAGCTTCTGCATTTAAGCTTCCGCTCAACTCAATATCTAACCGATTTTTGCCATTTGGTATTACTTTTAACATAAAAACTCCTACTGATTAGTCTAATTAGTATAGACACCCAGTCACTCTCACTTCACTTTCATAGAATTCGATACAAGGGCTTTCTCAGAATTGCTAGTCCATTTTGTATCATCAAAAGAAGCTGAAAACTTTGATCTGAATCACCGAAAGCGTAGGAGTGCTTAACCGGCCGTAGAACTAAGAGAAAGCTATTAACCTTACACTTAGATTTTTCAAAAAGTACACCAACATGAGCCTGTTCAATCCTCATTTATAAAATCTTGAATCAACATCAGCCCTAGACAAATACTCACTCTATCTAGTTCTAGCAGACTATATGTCTACTTTTTACACCAGCGCTAGTTCGGTCACACATTTACCTCGAATACCCCAATTATTTTTTGGTGATTCTTGGATCGTAATCTCGACATTTTGAGGTGAAATACCTTCTTCTCGCTCGATGTTCTCAAACAGCAAGCGGGTCAGTTTTTCTTCGCCTCTACAGTGCGGCATTCAAACATCTTAATGTCGATAATAGTGTAATTTTTATAACAATCATTAGGATAAATAAATTTAGACTGCTCAAGTGTGATGAATCGGTGAAACTTTTTTCAGGCGAATAAGATAGAGTCTCCGCGACGGCATCGTCGATAGCTATTGAAAACTGTCCAGCGTATTTGGATAGTGACGCGTTTAATCCATAGATTTTGATCTTTGCCATTAGCATTTTATATAAAAATTGTACGAGGCTAGCCTCATTAACAGTGCGACTGAGAATAAGTCACTTAGAAAGTGAGTTGCTTTACTTTGGCTAAATTTATTAATTTTGAGTCTGCGTAAATAAAGTAGAAGCTTGGCCTGACACGCCACAGAAGTCTCTCCCCAACACCATCATTCCAGTAATCATAGCGCTCAAACACCTCTTAATTGAATTACCATCTATACCCTCTCCTACCATCTCTTCGTCTTAACCGATGAATCGCATCGCTTATACAGTAGAAAATATGAAACCGTACTCCGCTCGCCGGCGTACACCAAAGTTCAGTATTAATCTGTATGATTTCCCTAAATTGATAAGTCATTCAATTTGATTAAAAATCCGCCGGAAATATGCTCAATCACCGAGTGCGACTGCTCGATATTAGGAAAGCTTGACCGAAACGTCAGAGTTCCTATGTTGACCACGTTGTATTGCCAACAGCCTTAACTGCTGTTTCCGTTAAGTGGAGTTTCTGCCTGTGTTTGCTAGAAGAAATTACGTTGCCATTTGTGCTATTTTTGCGGCCCTAAATGCCGGCCTTGTTTATTTTTTTCTCACGCAACAAAGCGATGTGTTTCATTCAGAAGACGCAGCGCTCGAGAACGCCCAAGTGGTTTTTTTAATGATCTCAACATTGGGTTTTCTCTTTATTATGCCCTTTCGACACACCGAAAAACCGATCCATATCGCCATATCCCTTTTATGTTTTAGTTTCATATTGCGAGAGCTTGACCTTGAAGACTTTAATGTTCCATCGTTCATTAAGTTACTTGGTAGTGGGCAAGGTAGAGTTTTACTACTAGCATCCTTGTGGGCTTTACTGGCTTTTTACGGCCATAAAGCGATCAAGAACAAAATCCGCTATTTAAAAACTTTCTTCTCCTCGCCACTATTTTCCGTGCTTTTTACCGCCTTTTTGATGCTGATTGCAAGTGCCGTGCTGGACAAAAAGATATTCAACATAGGCCAGTCTAGATTCTTTGAAGAACTAGCTGAAACAAATGCCTATATGCTGATATCTCTGCCAGTTATATGTCAAGCTGGTGACTGGGTTAGTGATAAGGCGAACGCCCTGTCTTTGAAACTTCTAATTTTCGTGAAACGCTTTCCGCCAATTGAGCGCAATGACACCGAGTAGGCTTAAGCCTTAAGCATCTTATTATAATTCGTCATTTTTTCGCTTTGTGTGAATCACTTGATTTTCATGGCTAGGCTACCTTCAATAGAGCACGCGAAACTAAATCGTAGGCTGTTAGGAAAGGGCCACAAGAATCTCACTGCTGTCTTTGGTTTTGGTTCACGGCAAATTTGGTGGATTTGAAATAACTCATTCTGCAAGCGCAGGTAGCCCTAGAGTACGATTAACTGACTTTGGTACTAGCGAAAACACTCTTTTTTACGTTACTCTTGCTGCGATTACTTAACCTTTAATTAGTTTGTCCACTCTAAAACCTGATCATACCGTGTCTAATTCCATTGAAGATAATATGCCTGATGTCCGCGATGGGCTCAATGCTAAAGAGCGCATCATTTTGTATTGCCTGTATGAGGCGCAGAAGGAATTCCCCAACCGCAATGTACCCACAGCCTTGCTCTATGGCCGAGTCATTGAGCATATGGATATGAATGAGCATGAATTTCAGAGTATATTGTCGAGGATTGCAGGGCTAACTAGAAATACACATTTATAACTGCGACGGGTCGCTACAGGATTAACTGCCGCGGCGGTAGCTGCCAATTACAAAGACCCGCTTTTTGGTGAGAGCAGCTCTCACAACGAACAATTTTGATGCTGTTACCACCTGAATCGTAGGGTAACGGTACGTTCACATTAACCACACTTTTCACATTGTTTATAGATAAAGATTAATTTAAAGGAATATAATCATGTTCTCAATGACGCAGATGGTGCGAAGAGCAGCACAAACTCAGCCAAATGTTTTAGCCACGGTTGATGGCGATCGATTCCAAACCTGGACTCAATTTGAGAATAAGATCGCCTGCTTTGCCAATGGCCTGCAACAGTTGGGCATCGGCGCTGACGGCTGTGTCGCTATCCTTGCACTGAACAGCGATCGCTACTTTGAATTCATGTATGCCACGCCTTGGGCTGGAGCGGTTTTTCAGCCTATCAACACCCGCTTGGCTGGTCCGGAAGTCGTGTACTGGCTAAACGATTCCGAGGCTACGGTGCTTTTAGTAGACAAGAATTTTGCGCCCATGATTGCTGCGATTAAAGACCAATTGCAACACGTCAAACATTTTGTGTTTGTCGACGATGGCGAATTGCCTAACGGGTATATTGCCTATGCTGAGGTGGTTGATAACGAGCCGGTAGCAGATGCTAATCGCCGAGATGATGATGCGGCAGGCTTGTTCTATACCGGCGGCACAACCGGTCGCTCAAAGGGCGTAATGTTATCCCATACTAATTTCGTCACCAATGCGCTGCAGTCTCTTTCGGTATTGGGAGTGGAAAAAAACAGCCGGATTTTACATGTAGCACCAATGTTCCATATTGCTGACGCTTTTGTATGCATGATGTCCACCGCCTTGTCTTGCTCGAACTACTTCCGCCCCGCATTTGAGCCCGTTTCGACCTTACAAGCACTACAAGACCATAAAGTTCAACGCTTGGTGCTCGTACCTACGATGATTAATATGTTGGTCAATCATCCTAATATCAGCGACTACTCCTTAGATTCATTAGAGTGTATTTGGTATGGCGCGTCACCTATGCCCGAACCGGTTATTCGCAAAGCGATGGAAGCGCTGCCGGCCGTTGATTTCTGCCAAGTTTATGGCCAAACAGAGGCGTCCCCCGGCATAACCGCACTATTACCCGAGCGTCATACTTTTGAAGGCCCCTTGGCAGGCAAGGTGAAGTCTGCCGGGCAAGCGCTACCTGCTATAGATCTGTGCATCATGGATGCTAACAATCAGAAAGTAGCTAATGATGTTATTGGCGAAATTTGTATGCGAGGCCCAAATATGATGTTGGGCTACCGCAACATGCCTGAACAAACCGCCAACACCATTGTCGATGGCTGGCTGCACACCGGCGACGGTGGTTATTTAGACGACGAAGGCTTTCTCTTTATTGTTGATCGAGTTAAAGACATGATTATCTCCGGTGGCGAGAATGTTTACTCAGCGGAAGTGGAAAGTGCGCTATATCAGCACGACGCGATAAACCAATGCGCTGTAATCGGTATTCCCCATGAAAAGTGGGGAGAGCAGGTTCACGCGGTTGTTTTGCTTAAAGAGGGGGCCACAACAGATGAAGCCGCTCTGATTACGCATTGCAAAGCACTGATCGCTGGGTTCAAATGCCCACGTTCCATCTCGTTTCAAAGTGAACCACTGCCATTGTCTGGCGCAGGTAAAATCCTAAAGACAGAGCTAAGAAAGCCATTCTGGGGTGACGGAGAGCGTAACGTTAACTAGGACAGATGCACCTAGCACCTAGCACCTAGCACCTAGCACCTAGCACCTAGCGTGCTTATTTTGTTCCCTTAATAAAAATAGGCAACCTAGGTCAGACTAAAAATTCAGCAATGACTTTTGATCTGGCCTCGGATGCCCTCCTAATTGCCCTCCCTATTGCTCGGTCAATTGACATTCCTTGTTACAGATTACTGCCTATCATCTGAATATGAATTTTGATAAACAACTGTATTAATCGACTTTCTCGATTCCCAGTTCAGCTTCTCGAGTTCAGGCCCATCAAAAAATTCTTTTACATAACCAATACAAAGATAAGCAATTAGCTTGTTTTCAGGTGGCGACTTAAGTATTTCCTTAACTGATTCGGGATTTACAATGCTCACCCAGCCCAGCCCTATATTCAATGCTCTTGCCATTAGCCACATGTTTTGAACAGCACAGACAACACTATATTCTCCAGCCTCTTTCATTGTGGTTTGACCTAAAACTGGCTTAACTGAAGGCTTGTAAAATACAGCAATATTTATCGGCGTCTCATGTATGCCTTCTAGTTTCAGTTTTGCATAAGCCGCTCGTTTTTCATCAAAAAACATTTCTTCTGCTTTTTTATTTTCCAACTCAAAACTATCGGCGATTAGCTTTTTTGTATTATTGTCGCGAACAATTACAAATTCCCAGGGTTGTGAAAACCCGACCGACGGGGCTAGTGAGGCCGCTAACAATATTTTTTCAATTACTTCGTCAGGCACTTCTTTTTTTAGAAATTTATTACCACGTACGTCTCTTCTGTGAAGCATCACTTCTTCTAGCAATTCTTGCTCGACGGATGTAAATGTTTTATCAGCCATATTTCATTTCTTGTAAAATATAATTTATAGAAAGCACTGGTTGAATATGAATTTTCCCTCGCTACGGGTAGTCACGGTTTACTGTCATCTTGGCACAGAATTTCTCGCCTGAATGTATTACCTAAAAATCAGTTAGCAACGCATTAAACGTGATTATAAGTAGCACAATAAAAAATCCGCGGCTCAATATTAAGGCAAGTTGCGAATCGCTTGTCGTTCGTTTAAACAGCCAATAGACAATAAATCCATAACTAAATAATTCACTAGCATGCTTGGAGATGAGCAGTGTTTTGTATCCCTCATCGAACCAGTCGCCGGCAGACCAATAGGAGAAAACCTGTCCCCATAATAACTGATAGCAAATTGAAAATGCTATCGCATAGAGCCAGAAAACTCTCCATAATTCACTGCCAGGTTTAGTCACGCTAAAGTCATTGTGAATAACACTTTACCGCGCCCAGCATAAGACGGTAACGCAGAGAGTGAAGAGTAGTCGAAATTACGTTTAGGCCCCTATTCATGTGATTAATCGTCAGCTTATCAACAGGTCAGATTCTATAGGTATAAATATATCCGCTGAATTAATTAGCGATGCCGCGGTCAGCATTTTTACCCCGTAAACCTCTACCGATGACCCCTTTTTAAGTTTAAGCCTGTCTGCCAACAAATCAAAATCACCATCACCTGAAACCAAAATAGTCGTGTCACTTTGGTCAGCATATTCCATCGCATCTAATGCAATGCCGACGTCCCAATCACCTTTCGCAGAACCATCTGAGCGTTGAATATAGGGCTTTAACTTCACTTCAAAGCCAATTGCTTTCAGTATATTTTGAAATTGCTTTTGCTTTTGGTCCCCTCTGTCGATGGCATAGGCGACCGCTTTCACAACCTTCCTATTTTGGGTCGCCTTAGCCCAGAACTTGTTATAGTCAAAGTTGCGAGCGTATGCTTGTTTGGTCGTGTAGTAGACGTTTTGCACATCCACCAATATAGAAATTTTTTCCATCCGCGTTCAACTTGTATGTAGAAAAAATGCTGGGGAGTCTGGAACTCTGCTACGTTAAAAAAATAAGCACCGTATTGCTGTTGGTTATCTGATTAACGTATCGCTGATCCCACTCTATTGACTTTCTTCATGTTCCTGTCGGCGAGCACCCGCTAATATTCCTGGTAACGCATAGTTACCTTCGTGGCAGGCATACTCGTATATTTGGTCTTTCACCGCATTCATCGGTAATTCACCAGTCCACGCCGTGGCGTAATTCTCAGGATCATCAATGGTGAATTTGTATAGAAGGGTTGAATCATCAAGACGCGAAAACCTCTCTGTTACTACCGCAGAAGAGGATAAGTAAAAGAAATGTCGCAAAGCACCGCGAAAACCCTGTTGCGAATTAAAGTTCGTGGTTTCAACTACCAGCGTGTCATCTTCGTAATGGCCAATTGAATCGCCCAACCACTTAGGAATGTCAGCATGTTCGCTGTCACGCATTCTAACGATCCTAGCATCGTGGTTCATCTCAGCCATGATCATTACATAGTCTTCGGTTTGAACGATTTGCTTATGATTGTTATACAACACTGGCAACATTGGAGGCCCTCCAGTGGAGCCAAATCCGACCAGACAGCGTTCCGCCATAGGCCGTGTTTCCGGACCCGCATATTCGTCAGTTTGAGCTCGACCACCAAAGATTTTTTGCAGCGCGCCCTCTGCCCAAGGCAAGCGACCGTTTACAGGTTCGACAATTATCGAGGTACGAATTTCACCGTTGATGGTTGCCATACGCTCACCCGGATCCATCCAAAAAGTGTTGTATCCGCCAATCGTACCTTCTGCGCCACCGATCCCATCGGTTAGGTTTGTGAGATAGCTATCTCCAGTTTGACCTATACGCTCAGCCTCTGCTTCGGTGATCACCAGTTGATCGCCAAATTGCTCCCCGCGTTCTAACATTGTTACGGTAGCGATATTATAAACACCTTGCAGATCAGGGGCACCGAAGCTGGTGCGAGGAGCCTCAAAATCTTGCGCCTGAACAAGACCACAGCACATACAGGCAACAACTAAAGCGTGAGTTTGAAAATGGGTTGGAGTAAAGGATCTCATAAAGTTTTCCTTGCAAATTGAACGTTGAGACGCGGTGTAGCGTTGATTATACAGTTTCAGCTGTGAATTGGGACACGCGTTGATGCTCGTTAAATCGATGAGCCAAGATATAAATATGTTAACAGGGATATTGGCTTCTTTGTTTTAGTAAGTCCTTAGTAGCTCTTTATTTCGCGCTAAGCTTTTATTCGATTTCTAAACGACAATCCTTAAGACCCGCCCTTAGACCCGCCCTTAGAACACTGGAAATTTTCTCACTCCCAACAATGCCATCAACACCTAGCTCCCTGCTTATTAGTGGGGCGGCAACTCCGGATCTTTCAATTATATTAGCAGACTACATTGGCAGACATAGTCACAAGCAACTCTTTCGATGTTTCCTGCGCATGGGGTGCTCGCGGGAACGTGTCTACACGCATTATAAGTTTATTTGGAAAATCTACACGGCTTACCGGCCAATCCTGACTAGTGGCGATTATTTTCGGCGCCTTGATGGCAGCAGAGTTGTATAAGCCTGTTCGTAGGCGCCCTAAAAGGCTAGTATTTTCATGTTTGGGTTTCGAACTGATACTCACTGTATCTTGCCCCAAATACATAAGGTTTTTTACTAAACTCGCCTTAACGAACCCTCTTTGAATTTGATTGGGTTTAGGGGACTAACAGATTGGTAACTCAAGCTTGATGCTGAAACTCTTTATGTGGCTAATTTATTGGTGCTCACTTCTTTTCATCAACAAATTACTTTCACATTCACAAAGCGTATTACTCCTGAATTATCACCACCTCGTTTACTGTAAGCAATCTACTGTCACCTAGCTCTAATCCATCTAGTACAAGATGCCCGACAGAGGCTCGATGGAGAGCCAACACTTGGTTTTGGAAAAAGCCAAACATTCGTTTAACTTGATGATATTTGCCTTCAGTTAGAGACAATCTGGCGGTGTGCGCGGAAAGTATCTCTAAATGTGCCGGCTGGGTTGTAATGTTTTCATATGCAAAATAAATTCCTTCTTGAAACGCAGCAACATACTCATTGTTTAGTGGTTTAGATAAGGTAACCTCATATGTCTTTGCAAGCTTTGTCTGGGGTAAACTTATTTTGCGTGACCATGCCCCATCGTTAGTTAAAAGCAGCAGCCCCGTTGTATTGAAGTCTAGGCGTCCAGCAATGTGCAGATCATCCTTCTGGGAGTGCTGGATAAGATCCAATACCGTGGCGTGTTTAGTGTCCTGAGTCGCGCTAACAACCCCCCTGGGTTTGTTCAGCATAATATAGACGGGGGTGTTATCTGTTAAGCAGCTACCATCTAATACGACACGAGTGAATTCAGTCACCTTTTGTTGAACTGAATGTGCCACCGTTCCATCCAAAGCAATCCGTTTTTGAGCAATTAACAGGCGCGTATCCGAAATCGAAAAAGCGCTGTTTTGGCTAATAAAACGATCTAGTCGGGTGGTCTTAGACTTCATGAAATAATTGTAATCCCAGCGAGGCACAAGGTTTTCCCGTATTGCAGGCCTTGTATCTTTTCTTTGTGTTCTAAAAACCGAGACTTATGGTTCCTGTTTGGGCCTGAAACGTAACGTCTGCTGAGTGAGAGAGTTCTCAGGGTTTTCCTGGTCACCAAAACATCCCGATCACAAGCAGAGCAAAGAGAAACAAAAGTGAAATCCCAAACACCCTTAATTCTGACAGAAAAGTAGCCTCTTAACTAAAACGGACAGGGGCACTGCCTATGCGATCGGTCGCCGCTGGCTGGATGTTGAAAATACAGGTCACTGGCGTGTAAGAGCAAGCGGTCGGCCTTCCCCTCGCTGAAATCACTGCTGTACAGATCACAGCCAAGAATTGGGTGACCTATTGATTGGCTGTGTATCCGTAACTGATGGGTGCGGCCAGTATGAGGATTAAATTGAACTAAGGTCCGCCGCGGTTGCTCTAGGCGCTGCATTACTGTGTATTCGCTTATTGCCTCTTTGCCAGTGATATTGCATATTTTTACCCGCGGAAATTGGTTTTTATCCTTCGCAATGGGCGCGGTAATCTCACCATGATCGTCGCCAACCCAGCCCTCTAGCAGAGCTAGGTAACGTTTTTGAATTGTACGGGCTTGAAACTGTTTGTTCAGATGTTGCGCAGACGCTGAATTGAGCCCCACGAGCATAAGGCCCGATGTCCCAAAATCTAGTCGATGCGGCAGAATTGCCTTTGGAAAGGCAGGACTCATTCCGTTTTGGCCGTGAACCAAACGGTAATGGACCGAATCCCAATTGCGAGGGTTCTTACCCGACAAACTAAGCAGCCCGCTGGGCTTATTGATCAATAAAATATCATCATCTTGATACAGGATTTTCAGTAACGCGTCACAACTCGGCGCCAAAAAATCATCGCCAGGTAGAGTCGCCTGGGTTATATCAGACATTTAGTATTCCCCGCTTTTGATAGACATAGCGCTCTAATTGCCCGCTATTTGTCTCCTGCGCCACCGTTTTGCTCCAATATTCTGTCTGAGCCAATATTCTGTCTGAATAGACTCGCATAATTAACTTAACGTTTAGGCGCTTTTTCTAACTTACCGATGTTTGTACTGTGTTGGGCAATAGCCTCTACTCACATCCTCACTTCGAAGTTTTACATGCTTAGTGGCCCGCCCACTGACTCTTTGTCGCCAAACCCTAAAACTCCTAGGTTTTAAACTACCGCGCATAAATTTGATGACTTGCGACTCATTCATACTGAACTGTTCTTCTATGGCCTCAAAAGGGGTACGGTCTTCCCAAGCCATTTCTATAATTCTCGATTCTTCTTCCGCGGTAAGCAGCATTAATAGGGTCCTAAGTTTTTATTTACAACAACGTTATTCATACGAGCGTTGGCCAAACATAGGCCACTTCTTGACTAGTTTGTTATCGCTGGCACCCGGCATTCATGTATGCGGCTAGCACTATGTGACGCTTTTGGGGGCGCGGTATGTTTGGACACCGCTGAGGCAGCAACTATCATCCTGTACTGGGTTTCACGCCTTCGCACAAAACAACTGATTGGGCACCCGATCGCTCGATCATTTTCACTATTACAGATTGAATAGTCTCATCCTCTCGTATCTCTTTTACCGCGGTAAATCTTTCGGTTTGAGGCTCTGCTCCTTCTTCCAGCACAAGCTTCAGAATAACTTCGTTTGCAAAGCTATCATTTGGCCCCAAATAAGTTATCGCAATCGTTGGGTAACCCTGAAATCCCATTTTAGCTTTTTTAGAGATTCTTTTTTTAGATTTTTCTAAGTTCATAATTACCTATTCTTTTTTACAGGGAGATGCGCCCATATTAATATCTCCGCATTGTGCAACTAGTGGAGACTTTCTAAATATACAATTAGCACAGTTGAAGAGAAGACGCGCGCTTTAATATTTAAAGCCCCTCTACAGCCCTTAGCATAGCTCACAAAATCGTTACCAAGGCACACTGACAAACCCAGTGTACGTGTCTTTGGATACTACAACCCGAACCGACCCGCATCACAACTTATCTCTCCACCACTGAACAGCTCTATAAACTGACCTGCTCCGCCATATTTTTGCCTGCGCAGGTCATGATAGAGCTCATCAAAGCTAGGGTTTAGAGTGCCTTCATAACTTCGAGCGTCACCGCCACGCTCAAGCATCACCTCGTTTGAGTCCAGCAGGTGACTCAGTCAATAAGACTCTGAGTCGCCGTATTCTCTCCATGGGACAACCTCATTATCGACTCTGCGAACTCAGATCCGAGTAGACTCGCCATCCTTTCGGGCCCTCTCCAAGGCCACTACTTCTCATTTGAGCTCGGATGCTATTATCAGAATTGCAATGAGTAAGACTGCCATTCCAACTAGCAGTCCTAGAAACCAATAAACATACTCCATAGGCTTTGCTTGTTAATGTCTCATACGTGTAGTGACAGGATTGAAATAATTATTTGAATATCTCACCAATTGAGGAATGGGGGAAGGCAATACACAATGGAAATAAAAGAAAAAACGCAGCGAAACTTAGTGTTTAGTCGCTTAACAATGACTCGAAAAAAAAGCATACTTAAGCTATCTGGTCTCCAATATCGTTGATTTTTTTGAGATAGTTACAGTGCATATTTTTGAGATATGACAGAAATTGCATAGATGCAAGATAGGTAAGTAATAGGTAAGTAATAGACAAGATAATCACACAAGCCAACCCACGTGTGAGTTTAGTGGAACAATCATCGCCGTTATTGATTCTAACGATTGGCTATTTATTAACACAGAGCTCTAAAACTAAAATGCCGCTAAACCACAGAATGCGTATTCTCAGGCTAAGCTCAGAGGAACTATATTTAATCCCTCTGAACTTTTAATGGGCCATTTTATACAGGCTAAACTTTAGCTAGCGCCGTTATTACGGCCTCTTCGAAGCAAGCGCGATTGGTTACATATTCTGCAAGCGAACCTGCATTGCTTAACCGCTGTGGACCACAAACCTCGGAGGCTGCACGGCGAATCTGACGCTCAAGTTCGATACGACCCAGGACAGTAGAGGCTTCCACTGGGTTGTAACTGACTACCACTTTGTTGTCTTCCACCTTTTCGATTTCCACATCGGCACTTGCTAATGAAGGGATAACGAGTGCAATCGCAACTGCTATTGAATAAATCTGATTTTTCATAATGCTTTCTCCAAGAATTTACCGTTCTATCAATTTAAGTCAGGTGCGCACCCTTATTTACTAAGACGACCACAAAAGAGAAAGGTTACTAAAGAAGTAATAATAATTTTTATCTGTTGAATTGAAAGCAAGGAGTTCTGTTGATTAACACTTGTCGCTTATGAGTTATCCCGCAACACAATTTCTCGCAGTTAAGGAGTCCCTGAACGAGACTTGTCAGGAATAGGCAAATAGGCGGCGCCGAGGGAAACACAAACACACTAAGTCTTCGGCAGCTTATTGGTAGACCAACCGGATGAACAGCCTAACTATGGTGAGCGCGGCAAACAACTATCATCAAATTTTTATTACTTTAGGCCCAAATAGAAAGCCAAGCATGTTACCCATAAGATATTTGTACATTTTTTCTATTTCTTGTTTAGAAACAGCCCCACCTTGTACCAGCATCTCAAGCCGCTGCGCCGACTCTTTAACGATATATCCTGAAGGTTTGAAACCATTCTTTTCATAAAATGCTTTGCGCTTTATCCTCTGTTGGTGGTTCTGTGCTTTCTCGTCGAGCTCTTCAATGTTTAGAACAATTCTTTTCCCAGAATGCAACTCTCTCATTAAGTCCATTACTTTGCTGCCGTAACCACGAGAACGACACAGTTCTGATATTGCAAAAAATTGCACAAATACAATGTCCATATACTCAACGTCGTAGATAAAGCCGATCCAGTTATCGTGCTCGTAGATCATATTGAATCCTGCTTTCCCGTTTCTCATTCTATATCTAAGAATCTGTGACGGCACCCGCTGAGCATCAGGAAAAGCTTTTTCATATAGATCGAAAACGTTTGAATAATTTTCATCTTTTTTGCTAAGCGTTCTAAAATTGATAGTCATTTTTGACACTCTAATCAGCGTAAATAGTAGTAGCTCGCAGCACTTCCATTCTAGCTTACTATTTAGCTTCGTTTTTATTCAGAGACTTAACTACAAACAATCTGTAGATTAATAGAAACTAAGAAACGGGGAACGCTGGCTATCTAACGTAATTCGACTGCGACCGCATTTTTTACGCTATTGAGTGACGCGTGTGCCCAGAGTCTCATTCCACACCTGTGCATCATTCGCCATCCGAATCATCTTGATTTTCTAGCTCGTCGAACTTAGCTCCCATAGTAGGGTTGCGCCGTGTTAGCTTCTTGATCGTGACATCCTGTGCTTTGTCGTTTGCAAGACGAAGGTTTCGGTCTGTACTAAGTAAAGCATCCTTTGTTTTTTGCAGATGGTCGATAGACTTATCAATCTCATCAATTGCAGTCTGAAATTTCTTTGAGGCGAGGTCATAGTTCTTCGAGAATGCTGTTTTAAATTTGTCTAGATCACTTTCAAAACTTGTAATATCGACGTTCTGTGCCTTAACAAGTTCAAGCTCAGTCTTGTATTCTAGCGACTTCATCGAGGCGTTACGTAGCAGAGTAATGATTGGAAGGAAAAACTGCGGGCGCACGATGTACATCTTAGGATAGCGATGGAACACATCAACGATCCCTGAATTGTAAAGCTCACTGTCTGGTTCGAGAAGGGAAACCAGCACTGCATACTCGCACCCCTTCTCCGTGCGATCTTTGTCTAGCTCCTTAAGAAAATCTTCGTTCTTTTTCTTGGTTGCAGTGGTATCGGTTTCGTTCTTCATTTCAAACATGATCGAAACAATCTCAATACCAGCATCATTTGAGTCGCGAAAAATATAGTCGCCTTTGCTACCGCCGCGAGCATCATTATCTTTTTCGAAGTAGGCCCTGGGAAAAGCTGTTGCGCGAATACGATTGAACTCTGTATCGCAGTGCTGCTCTAGGGTTTCGCCAACCATCTTAGTCGACAGCCGAGCCTTCATATCCCGAAGGCGTTCAATCGCATCGTCGCGGTCCTTGATCTGCGTCTGGTACTTGT
>Ga0208414_1001660_pt1 | contig 16305 bp, 14 predicted proteins | sample AntAceMetag02UKE_FD_184770 | JGI IMG/M metagenome (GOLD analysis project Ga0208414, IMG submission 184770) | Saline lake microbial communities from Ace Lake, Antarctica - Antarctic Ace Lake Metagenome 02UKE (SPAdes) (version 2) | ecosystem: Environmental > Aquatic > Non-marine Saline and... | reverse complement strand
GAGCCCAAATGTCGCCAACTGCCTGTACATCGCCATTGACGCGTTCCATTAAATAGCCCGGAGCATGCTTCGCGAAAAAACCCATATCCAAGCGCAAAAGGTGCTTCAAAAGATCATTTTGCAGATCAGCCACCGATTGCTTGGCGATTTTTGTCATCAAAACCCGGTGCACTACTGACAAAATACCACGGGTAAGAAATAAGCCAAATACAATCGCGCCAATGACCCAAAGTTGCGCATAGCTGCCGCCGACGAACACGCCGTCGAATAGGGGCTGCATCATCCAGGCTAATCCGCCCACCATGCTGCCTTCGATCATCATCAGCACCACGATGAAGGATAATACCCAAACATGCCGGCGCAGATAGCCTTGCCACAGCCAGACAAATAGCTTGCGTTGGTTAATGTCTTTGGCAGATGATGATTTAATGTCCATATTCGCCTCCTAGTGCTTTGTCAGCGCTCCTGCAAGTGAAGGCTGGTTGACCCGGATGCAAACCGCTAATACCGATAAGATATCTCATTATAGGTCTTATATCATGTCACTCTCTCAAGGTCGTCAATATCTCGCAATTCCTGGCCCTTCGGTCATGCCCGATCGTGTGCTGCAAGCCATGCACCAACCCTGCCCAAATATCTATGACGGCGGGTTGATCGAGATGACACATAGTTTGATCCCAGATTTGAAATATGTTGCCGGTACCGCAGCACATGCTGTAATTTATATCGCGAATGGTCATGGAGCTTGGGAAGCAGCGGTGTCCAATGTCTTGGCGGTGGGTGATAGGGTGCTGGTTTTGGCAACGGGCCGCTTTTGCATGGGTTGGGGCGAGATGGCTAGCAGCCTCGGCATTACTGTCGAAACCATCGACTTCGGCGGTCGTGATACTATTGATATGGACCGTGTGCGTGACCATCTGCGCGCCGATACCGCCTGTCGGATCAAAGCTGTGATGGCGGTGCACGTGGATACGTCAACCTCAGTGCGCAATGATATTTCAGCCCTGCGCGGTGCCATAGACGCCAGCGGCCACAACGCGTTGTTGATGGTAGATTGCATTGCAAGTCTCGGTTGTGACGAGTTTAGAATGGATGATTGGGGCGTCGATATTATGGTCTCTGCCTGCCAAAAAGGTTTAATGACTCCCCCCGGCATTGCTTTTGTCTTTTTCTCAGACAAAGCCGCAGCGGTGCGCAATGCCATGGAGCGGGTCAGCGCCTATTGGGATTGGAAGCCAAGAGTTGAGCCTGATCTTTACTATAAATACTTTTGTGGTACGGCCCCCACCCAGCATTTGCTTGGGCTGCGTGAAGCCCTGGATATGATCCGCGAAGAAGAGCTGCCACAGATTTGGGCGCGCCATGAGGCCTTGGCCAGCGCAGTTTGGGCGGCCTGTTTCGCCTGGGGTCAAGGTGGGCCGTTGACGATGAACATCGCTGATCCCGCCTTGCGCAGTCGTGCGGTGACTGCCTTGGCCATAGGTGCCCCAGGCGGCACGAGATTGCGCCGCTGGACTGAGCACCAAGCGGGCCTGACCTTGGGCATTGGCTTGAATATGGCAACGCTCGAAGATCCAAATGCGGATGGGTTTTTTCGCATTGGTCATATGGGCCATGTGAATGCGCAGATGATCATGGGCACACTTGGCTCTATTCAGGCGGGCTTGATTGCTTTGGATATCCCGCATGGTCCGGGCGGATTGGATGCCGCAGCGCGGGTCTTGGCCGCGGCCTAGGTGTTTAGGGCGGCTTCAAGCGCAAGCGGTAAGGCTTGCGCGAAGGCCGCCATAGCGGCGGCGTCTCCACAAGATACCCTGATGCATCTGTCCATTGGCGCTGTTGCGGGCATACGAATGAAAATACCATTGGCCACCATATGGCCCAGTACTGCGCGGGCGAAATTCCCATCTCTGCCACAGTCAACGGCTACAAAATTGGCAGCAGAGGGCAGGGCGCTCAGACCATTGGCCTCGGCAATTTTGGTGATCTGCTTACGGCTCTGGCCCACGTTTTCTACAACTGAGTCGAAATAGTCTTGATCGGCAAGGGCGGCCAAGGCTCCTGCTAGCGAAATGCGTGACATGCCAAAATGATTGCGCAGCTTGTCAAAGGCGGTGATCAAGGACTTAGGTCCAATCGCATAGCCCACCCGTGCACCTGCCATTCCGTAGGCCTTTGAGAAGGTACGCATTCGGATTACGTTTTCGGTCTCGGGCCGCAGCACAGGCGCCGTGTCTGCGGGCGCGAGTTCCACATAAGCCTCATCCAGCACCAAAAGCGTGGTGTCTGGCATCGCGTCAATCAAGGCCTGCACCGCATCAGAGTTGTGCCAACTGCCCATTGGATTGTCAGGATTGGCAAAATATACCATTTTTGCTGAGACGTCACGAGCTTTGGCGATGAGGGTCGCGGGGTCTTCATGGTCAGCAGCATAGGGCACCATATGCAACACACCGCCATATCCTGAAACGTGGTAATTAAAGGTGGGATAGCCACCTTTAGAGGTGACCACTGGTGTGCCCGGCTCTACCAAGAGTCGCACGAGATAGGACAGCAGCCCATCAATCCCCTCGCCAACCATAATATGGCCGGCGTCAATGCCGTGATGTGCCGCAAGGGCTTGTCGCAGGTCATAGTTTTCTGGATCACCGTATTTCCAAACCTCACTCGCGGCATGCCCCATCGCTGTAATCGCGCGTGGAGAGGGGCCAAAGACGCTTTCATTGGCCCCCAAACGTGCGACGAATTCCCGGCCCACTGCCCGCTCTTGGGTTTCCGGCCCCACAAAGGGCACGGTCGAGGGCAAGGTTTCCGCCAATGCTGTCAGTGCAATCTTAGTCATTTGCGTGCTCCCTTGGCAGAATGGTGATTCTTAGTCTTTCATATTAAACAATCTCTGCCAAACGTGCCAAGGCCTCTGATAGTTTTTGCTCTTCCTCTTCACGGGCCGCCAAATTTGCCTGTGTTTCGGCTAAAACTTCTGGTGGGGCGGAAGCTGCGAATTTGGGATTGTTCAAACGGCCGCGCAAACCGCCCAGCTCTTTGGCCAATTTCCCCATATTCTTTTCGAGCCGCGCCTTCTCGGAAGCCACATCGATGATGTCAGCCAATGGAAGGCCAAAGGTGGCATGCGGTGCTGAGACAGTAATTGCGCCTTTGGGCATCTCTGCGGCTATGGTCACTTCGGTGATCCGAGCCATTTGCTGGATTTGCGCCATATTGGCGGCCAAGGCCGCGCTGCCTGCAGCATCGTTTTGCACCTGCACCAAAGGCACTTTTGCACCGGCTGGCACATTCATCTGTGCGCGCGCTGAGCGGATGGCATCAATCAAGGATATGGCCCAGCTAATCTCGATTGTGGCGGCCTCATCGATCAGTTTAAGCCCATAGCTTGGCCAGTCTTGATGCACCAACATGGTGTCTCGAGTGCCAGTGATGCCCCAAAGTTCTTCGGTGATGAAGGGCATGATAGGGTGCAGCAGTGTCATGCTTTGCTCAAGCACCCAAGCCAGAGTTGTCTGCGTCTCCAATCGGCCGGCGGCGCCGCTGGAATGCTCACCCTTTAGGATGGGCTTGGACAGCTCAAGATAGCGATCACAAACCGATCCCCAAACGAAGGCATAAAGCGCAGAGGCTGCATCGTTGAAGCGATAACCATCAAAGGCCGCATCTACAGCAACCCGAACCCGGCCCACTTCGCCAATGATCCATTTGTTCAGGGCCAACTCTGGTGAGGGCATCGCATCGCTGCGGTGTTGGAACGCTTCATTATATTCCGCAAAAGAACAGGCATTCCACAGCTTGGTGCCAAAATTCCGGTATCCAGCAATGCGTTGCATATCAAGCTTCAACACGCCCCCAAGAGAGGCCATCGAGGCATTGGTGAAGCGCAGAGCATCCGCACCAAATTCGTCTATGATTTCCAGCGGATCAACCACGTTTCCGGTGGATTTACTCATCTTCTTACCTTTGGCATCACGGACCAAACCATGCAGGTAGATGGTGTTGAACGGTATCTTGTCCACCACAGCCAACTGCATCATCATCATACGGGCGACCCAGAAAAACAGGATGTCAGAGCCCGTGATCAGATCTGACGTCGGAAAGAAGCGTTGCAGCATATCATTTTGCGCATCGGTCTGCGCATCGCCCGTCCAGCCCAAGGTGCCAATTGGCCAAAGGCCAGAGGAAAACCATGTATCAAGCACGTCTGGATCTCGGGTCAGCACGGCGTCAGGACCGGCCAGATTTTGCGCTTCAGCTTCGGTGGCGGCGCAATATTGCGCGCCGGAGGCATCAAACCACACTGGGATTTGATGACCCCACCACAATTGCCGCGAGATGCACCAAGGCTCAATATTTTCCAGCCAATGATAATAGACTTTCTTTTCCGTCTCTGGCAGCACTTTAACCGTGCCATCGCGCACTGCCTCCAGGGCAGGCTCTACAATCTTGGTCGTGTCGACAAACCATTGGTCGGTGAGCATAGGCTCAATCACCACCTTGGATCGGTCGCCAAACGGCTGCATGATTGGTTTGTTTTCAACCAAAGGGCGGCGGTCGGTGCTCTCAACGCCTTCGGCATCGGTGACGGTGAAATTTTCAATAACAGCGAGCCCTTCGGCGGTGATATCTGCCACAATTTTCTTACGCGCTTCAAAACGGTCCATACCGCGATAGTCTTCTGGGACTAGGTTCATAGCGGCAATTTTCGCCACGTCAAAGCTTTCCTCGCCATTGGCGATGCGCTGCGCTGTTGTGGCTTGTTCCGCATAGGGCAGGCCATCGGCGCGCAAATTGGCTTTGGTGTCCATCAGATTATACATCGGAATGCCGCCACGTTTGGCGACTTGGTAGTCATTGAAATCATGCGCACCGGTGATTTTCACCGCACCTGATCCAAAGTCCTTATCGGGGTATTCATCGGTGATGATCGGGATCAAGCGGCGCTGGGCCTTGGGACCAACCGGAATTTCGCACAGCATACCCACGATTGGCGCGTAACGCTCATCGGTCGGATGCACAGCCACAGCCCCATCGCCGAGCATGGTTTCAGGGCGGGTGGTGGCAATAGAGATATAATCGCGTTCTTCTTCAAGCGTGATGGAGCCATCTTCATCTTTTTCGATGTAGGTATAGGTGGCACCGCCCGCCAGTGGATATTTGAAATGCCACATATGCCCGGCGACTTCGATATTCTCCACTTCCAGATCGGAAATGGCTGTTTCAAAATGCGGGTCCCAATTGACCAAACGTTTGCCACGATAGATCAGGCCTTTGTTGTACATCTCAACAAAAACTTTGATCACCGCATCATGGAAATTTGGGCTATTTTCATGGCCCACGCGGGTATCGCCCTGCGCTCCGGCCATGGTGAAGGCGGTGCGGTCCCAATCACATGAGGCGCCAAGCCGTTTGAGCTGGTTCACAATCGTGCCGCCAGAGCGTTCTTTCCATTCCCAAACTTTTTCTAGGAATTTTTCACGGCCCAATTCAATGCGTCTCGGTTGCTGGGTCTCGGCCAATTGCCGTTCCACCACCATCTGAGTGGCAATGCCTGCGTGATCAGTACCGGCTTGCCAAAGGGTATCGAAACCACGCATCCTATGCCATCGTACAAGAATATCTTGCAATGTATTGTTAAAGGCATGGCCCATATGCAGCACGCCGGTCACATTTGGCGGAGGAATCATTATGCAATAGCTCGACGCTCCGGGTTTGGCGTTCGCACCAGCGGTAAAGCAGCCCGCAGCCTCCCAAGCCTTGTAAAGACGATCTTCAGCTTCTGCTGCATTAAATTTTTCCATAGCCATGTGATAGGTACCCTTCGAATTTACACTCGAATACCCATTTCTATAAGCGAGTAAAAGCCCTTGGTTTTCAACGCAGCCGGTTAACGGGTCAAAGGGTATCGCACGCCGGGTCGAATGACCGATGGATCATAGGCTTGGCGGGCAAAAACCTCTTGGACGCGTTCCTCAAAATGGCTGACAGGCAGGGTGTCGTAGTCTGGGTCAAAGCTGTTTTGGTCCCAGCGCTCACAGAATATGGCGCAATCGTCAAAATAGATATGCCCGCGATAGGTTTCGCGTTTGTCAGGATTGGCACCCATTTGCTGGCCATAATAGAGCATTTGGAAGTCGCCATGTTTCTCAACGACCCAGCTGCATTGCTCGCGCACGAACGGGCGTAAAATAGAGGCTGCATATTCGTCGTGATTATAGGGGGCAAAGATGTCGCCGATGTCATGCAGCAGGGTTGAGACGACCCAATCTATATCTGCCCCGTCACGTTCTGCCCTTGTGGCGGATTGTAACGAATGGCCGAGGCGGGTGATTTGATACCCCGACAGCCCTTCATCAAGCCCCACCAGCGCATTGAGTAGACGGCTGGCCGTGCCTTTGGTGTGTTCGATCTCATGTTTTGTGAGGAACGCGTAATCGGCGGCATCACCATCTTTCATGGCGCGGAATTTGACTTGGTCCATTATGAGTACATCGCTGTTTTGGCTTTGGCACCGGCCATCATGACCGCTGCTTGGTCTTCTCTGATTGTCTCGTAGCCTAGCAAATCGTCCGGATGAAACAAGCCCTTTGGTGGGGTGCAGAGTTTGAAATTGTCAGTGTCACAGTTCCCGCGCAACGGAACGCCATAATCACGGGCTTCATTGGTTTTTTTACATGGGGGCTGATGTAACGGATAACCACGCCAGTCCTACGGTTATCGGTGGTATTTGGTCCCGAGCCATGGATCATTAAACCGTGATGCAGGCTCAATTCTCCAGTGTCCAAAGCTCCGCAGGTGTTGTCTTTCTCAGCCACGTATACTTTGACCTCTTGCCCGCGTGAGAGCAGATTATGATCATCAAAGCTGTCTTCATGGGGGATGATTGGGCTTTGGTGACTGGCTTTGACAAAATCCATACAGCCGCTTTGCCGGGTGGCCGGGGACAGGGCCAGCCAAGCGGTGACGATCCCATCGATCTCGCCCAAACCCCAATAGGCCAAATCTTGATGCATGGTGACCATATGTTTGGTATTGAGCTATTTGATCAAAAACTCAGTAGAATATAGCAGAATATCCGGTCTCAATACGCCTTCAACCACATCCAAAATTGCTGGATGCGCGGCGATGTCATGGGCGATAGGCATCACCACATGGGCATTGACGCGCTTGTACACAGCCAAAGGTCGCGGCAGGCCATTGTTGAGTCAATCCCGCTCGATTCCTTCCAGTTCATCACGCCAAGCCTTAGATTGCGCGGCGGAAATAGCTGGGATTGGGAAGAGATAACCATCGTCCCAATACCGCTGCTTTTGCGGCTCTGATAGGTGATTTGATATGTGGGAATCTTGTATTGTGGCCTCCATGCTGTGCGTGAGATTGGCCACAGCCAAAAACGACGGTCTCGCCAAAAGCCGACATGGCTGAAAAAATGATCTATTCGCTGGACAGTGCAGGCGGGCTTGATACTATTTGTGCAGAAATAGGAGCATCTTGCGTGGAGAAATTTGGGAAGAGCCAATCTGTTGAACGGCGTGAAGACGATCGATTTTTAACCGGCTTGGGTCAATATGTTGATGACACAACGCCCGAGGGCGCTCTTCACGGCTATGTGTTCCGCTCGCCCTATGCCCATGGGGTGATCACCTCTTTAGATGTTGAGGCGGCGCAAGAGGCCGAGGGGGTGCATTTGGTGCTCACTGCAGATGTGTTAGATCAGGCCGGTGTTGCGGGCAAAATGGAGGCCAGCCTTCTGGAAAACCAAGATGGCAAAACCGCGCCCAATACGGATCGGTTTTTGTTGGCGAAAGACAAGGTACGCTTTGTGGGCGAACCTGTGGCGATGGTTTTTGCCGAGAGTTTGGCGCAGGCCCGTGCTGCGGTTGAGATGATCTGGCTCGAGATTGACGATTTGCCCGTGCATATGGAAGTGGGAACTGGCGGCACGCCGTTGCATGACTTGGCGCCGGACAATGTGGCCTTTGATTGGGCCATGGGGGATCTGGCGGAAATGGAGGCTGCGAAATCAGAAGCGGCCCATGTGTTGAGCTTCGAGATTGCTGACAATCGGATCATTTGCAATTCCATGGAGCCCCGCGGATGTTGGGCCAATATGGAAGAGGGGCGGTTGCACCTTTGCGTTAATGGCCAAGGCGTTTGGGCGCAAAAAGAGCAATTGGCCAATATGTTTGATCTACCGGCCTCCGAAATCCGGGTGACCAACCCAGATGTGGGTGGCGGTTTTGGTATGAAAGCTATGAGCTACCCTGAGTATTTCCTAGCAGCTCAAGCCACCCGCATGCTCGGGCGGCCTGTTCGGTGGATGTCGGATAGGTCTGAGGCTATGCTGTCTGACAATGCAGGCCGTGATCTGACATCAACAGCGACAATGGCACTGAATGCGGATTTGAAAATTATTGGTTATCAAGTGCAAACCCTCGCCAATATGGGTGCTTATTCGGGGCAATTTGCCCAACCGATCCAAACCCAATTGTTTTCCAAAGTGTTGACTGGGCTTTATGATATTTCGGTGGCGCATTTGCAGGTGACTGGGGTCTACACAAATACCACGCAGGTCGATGCCTATCGTGGCGCTGGGCGGCCTGAAGCGATCTATGTGTTAGAACGTGCCATGGATTATGCGGCGCGCGCTTTGAACGTGGATCCTTGGGATTTCAGACGTCTGAACTTCATCCCCGCTGAGAGTTTCCCTTATAAAACCGCCAGTAAAGTCCGCTATGATGTCGGGGATTTTCACCAAGTTTTGGATCGAGTGGTCGAAAAATGCGAGCTGGCCAGCTTTGTGGAGCGGCGGGCAGAAAGCGCTGCTAAAGGCCTGCTGCGGGGCATGGGCTTGTGTTGCTATATCGAAAGCATTCTTGGCAATCCGACAGAAACCTCGCGTGTCGTATTCAATGAAGATGGCACGGTAGATCTGTTCGTAGGCACCCAATCGAATGGTCAGGGCCATGAAACGGTCTATGCCCAATATTTGGCGGATCAGACCGGACTGCCAGTTGAGATGATCCATGTGATCCAAGGCGACAGCGACAAAATCCCAACGGGTGGTGGCACTGGCGGATCTCGCTCTGCCACTGTGCAAAATACTGCAACATTGGCCTTGGTTAGCACAATAACCCAGCGCTATGCGGCATTTTTGGCCCGCCATTATAACGCAGATTCGCCTTCTGTCAGCTTTGACGATGAGGTGTTTCGGATTGCGGGCTCGAATGTTGTGTTCAGCCTTATGGATGCGGCAGATCTGGCCCGGGCTGAGGGCGAGCTGGATTTGCTCGATATGACGCAATCTGCCACGCTGGACGATTTGAGTTTTCCCAATGGCGCCCATGTGGCCGAAGTTGAGATTGACCCTGAGACTGGTCAGTCTAATGTGGTGCGCTATGTGATTGTTGATGATTTCGGATATTTGCTCAACCCGATGCTGGTGGAGGGTCAGGTACATGGTGGTGTGGTCCAGGGCCTTGGCCAAGCGATGATTGAGCATGTTGTTTATGACGAGAACGGTCAACTCTTGACCGCCAGCTTCATGGATTACGGCATGCCACGCGCTGGCGATGTGCCGATGTTTGAGTTCAACTCTGTTGTGGTGCCATCAACCGCCAACCCCATCGGCATGAAGGGCTGCGGTGAAGCCGGCACCATTGGATCGATGGCGGCAGTCTCAAATGCCGTGATGGACGCTCTGGCCGAGCGTGGTGTGACCCGGGCCGATATGCCATTTACGCCGCAACGGGTGTGGTCGATGCTGCAAGAGGCGGGCTAGGGCTCAATGTCCTTTTGCATTGGATTGATTCTAAGGTCTGGAAAAATTGCATTGGCCGCACTGTGGGCGAAGAAAATCGCTCTCGTGGGGCGTTCACCCATGTCACCATTCTCGATGCCACGATGTCTTTTCGAGAACCTAGCTATCAAACCAATGCTGGGCTTGCCTATGAGTTGCTCACGTCCTGGCTAGCTCAAAATATCTTCCTACAGTACCAACCTGGGCTGCAATTTGAACGTCACAACCTTCTGGCCTCAGGCTAGGCAGTGATCACCGGCAGTGGAATCAATCAACAAATTCAACAGGTCTACGGTGCTTTGGCTAACCGCTACCGCCCGGGTGATCAGATCTTTTTAATTGGGTGCTCTCGCGGGGCTTTTTGGGGCAAGTTGGCTCTTCATCGCTCCTTCAAAACGCTATGTTGGTAGCGATCCCTCGGAGCGCATTCATGGCTCTGTGCCCGTCGGCAGCGTTGGTGTGCTAGCTGATTTTCATTATGATGCAGGTGGTTGACCCGGTGGCGTAGACCTTACCGTCTTCAACACCACAGATTTCCCCCGCAGCCACGCCGGTGGAGCGTCCCACATGCTGCACCCAGCCGCGCGCTGTCACCTGCAGGCCAATGGGGATCGAGCGGGTGATATTCACCTTATACTCAAGGGTCGTGTAAATGCTGCCCCTGGGGACTTTGGTCATAACAGCGCAGGCCATGCAGCTGTCGAGCACCGCTCCGTACCAACCACCATGCAACGTGCCCATCGGGTTTGTGTGATCAAAATCTGGCATTCCGGTAAAGGTGACCTCACCGTCTAGGACCTCTGCCAGAGTATAGTTCAAAACCCGTGCTATGGGCGGGCGCGGCAATGTCCCGTCGCGCATGGCACACATGAAATCAAATCCGGACATCGACAACAATTGCGCGCGGTCTGGTAAATCAGCGAAGGTGGTTGCATCAGGCATATGTTGTCCTTTGATAAGATCGTCAGCCTAGCGCGCCAATTTAGGGTCTTCAAGCAACCTGACGTAGGGTTTGCGTGGGGGACTTGCCAATGGCGGTGCAAATCGCGGCCACGACCGTTGCGCGGTTCATGGTATAAAAATGCAGCTGATCTACGCCCGCTCTGACTAATTTATCGCAAAGCTCGGTGGCCTGTGCGATGGCCATGAGCTCGGCACGTCCTTCGCGGGCGGCGCGGGCAAAGCCCTCAGCAAGATCTGGTTCAATTGTGGTGCCACAAGCGAGGGCCATGGATTCAGTCGCCTTCCAATTCTGGACCGGCAAAATTCCGGGTATAAGCGGTATTGTTATGCCATGCGCCACCGCTTGATCCCTAAACCTTAAGAAGTTACCCGGGTGAAAAAAAAACTGTGTGATGGCGGCCGTCGCCCCTGCGTCTTGCTTGCGCTTCAGTATGTCGATATCGCTTTGTGCTGTTTGAGCCATTGGGTGCACCTCGGGATAGGCCGCCACGAAAATGTTCTCACAGCTTTGTAAACGTGCAGTTTGGATCAGGTCGCACACATCAAGCCGCTGCGGCGTCGCGTCCCCGCGCAGAGCCACAATCCCCTTAGCCCCGGCCTGTTTAGCCGCATCGAGATAAGCTGCTAGGTCATCGCGGGTTTGCGCGACGCAGGTGATATGAGCCTGTAGGGGGCCAAGACCTGATTTGTTCATTGCAGCTATGGTGTCGAGCGTTTTGATCGGATCGCGACTGCATGTCACCGATGAAAACTGTGGCGCAAAACCGGCCAAAGTTTCTGCGGTGCGTTGCAAGGCAAAGGCTGCTGTTACTGTTTTGGGCGGGAAAAACTCAAATGAAATATTGGTCATGGGATCCTCGAAAAGCTTGAATGTTGAATTGACATAACCCCAAAACTTATGATTAGTCCAATTCATATAATTCAATTTTGTTATGAGGATTTTTCCTAATGCACCTCGAATTGCGCCATCTCCGCGCCATCCGCGCTATCCATAACTTTGGTGGCCTGTCCAAGGCTGCGGATATATTGAATCTGACACAATCGGCATTGTCACACCAAATCAAAGGTCTCGAGGATCAAGCCGGGATTGATTTGTTTGTGCGGCGTACCAAACCTCTGAAACTTTCAGCGGCTGGGATGCGGATGCTGAAGTTGGCGGATCGAGTTTTGCCGGAAATTGAGGCGGCTGAAGAGGAGTTCCGCGGCTTGTTATCTGGGAAAACTGGTCGTTTGCACATTGCGATTGAATGTCATGCTTGCTTCGAGTGGCTGTTTCCGGTGCTGGAAGCCTTTCGGAAGGCCTGGCCTGATGTTGATGTGGATATCCGTCCGGGTTTGGCCTTTGGCGCCTTGTCTGCTCTGGCGCGTGAAGAGGTGGATCTGGTGGTGTCCTCGGATCCCGAGGAACACCCAGATTTGGAATTTTCCCCTCTGTTTGATTACGAACCGGTTTTTGTGGCCTCTAGCCAACATGCTTTGGCGCAAAAAGAATGGGTCGAGGCGCAGGATTTTCGCGATGAGCTTTTAATCACCTATCCTGTTGAGCGCGCCCGACTCGATGTGTTTTCTCAACTTTTGATGCCAGCCAAGGTGGAGCCGCGTGCCATCCGGCAAGTTGAGTTGACCGCCGTGATTTTACTGTTGGTGGCGTCAAACCGTGGCGTTGCAGTACTGCCGGATTGGGTTGTGCGCGAGGTACGCTATAATTCGGACTACGTCACACGCCCCCTGACGCAGAACGGTTTGACCCGTAGATTATATGCGGCAACACGCCGAGAAGACACCACAAAGCCCTTCATGTCGCATCTGTTGAAACTGGCACGCACTGAGCCTGTGAAATTGCAACGCAGCTAGCCCTTGGCAAGTCTGCTTTGGGGGCGTATAGCCCACCCCTGATCTGCAGGAGCATCACAATGGCACAAAGTGCAAATATGAACGTAATGATCGCGACCGCCCGTAAGGCTGGCCGAGCATTGGCGAAAGATTTTCGCGAAGTTGCGAACCTGCAGGTGTCGGTCAAAGGCGCTGGCGACTTTGTGACTCGCGCGGATATGCATGCGGATCAAGTGGTGAAAGAGGAACTGATCGCCGCCCGCCCAACTTACGGCTTTTTGGCCGCAGAACGCAATGAAATTGAAGGCAAAGATCCAACCCGCCGTTGGATTGTTGACGCAATGGTTGGCGCCACAAACTTTCAACACGGCATGCCGCATTACGCAGTGACAATTGCACTTGAGCATAAAGGCGAAATTATTGCCGGCGTGATCTATGATGCCGCTCAAGATGAATGTTTCTTTGCCGAAAAAGGCCAAGGCGCTTGGATGAACGAAACGCGAATGCGTGTTTCCGGTCGCCGCACGATGTCTGATTGTGTATTTGCTACGGGTTTGCCCAGTGCTGGTCGCTCAGATCTGCCACAAACTCTTACGGATTTGGCACAAATTCTGCCTGTATCTGCTGGCATCCGGAACTTGGGTGCCCCAGCGCTGGATTTGGCCTATGTTGCTGCAGGCCGGGTTGATGGTTTTTGGGAGCGTCGTTTGAAGGTTTGGGATATGGCTGCTGGTCTTATTATCCTGAAAGAAGCCGGTGGCTTTTCTGAATCGATTCACCCGGGTGAAAATAGTTTGGAAGATGGCACGCTCATTGCCGCCAACGACCAAATTTTTACACAATTGGCCAAAGCTGTACGCAAAAGCAGCTAAGCACCCGTTGCGTCATGTATTGACAGATGGGCCAATCGGGCCATCTTCAAACCATGAAGTTTATATTTGCAGCGCTCTTGGCGATCATGGCCAGCATAGGATCGGCGGAATGTCCAGATAATCCACCGATTACGCAGGCTTTGAATAAAGCTTATACTGATCTGAAATTTGCTAAATTCTCCGCAGAGGCGCAGGTGGTCACGGATGAGCTGTGGCGGCTCTGGACTCAGGCGCCTGATGGCGAGGCACAGCGTCTGTTAAACAGCGGTATGCTCAGGATACGCCAAGGTGATTTGCGCGCGGCTCAAGAACAGTTGAGCGATTTGATTGCCTATTGTCCCAATTACGCAGAGGGCTACAACCAAAGGGCTTTTGCGCGCTACTTGGCGTTTGACTTTGAAAAAGCCCTGCCTGATTTGGCCCGGACGCTCGCCATTCAACCTCGGCACTTAGGCGCGCTGTCGGGCAAAGGCCTGACGCATTTGGCGCTGGGACAGGAGGCTTTGGCGGAAATTGAATTCCGAAAAGTGCTGGCTTTGAACCCTTTCACGCCTGATCAGGATTTGATCCAAGATTTGGGTACCGATTTATAGAAAATCCGTCTTTACACGCCCCGCGTTTTGCCTATGTTCGCGCCTGTGCCCGCGTGATGGAATGGTAGACATAGAGGACTTAAAATCCTCAGGCTTAACGGCCGTGCCGGTTCGAGTCCGGCCGCGGGTACCATTGATCTTACAATAGTCATAAAAACAAGGGATTTTAGAGCGCACCGCAGAGGCATTTTGTACCGTTTTTTCTATATCTCTGTACCATTATCTGTACCGCTTTTGTTGTTAAACTTGGGTCTTCAATCAGTTGTGACCTTACATTGTCGCGCATCCATATGATCACTCTTGGCTGGCCTAACCCCAGCACCATCAAGCGCAATACCTAGGAGGCGTAGTCTTTCTAGGTCGCTTGTGACCAAGCACTGACCACTTGAGTTATCCCGCCAACGAGCTAGCTCCAGCGAGCCAGTACGATCTGATACGTGTTCTTGCCTTTTGGTCTTGTCACGCTTAGCATAAACTACTCTGACAGCTTCATACGGGAGTGACCAGGCGTGCTTGCCACCCGCATCCGCCTCTTCGACCGTCAGAAGAGAGATATTCTCCTCACCGTTGGTCACGTAATACTGTCCCGCTGGAATAGGAAACTCTGGCGCCTTCATGTATGTTTCGAAAAATTCCAGAATCTCGTGTGAGGTAGCCTGGTGATTGTGCTTGGAAAATGAATACCTAAACGGGCATTGTAAGGTTTTGTCTCTGAATTTTAAGTTTTGCCAGTAATCTGTTCCAGGTTTCAATTACCATCCAACTATTTGTCATCGGCATTAAATATTAGGAGTAGGGTGCTAAAAAGCGTACGTAAAGTCTTTGCGAACTTGTTTTCTTCGGCAAATATTAATAATTTTGATTTAATGCTCCTAACAGATTATTTTTTAGTGTCGGGGTTTAATATTAGAAATATTTTTTGGTGGTTGATTTCGTGTTCAACTTAAATAATCTAATATTTAGAGCAATAGTAAAATAGTTTAACTTTCTGAATTTAGGTGTAAATTTAAAAAGGTTAATGGTGATCGCGAGTATGAAAGCAAAATTAAATTACACACCGGTACAACCTTTTCGCCGAAATTCACGTATTGGTATTCAATACGAAATGATGCGTCAGCCTACAGGCGCAAGCGTTCAAGAAATAATGCTTAAAACAGGTTGTAGTAAAATACGCATTCGTGGGGCAGTGTCTGAAATCAGACAACGAGTAGGTGCGGCGAATGTTGTCACTCACTCATATGGTGATGATACCGACCAAACTCGATATGAAGTTCTTAGGGCGTTACGCCAAGAACAAATAGAATCTTTGATATCTTCTGAAAAATCAGAACAACTTATAATCTCTTGGAGTACGAGAAATATTTCAAATCGAACACCTGTACAACCTTTTCGTCAAAATTCACGTATTGGTATTCAATACGAAATGATGCGTCAGCCTACAGGCGCAAGCGTTCAAGAAATAATGCTTAAAACAGGTTGTAGTGAAATACGTCTTCGTGGGGCAGTGTCTGAAATCAGACGACGAGTAGGTGCGGAGAATGTTGTCACTCACTCAGGTAGTGATAGTGTTGAGCAAACGCGATATGAAGTTGTCCAAGCGATAAGACAAGAACAGATGGAGGTTTCAATGATTTCTGAAAAAGCAGAAATACTTTCAATCGAAGATGATGAAGATTTTGATCTAGCAGAACAAATTAGACAAGCATTTGCAGACACCCCAAAAGTAGTTACTTCATGGTTTAATGGGTTTTGTGAGGACAATTCGCAGTTTGCCGAGCTGCTTAAAGATCTCTTTATTTTAGATGAAGATAGTTATTCAAAGAAAAGGCATTTATTAGATATCATGCTTTGCGATAAAATCGACGAGTATAAATACTGCAGGCTGAAGGTAGGATTATACAATAATGACCCCATTCGTCTTTTAAAGATTTGTCCAAATTGGTTGCTCGAAATGGAGATGAAATTTTTTGAGTGCTCTGTTAGAACAACAAACGTATTTAGGGAGCAAGGCTACCCTAATCTAAAAGCTCTTTTAAGATTAAAAAGTTCAGAACTATTGAGTTTGCCAAATTTTGGACGGACGAGCCTGTATTGTCTTTTTGATGAGATACATGCGGCAGTAATAAAGGGTAGACTGGGAAATAAAACTACGTCACTTTTTTGGTTTGAAGCTTTTTGGTCTTGTCACGGTTTAGTTCCGGTCTCTTTCGAGCAATGTTTGCTATGAAGGAGATAGAGA
>Ga0208414_1001654_pt1 | contig 16329 bp, 7 predicted proteins | sample AntAceMetag02UKE_FD_184770 | JGI IMG/M metagenome (GOLD analysis project Ga0208414, IMG submission 184770) | Saline lake microbial communities from Ace Lake, Antarctica - Antarctic Ace Lake Metagenome 02UKE (SPAdes) (version 2) | ecosystem: Environmental > Aquatic > Non-marine Saline and Alkaline... | reverse complement strand
GGTTCATCGCAAATAGCTTTCTGGGGAATCAGCTTGACGAAACCACCCATAATATTGAATAGTGCACAGATCTAATTTTAAGCCATCAATATTTAGAGAAATTTTGCCGATCTTAACGATTTTGAGGCAAAGCATTCTCAATTAATCCCGAATAGTAACATGAAAACTCAAAGAATACTAAAGCCATTCCTGGCTATCACGCTCTTGGTTGGCGCCGCCGCGCACGCCAACAACATCGAAGAAGGAAAAGAATTCTACACGGCGGTGAAGATCAAAAACGCAATCGTTCTCGATGGCGATCTCTCTGAATGGACTGGAGCCAACGTGATCGCAGATCCGAGATTTTGGGAACCCAAAAATAGCCCAAGGGCAGAGCAGGAACTCGTCAACTTTGAGCTCTGGCAGGGTGGCGACTGGACAGGGCCCGACGATCACACCTCGGCCGTGCGGGTTGTCTACGATGATGAAAACGTCTATTTCGGATTTGTGGTGACCGATGAATACCACGAAAACTCCGCGAACAGTGCATGGAACGGCGACTCGGTCCAACTCATGGTTGCCAATGCCGCTCGCGATACCCAGATCGGGCTCTACAACTACGCGCTTGGCGGGATCGAAGACGCCCTGGGTAACATCGTCATCCTACACGAGGCGGGACCAGGAGGGACCGAGGCGGTTGTGACGCGTAATGCCGAAACGAAACGCACCGTTTACGAAATCAAGCTGCCCAAGTCGGCTCTCGAGCTAGACGAACTCACCAGCGGAGTGCAGTTCGGACTCGGAATGGCGATCAACGACGGCGACGAGGATACCCCAGGTCAAAAGGGATGGGGAGGCCTCGGGGCTCATGCCCTCGTCCATGGAAAATCTCCAGATCAAACGGCCCTGATCACCCTCTTTGAACCTCCGGTCTTTCCGGAGGGCAATAACATCGAAGAAGGAAAAGAACATTACACCGCCATTAAAGCTGCGAACCCAATTGTCCTCGACGGAAATCTCGACGAGTGGAGCGGAGCCCAAGTGGTCGCGGATCCACGCTTCTGGGAGCCCAAAGCGAGTCCAAGAGCGGAGCAGGAACTCGTCAACTTTGAGCTTTGGCAGGGCGGCGATTGGACCGGTCCCGACGATCAAACATCGGCCGTGCGGGTCGTCTACGACGATGAAAACGTCTATTTTGGATTTGTCGTGACCGACGAATATCACGAAAACTCCGCGAACAGCGCGTGGAACGGCGACTCGGTTCAACTCATGATCGCCAACGAAACCCGCGACACTCAGGTCGCACTCTACAACTATGCGCTCGGTGGCATCGAAGGAGCCCTGGGAGACATCGTCATCCTGCACGAATCAGGACCAGGAGGGACCGAGGCGGTTGTCACGCGTGATGCCGAAACGAAACGCACCGTTTACGAAATCAAGCTGCCCAAAGCAGCGCTCGATCTCGATGAATTGACTGGCGGAGTGCAATTTGGCCTGGGAATGGCCATCAACGACGGCGACGAGGATACCCCAGGTCAAAAGGGCTGGGGCGGCTTGGGAGCGCACGCCCTTGTCCACGGCAAGTCGCCTGAGGAAACCGCGCTTGTTACCTTGGCGACCGCCAACAACATCGAGTCGGGCAAAGAATACTATTTCGCGAGTCCGGTGACCTCACCGATCGCCTTGGACGGTGAACTCAACGATTGGGGCGGCATTGGAATCCTATCCGACCCGCGGTTCTGGCATGAAAAAGCGGAAGCAAGGGAGGAACAGGAACTCATCAATTTTGAACTCTGGCAGGGCGGCGACTGGACCGGTCCCGACGATCACACCTCGGCGGTGCAAGTCGCTTTCGATCTCGACAACGTCTATTTTGCCATCGTGGTGACGGATGAATACCATGAAAACTCCGCGAACAGCGCGTGGAACGGCGATTCCGTTCAACTCATGATCTCCAACGACAAGCAAGACACCCAGATTGCTCTCTACAACTATGCCCTTGGCGGCGTCGAGGACGCGCTGGGAGACGTTATTATCCTGCACGAGGCAGGGCCAGGTGGCACCCAAGCCGTGATCAAGCGCGATTCCGAAGCGAAGCGAACGACCTATGAGATCATACTACCCAAGGCCTCGCTGGGTCTCGAAAGCTTGGAACTCGGAACGCAGTTTGGACTCGGCATGGCGATCAACGACGGCGATGAGGCCACACCCGGCCAAAAGGGATGGGGCGGCCTCGGAGCACACGCTCTCGTCCACGGGAAATCCCCGGAGCAAACCGCACTGGTAACCTTGGGCGTCGGAGGCGGCAGCGGCTGCTTTCTTTCGGCGATTAACTCGCCCACGATTGTCTCGCTGGACAAATTCAAGTTTCGCGCCAACGACTTCGAGGGCTGCATCTTCGATCCGACGCGCACCACACTTCTCATCGATGGGCAAGCCGTAGAATTGGACGCCAGCGAGAGGAAACAGGGGGCTGTCGATTTCACCCATACCCTGGCGGAACCTTTTGAAACCGGGTCTGAACACACCTTCGCGATTGAGTTGCGGGACAGCAACGGAAATGTCGTGGCGTCAGATTCGGGCGACTTTGTCTCCCCCAGGTTCGAGATCCTGACGGCAGACATGCAGGTCAGTTCGGCGGGCACTCCAGGATTTATGTGGAGAGTCTTTCTGAGCGAATTCCCCCCCGCGGGCATCGACTTGCTCGAAGAAACGGAACTCGCCTTAGCCGGCGGACTCGGCACTGCCGACGACAACTTCGCCGACCCGGAACTTTTTGGACCGGCGATCGGAGAAGGCATCGTTATGGGTTCGCTTCTCGAGTTTGAGATCCCTTCGGTGATCAACCTGAGCTTGTTTGAAGGAGACGCGAACGGCAACTTCGTGCCAGACGACCAAATGCCGGGCGTCCCGGGAGCAAACGGTATCGGCGACGGTGCCAGCGCCGAGATCACGATGCTCATCGAGTTCCCGACGGCTGGACTCGTCACCCTCGGCGTGAATAGTGACGATGGCTTTCGGGTGGAAGGTGGTCCACATGATCAACCCCAACTGCGCAAGATTTTGGGTCAGGAGCCCAATGCCCGTGGAGCGGCGGACTCCATCTTCGCTTTCCAAGTCGATGAACCGGGCATTTACCCGATCCGCGTCATTTGGTGGAGCGGCAACGGGGGTGCCAGTATCGAGCTCTTCACCCTGAAAGAGGATGGCACAAAGGTCCTCCTAAATGACGTCGCAAACGGAGGTCTCCGAACATACAGTTCCGAATTACGTGCTCCATTTGAAATCACCAGTTTCACGCAGGATGTCGACGGAGAGATCACCCTCGTTTGGAATTCTTCCCCTGGGGTCGCCTATGCCTTGGACTACGCCACCTCATTAGATACAGAATGGGTCGAATTGGATGATTCCCTGCCATCGCAGGGAGCCAGCACCGAAGTGGTAATCAATGCTGCGACAGCCAATTCTCTCAGCGAATTTGGACGCCTCTTTTTCCGAATTCGGAAACCCTAACGACTGACAGCTCTTTCTCGATTGCAAGCGGCGGGCATCTCCGAAAAAACTAGGGGTGAATTGGTTCAAACCAGCGCCTCCGGCAAAGGAGATCGCCAACGCTTGGGCTCGAGGGTGTCGCTGCACAGATAATCCTCGAGCCCCGAGCCGAGCCCAATAGGGTCGGGCCAAAATCAGAGCCACCATGACCTCGTCGAGATCTTTTGCGGAGTGCTTTCCGGCACCCTCTTCGTAGCAGCGATGCTGTTCGTCTGTTCCAAACCATAAAAAAAGGGTTGGTCTTCAGACACATGCTCCAAGAACTTTCTCGAAGTTTGCCGCGTGGCCTTTGTTGCTGATCTGATTGCATGGAGGCTTCAGGGTTTTTCCGTGGGACTCGCGACCAGCGGTCAAAAACATCCCGAGGCTCGCGAAAAAATTCCGGAAAAAATCCCAGGCATTCTACAATTCCGATCGTCGACCACCAAGATCACCGGCAGCGTGCCGCGCCAACAAGGTTGGCAGGCCGCTTCCGAGGGTTGTCATCTATTCCTTCCAGCCACTCTCGTCAGCGCAGCCGCAAGTAAAAGGGCTATCAACAGGAAGATACCGCAGGAGGAAGCCGGGCCCTTGGGGTCCCGTCTCTGGATTTCGAGTGATTTCCTCACGCCAATCCGACTGGATTCCCCTCTCGCTCGCGTTTCGTAACCTGCGAGAGACGGCGAGAGCACGTTTCCCACTGACCCATTTTCATCCTAAATGGATTTGTAGCGAACGCGTTTTCCGTTGCGCCCAATGGGACGATCATCCACTCGTTTGCCGACATCGACCGCCAGGGAAACCCGGCGTGGACGCTCGGCGGGATGACTACCAGGTCGGCGATCTTCGGCTTCGTTGACCCGTAACTCGCGTCCAGCCAACTTTGTCCCATCGAGTTCCGCCATCGCCTTCTCACCCATTTCACGGGTGCCGAAGGTCACGAAAGCGAATCCGCGAGGCCGTCCGGTTTCCCGATCCTCAGGTCGGGTAATATCAAGAATGGGATCGTAAGAGGAAAGCATGTCGCGCAGTTCGGGCATGCTCGTTTCGTGGGAGAGATTTCCAATAAATAGTTTTATCATAGTTGTCGTTCGTTTCGATCCTGCCCGCGAAATCCACCACACTGCGCTTCAACTCAATTCAGAGATCCATGAGAAACCATCAAGCAAACGACCAATGCCCGGTATGGGCAAGATGCGTGATCGTTACATGGATGGCTTCCGACCCCAAAGGTTTTCTCATTTCTTGGAATCCAAAGGGGGGTGAACCGGGCTCTTCTCTCTCTCAGAGACTCCTTCCGCGGCCGCCAAACTCAAAATACTCGATTTTTAGGCACCCTTCCATTTGGTAGGAATCATTCCCGTCAGACCTACGAGACTGACACTCGACGAGAACACTTTTCGAGGAAAGCTGCTGCCGATTCTCCTCAATGACCTCCTAGGGAGAAAGAAGGTCAAAAGAAAAACAAGGAGGGTATGCTGCCGAGATAAACCCCGTGGATCCCTTTGGCTTCAGGGATTTGGCCCTATTCGCTCTTCTCGAATCCGGAGCAGCTTCGGAAGAGAGAGCAACCCAGAATGACGTGAGTCGAAAGTTTCGAACCTCACTTTGGCCTCCGCTTTACCGGCCTCGAGAAATGGTGGTGATCCGCAAATCCTACAAATCGTCCACCCACTGAAATACCGATAATTGCGCAACACGGGCAATTGAGCCCGAAACTTTTCAGTTTCAGATTTGAGCATCTGAGGTGAATCCATTTTTTCTCATAAAAGACGGTAATCCTGAAAATTAGACCGCGTGTATCGCTCCTGAGAGGCCGAAATCATCGCGATTAGTGCCAGCTCTGGAACGAGATTATTGACCGGACGTAGCGGATTCATGACAGGTTTCTCGCTTGAATTCCTGCCGCAAGAGCGCCTCATTCTTTCCCCCCGGCTTTTTGAAAATCCGCTTATTGTTCAACTCGGAGGAGTGCGACACGAAAATCACCCACTTTAAGAAGAGCGAGGGAGTAAAATCAGCCTCTTTCTCCGACGTCCCTTAAGCAAAATTAAACGGTCATTGAGATCATAGCTAGGGAGTTCAATTCGCTTCCATTGCGCGACAACGAGATCACGAAACGATCCCCGAAACCCAATCTGTCTCCATCGGCGTAATCAGTGGATCGAATTCCCCCTCGAGCAAGCTGTCCCCGGGAAGACCGCCCGCTTGCTTGACCCGAGTCTGACGCCGGTCCGTGGGGTTCGATGAGTGTCTTCAGAAAGGCCCCGAACCAGGCTGCAACCGTAACCCCTCCTATTTCGCAGGCACTAATCTGATGAGCTGGTCGGGATCGTTCATGAGAACGTAGATCAGACCATCCGGGCCGGTCGCGACATCACGGATTCTTCCGTAGTCTTTCAGAATCGTTTCCTGCTCGCTCACTTTGCCATCACGGATGCGCAGACGCTGGATCTCCTTGGCCCGAAGTGAACCTACGAGGAGATCATTCTGCCACTTCGCGAAAGGTTTTCCGGAGTAGAAATCGAGCCCGCAGACCGCGATACTCGGGACCCAATACGTGGTGGGATTGGTGATCCCTTCCTTTTCAGTGAGATCAGTGATGGGGGTGCCATCGTAGTTCATCCCGAAGGTCGTGATGGGCCAGCCGTAGTTCTTCCCCGGTTGAATCAGATTCAGCTCATCCCCTCCCCGCGGTCCATGCTCCGTGCTCCAAATTTCGCCAGTCTCCGGGTGGAGCGTGAATCCTTGCGGGTTGCGATGACCCATCGACCAGATGCCGGCCAGGGCCTCCTTGCCATCAAAGGAAGGATTATCGTTCGGGAAGCGACCGTCGTCATGAAGACGGAAGGTCTTGCCAAAAGAGTTACTCAACTTCTGAGCGTTCATGTTCTCGCCCCGCTCTCCAACGGGAAAGAAAAGGTAGCCCTCTTTAAAAACAAAGCGGGTGCCAAAGTGAGCGCCACTCTTGGTGTAGTCCTTGAGTGGTCCTTTCCAAATCACCTCGTTGTCGACCCATTGATGGTCTTTGATGCGACCACGAACGACTGCCGTCAGCGCCCTCTTTTTCTCCTTCTCGAGATCCTCGGGGTGAGGATCGCTGAAGCCGAGATAGACCCAACCATTCTCGGAAAACCCAGGATGAAGAGCGATCTCGAGAAGCCCTCCTTGGCCGTGAGCCGAAACCGCCGGGATTCCTGCGATCCTTTGAGAATCCAAGATGCCCTCCTTCGAAATCAATCTCAGATCGCCCCCACGTTCCGTGACCAACCGGGAACCATCGGGAAGGAAGGCAATCGCCCAAGGTATTTCTAACTCCTCGGTCACGACTTCCAAAGTGTAGTTGAGGTGCTCGGTCTTGGTCACTTCGCCCGCTTTCGGCTTGGGGAAAGTCATTCCCTTGTTTTTCATCTCACCTTCCTTTTCTCGCATGAAAACGATGAAGGATCGGATTTGCTGATCACTCAGAGTCTCTTGATACGGGACCATTCCAAGTTGCGGAAATCCTTCCTCAATCGCTTTCGTAAGTTGGGCATCGGAGCCACCATGCTTCCAAATCCCATCAGTGAGGGAGCCCCCCAAGCCCCCTTCAAACTTTACGCCGTGACAGCTCGCGCAAAGGTTTTCATAAAGTTTATCCACCTTCATCTTCGAAAAATCAGGCTGCGTGTCCTGCCCGAGGAGTGGAAGTGGAAGAAAAAAGAGTGGAAGGAAGCACTTCATCGGGAGAAATTTTAACTGGGAAAATTAGAATTGCCAATCCGCAGTGAGCCAAAATGCACGGGGCTGACCAATCGCGATCAGACCATTCGTACTCCTCCCGCTGATGATCTCGGCATCGAAGAGATTTTCGACCCGGGCTCCGAGTCTCAGGTCGTCAGTGGCTTGCCACGATGCGGCCACGCGGGAAGACCAAAACTCCGGAAGCCTCCTTTCGCCCAGAAGATCATCATAAGCCGAACTCTGATAATCGAGCTCCAGCGAGAACCACCAGTCCAGACCAGGTTGGTATTGTGCCGCAAGATTCATGGCAAAGGCCGCCGACTGGGGAAAACTCTCGTTCTCTAAAAGCGGCTGTTCTGGTGAGGACTCAAAGCGGGTGTTCGACCAAAGGCCCTTGCCGGAGAGCGTGACAGAGTCATCGATCGCCCAGTCAAAGGAACCCTCAGCTCCGTAGACCCGTGAGTGCTCGACATTCTGCCGCTGACTGCCACTCCCACCTGTCGGCAAGAAACCAAAGATCGTCGAAATCTCGCCCGCGTCGGTCACCGGGACGTTGGCAATGGCATCCTCGATCCAGTAGTGAAAGCCTCCGAATCTGAAAGAAAAAGTATCGTCCAAACGAGACCCCAGCCCTGACTCCAGAAAATGATAGCGCTCTGGCTTTAGGGCAGGATTGGCCTCGGTGATATCTCCACGGACCCGAAATGGCCGGTGCAATTCATTGAGCGTTGGAAGCCGGTAGCTGCTTCCGACGGCGAGATCAAAGAGCCACTCCTCGGAGAGATCCTCTTCCCAACGAAGTGAAAATGTGGGCTCCCAGTCACCGCGATCGCTGGAGGAATCATCGCGGAGCAGGTTCCCGCTGCTCAATGAGGTTTCACGGCGCAGCCCGTCGTGCAACGTCCAATGATCGAGCCGGAGGCTGGCATCGACCCTCGAACTCGGGGATGCCTCGTACTTCACCGTGGCAAAAACCCCGACCACATCTTGTTCACCTCCGGCTCTCCGGCCGCGAAAGGTTCCTGCGTTTTCATTGGTCTCACCGCTCAGCAAGCGAAAATCAAGACCGCTCAGGATTTGTAATTGATCGAAAGCCTCCCAATCGAGTGTGAGTCCGCCCCCCAAACCGGTGCCGGGGACCTCGAATTGATCGAGCGCGAGACGTTCACTTGAGCGCTCAGGAGCAGCGGCGGAAAATACCGAAGTGAACTGGCGGTCTTGATAAAAAAGAAGAGCCTGCCAACTGAGATCATGGTGCTCGCCGAGAACTCTGAGACTGTAGTCGAAAGCCTCGGTCGAGTTTCCAGTGAGAGCGGTGCCATTCCCTCGCTCCTCATCAAACCATGAGAAGCGCGATTGAATTTCGAGGTCGTTATTGAGTGCCCATTCGGCCTGAAAAAATGCTCCTCGTGTTTCCAGATCGGCCCTGCGATCAATCTCACCGCGTTGGGATTCTTGGAGAAGGAAGTAGCCCTCACTTTCGCTCCCATGCGCACCGACTCGGAAACGCCACCGTTCATCAGCGGAGACGAGATCCTGAAAAAAGCTGCCAGCGAGATATCCGTGACTCCCTCCGGAGAGGGTTAAGCCACCCTGCCCGTCTTTGATCGCTTTCGTGGTGAGCTGGACGCTTCCTCCCACGCTGAGATTCCCCCAGATGCTGGATTGTGACGACGAGGAAAGTCTCACCCTGCTCAGTAAGGCCGGATCATAACGGGCCCAGTTCACCCAGCCGCCGAAAGGATCATTCTGTGGAATGCCATCGAGAAGGACGAGACTGCGAGAGGCCGCGGTCGCCCCGATGTTCCGGAGACTCACTCCAGCCGAGGTGGGATTTCCAAAGAGCGCGCTCTGACGACGGTAGAGGCAAAATGAGGGATCAGTGGCGAGGAGAGCATCAATGGTCTGCGGTGCGAACTGCTGGATCTCAAAGTCGTCCCAAACAGTCTCATTGGGAAGGATTTCGCGGGTCCGCTCGCCGATGATAACGACCGGTTCGAGAATCTCCTGCGAGAGTGTCAGGCTAGTCGCGCCGAGAGTCAGGAAAAGAAAAGGCATGGAGGAGCTAATAAAGCGGGTTTCTTGAGAGAGGCAATTCCTGATCCGGCAAGGCCCTCTATGATTTATAAAAGGCCGCTTCAGGAAAAGTAGGGCCGCAGATCGTCGCTCGTTCCCCTCACTTTCCGAGTGCTCCAAATTGCTTGGGCCTCGGCTTCGCACCACCAGCACCCGGTTTCGCGATCTCTTTCTTGAGCCACTCCAGGCCGTCGAGATTGTCACCGAGCGCGATCTCTGCATCGAGTTCGTTCTGATGATCAAGGATGCCGACCGGACCGTCGTAGCCGCTTTCGACCACCGTCTTCAGCATCGCCAGGTCGTGCTCGCCCTGCGCCAGCGGCAGAATCTTTGGCTTCGCCGCGGCGTTCATGCCATTGAGGTTGAGGCAGTGGAGGAACGGTTTCATGAGCGCGAGAGCGCCTTGCCAATCGCCGATATTTTCGTGGCCATGGTGCCAGTTGTAGACGATCCCGACGTGCCGGTGACCACGGGCCCGCAGCCCTTGGCACACCGCAACGAGATTCTCGGGCTCGCCACCCCAGCCGCCATGATTGTAGAGCCCCAGCTTGCAACCGAGCGTTGAGGTGCGCCTTGCCAGCGGATCCATCGATGCCACAACGGCCGCAACTTTTTCCTCCTGCGTTCCCTCCTTCGGAGTCGGCGCTGTTTGCCAGATCTGCGGGTGAAGTCCGTGCTTCTCGAAGAGTGCGAAGGCCGATTCATGGCCACCCCAAAAGGCAAAGTATTCGATGCCGTGCTTTTTGTATTGCAGGATCTCCTCTTCAAATTCGGCGACATCCTCGTTGCGCCAATCATAGGCACACCGACCGATACCAAGCTCCTTGAGCATCTGCGCCCGCTCCGCCGGATTCCGCTTTTTGGCATCAAAGGGAACGATACACCACGCGACGAGATTCTTCCGCTCAAGATTCTTCGTCGCGTCGTTGGCAAAGGAGGACCCGAGGGACAGGATTAGGATGAGGGTGGAAATTTTCATAGGACGATTGTGATCATGAGGGTGTGCGTGGTCTGTTCTCGATTGCCCGACTTATCAGTCGCGAGCGCGGTGAGTTTCAAATTACCCGGTTTCAAGCCGCTCAGTTTGACACTCCACCTTGCGAAAGGTGTAATCGAGGTCGCTCGCCTTCACGCCGTTGCCCCTTACGCCGACGATCTCGTAGTCGCTGGTGCCTCGCACTTCGAGCGTGCCCCCTTCTCTCCAGCGTAACCGGTAAGCCACCTTTCGGCCACGTCACGATGGTCGCAGGCCGCTGGTCATCGATTGAATCCAGCAGTTTTTGAAACTGCCCCTCGGACGCATCGGTGACGCGACTCTCTCCGTCGGTGTAGGCCTGCTCCTCGCGGTAGCTCTCCTTGTCTTTCCTATGTTGAACGTCGCGGCTACTTACAAATTTCGCATGCTTTCTTGCGACGAAGAGATCGTGCCCCACGACCGGAACACCCGAGAGCACCGGATCTTTCGTCCGCTTACCCCCACCCCTATCAACGAGTGGACGGCGGCGCGCATCGTCGTTGCCATCACGACGGTCTTCGATCTTCAAATTAGGCCCGTCCGTTTCGGCCTTGCCGTTCATGTTATCCTCGCTCAACTGGATAAATGGGATACCGCTGAGGCCGGAGAAGGTGAGGGAGTAGGGTCCATCGAGGGAGTGCAACCGAATCCGCGCCGTCACCCCAACCGGGATCGGGTCCCCGGGCGTGCCGACTTCAAGGCGCGCCCTGATCGGCGCCGTCTTGTGCCCATGCATATCCGCAACGCCCGAGTGCGCCTCTCTTCCACCGCCAACCTTAAAAACCGCGACGTTTAATTCCGTATCAGGGTCACAAGCGAAAACGAGCGAACCCTCGACATGAAGGAAAGGAATCAGATTCAAAGATTTGGCCTCAAAAACCACGGCATGCTCGGAGCAGATATGCACCTTATTCCCTGCTTTTGGCAGGCGCTCAGGGTCCCAGGTTGCCGAGCTCCACCACGCGCCGTCGCGCTTCGACTCGAGCGCGTACGGTTCAGCGCAGAAAGCCCCAAAGGAGAAGACCATAAAGGCGATGAGAATCAGAGGCCACATTTTCATGCCGAGATCCTAGCGTAAAAGAATGTTTCAATACAATCGCGATCTCCGCGCCAAACACGCTCTCCGGGGCAAGAGATTTTGACTTCCTGGTGGGCCCTTCGGTCGCCGAGATTCGTCGTTGTAATCTTTTGGCTTGCAGGGCAAAATTCATCTTTGGAAATTACGGGGAATTTCATCTTCAATTTTCCGATCATAGAAAGACACACAATGAAAAAAATTACGACACTCCCCTGAACCTCGCAGCCCCTACAACTTACGGTTTCCTTTGGGATACAAATTCACAAGGATCTGTGACCACGAACAATCTCGATGGGAACACTTATGGGGGCGGCACCGCCATCAACAGAGGTCCAGGTGGCGTTCCGGATCGCGATCGCGTCTCCCATGCCGATATCACTGCCGGAGCCTTCAGCCCCTCTTCTAGGACTCGCTGGGATCGGCATCGCACTCCGTAGGCGCCGCAGCTAGATCACAGTTCTTGCTCTCTCTCAGCAACCGCTTGTCTGAAGAACGTGGGCGAGCCCTTGTTTTTGGGACACCACATACCGCGCCTATTTCAACGCGCAATACGACGAAACCGTTAAAACATCGAAACATCGAAACATCGAAACATCGAAACATCTTACCGCCCAAACCATGCGCTTCCACAACAAGTTCCCCACTGCCGCTTTCCTAAATCTCACTTTCCTCATCCTCTGTAGAGCGCTCAGTCACGCCGGAACGATCTCAGTCTCCGCGTCCGCGCCGGCCACCGACGGTTCCGATATCGCACAATTAACAGGCAACTCCGACGCGGGCGGCGACCAAGGTCACATTTGGTCAAACCGCCCCCACCAAGGTCAATCATTCACGACCGCCGGGGAAGCCTCCGGCTATTTATTGAAAGCCCTCACCCTGAAGAACCTCAACAACACTGTCTCAAATTCTCCAACTTTCAACGTTCGCATCGGGACGCTGACTGCCAGCGGTTCGCCCGAGACCTTCACCCCAATTGGCAGCACCGAGTCCGGCGTCGCGCCAAACTACGCCCCCCTCAACTATCTCACCTTCACCTTGGACACCCCCATCGTCCTGAACGCCAGCACTCGCTACGCGATTCTGTGGGGCTCTGCCGGTTCGGGATTTGTGAGCGTCAATAACCTCAACGAGAGCAGCTATGGCGGTGGCACTGCCATCAGTAGTGGCAGCGGCAACACTCCGAATTATAACAATATCATCCTCCGAAATGTCGATCGCGTTTTCCATCTCGATCTGGAGTCAATCGTTCCCTCAGGTGTCGCGGATATCAGTAATTCTGCGGCGACCTCAATCACGACAGGCGCGGCCACCTTGAATGGCGAAGTGCTCGCCATCGGCGATGCCGCTCCGGCAATCACGCTCCGCTGGGGTGACGAGGACGGCGGCACTGCCCCGGGTGCATGGGATCATTCGGAGACCTTGCCCGGCACGCGGGCAAGCGGGGCCTTTTCCGCCACGACCACCACTCCGCTCGCGCCAAACACCCCCTATTTCTTCACGGCCTTTGCGAGCAATAGCGCAGGCGATTCAGTGGCCTCGCCCAGCCTGTCATTCACGACCCCACCCGCTCCGCCAGCGGTTACCAACGTCGCCGCAACGAATATCGCCGCTGACTCGGCACAAATTGGAGGGAACGTCACCGACAACGGAGGTGAGAACCCCACCCTTTTCATCTACTGGGGCACTGCCGATGCCGGAACGAATACCGGGGCGTGGCAGAGTTCGATGGTGCTCGGAGCACAGAGTGGCAATGCAACCACGAACCTCGCCAGCCTCGCGGGCGGCACAACCTACTTTTACCGAGCCTTCGTCACCAACAGTGGCGGTTCGGCTTGGGCGACCAGCAGCGCAAGCTTCACGACCCCGACACCGCAGCCCCCAAGCATAACGAATCGCGCCGCTAATGGTGTCACCGGCTGCTGCGCCAACTTGCGCGGTGAGGTCACCAACACCGGATTCGAGGCGCCCACCGTCACGATTTACTACGGTGACAGCGACGGCGGAACGACTCCGGGATCTTGGGATTCCTCAGTCAATCTCGGTGGACAGGACGGGTCATTCTCCTTCTTCCTGACCGGCCTCGCTCCCTTGAGCGACTACTTCTACCGCGTCCAAGCCAGCAACTCAGCCGGTTCAACCTGGGCACCGGATCCCGCAACCTTCACCACCACCGAAATCATCTTCAACACTGTCGTCATCAACGAGATCCACTACGATCACGACCCCAAAACCGAACGTGCCGAATTCGTGGAACTTTTTAACGCGAGCGATAGGCCAACAGACCTCTCGAACTGGACCTTACGTGGAGCGGTCGATTATCAATTCCCATCCGGCACGACCATCGAGGCTAACGGATTCATCGTAGTGGCTGAAGACCCGGCAACTCTCGCATCCCAGTTCTCCGTCACCGGGCTCGGTCCCTACACCGGAAAATTGAATAACGACGGTGAACGTCTTGAACTTGAAGACGCCAGCGGACTCACGGTCGACGAGGTCACTTACGGGATCGGCTTCCCATGGCCAAGCGCCTCGCGCGGAAAGGGAGCCTCAATGGAACTGATCAACGCCAATCTCGATAACGACCTCGGCAGCTCGTGGCGCGCCGCCATCTCCGGCTTCGTCGGGCCGCAGGCCACATTCCTTCCAGCGGGAAGCGTTTGGAATTATCGGAAAGGAACCAGCGAAGCCTCCACGCCGACCGATGCCTGGCGGCAACAGGGCTTCAGCGACGATGCCTCATGGCTCTCGGGCACCGCCGTGATCGGCTTCGGCGACGGCGATGACACCACCGAACTCCTCGATATGCGGAGTAACTACACTTCTGTTTTCCTGCGTAAAGAATTCAACGTGCCAGCGCCCCTTCCCAACCAGTTGCTCGTCCGCGTTTACTATGACGATGGCGCCATCGTCTGGATCAACGGGGTCGAAGTTGCGCGACTTGATGTCGATCTCGGTGATATCACTTTCGAGGGGATCCGTGCTTCCGATCCTCCGGGAGGAACTCCAGGAACCGCTGTTGCCAGTCACGAACGCGCGTGGGTCGATGTCGTCGTGCCGGGTGCCGCCGGAGTCCTCGTCCCGGGGACAAATACCGTCTCGGTGCACGCTTTCAACTCCGGACTCGGTAGCAGTGATTTCTCGATCGACTGTGAATTGAAGACCCCTGACCCAAGCAGCGGTTCAATTGGCGTGCCAACTCCGGGCGCATCAAACTCGACCTTCTCCCCGAATGCCGCGCCCAATATTCGCCAAGTCGGTCATTTTCCACAACAACCGCTCAGCGGACAAGAGGTGCTTATCACCGCAAAAGTGACCGATCCCGATGGCGTCGCTTCGGTTACCCTCAGCTATCAATTAGTCGAACCAGGGACCTATATTAATCTGGAAGACGCGAGCTACGAAACCAACTGGACCGACCTGCCGATGCTCGATAACGGAGCGACTGATGACACAATTCCCGGGGACTCGGTTTTCAGTGTCACGATGCCTGGAAACCTGCAGCGTCATCGGCGCCTCATTCGTTACCGCATCACGGTAGAGGACGTGCCAGGCACGGTGCAACGGACTCCTTACCTCGATGATGAATCACCCAACTTCGCCTATTTTTGCTACAATGGTGTGCCCGCTTGGACCGCTTCGAAACAACCGGGTTCGCAGCCGGATGTGGCCTACCCGGCGATGGCGCTCGAGAGCATGGCCGTCTATCATTTGATCAGTAAGGAGTCTGATGTCATCAATTGTCAGTGGACCGGCCCCTCAGATGGCGTCTACCGCTACCTCGGCACTTGGGTCTACGACGGCAAGGTTTACGATCACATGCGCTACCGAATCCGCGGGAATGCCTCGACCCGCCAAGTCGGGCGTAACAAATGGAAGATCAATTTCCCCAACACCCATCCGCTCAAAGCACGCGACAACTACGGCCTGAAATACAAAGTGCCTTTGGATAAAATCAACGTCCTTCCCGGATCGAATCCGTGGTGGCGCAACAACGCCTCCACCGAAGGCACCATGTTCTCTGAATCGCTCGGCTTCCGTGCCTACCAAATCTCCGGGGGCACCGGCTGCAACACCCATTTTTTCCACTTCCGTGTCATCGACTCCGATGACGAGGCACCCGCCGATCAATACGGCGGAGATTTCTGGGGGATTTACATCGCGATCGAACAACCTGAAGCCGAGTTCCTCAACGAGCGTGATTTACCCGACGGCAATATCTACAATGTTCACGGCGGCAGTGGCTCCAGCCTCCGGAACCAAGGAGCCACCCAGGTCTCGAACAAGAGCGACCTCTTCACCTTCCAAGGCTTGCATAATAGCGGCACTTCCCAGGCTCAGTGGGAAGCCAATCTCGATTTCGAGGCCTACTTCGCTTTCAACGCGATGAATCTTGCCCTCAATAACTCGGACATGAGAAATCAGGAAAACGTGAACTACTATCACAATTCCGGGACCGGAAAATGGCACACCCTTCCATGGGATCTCGACCTTACTTTCGAGGACGCTCCACACCTCGGGCGCGGTGATACCGCCCAGTGGGAAAGCATTTATCACTGCCTGCAATACCCTGAAATCGGGCAGGCCTACGAGAACAAGGTCCGCGAACTTCTCGACCTCTTTCTGGATAATGATCAAGCTGCTCATCTCACCGACGAGTTTGCCGGATTCATGACCAAAGGGGGGGCGGACAACCTCGTCGAGGCCAGTCAGGCGATGTGGGACTACCACCCGCGCAAAGTGAAAAAGGGAATTTGGTATGGCAACTTCAACACCACCCTCTTGCCAAACCGAACCTTCTCGGGTCTCACCCAATACACCAAGGACTTCCTCACCCTTGGCGGATACGGGCGCGAGCAACTCGCGGCCAAACAGAGCGACTCCGCCATCCCCAACACGCCGACGATGAGCTACAGCGGAGCAGTCGGCT
>Ga0208414_1001651_pt1 | contig 16360 bp, 16 predicted proteins | sample AntAceMetag02UKE_FD_184770 | JGI IMG/M metagenome (GOLD analysis project Ga0208414, IMG submission 184770) | Saline lake microbial communities from Ace Lake, Antarctica - Antarctic Ace Lake Metagenome 02UKE (SPAdes) (version 2) | ecosystem: Environmental > Aquatic > Non-marine Saline and... | reverse complement strand
GGGCATTGTGGCAGGACTCGCAAAACCGTGCGGCCAAACTCCATCTGGAGTTGTCGGTCTGGCGTGATGTGCCGGTGGCGGCCACCGTGACTGAGGGCAAACGCTGCGAACGCGCGGTGTGGCGGCACCAATTGCGCCCCGGGGTATGTTACGTCAACGACCGCCACTATGGTCATGATTACGGGTTGATCGGCGAGGTCCAGTCGCGCGGAGCCCGCCATGTCCTACGTTTGTGCAAAAACGCGGTGTGCGCGGCGCTGGAGCCAGGCCGAGCCTTGTCCGAGGCCGATCACGCGCAGGGGGTGGTGGCAGATACCGAAGTGCGCCTCGGCGCAGGCACACAGGGACCGACCGGTCGTTTGGTGCGCGTCGAGGTCGATGGGCATGTGTTTTTGTTGTTCACCAATTTGCGCGAGGCTCCGGCCGAGTTAATCGCGCTGATCTATCGCTATCGGTGGCGCATCGAACTGTTTTTAAGTGGCTCAAGTGCCTCCTGGGCTGTCGGCATTGGATGGCGACCTCTCGCGCGGGCGTGACCTCCCAGGTCTATTGCGCGTTGATCGCCTCGGTTCTGCTGGTGCTGTGCACCGGGCGCAAGCCGACCAAACGGTAATGGGAGATGTTGCAGCTGTATTGGATGGGATGACCAAGACGCTTTGGCGCGCTGCTTTGCCGCCAAAAAATCCTCCTAACGCTCCTCGGGGATAAACGGCCCTCATGGGCCGTAGGGCGAAGCTGTGTCTGCTTCCCAACATCGTGTCCCTCAGACCAGCGAAATTACCCGCTCAGTTCTCTACCCAAGCAGCGGAAGGCCAGAATTACGCCACCGGATTTCAATACCCGGTCATTCAGAACCGGGACGTGTTTGATTATGAAAATCAGCTTTTCTCCGGCAATACTTCGCTGATTGAGCGTGATTTCGAGACTTACAACGTGACCTTGGAGCAGCTGTTCTTCAAGCAGCGCAACGCTGGCATCGAAATCGCTTTCGATAGTCAAGAATGGGCGCCCGAGTGGCGGATGCCGGTTGATGACTCCTTGGTCTCGATCTACTCCAACGCTGACATCGCGATCGCTATCTCCGAGAGACTCGGCAACGGCGACCCTAATCCGAATCTGGGCCGGCCCAATGTGCGGATGTTTGATTTCGGCGGTTTTGCGAATCAGCAAATTGACCGGGAAGCAGCTCGGGTTACCGCTTTCTATGATCTCGATTTCGAGGACGTCCTTGGAGGGGGCATTGGCAGATGGTTGGGCAGCCATACCATCACTGGTTTTTGGGGGACCCAGAGTGAGACCAACGAATTCCGCCGGGAGCGTCTATCGTGGGACAGTGATGAAGTTGATATGGCCACCGCCTTAAGCGGCAACGGCGCCGGCTTCTTCCGCACCCTCGTGGGAGTAGCGTATATCGGCCCGAGTGCGCTCGGTGCGAGTGGCCCCGACCAGGTCCGGATCAGCCCCGTGAATGTCTCAGTGCCGCAGGCGGGGGACTCCTACAACCTGTGGGATCAAGGGCCCACGGGTCGGGCCCGCTTTGACGACTCGATTAAGAACAACAACTTCAATGTTCAGCAGATCAATTTTGCGGGTAACCTGACCAAGAACGAAATCGATTCCGAGGCAGTGACGATTCAAAGTCGTTTCCTTGATGGCCACATCGTCGGACTGACCGGCTGGCGCAGCGATGAGGCGACGAGTTTTGAACGGCTTACTACGGGACAGATCAACGATTTGACCGGCAATGCCTCCCGCATCGAAGCCGACGGCAGCTTGAAGGCGGAGAACTACATCCTGCAGGATGACCCCAGTTCGGTAGAAAAGGGTGATACCTTCACTGCTAGTGTGGTGGCCCATGTGCCTGATGCTTGGACGGAAAAACTACCCCTGGCGCCTCGTTTGAGTTTCCACTGGGGCGAGTCGGAGAACTTTTCGCCCGCCGGATTGCGCCGCGATGTTTACCTTAATGTCATCGGACCTCCCACGGGCGATACGACCGAATACGGTTTCTCCGTCGAGCTAGCGAAGAAGCACTTCCTGCGTTTCAATTGGTTCGAAACGGCTTCTGCGGGATCCGACTCAGGTTTGAACGCCGCCCTCGTTACGAATCGCCAAGCTTATCGCCTTGAGCGGATGGTCGCGGAACCACTCAACACTGGCTGGACGTTTGCCGAAAACAAGGCGGCCATGACTGCTGCCCTCAATGGCGCGGATCCGATTCCTGGGATCAACTCCTATGCGGAACTGGAAGCCACCATAATCGGGCTGATTCCCGCCGAGCTGCAGAGTCAGTATAACTATCGAGTAGAGAACCAAAACGGCACCTATCGGGTCGAAAGTGAGACCTTCGGTGGCCAAATGGCGACGGCCGCGGTTAAGGCGGAAGGCTTCGAAGTCGACTTCGTTTCCAACCCGACGCCCAACTGGCGCGTCTCGCTCAATGTGGGCAAGCAAGAAACGGTGCAGTCGGACAGTGCTCCTCTTGCCGCCCAACTGGCGGCGACGATTTTGGGTAACATCGAGTCGACCGGTCTGCGCGACCTGCGGGTGTCGCCGACTTTCGGAGCCGACGAGACGGTGTTTGGCGAGTATAACCGCCTCGTGCTGGTGCCTCTCAATGGCATTTTGGCCCGAGATGGCACGACTTCGCTTGAGCAGCGTAAATGGCGCGCGAATTTCGTGACCAATTACCGATTCACCGAGGGTTTCTTCCTCAAAGGATTTTCGATTGGTGGCGCGATTCGTTGGCAGGACGAAGTGGGAATCGGATTCGGTCAGACCTTCTCCCCTGAGGCGGGTATCGTGCCTGATCTGAACAACCCGTTCTTCGCCCCCAGCTCGTGGAATGGTGATGCTTGGACGTCTTATCAGCGCAAACTCACGGAGAAGATCAACTGGAGGATCCAGCTCAACGTCCGTAACCTGATCGGCAACGACGACGCGATCCCGGTGCGGGCCAACCCCGATGGCTCTATTGCGGTTATCCGCATTCCGAATGAACGCGTATGGTTCATCACCAACACCTTTGAATTCTAGTCTGCAGGGTTATGCACGGTGGACCCGCCTCCTCTCCGGAGGCGGGTCTTTCGTTTCCCACCCCGAGACCGTCGTCGACGTTTGCGGGCAGTTACGAAGACACGGTGGCGAAGATACTTGCGGATGCTACTGATAGCGGTCACCGGGCTTGCCGGGTCATCGATGGCAGAGGGTGGGCCCATCGATGATCCATCAGCCCCGCCGCCCAATATAATCGTGATTCTCGTCGACGAAATGGGTTACGGCGATTTGGCGAGTTACGGCCATCCGACGATACGCACTCCGCATCTGGATCGGATGGCGAGCGAAGGGCAGCGTTGGACCAACTTTTATGCGGCCGCCAATGTCTGCACCCCAAGCCGGGCCGCGCTGCTGACGGGCCGCTGGCCGGTGCGAAATGGCATGACGAGTGATCGTCGCCGGGTCTTGACCGCCCAAGCTGCGGGCGGGCTACCACTAGCCGAAATCACCTTGGCCGAGGTCCTCAAAGCGGAGGGCTACCGCACGGCCTGTATTGGGAAATGGCATCTGGGACACCGGCCGCAGTTTTTGCCGACGCGCCAAGGGTTCGATATTTTCTACGGTACGCCCTATTCGAATGACGAACAACCGGCCGAGGCGTGGCAAAAGGCGTTTCACCGCCGGGACTATTGGAACACTCCACTGTTCTACGAGCCGCGTAGCGAGTATTGGGATATCCCTTTGATGGAAAACGAACGGGAGATTGAGCGTCCGGTTGCACAGTCCACCCTGACGCAAAAAGCAACCGAGCGGGCCTTGAACTTCATCCAGTCGAGTGACGATGAACCGTTTTTTCTCTACCTCGCTTATCACATGCCTCACGTGCCGTTGTTTGTCTCGCCCGAGTTTCAAGGCCGCAGCGAGGGCGGGATCTACGGAGATGTGATCGAGGAGCTGGATGCGGCGGTAGGACAGATTCTGAATCATTTACGGAATGAGGCGCTCGCCGAAAATACGCTGGTGCTGTTCACCTCTGACAATGGTCCGTGGACGGTCTTTGGCACCCACGGCGGATCAGCTGGGCGGCTGCGCGGCGACAAGGGATCCACGTGGGAAGGCGGCAATCGCGTCCCGGCCATATTTTGGTGGCCCGGGCGAATCTCCCCCGGCACCGAGCTTGGCATCGGTGCGGGCGTTGACCTCATGGCAACGGTGGCGGCCTTGTCCGGTGGTAAGCTGCCCGACGATCGGCCGATGGATTCGGTGGACCTGAGTCCGGCATTGTTGGGCGAGGGCCCTAGTCCACGAGACGCAATGTTGTATTTCAGAGGCACGCGTATCGAAGCGGTGCGGCAGGGCCCCTACAAAGCCCACTTTGTGACCGAGGATGGGTTCGGCTTAGATACCGCGCGGACGGAGCACGACTCCCCGTTGTTGTTTCACTTGGGACGAGATCCCGCAGAACGCGAAAACATCGCCGCGACGCACCCGCAGATTGTCGCTGAACTCACCCAGTTTCGTGCCAATACTGAAGCTCAACATTCCTATGGAACCGATCAATTGTCCGAGCAGCTTCCGGCTGCCTCGGCCCGGTGAAGTTATCAACGTGCTACCCCTATGCGTCCCCTCCCTTATCCTAAGTTCCTCTTAACCGCGCTGGCTTTCGGTGCGATCCTAGTGGCGGGTGCCTCCGGCGGCTCGGCGGCGCCTTTGCGCGCGGCGGCCGTTAAAGTAGAAATCACTCCCGATGAACCGAAGACGCTGGGCGGTTACGGTGCCCGGGAGTCGACGGGGGTGAATGACCCGATTCACCACCGGGTCCTGTTACTCGAAAGTGAAGGCCAAGAATGGGTACTGGTGTCTTCGGAGTTTTGCGTGATGTCACCCGCCAAGTATGACGAGGTTGCGGCGCGCTTGGAGCGGGAACAAGGCCTCGAACGAAACAACTTCTGGTGGACCCTGACCCACACGCATTCGGCCCCCGAAGTCGGTCCCGGCGGCATGGCTCAGGTCTTTTTGCCCGATCGTTACGAACACCGCATTGATCAGCCCTACACGGACTTCGTCGTGGAGGAATTGATTGTGGCCATTGCGCAAGCTCGCTCCCAACTCCAACCCGCCACGATCGGTTTCGGTTGGGGGCATTCGCAGGCGAACATCAATCGTCGCGCCCGGGATATTGATGGCACCACCCGACTTGGGATGAACCCGGATGGCGCGGTTGATCGGCGGATTGGACTGTTGCGCGTGGATGATCTGGCCGGGGCCCCCATCGCCTTAGTCGCCAACTATCCCATCCATGGCACGGTGCTGGGGTCATCAGCGGAGACGCTCCCGGGGTGGTCTCCCAATACGTGGAAGCGCAGTTGGACGCGCCGATGTTGTTCATCAACGGTGCGGCGGGAAATCTGGCCCCGATCTACAGCGTTCGTCCGAATCCGCAGGCTGGTCATCTGAGCGAATTTCGTAAGCTATTGGGTGATCGTATTCTGGCTGCGAATGCCATGATTCGGAGTCCCTTGGCGGAAGTAGATCTCAAGATCGCTGAACTGATCGTCGAAATTCCCATGAAGGCCGGCCTCGCGTGGGCCGACGATCTGGCGGCTTATCATCGCATCGACGCCGCTGGCGAGGCGCAGGTCAGGTTGCCAATTCGCATGCTGACCCTGAACCGCGAGTTGGCGATCTGGGCTGCGCCAATCGAACTGTTTTGCGAAGTCTCCAACGAAATTCGGGAACGCTCCCCTTATCCCTACACCTTCTATTATGGCTATACCAACGGCTGGCTGGGTTACCTCATGACGGACGAGGAACGGCAGTATGGCGGTGACGAGCTGCGTGTTTCACCCTTTGCCCCGGGCGCTGATCGGCTGGTGAAACAGGCCGTGCTCTCGGCGCTGTCGCCGTGACGGATCTTTTTGCTTTCAACCGCATTTTATAGACCCCGACTAACCCCTGCCGCTCATGCTTAAGTCGCGCCCCTCCGGTCAAGAAACCCTCTTTATTAGCGCCGGGATCTTTAAGATTCGACTGCCGTTTATCCACTACCGTTTCGAGTGGCCCGACTACATTCAAGGGCTGTTAATGTGCGCGGTCGATCTGGCGGCGATTCCGCTGATGGTGGAGCTCTTGGGCATGCCCTTCGAAGTGGCGTTGGCCGTCGTCATGCTCAACGGACTGTTCTATCTGGTTCACCATTTGATGGGGGATCCGGTGGTGCCGGGCTGGATCACGCCGGCCATCCCGTTGATCATGGCGTATTGCGCCCAATTCCCTGAAGGCGAAGCCCGGGTCTTCGCGCTCATTGCGTTCCAACTGACCCTCGGGATCTTCTCAATTGGATTGGGCGCAACCGGCGCCGCTCGACGGATGGTGGGTCTTATTCCTCCGGCGATAAAATCGGGCATCATCATCGGAGCAGGTGTCGCCGCCGTCATGGCGGTGTTCAAAGTCGGCGGCCGATTTGATCAGTATCCTTGGAGCATTACCATCTGTGTCGGGGCCGCGTTCTACCTTATTTTTTCCAAAGGATTTCAGGAGATCAAAGCGAGATATGCTTGGGGCGCGCTGATCGCCAAACTGGGCATATTCCCCGTCATCATGTTGGCGCTCATCGTCGGACCGCTGTTTGGCGAAGTGGCGTGGTCGAAAATCGAGTGGGGATTCAGCAGGCCCGATTTTATCGGACTGTGGCAAAACTACACGGTGTTCGGGTTAGGCTTTCCGCCGCTGACGATGGTGCTCTCGGCGATCCCGACGGTGCTCGCGACCTACATCGTGTTGTTTGGTGACATCCTCCAGAGCAAAGCGATCTTAGATGAAGGGGATCTGGTCCGGCCAGACGAGAAAATCGACTACGATCCGAATCGTTCGCATCTGCTGTTTGGTGGTCGCAATACGGCGATGAGTATTCTAGGCCCCGATATCACGATGTGTGGACCGCTTTGGGCGGCGATGCAGGTCGTGGTGGTCGAACGTTACAAGGAAGGCCGTAAAGCTATGGATTCCATTTTTGGTGGTTCCGGCTCGTTCCGTTGAGGCACGAATACCGGCTTGTTACTCCTCCCCATCGTAACACTCCTGCAGCCCATTCTCGGCATCGCCTTGGCATTGACGCTGTTGATCCAAGGCTATGTCAGCGTGCGAATCGGTGTCATGGAGTCACGCAGTCAGCGTGACCTCGGCATTGCAGGTATCGTGGCGGCGGTCCTCGCTATTAAGGGTGCGGCCTGGGCCTTCGGCGTAGGCGCGATTCTTTGCCTCCTCATCTACGGCCGAAAGTTCTTCACCGGAGAAAGCGACGATACATTCAAACTGAGAAACGACTGATCATCCGCCCTATTTCCCCACCAAGCTAAGTTCATGCCGAAAATGTTCAGATTCTGAGCTGAACCCATTCCCATACTCCCTCCTATACTCGGGCGTGAAAAGGGTGCCTAAATCTGCCCCTTGGTGCGCATAGCGAGGTAGGGTGAGTGGGCTGATTTACCGATGAATGCACACGGGTGCTTAACGGTGCCACCCCTTTGCAAAGGGTCTTAGCAGCCCTTGCCGTAAGGCGTGAAGGTTTGACGGAGGGATCCCGTGAATCGGTAGACCGGAGATGGGACGGAGCGAAGCGACGGTCTTGCGCAGCGGGATGGAGCCCAGCGGACGACACCAGTCCTTTCCCGCGCACCACGTTTTCTGAGCCTACCCTAAGCTCGTGAAATGTGCTCGCTTCGGATGGCTCGATTTTCACAGCGTGACGGGGTGCCGAGTATTGATCGCAAGCTTTGGACGGCGAAAGCGGGCGGCGGGGATCTGCTGGCCGAGAGGGTGCATGTCTGGCGGTTGGCGGTGGCTCCACTGGTGAGCTGGGCATCCGAGCGATATCACCTGCTGCCGGCACGTGAGCGGGAGAAAATCCAGCGCAAGCACCGGCGCGAAGACGCCGAGCGCGAGGCGGTCGCCCGCGTGGGATTGCGCGTCCTCCTGGGCGGATACCTCGGCCGAGAGGCTGGGGAAATTGTCTTTGCGACGGAAGAAAAAGGGAAACCCGTGTTGGGCGAGTCGCCGGGCGGAATGCCGCGGGTGGAGTTCAACGTGTCACATTCTGGGGCATGGGTGATGATGGCTTTTGCGCCGGGGGTGCCCTTGGGCATCGATGTGGAACAGCACCGGGAGATCGAGCGGGATGAGTTGGTCGCCGGATTTTTTTCTGCCCCTGAACAGGCGAGTTGGGCGGCGGTTTTGGCGAACAGCCGACCGCAGGTGTTCTTTGAGGCTTGGACCCGCAAGGAATCCTACCTGAAGGGTCTGGGCGTGGGCCTGATGAAGGCGCTGGACAGTTTTACGGTGGAATTGGCGCCCGGAGCGGGGCCGGCCATTCTCTGGGACGACGAAGATCCCCGCGCGGGAGCAGATTGGCGACTGGTGCCGGTGTCGCCGGAAGACGGATACGCTGCGACGCTGGCCGTGGCGATGCCGCGGGAGCCGCGGGTGGAGACGTTCACTTTCGCGCCGATTTGAGTAATCGGGGGCGGGGTAGGCCTAGCTTGCTCGCAAGCTCATAGTGGAAAAGATGCCAATCAAAGTCTAGGTAGGCTCCGCCTTTTTCGTAGTGCCGAATAAATGCATTGCCCAAAATGTAGGTGCAGGCGGCCAAGAGCGCCGGTCCGGTCAGGAGACGCAACGGCAGGGCAATGAGGGCGAGATGCACATTCACCCAATCGCGCAGGACGTGGGAGATGGGATTGCTCGCCAGGGTGGAGTTGAGTATCCCGCCCGCTGATGCCGCGATCAAGGCGCGGGCCACATTCTGGGAAAAGGGCACCCGATAGAGTCTCGACAACTCAGAGAGCAAGCGGAGTTGCAGGGCCGAGATACCGACGCTGCCTAGGAAAGGTGCGGGCACCAACGAAACGGCGGCACACGTGGTGGCGCTGTCGCGCACGAGGCGGCGGGTATGAGCCTGCAGCGCCGGCGAGACCACCGGAGGGATCGTCAGAGTCTGAGCCTCGACCGACGGGGAGGAGGTATTGGCGTTCGTGGCGCTCATCGTTTCTGCCAGGCCGCGCGGCCTTCGGCGACGAGCCGTTCGAATTGGCGTTTGGCCACACCGGTATCGAAGTCTAGCAGGGTGCCGCCCGATTCGAAGTGCTCGATAAACACATGGCCGACCGCATAGGTAAGAGCGGTGGCGGTCACCGGCAGGGTGGCTGCGCCGATGAGGCTCCCGGCTCCCGGCAGGGTTTTTAGCAGGCTGCCGATGATGCCAGTGGCCAGGGAAAAAGAGCCGATTCCGCCAAGGAGGGAGAGCATAATCGCCTGCGCCCGGTGACGCGCAAAGGGCACCTCGTAGAGACGCGAAAGATCGGCGATCAGTTTAAGCTGTATCCCTGAAATGGCGACGACGTCGAAGATGGGCACGGGGAGCATTCCGGCACCCAAGGACAGCCCGAGGCGGTGATTGACCAGCTCGTGGGCCCGCGCGGCACGATCAGAGACCGGGGCGGGGAGGGGCGGGTCGGAAACGGGTGGCGGAGAAGGCGGGGTGGACGCTGCCGGTGGCGGAGCGCGCCGGGTAGTCTTTCGGGGGGCGGCGGCAGATTTCTTCGGGCGAGGCTGACGCGGCTTCCGTTTCGGCGGAGGCGAGCTGACCTTAGCGCTGGAGGCCTCCTCTGCCGGGGCGAGCGATTGGTTCAGTTTGGCGAGGAGTTTAGCGCTTTTTTTCATGGGGATGGGGAGGGCGGAGGGGCGAGGGCGGCAATTTCGAGGGCGGCGTTGAGCAGCTCTTCCCGGCTCACCGCGTCGAGCGCGGACCAGCCGAGCAGGGGCGCATGCTGGAACGTCTGGCGCCGGCTGATCCGGGACCGGAGGGCGGGCAGACCAATTCTGTCGGCGAGATCATTAACGCCCCGGGCCAGCACGGTGCGGGCTTGCACCTGATTGAACAGCAGGCGAGCGACAGACCCGGAGGGAAGATGCTGACGAACGGTTGCGACCGTGTCCTGCGACGACCAGAGATCGGCTGGGGACGGCGACGTGACGATGATCGCGATATGTGACTGGCTCAGCGCCTCATGCAGCAGAGGCGAATCGAGGCGCGGAGGCGTGTCGATGATCAGGAGACGATGGTTCCCACTGCCGTCGGCCGGGGCCGCGGGCACGTCGCCGGTTTCATGCAGCCAGCGGGTGGCGGTGGCCTGCGGGTCACGATCGAGTAAGGCGGCGGCGTGGCCGGCGCGATTGAATGCGGCTGCCAGCAAGACCGAGAGGGTGGTCTTGCCCGCACCGCCCTTGCCATTGCAGATCGTGATGGTCAGCGGCATCGGGGGCTCGGTTCAGGGCACAAAAAACTCCCGGGCGAAAACCCGGGAGTTGAAAGGAGTCGCTTAAGCTGTAGCAGCTTCCGGAGCGGCTTCCGGAGCGGGACGTTTGTCGGAAGCGAACGTGATGATCAAGCCGATGATGGGCGTGAAGAGCACGGAGCAAAAGAAGTATCCCCAGAAGCCGAACTTACGGTCTTTGCCGACGTAGCCGACGATTGCGCTGAGGACGATTAGAATGGTGAGGGAGATAAGCATGACGATTGATTAAATGATTATATAGGTTTTGTTGTGGTCTGTTTAGAGGCTTATATGTCGAGAGTCGTGGAGATTTTGGCGTCTACCTTTTTCGCTATAGCAGTCGCTTCTTTCTTACCCGCCTCGAAGGTTTCAGCGAAGTCTTTTTTCGCCTGCATGCCGTCGAAGTTAAGGAAGGTTCCGCCGGATTCAAAGTGTTGAATGAAGACCTTGCCAATCGCGTAGGTAACGGCGGCACCAAAGACCGGCAGGGTTGCTGCTCCCAGAAATGTGCCGATGCCGGGGATGCCCTTCACCATGCTTCCCACCGTGCCGAGTGCGAGAGTGGTGGCGCCCAAACTACCGAGCAGCGACAGGACGATGGACTTACCCCGATTTTCGGAAAATTCGACGCCGTAGTGCTTGGAGAGTTCGGAGAGCATCTTGACTTGTATACCGGTGAGGGCGGCCAAGTCGGCGATAGGAACGGGAATCAAGCCTGCTCCCATCGACCAAGGAATGTAGTTATTTACGATTTCCTCGGCGGCAGATTGTTTGGAGGCGGGTAGGGTGGCAGTGGACATGATAGAGTGGTGGGTATCGAGGGGTGTTTCGTCGATTAAGTTCAGATGCGGGTCCCGTCGGCGCAAGTCTAAAGGGAGGTCCTAAGTTCATTCCTGAGGATTGATTTTAAAAAGTTGGCCATAGCGAGCGGGGATGCGTTCGCAAAAGCGGGAGTAGATTGGCCTTAAAGTTATGTTTTAAGCGGGTTGAGCGCGGTAAGTGGTGAGTCAGGCCGTGCAGCGGGCCCGGCCGGTGACCAGCTGGACGCAGCGGCACAGGTTGTAGCATAGGTTCATCATGCCGATTTGATATTCGTTACGAACCAAACCGATACAGCGGTGATAAATGCGTCCAAGAGACTTTTCCATAAATGCAAAGGGATGTTCCACCCGGGCCCGGGTCTTGGACTTGCGCCGATTGGAGAGCTGCTGCTCTTCGTTCAGAGGAGTCGTGGCGGTGCCTTTTTCATGGATGTAATTATGCACCCCCTTGGCCAGCAAATCCGCCGCGATGGTTTCACCGGTGTAGGCCGAGTCGGCATGCATCGCAGAGTCGCCGGCGGCGACCAAGCCGGTCATCGCCTGGCTGTCGTGCGTGGATGCCGGTGTCACGCTGAAGGCGTGGATCAACTTGGTTTTGGCTCCTACTTTCACATGATCTTTGTAGCCGTAAAACGACTGGCTGTTTTTCTTCGTCCACCGCGCCTCCACATCTTTCTGGGCTAGCTTGCGGGGCTGCTGCAACCACTCGGACGGAGTCTCCCCTTGCTTGATCTTCCCATTGTCCTCCCGAGAGTTACGCTGGCGGGGCACCTCGACAAACGTCGCGTCCACCATCACGCCTTCCTTTACCAACAAGCCCCGCTCGGCCAGCTGCCGGTTAAACGCCTCGAACAGTTCCCTCGCCCCGTCCGCCTTCGCCAACCGTTCGGCATACAACCAGATCGTGCGGCTGTCCGGCACCGCATCGCCCAGCCCAAGTCGCACAAAACGCAGGAACGACAGTCGGTCGCGCAATTGATACTCCAGCTGTTCGTCGGAAAGATTATACAGGCGCTTGAGAACGAGCACCCGCACCATCACCTCGGTATCCCACGGCTTTGCTCCGCAGGGCGCTTTCTGCTCGGCTCCCGCTCTCCAGATCTTCTCAGCCACCACCACCAGCCCCGCCCACTGGATGTGTTTGTCCAGCTCCACCAAGCGGTCTCCATGCTGCGTCAACGACTCCAGCGCGAAGTGATCTCCAAAGAAGGTATATTGATTTTGGCTCATCGAGATACAGCCTATGCACAATCTATAGTCTTGTCAATCAACGATATGCTAAATTTAGGAGTTCCCTAAAGGCCGCTTTTGCGGGCTACGAGCGGATCGTTACTGCTCCTAGATCAAGTCACGGCGCGGGCGAGGAACGCTCGCATCTTTCCGGTAACCGCTTCGATTTGGTCGGGGAGGAAAAAGTGTCCGGCGGAAAACGTCGCCGATAAAAAATCGCCGGTGGTGTGAGCGCGCCACGCCAGCGCCTGAGGCTCGGAGACACGGAGGTCGCGGTCGCCCCGAAGCGACAAGACGGGAAGGTCGAGCGGGGGCTCCGGCTGATGGCGGTAGGTTTCGAAGGCAGTCAGGTCACCGCGCAAAGCCGGCAGGAAGAGATCGAGGAACTCGCGATTCGCGAGCAAGGCGGGGGGGATGCCTTGGTAGCGTTGATCGACTTCCCGAATGAAGTCGTCGTCGGGTAGGTGGTGAAGATCAGGTTCGGTGCGGGGGCAGTCGGGCGCGCGGGCACCGGACGCAATCAGGGCTAAGGGGAGCGGTAATCCGCGCCGGCGAAGCTCGCGGGTGATTTCGAAGGCGAGCAGTGCCCCCATGCTGTGTCCGCCGAGCGCGTAGGGTTCGTGCGTATGAGGAGCGATGGCGGTCGCCAGTTCACGGGCGAGGGCCAGCAGGTCGGTGGCCGGCGGTTCGGCCAGCCGGCTTTCGCGGGCGGGCAGCCGGATGGCCACGAGTTCGGCGACGGGGCTGAGGCGCGCGGCCCACGGATGCCAGACAGCGGCTCCGCCACCCGCGTAGGGCATGCCCCAATACCGCAACTGGGCCGCGGGGGTCGGGCGGGGGCAGCTGAACCAGGGGCTCGCGGGTAGAGTAGACCGCATGCCGCCGCTCAGGGGTTGAGCTCGGGCGAGGCGGCGGTCGCCGCCATGTGCTTGCGTAGGCTGAGAGGGCGCATGTCGGTCCAAACGGATTTGATGTGCTCCAAGCAGGCGTCTTTGGGGCCGCTGAATCCTGCGTCATTCCAGCCGGGAGCGTTCTCACGGTAGGAGGGCCAGATCGAGTATTGTTCCTCGTGGTTGAGCACAACCTTATAGGTTTCGGCGTTGGGGGAGGGCGTGGTCATGGACGGATAAAAAGATGCGGCGTGGGTCTCAGGGAGGATTTACTGGTCCGGCGAAGATGGTGGCCAGAGCAAAATAAAGACGCGTGGCAGTCATGGGTTGCGCCCGTGCGGTGGAACCTTTTACTTCGACGGATAATGATGCAATCCAATCGCTGGGCCTTGTCTGTAGTCGTCTTCCTCGTCGGGTTGATCGTTTTCGGATCTTGGTTTTTCCGAGCGCAGCGTCCGGTTTTGAGTCTCTACGTATGGGACGGGTATTTCCCGGCCGAAGTGCTGGCCGATTTCGAGGCGGAGTCGGGGGCGCGGATCAAGCTGAACACGTATCGCAGCAATGATCAGATGATGGCTCGGGTGAAGGTGAGCTGGAGCGAATTCGATGTCATCATGCCGTCGAATTACATGCTGTCTGAGATGCGCCGCTGGCAGTTACTGGAGCGATTGTCACCCGAGGCGGTGCCGAATCAGCGGAATATTTCACCGGCTTACTACAGCCCCGAGTTGGGGCAGGCGGGTGATTTCGAGTATGGGCTACCCTACATGCTGAACTACGCGGGCATCGGTTATGTGCCGCGGCTCGTGGCGGAACCGCCATCGACCTGGAAGGAATTTTTTAGTTCGGAGTTTGGCCGACTCTACGGTGACCAGCAGGCGGTGCTGAACGAGCCCCGGGAAACGCTGGGGCTGGCGTTGATCGGCTTGGGGTTTTCGCCGAATACCGAAAATGAAGCCGAGCTGCAGGCGCTGCGGGATTTCCTCGCTCAACAACGGTCCGCCCGCGGCCCTCCCCGCTTTGTCTTGAGCGAAGGCCGGATGCTTTTGGAGACGGAAGAGGTGGCGTTGCTGTCGACTTGGTCTCCCGAGATCACCCTGGCGCAGCTGAGCAATGCCGACCTGAAATATGTGATGCCGCAGGACGGTTCAATCCTGACGATTGATACCTTGGCGGTGCCGCGGTCATCGCGGCAGAAAGCCTTGGCTAAGCAGTTTATTGATTTCGCCCTTCGGCCGGAGAATTCCCGTCGGGTCACCCTTTACAGCCGTTACCCGAACAGCCTGCGCGATGACTTGGATGACATACCGGAGGCTTTAAAAACCTCTCCGTCTTACGCCCGCCCGCCGCCGGAGAAAATTTACATCCTCCAAGACCTGAACGAGGTCCAATATCTCTACGATTCCATCTGGGTGGAGTATCAGGACTGAGCGATCCGCATCGAGAGGGTGTCGGGGCAAGTGACGGAATGTCGGGCCTAAAGCCCGCCTCACCTTTGGCTGCGAGGCTTTGCCGTGGATCGGGTTTTACGGCCTGACAGCGGACGTCAACTCCGCTTCGGTTGCGCGGCGCTACACCGTTCCACCCGCCCCACCTAATTCGTTGGAGCCGGCAGTCTGACGGGCGCGGGGGAAGTTGCGCTGTCGGCGTTGAGGATCAGCGGGAGACCATCGGAGCCGCCGCCGATCACGATAACCTTGCTGTTGGGCGAAGATGAAAGTTCGAGCGTCGCCTCGATGCCTTTGAAGCGGAGCAGCTCGGGCGTGAGGGTGGGAATGATGCCGGAATTGAAGCGGGAGATGCCGTCGGATTTAATGGCGAGCCGATCAGCTTCGAGGCGTTCCCGCTCGAGGCGAAACTCATATTCCTTGGCGAGCTGATCCTCCCTCAGTTTGTTCTCGATCGCAAGGGTCACGATGGGAGGCAGTGAGATTTTTTTGATGTTCACGTCATCGAGCGTGATGAACTTCTCCTTCAAACTGCGCACCACACTGCGAATGATCGCATCGGAGATGGCGCTGGTTTTGATCGTGTAGAGTTCGTCGGGTTCGTATTTGCCGATGACTTCACGGGCCCCGGCGATGACCTCGGGAATCACCACTTTGGCGGCGTAGTCCGGGCCGACTTTTTGGTGGAGGAAGGGCAACTCGGGGTAGTCCGGGAAATATCGCATCGAGACATCCACCATGATGGTGAGGCCGTTGCTGCTGAGAGCTGAGACGGTCTCGGGGTGTTCTTGGACTCGCACGTTGTAGATATACATCCGATTCCACGGCGCGATGATGGACATGCCTTCGCCGTAGATGTGGTTGATCTGGGTGCCGCTTTGCAGGCGGCGGAACAGCACTCCCGCCTCACCGGGACCGATGAAGATGAAGATGCGATTGGCGAGATAGACGACGAGGAACGTGAAGACGAGCCCGCCGAGCAAGAGGGGCAGGGTGTGCTCGCGGATGTAGCGGCGGGTTCTCAGCAGCAAACCTCGGAGACCCCGCGGTGGCGGCTGAGGCGAGACGGCGGCGGCGGTATTTTCGGATTCAGGGGTGGCGGCACTCATGTGACAGTAGAGAGAGAAGTTAGGCGGTGGATTGGACCTGACCGTATTCCATTTTAATCACGCGGTCGGCGCAATGGAAGTAACGGTCGTCGTGGGTGACGGCGACGATCGTTTTACCGGCCGCCTTGAGCTCGGGGACGAGCGTTTCGTAGAAGAACTGACGGAACTCCGGATCCTGGTCGGCGGCGAATTCGTCGAGGGCGAGAACGGGGCGGTCCTCGAGGGAGGCGATCAACAAGGCCAAGCGTTTCCGCTGGCCCGTCGAGAGATTGAGATTGGTAAAACGTCCGCCCTCAAAGGAGGTCTTGTCGGCGAGTTCGAGGCGCTGGAGTTGCTGGGCGACTAGTTTTTCGTCCACCGAGCTAATCCCGTAGAGGCGGTCGAAGAGGTGGAAATCGGTAAAGATGATCGAATACAGGGAGCGGAAAGCGGCGTAGTGGGCGGGTTTCAGGCTGAGGCCGTCGATTTTGAGGCTGCCGCCGTGGGGGGCGTAGAGGCCGGTGAGCAGTTTGAGGAACGTGGATTTACCGGAGC
>Ga0208414_1001642_pt1 | contig 16431 bp, 9 predicted proteins | sample AntAceMetag02UKE_FD_184770 | JGI IMG/M metagenome (GOLD analysis project Ga0208414, IMG submission 184770) | Saline lake microbial communities from Ace Lake, Antarctica - Antarctic Ace Lake Metagenome 02UKE (SPAdes) (version 2) | ecosystem: Environmental > Aquatic > Non-marine Saline and Alkaline... | reverse complement strand
CGTACGACACATGGGGGTGCACGCTGCTGGGGTAGTAATTGCACCTGAACCACTAGACCAGTACGTACCAATTCAAGTTGACTCCAAGACAGGTAAGTACGTAACTCAGTACGAAATGCACTCTGTAGGTGAAGATGGTGTGGGACTTCTGAAGTTTGACTTTCTTGGGATTAAAAACCTGGCTATTTTAGCTGACACGGTCAAGCGGGTAAAAAAGATTCGTGGTGAGGATGTGGATATTGAGGATATAGATGTGGCAGATACAAAAACCTTCCAAATGCTTGCGCGCGGAGAAACCATGGGACTCTTTCAGCTCAACGGTACGGGCATGACGTCGTTTTTAAAACAGCTCAAGCCAAGTACCATTCATGACATCAATGCGATGGTAGCCCTGTATCGACCAGGCCCGATGGAATCTATCCCTGACTATATCGCACGAAAGCATGATGCCTCACTGGTAACCTTTCTCGATCCTCGGCTGGAGAAAATTCTTGACCGTTCATACGGAGTGATTACGTATCAGGACGACGTGATGATGATTTCTATTGCGCTGGCTGGGTACTCTTGGCTTGATGCTGACAAACTGCGTAAGGCGATGGGAAAAAAGATTCCTGAGGTAATGGAGGCGGAAAAAGCCAAACTTATGGACGGATTCCGTGATTTTGGAAAACTCGCACCAAAGGTTGCAGATAAACTATGGGAGCGGATTGAACCATTTGCTGCCTACGGGTTTAATAAGTGTTTACCGGCGTCTACTCGCATTATCGATGCAAAAACAGGCATCCCAACCAGCATTACTAATCTACTAATTGCTCCCCAGAAAAAAATAACCGTACTATCTCTTGATACCCACCAAAGTATTGTCACAAAAGTAGCAACCAAACCATTTGAAAATGGTGTGAAGATGGTGTATGAACTCACTACAAGAAGTGGTCGAGTCATTCGAGCAACGAACAACCATCCTTTTAAAACATGGAGCGCTTGGCAGCGTCTAGATACACTCCAAACAGGCGACCGCATAGCAGTCCCAAGAACACTCCTTAGCCCAAAAAAACATTCTGACCTTACAATCAATCAAGCAGGAACATTAGGCTATCTCATCTCAGAAGGAAATCTATGCCACCCACATGGTCTGTACTATTATTCTAAAAATACAGACGAGGTACAAGATTTTATACAATACGCGCAGACTTTTAAGAACACGAAAATAACTAGTGATACGAGCAAGTCTGCACAGAGCATCTACATCGGACAAACAAATCCCAAAGAAGGAAATGCCCTACGCCAATGGATTGAATCTCTAGGACTTCTCCATAAGACTGCTACAGAGAAAACCGTACCTGACGTAGTTTTTGCTGCTGAGGACAAGGTTATTGCTTGTTTCTTAGGGAAGCTTTGGCAAGGTGACGGATGTATTTCAAATAAGAACCAACAAGCATTTTATGCTACTAGTTCAAAGCAACTTGCTCATGATGTACAACACCTGTTGTTACGTCTAGACATACTTAGCACCATCCACACAAAATCATTTGCATACAGAGGTGGTCACAAAATCGGCTGGACTGTTGTTCTCACGGGGACAGAAAATATAGCTTCTTTTGCAGAACACCTTGGACGACACATGCTCACCACTAAAAAATCTGATTTAGAAACACTAAAAAAAGAAAGTAACCTGCGTACAAATAATCGTGGTCGCGGCACTGTTGACACCCTCCCGATGGATGTACTTCAAGAGATACGTTTGGAAATGACCACACAGGGTCTCACCGTACAGGAAGTCGCTCAAAAGGCACACATTGCACCACGACTACTTTATAACGGCACCAAAAAACGAGGACTTACTCGAACAACGGTACTTAAAATAGCCAAGGTTCTGACATCTAAGAAACTTACCGAACATGCTATTTCTGATATTTTTTGGGATGAAGTAGTTTCAATCACCAAAGTTGGCAAAGAAATGACCTACGACCTCTCTGTCTCTGGAACACACAACTTTATTGCTGATGATTTTTTTGTACACAACTCCCACGCAGCCTCATACGGCCGTGTGGCGTACCAGACCGCGTACATGAAGGCAAACTACCCTGAAGAGTACATGGCGTCAGTACTGACCGCTGACGCTGGTGATACGGAAAAGATTTATGAAATTATTCACGAGTGTGAACGGATGGCTATTGAGGTACTTCCGCCTGATATTAATGAAAGTTTTGCACCGTTTTCTGTGGTTCCAGCAAAGGATGGTGAAGATGCGAAGATTCGTTTTGGTCTGACCACTATCAAAAACTTCGGTGAAGGTATCGCTGATGCAATCCTTATTGAACGAAAAGAAAATGGTGATTTTACGTCGCTGACCGACCTTCTCACTCGTGTCCACAATAAAAACCTCAACAAAAAATCTATCGAAGCGCTCATCAAGACTGGTGCCCTCGACCGATTTGAGGAACGTGGAAAAATGCATGCAAACGTCGACAACCTGCTTGGGTTTAACAAAGAACAGGTTGCGGGTATCGCTGCCAGTCAGGACTCTCTATTTGGCGGTATGGACACCTCCATCAATGAACTGACTCTGCATGACGTAGACCCAGCGACCAAGGAGCAGAAACTACTCTGGGAAAAAGAGCTTCTGGGGGTATATGTGTCTGGTCATCCACTGGACCAATTTAAGGCAGAACTAGATAAGCGTACAAACATTCGTCAGATTATTCAGGCACTAGAAGACGACGACAAAATGACCATTGTGCAACTCAAAGGCACCCTTGCTATTGCCGGGATGATTGAGAGTGTAAAAGAACTTCTTACTAAAAAAGGTGACCGCATGGCATTTGTAAAACTCGGGAACCTTACTGACAGTATCGAAATGGTCACCTTCCCTGAAACCTACGAGACATACAAAGACCTACTGTTCGCCGGCAACTGTGTAGCTATCAAAGGCAAGCTCAGTATCCGTAATGACGAACCAAGTATTTTAATAGACAAGATTAAAGCATTAGCACCCAAAGAAACGACTGAAGTAAACTCAGTTGACAACTCCCCTGCCTAAGCGCTACTATAGGAACTAATCAGAGATTGTTTGAGCTACCAACTCAAAGCACATCGTGCGGAAACCTAATCTGAGTCAAAAGAGCTGTGTGGCATACTGCACAGAATACCCGGTGGAACCGCGGATGGGACCTCGTCTCACTCGTCCGAGTACAGACATGATTTTTGTGTATGTACTCGGACGTTTTACGTATATTACCAACCTGATTAAAATTAGGGGTCGGACCCCTAATTTAGTAACTTCAAGACACTTATGAGTTCAGACAACAATTTACAGTTAGAACACAAACGACACACCCTGGCGCACTTGCTTGCAGCAGCGGTGCTACAAGAATACCCCCAGGCAATCCTTACCCTTGGACCAGCTATTGATACTGGTTTCTACTATGACATCGACTTTTCCGCTGGAGAGGCTCCAGGTGATGACGACCTAAAGAGCATCCAGAAAACCATGAAGAAGACGCTTAATGGTTGGAAGGAGTTTACACACAAAGAAGTTTCAGCGGCAGAAGCGCGCGAAGCGTTTGTCGGTAATCAATTCAAACTTGAGCTTATCGATGAGATTGACGCCAAGGGTGAAACCATTACTCTCTATACTATAGGCGAAGGTAAAAATGAATTCACTGACTTGTGTCGCGGTGGCCACACTGAGCATCCCTCTGAAGAGATTGCAGCTGACGCGTTTAAGCTTGATAAAATTGCTGGCGCCTACTGGCGTGGTGATGAGAAGAATCCTATGTTGACACGCATCTACGGACTGGCGTTTGATACCAAAGAAGAGCTGATTGCGTATGGCCTACAGCTTGAAGAAGCTAAGAAACGTGACCATCGAAAACTTGGTAAAGAACTTGGTCTCTTTTCATTTTCTGAGCTGGTTGGGCCTGGTCTTCCTCTATGGTCTCCCAAAGGAACTATTCTACGAAACGAAATCGATGCTTTTGTCACTGGACTGAGACAAGAAAAAGGCTACCAGCTAGTGACTATCCCGCACATCGCAAAGAAGGCACTGTACGAAACTTCAGGACATTGGAATAAATACAGTGACGACCTATTCAAGGTACGCGCTAAAGACGGTGACGATGGAGAAGAGTATGTTCTCAAACCAATGAACTGTCCTTGTCATACACAAATCTTCGACTCTGTGCCCCGTTCATACAAAGAGATGCCTCAGAGATTCGCAGAAACAACGATGGTCTATCGGGCTGAACAGTCGGGAGAACTTTCAGGACTCACTCGTGTACTTTCTATCACACAAGATGACGCACACGTATTCTGTCGTGAATCACAGCTGAAAGATGAGATTATTACAATCTGGGACATCGTTGATGCGTTTTATGGAAAGTTTGGATTCAAGCTACAGGTACGACTCTCTTTCCATGATCCTAAAAAGAAAGAGGACTATCTTGGAGAAGATGCTGTCTGGGAAGATTCTGAAAGTATGATGAAGCAGATTGCGGAAGAACGAGGTGCTGACTACTTTATTGAGCAAGGAGAAGCTTCGTTCTATGCTCCAAAACTCGACTTCATGGCAAATGACTCAATAGGACGTACACATCAGGTAGCAACTATTCAGCTTGACCGAATGCTTCCTGACCGTTTTGACCTTACCTGTGTAAATGAACAAGGCGAGCAAGAGCGGGTGGTAATGGTACATGCAGCAATTGCGGGTTCACTTGAGCGATTTATTGCGGTACTTATCGAACACCTAGCTGGAAACTTCCCGCTTGGTTTTGCACCAGTACAACTTGCAATCATCCCTGTTGCTGAGGTGCACAACGACTACGCCAAAGAAGTGTACACAACCCTCAAAGAAGCTGGGTTCCGCGTAGAACTCCTTGATGAAAACGAATCTATGGGCAAGAAGATTCGGTCTGCAAAGAAAGATAAACTTCCTTACTTCATTGTTATTGGAGACAAAGAAGTAGAGAGTAGCACAATCACTCTTGAATCTCGAGACACAGAAAGCAACCAGTCACTGTCAATGGAAGATCTACTTGAGAAACTTACCGAAGAAGCAAAATAAATTGCCACATACTCTACATACGAAAAAACTTCCCAAAGGGAAGTTTTTTCGTATACGAGACTAAACCTTGAACAATATCTTGCTTAAAGTTCTTCATAAATCCTCAGAGACGAGACGAGCAAAGAAATTTTATCGAGCCGTACTTGATGGTACGGTGAGATAAAATTTCTGTAGCTCAACGAAGTATCGGTGGATTTTGATGGACTTAAGAGACACTCTTGACTGCCTTCATTATTGCCATCTTGACTGCAGCCTCCTCAGACTCATACGTTCCGTCAAGAGCTCCTGTCAATGCTTTGATAGCCCCTTCCAAACTCTCGGTTGAAACAGACACTGCGTATGCAGCAAGCATATCTGACACATGTACTTCTTCACCCTTTCGAGATCGATATACTGCATCAAGGTCAGAGGCTGCATCAGCCAGGGCAATCATCGGTCGGTGCGCGATCAGCTGATAGGCTGATACTACGTTTCCAGTGATAATTGCTTCTGCCAGAGAACCTCCCGTAATTGCTTCTGTTTGTGTTACTACTACTTCTGCCGCAACGTCGTTAGTGATGAGTGTTTCCATTCGTGCAAGATTGAGTGCCACCCAACCTGCTTCACTTGGGAACGAAGCTTTTGCTTGCACAAGGGTTGCATCAAATGTTTGGTTTCGTGTTGCATCAGATTCTGTTGCGTTCATGAAGAATCGCATTGCATCACTGGAGAGAAGCACCTTTTGCGCATGTGCTCGGTTTTCAAGCTCAGTCATGGCAATTGACTCATCTACTTCGTCAGTTCTCTGTACGGCTGCGTACCCAATTACTGGGGCTACAGATGCAGTTGGTAGATTTGCAGGAGCTTCAGTGTGTGCTACTGCGTACACATAGCTTTCTGCTTCTGTTTGAGCTTCTGCATCTTCTACAACAGCGTCAGTACTCATATCTGTGTATGACACATGGTCATGTGCTCCAGCAAGTGACATTCCTCCAATGAAGTCTCGTCGGATTGCAAAAATGTATGCGACGAAGAGTCCCCAGATAGTCAGTAGTGCGTAGAAAATCATCGTTAGTGCTGGACCAGCTTCAAAACCGGTATATGGTACTTGTGTAAGTGAGATACCTGCCACACGAGGATCCTGCGTCCGTGAAGAGAATACGGTAATAGTGTTTTCTAACTCAACTTCAACTGAACAGTTTCGCTTTCTACTTCCTCGTGAAGAGGTTAGCGTATATTCAGTATCTTTGGTTGGTTTGATGGTCATCTCGCCCTCAAAGTCATCTCGGTCATCTGAATCAAGTAGTACGTTTCCATGATTGTCTTCAATTTTTACTTCATTATTTCGTGAGGTATCCCAGGTAAGGGTAATCTCTTCTCCAGCGGTAATTTTCTCATCAGAGATATCAAGGTCACATTGTGGACTTCGTGAGCCACCGCCTCCTCCACCACCTCCAGTATCAACATCAATCTGAATAGGACATGTATCTTGTACAACACCATTTTCAAAAATGTTCATGGTGAATGTCCTGTCTGAAGTTACGTTCACTGTTTCTGAATCACTGAGGTTTGTTGATGAAACCCCGTTGATAGAAATTGTATCAACTCCGGTGGTAACCCAGGTAAGAATCACATTCCCACCTCCTCTTGGTAGTGAGTAGTCGTTTGCAGTAAAGGTTACATTATCTGCACAAGTAAGTCCTGCTGAATAGGTACACGGTAGTGCACCGCCAGTATTATTGGCTGCATCATCAGTACAAACTGGTGTAGGTGGGTACGTACATGGTAATGCTCCGCCAGTGTTATTGGCTGCGTCATCAGTACATACTGGTGTAGGTGGGTACGTACATGGTAATGCTCCGCCAGTGTTATTGGCTGCGTCATCAGTACATACTGGTGTAGGTGGGTACGTACACGGTAGTGCACCGCCAGTATTATTGGCTGCGTCATCAGTACAAACTGGTGTAGGATCTGGATCAGGGTCTGGTTCAGGGTCAGGGTCAGGGTCAGGTGCATCACACCCACCACAGCCACTGTCTCCTCCACTACCTCCATCACCACCGCTACCACCAGAACTACCAAACGCAGATACTGTTGAAGCATCAATAGAAAAATTTGATACTGATACAGGAACAGAAACAGCTATCACAGCAAAAACTGCAATAAGGGCTGCCCAATTTGTAATATTTTTTGTAAACATAAATAATTTATTTAGATTGTAACCTCTTATATTCTTACCTACACCAGTACATAAGAATATTAGAAGTGGTAAGAGCAAAGCGATGCCCTTACCATTCACAGTAAGGACAAAACTATGTCCTTACTATTTTCATCAAAGACCCCGAACAGCGCACCAGTTACGACCTCCGACACAAGCTGGGTCAGACGACGTCACATCACTGCGACGCAGGTATACGATTTCATCAGATCCCCAGTCAGACCAACCTCGATCATCCGCACGGATGAGTTTCAAAAAGGTCGTTCCGTAGAAGTGACTGACAGGAACCTGGATGGTTGTTTCGTAGCCTCGACCTGTCTGTTCCCAGTCAGGCGTCATAGAGGCAACAACATTACAGGCGCGGTCGCACAAGCGTAAGTTCATTGGCTCATTACTGAGCACTGCGATACTGCGCATTTCTCTAGACTCTTGCGAGCTTGTTGTATTTGTGCAGCCTGCGAGACTAGCTACAAGTGCAAGAGCGAAGATACCGATACTTTTCATTTTGTTCTCCTTGGGCTTGATTAGCCCTCAATTGTCATTACATACGTGCCAGACTCGTTCATGGCACCTGTCGTTATAACAGCGTCAACGCAACTTGCGAAAAGGCGCATTTCCGTCCCTGGGCGAACCCAGTATGTTTTGCATTCCTGTGTAGCAATAGGCAGATCCCCATACCAGCTGTGGTAGACCATTATTGGTCCCCACCACCGGGTTGGTTCTCCCCTATAAGTTCCCACATCAAGCTGATTCCAGTATCCGTGACATACGACTGCTTTGACTGGATTCTCGATTTGGACAGTACCAGCGAAGGTAATACCCAAGCTGTTACGGTTGCATTCCTGCTCCGTAATGCCACAGGCTGTGACTGCTGTAGCAGCCACAGCTAGACCCACAGAGAGCGTAAGTATTTTAAGGGTACGCATAGCGAACCTCCTTTGTTGTGTCTTAATGAAGTTGTGAAGAACGCCCCGTCGGAGCCCTTATTACAAGACCAGAATTGATCTAAGATAAGTGCTCTGCGAGCTTGGTGCCAAGAAATTGTTCGACTGGATGTCGAGATTTCTGGGAACTAAGCTTGCTATTTCTTTACGAAATAATGATGGAGAGAACTAAGACGCTTTGTCTTTTGAGAACTGTATCTTATTGCACATATCGTAGCATACATATTGCTTTTTGTCAAAAGTATGGCGTAGTAATAATCTTGGTCCAGCAATTCCTTCTTGGAAAGGAAGAAATTGGGAGCTAAATTCAATATAAGGCCTACAGCCTTTATTTCATTCAACTTTTGTCAATAATCTGGTGTAGTTATTTTCACACTATTAATTCTAGTCATTATCAGAGAAAGTGCCTCTTTACAGCCATTTTTACACATTTCTTATATCTTATACGATCCAACCAGGGTGGCTTCGACCATGAAACGGTCGTCTTTTGAGCCAAAACTGTTACAGGTAGCAAGAGTAAGCTTCGCCTCTCCTGGTGTTTCTGGCACAAATACTTCCGTTGCTTTTGCTTGATATACTCTATCTACTTGATATATATATTCCGTATCACCTGATTGCAGACGGATTTTGTCCCCCCATGTCAGGTCCTGGATGCCATTAAAAGCCTGAAAGTTCTTATTGAAAACGTTTGGTAAATAACTAGAATGCCCCAAAATAAAGATATTTCCATCTTCTGAAAAATCTGCTGAATCTGGATGGCGTACGGCTCCAGAAAGAAGTGCCTGGTCCAGATCAGCAACCTCACGTGATTCTGGATTGAGTACAGTGACTTCTTTATCAAGTCTGTCAAATATAATCTTAAGGGGTAGCGGTGAGCCTACCACCTCTGCTTCTGCACCTTCAGCAGCCATACGGTCTGGACTTGTTTCAACCTGTTCAGCAGATTCGTCTACTGCAACTTCATCTACCGGCTCTGGAATAAAGTCAATGACATACAGTACCGTATAGGAAAGTAGAATAACTACGAAGAAAATCCCCAGAAACGCGACTTTGCGTAGGTACATCTGGCGGTATAGGTCATTAAATGAATTGGCTGGTTTCATATATACAAAATTAGAATTTCAATATAATACACTGTTTTATAGCATTGTCAAGTACTTGTACGTGGACTGGCCGTGCATTCTCGTATAGAACATTGTGTAATTACTTGACACTACTACTTAATTATGCTATTGTTTTTACGTACTGCTCCTAGACACATCGTGTGTATGAGCTCCGTTCTCACTAGTTTATTGCTCTTCCCTCTTCCTTGAAGAGTGTTTTACGCATACGACCATGAGACCTATTTTGGTACACTTTAACTACTTTATCCTATTATATTATGAACCAGGTAACACCAGAACAAAAAGATTCTGTCACAAAGACACTCGCTATTGTTGGCTTTGTGGTCGCAATTCTTTTAGCTGTATGGCTTGCTGTACAGGTAGTACGTATCATCCCTCCGGCATTTAACTCACTAGCGTCAATTGCAGACGGTGTATACAACTACAACGAAAATACCGTACTTACGGTGACAACAAAAAACAACGTGGTAAATACTGGTGAAGCATTAACACTGTCCTGGACCCAGATGCGTATCCCTGGAACGTACACATTTTCCTATGTATGTACTGGAGGTACCTCAGTTGAGGTTCGAGATCCACAAGCAGGTATCGTGTCACTTGACTGTGATACAGAATTCAACCTGGAGGACAGTACCACTATCGACATTGCTGTAGACTCAGAGAAACAACGTTTTGTTGACGTTACCTACACGGTGGCATTTACCCCTACCAACACAAACGCTGATAGTATTGCCACAAATGGACAAATTACCATCGTGAATGCAACTATTCCTACCGGCATCGTGGTTGCAGAGGAAACTCCTACAGAGGGCGTTGTTGCTGGTGAATCAACTCCTGATGACACTACTGCCAACCCAGAGTCTGTACCAGCTACGCCAGTATTGATTGAAGAAATCATCTATGCTATTCCGGTATCTGACCCAAATGGAACTGTTGACCTGGAAGTTACCTACTTAGCAGTTGGATCACTTACTGGCACAACCTTCCGACGTGAAGCAAACATTAGTGTCAACGAACAAGGTGCTTTCCAGTTTGCGGTACAAAATATGGGCACTAAGACTTCTGATGAGTGGACCTTTGACGCCGACCTACCTTCAGGGATTGAATACACTTCAGGACCACAGGTAGCACTGAAACCAAACGAAAAAGCGATTATTACTATCGGCTTTGAAGGACTGACACGAGTGGGTGTCGAACGTTTTGGTGCAGAGGTTAACGTGGACAACGACACAAACAAAAACAACAACAGCTTTACCTGGGCTGTTGAAGTAGTTAAGTAAAATGAAGTAATGGCTGGAGGCCATATACTGAATTTTGATCCCAATTTTTTCTTTCCTTGAGAAAATTGCTGGACAATACCAATACTCCATCTAATCCAGTAGGATTACCAAAAGACCAGTGCCCTTGGCACTGGTCTTTTGGTATACTCAATATATGGAAAATTTAGATATATTGCTACAGCGCTATGAGGAAGCAAATAATTCTCATGACTGGGAAAAAGTCAAAGAATTCATCCATCCAGAAGCTTCTTACTTCTTTACAGATGGAACTTTTATAGGAATTGAGCAGATTAAGAAAGCAGTATGTGACACTTTTGCATGCATTGAAAATGAAATATATACTGTCAGTGAGATAGTATGGGTTGCACAAAACCAAACAACGGCTGTCTGCCGATACCTGTTTCACTGGAAAGGTGAAGTCAAAGGAAAAACTAAAGAAGGAAACGGACGAGGTACAAACGTCTGGGTAAAAGAAAATGAAATCTGGCTCATCACACACGAACACCTCAGCACCTAAACAAAACCCACTATCATATATGATAGTGGGTTTTGTCATACATTCATTTCATCTCACCTTATTTCATCTAAGACAGATTTTCAAAAGATAACGAGGCAGGCAAAGAAAAAGACGCGAGTCGTACATAGGTACGGTGAAGCGTCTTTTTCTGTAGCCTAACAAAGTTAGCTGAAGAAAATCTGTCTTAGATGTCGATGGTGGCGTTTTGGGCGTTTGACTGTATAAAGGATTTTCTCGCCGCCACATCCTTCCCCATCAAAATATCAAACACTCGGTCTGCATCTTGTCCGTCATCAATAGTCACTTGCTTTAGCACGCGATGTTCTGGGTTCATGGTGGTTTCCCAGAGTTCATCGGCGTTCATTTCACCAAGACCTTTATACCGTTGAATACGGAACTTAGGGCCTTTCTTAGTTACTTCTTCAAGCTCCTCCTCTTCACCTAACTCCCCTTCTTCCCCGTCTTCAGAAATATCAACCGGTTCATCCTCTCCAACAATGGCAACTTTTTCCGCATCAGTGTAGGCGTACCATATTTCCTTGCCTCTTTGAATTTTATAGAGTGGTGGTTGTGCGATGTAGATATATCCTTCATCAATCAGCGGTCGGAAATACCTAAACAGGAGTGTTAGTAGCAGTGTACGAATGTGAGCACCGTCGACATCCGCATCCGTTGCAATGATAATCTTGTGGTACCGAAGCTTCGTGATGTCGAACACATCCCCAATAGCAGTCCCCATGGCAATTACAAAGTTCTTAATTTGTTCTGAAGCCAGCATTTTATCAATCCTTGCTCGCTCTACGTTAAGGATTTTACCTCGTAACGGCAAGATAGCCTGGGTCTTTCGATCACGTCCCATCTTTGCACTATTGTGAACAAAAACACCACTGGCCAAAGCAAAATTATGAGTACCAGGTACTTCAAAGTCATACACATCAATGTACTCCTTAATCCATGTAACAGTGCGTACTCGATGATTATGATGTACGGCCGCCTCTTGTAACAATTCAAGGTCACCATCGAAGAAACGGTCGGCTACGGTTTGTGGACGGACTAAAGTTGTATCTCTTGTTTCTGTACGGACAATTTCATATTGCTCAAAATCAACTTCACCTGTTTCCTGATATATATCATGTAATATGTCCAGCATTTTATTGAGATAGGTCAGATTGTATGTGTCAGCTCGTTTTTCACGGAACTCAGGCGTCCATTGTGCTTTAGTTTTCTCGCTACGCCATGTACGTAAATCCGCATCGTTCCATTGTGCAATAGCTGTTGTTCTTAACCTTTCTTTACATTCTGGATTTTTATCAAAAAACTTAGTGACGCGTTCACTTTGAGCTTCACGGTTTTCTGAATCCTTCCAATAAGTTTTTTGGGCTTCATTGAGTCGTTTTGCAGTTTCTTCTCGGTATGACTCGTTGGAATCATAAAATTCCCGAGAACACTGCATCAGGTACTTTTTATAAGACTCATCTTGCCATTGCAATGTAGCTCGTTTCGAGAGCAAGGACCGCATTTGGGGAGCTAACATAATTTCGCTCATTTTTTTACGATATGCCGGTTTCTGATGAGCTAGTCGTGCTTTCTCTTTAGCTTCTTTGGTATGCAGTGTGAGAGAAACATGTTTTTGATGTAGTTCTAAATGATCTTTTTTTGAGAGTCGAATCAAATTGTCAGGATTATTATTTAGCTTATTAAAATCCTTATGGTGAACATGTTGACCCTCTTTTTTGACAGATACGCCACGTTTGATATTGTGGGAATCAGCTAAGATATGAGTAAAAATCCAATGTTTCTTTACTACGTCATACAGCATTTCGTAGCCGTCAATAGTAATACGACCACCAATTTTTGATATCTTTCTGTACAGTGGCATAAGTGAATCATTAGATTGCAAGTCTCTGGCTTCTTTATAACTTCCGTCACGAAGCATAAATTTATGGCATGGGGTGCAGGTAATAATTTCACTATTATCAAGTGTTACTTGCAGGACTTCTTTATTACGCTTTGTTAGACGAGGATACGCGACCTCGCCAACACCTACATGTCCATCAGATTCAATAGTGTAACAATAATGTTGTTTGTTTTCAGTACGTTCTTTTACGATTTCAATAAGAGAAAGATTACGTCCATCAGTGAGGGCGATTTTCGTGTCTCCGGAAAAACATCCTCCTGCGGAATCTCCCTCTACTACAAACAGCTCAGAATCGGCAGCTGACTTTGACTGACAGTCTGCCAGTTTTCCAGGCAACGACATCCCTTCTAGCGCACCTTTACGCATCACTGAGTCCTTGGCAGCTTTAGCTGCTTTTCGAGCACGTACTGCAATTGATACTTTATTGATAATTGCTTTGGCATCATCTGGATTCTCTTCAAGGTACATATTAAATGCTTCCCCAAATACTGACTCAACTGCCCCGCGCGCTTCAACTGATCCCAACTTACTTTTAGTCTGTCCTTCAAATTGAATCTCCGGCATCTTTACAGATACTACTGCGGTAATCCCCTCAAGCACATCATCACCAGTAAAAGCACCATCCTTCTCTTTAATAAGACCATTCTTCTTACCATAGGCATTAAGGGTACGAGTCAGCGCAGTCTTAAAGCCAGTAATGTGCGTACCGTGGTCTGGGTTGTAGATGTTGTTTGCGAACGCAGAAATACGTGAGGAAATATCGTCTACATACTGCACGGCAACCTCCACTGAGAGGACTGCATCATCGTAGTTATTTTTCTCAACGTAGAAAATATTTTTATGGACTGGTTTTTGGTACTGGTTGTTAAATGCTACCAATGACTTAAGCCCTCCTTCAAAGTAAAACGTTTGCTTTGGAACCTCTAGCTTCATGTCTGAAATGTACACCTCGTCAGCTAGTGACTTAGGGTCGAGAGCTACTTCGCTTTCGCGGGCATCAATTACCGTTAAGTGCATACCTTTTACGAGGTATGCTTGTTGTCGTAAGTGGGTTACTACTTTTTTCCAGTCATACTTAATCTCAGGGAAAATTGTTGGGTCAGCCTGGAAGGCTACTGTTGTACCATTAAATTTTGTAGTACTTAGTTTTTTAACTTTTGTTTTAGCAATACCGATGTGGTACTCCTGCATGTAGTGTCCGCCATCTTTATGTACATCTACGCGGGTATGGGTTGACAGTGCGTTTACTACAGAAATACCCACGCCATGCAGACCTCCTGATACCTTGTACCCGGTTTCGTCACCACCAAACTTACCTCCGGCGTGCAGTGTCGTCATGATGGTTTCAAGCGCTGAAACCTTAGTCTGTTTGTGCATGTCTACCGGGATACCACGTCCGTTGTCTACCACCCGAATGTAGTTGTCTGGCAGTAACGCCACTTCAACTCGGTCAGCGAAGTCACCCATCGCTTCATCGCGTGAGTTATCAAAAATTTCCCAAATAAGATGGTGCAGTCCCTCAAGACCGGTTGTACCAATATACATACCTGGTCGCTTTCGTACTGGGTCAAGTCCTTCTAGAACAGAGATGGACGATGCGTCGTATGCCTTTTCTTTCTTTGCTGCCATGGGTAGTAATAATACTTATAAATATCGGTACATTATACCATTTTCTCTGCTTGATTACCTGTGGAAATAAGGCCTTATAAAAAGGAGAAAGAGAGTTACTCACCCCCAAACTATTGACAGTTTTTATAGATGAGGTGTATCGTGATATTAATGACGAGGAGGCATTCGCCTCCTAAAAAGAAAGGAGTTCGTCATGACCCCACAACAAGCATACTGGCTAAGCATTGGTTGGCCAGAAGCCCCGCCTAAAGCAGGCGTCGGTGGTCCAACTGGCGAAGCACTTCGTCGCGAAGAGGAAAGTCGTCGAGCACAAAGGGATAGTCAGCGACAGACTACTTCGTAACACACATGGCTGCGGGGCTGTAATATCAGAACCCCGCACGTCATACTTACAACGTAGAGCAATCTACCCACCACAACACAAAAGACTTTCTCCCTTTCCGGAGATTTTTTTGTATAAAAGTAAAAAGAACGAAACGCAATGCGTTCCGTTCTGTTTACCACACGCTTCCCTATCTAGTTTCCCAGTCCTGCTCTGTCGCTGCTTTGTACACTCCATCCATAATTGGATTTACTTCATCATCAGTTAATGTCGTATCCATAGACTGAAATACTAATCGGAATGCCAGTGAGGTCCGGCCGTCTTTACTAAATTCATCGACGTGGGTTGTTCGTACTCGTAGGTCCCCAGCAGCCCCGTTAAGCACCTTTTCTACCTCGATAACTTCTGTCCCTTCAGTAACCCACATGGCGATATCGCGGGTCATTGCTGGATGCACTGAGAATGGTGCATACGCAATTTCTTGTGCTACCGCAACCGGTGCATAGGCAACTGGTGCAGGGAGTGACTCAAACACGTTTGTAAAATTACACTCTGCTACCGCCTTATCTACCGTAACATCCAACTTCGTTCCTAACTTCTCCTCCAATGCGGTAACTACCTGTAGCAGATGAGCATCGTCCTTGGGAGTATATCCACTTACCTTAGTACGCAGACCAAATGCAAGTGATACATGCTCGATCACCATATTGTCATTTTTATCAAACACGGTTCCTATTTCAAACACACGCGTATCGGTACTACCGAGCAGGTCGGTAAACCCAGCATTTTTATCAAGTACATCATGCATTCCTGTAGTGAGTGATGAACGCAGACACCCCTTGTCACTTGCCAGCGCGTTACGCAGCTGTACAGTATCTTTCTTACAAAATGAAGACGTAATTACTTCTGAGAACCCCAAGTCAATGAGCACCTCTCGAACCTGTTCACTGTAATAATGTCGTGCATTCATTTCAGTCAGTGGCACTGTTGCTGGCATAACAGACTCTATGGCATCTAATCCATGTATACGACCAATCTCTTCGGTAAAATCAACTTCGATACTCAGGTCAGTTCGTTCCCATGGACCAGTACACACCAAGACATCTTCTGTTTGAGTAACCATCGTACCTGTTCGCTCTAACAGAGAAATCATTTCTGGAGTACTTAGTGACAACCCAAGTAGTCCATTGACTGCACTTGGTCGCACTACCACTTCAGGGTTTTCTTTCTTTTCAAGGTACTCGTCTATCACCCCTTGGCAGGCACCCCCAGCAATACTAGTAATAAGCGTAATCACTTCTTGCTGTGCGAACATCGGTAATCCCCGTGAGCATTCATTTTCAAATCGTTTTGAGGCGTCAATGACAATCCCGAGACCGCGGGCAGTTGTACGCGTCAGTGACGCGTCAAAGTGGGCTGCTTCAATAATTATTTTTGT